>Ga0308170_10001062_pt1 | contig 28463 bp, 23 predicted proteins | sample PhyBR2_2_FD_202136 | JGI IMG/M metagenome (GOLD analysis project Ga0308170, IMG submission 202136) | Phyllosphere microbial communities from UC Gill Tract Community Farm, Albany, California, United States - DLSLSB.R2 | ecosystem: Host-associated > Plants > Phyllosphere > Unclassified | place...
GTTTCCAAGGATATATTCCCCGAGCGCACCAATCGCTGCACCACCGATTCGTGGACCGTCAGGTTACGGACCGACGCGAGGTTCACCTGTTGGTCCCTCCGGTTCAGCAGCCCGTACCGCGCCACCATCCGCTGGCTGGTTAATGTGTAGCGGGTGGCCTGCCAGCGGAGCAGCCGGGGAAGGCAGTAGCCCAGCCACATTGCCGCGGCGGCGACGATGCAGGCGGTGATGAGCCAAGGCGTCCATTGGCGGCCCAGGGCAGGCGCCACGCGGGCTGCGCCGCCGCGGATGATCCACGCACTGGCGTAGGCTGCCAGTGCCGGCGCCAGCACGAACGCCACGGCTGCCCCGGCCAGCTTCCTGGGCTGCGGGCGGGTGGTGACGATGACCTGCTCCCCGGGAACAAGGCTTTTACGCATAACCGCCTTGGTTGGGTGCGTCCGGCGATGTCCAGGGCCGCAGGTGCACGACGTCCCCTGCAGTCACAACATGCTCACGTCCGTCGTGGTCCACCACCAGCAGGGAGCCGTAGTCGTCCAGCCGCGAGGCATGCCCGATGATTTCGTGGTCGCCGGGCAGCTGCGCGCGCACCTGCTTGCCCAGCGTGACCATGACGGCCTCCGCCCTCTTGTGAAGTGATGGACCGCCTGCCATGCCTGCCGTGGGGTCGCCGTCGGCGTTGCAGAAACTGCGGTACAGCACTGCGAAGTGGGACAGGTAGCTCTTGAGCAGGGCGGTGCGGTCGGTGGTGTGCGCACCTTCGAGGGCCACGGAGGTGGCGGTGGGAACGGGAAGTTCGTTTTCGGCCAGGGTGACGTTGAGGCCGGTACCCAGGATGACCGGTGGCACGTTGCCGTCCGCCATGGGTCCGAGCTGGGCCAGGATGCCGGCGATCTTCCTGCCGCGCACCAGCACATCATTGGGCCACTTGAGCTCGGCTGGAATACCGGCGGTGTCGAGCAGGGTTTCACGCAGCGCGAGGGCAGCGATCAGGGACAGCCAGGAGTAGCTCTGGGTGGGAAGGGGCCGGCCGTCGGCGTTAACCGGGCGCAGCACCACGGAGACGGACACCGAGCTAAGCGGCGGCGCTTCCCACCTCCTGTCCAGGCGGCCCCTCGCGGCTGTCTGGTACTCGGCCGTGAGAACGGAAAGGTCCGGCCACGCGGCAGGATCCACCGTGACCCCGCGCAGGAGGTCGGCATTGGTGGAACCTGTGGAGTCCACCACGTCGATCCGCGGTATGCCCGTGGCGGAGAGGAAACGCTGATCGGCCAGGTCCCCCCGGTTGAGGGGTGTGCCCGGTGCCTGTGCGTCGTCCATAGCTAAATCCTACCGAGCTAAGTCCTGCCGGGCGGAGCAGTATCGGGGCGGCCCTACAGGAAGATGTCCTTGACCAGCTGGTCTTCGGGCGCGCCGAGGCTGTAGGGGCGGAAGTCCGTCACGCCGGCGGCGGCAAGGACCTTCTCGTCCGTATAGAAATTGCCCGACGGCGGCGCACCGGCCGCCAGGTTGCTTCCGGTCAGGACGGCGTGGGCGGCGTCCGCCATGATCCGGGGACCGCGCGCGGCAAGGACCATGGTTTCGCCATGGGGCATGTTGCGGATGGCTGCCGTGTCGATCAGGGTGCATGGCCACAAGGAGTTCACCCTGATCCCGTCCGCCTTCAGTTCCTCGGCGAGCCCCAGGGTGGTCAGGCTCATCCCGTACTTGGCCATGGTGTAGGCAAGATGCTTCCCCGCCCAGAAGGGGTGCAAGTTCAGTGGCGGCGAGAGGGTGAGGATGTGACCGTTGTCCGAGGCGCGAAGCGCGGGAAGCGCCAGCTTGGACAGCAGGAAGGTTCCGCGGACGTTGATGTCCTGCATCAGGTCGTACTTTTTCATGTCCACCGCGTCCGTGGTGGACAGATCGATGGCGGAGGCGTTGTTGATCACCACGTCGATGCCGCCGAAGCGTTCGACGGCTGCCGCCACGGCGCCGGCGACGTCTTCATCCCTGCGGACATCGCCCACCAGCGGCAGCGCCTGCCCGCCGGCCGCCACCAGCTCCTCGGCAGCTGTGTAGACCGTGCCCGCCAGCTTGGGGTGGGGCTCGCCCGTCTTGGCCAGGAGCACGATGTTCGCGCCATCCCGGGCAGCCCGCTTGGCAATGGCGAGGCCGATTCCGCGGCTGCCGCCTGAGATGAGAATGGTCCGTCCGGCGAGGGAACCTGCGGCCCGGTAGGGGCTTTCGGGAGCATGCAAAGCATCGTCGCTTGAAGTCATGGCACCACTGTAACCCAACTAAGTTACCGCCGAGTAACATTGAGGAGTGGCTGCTGGAACGGCAGAAAATTGTAGGTTCCCTACAGCCGCGGGCGCCCAAAGCGTCACTAGACTTGCCACCAGGGTTCGTCTTTTGTGTGGATGCTACTTAAAGCGCCGCCCAGCCCGAGCCCGCCAGCCAACTGAACTGACCTGCTACAGAGCCGGAGACACTTGATGAGCCACGATCTGACAACGACAGCGGGAAAGATTGCCGATTTCCGCGACCGCCAGGCGCGCGCCGAACAGCCCTCCGGCCCCGAAGCGATCGAGAAACAGCATGCCCGCGGCAAGAACACTGCCCGCGAGCGCATTGCCCTGCTGCTGGACGAAGACTCGTTTGTTGAATTCGACGCCCTGGCCGTCCACCGTTCCACGGCTTTTGGCATGGAGAAGAAGAAACCCCTCGGCGACGGCCTGGTTTCCGGCTACGGCACGGTGGACGGCCGCCTGGTGGCGGTCTACAGCCAGGACTTCACCGTCTACGGCGGATCACTCAGCCAGGTGAACGGCGAGAAAATCGTTAAGGTCCAGGAGTTCGCGCTCCGCAACGGCTGCCCGGTGGTGGGGATCCTGGACGGCGGCGGCGCCCGCATCCAGGAGGGTGTGGCCTCGCTGGCCATGTTTGCGGACATCTTCCGCAATAACGTCCACGCCAGCGGCGTGGTGCCCCAGATCTCGATCATCATGGGCCCCTCCGCCGGCGGCGCAGCCTACTCCCCCGCCCTCACCGACTACGTGGTGATGGTGGACAAGACCTCCCACATGTTCATCACCGGCCCTGACGTCATCAAGACCGTTACCGGCGAGGACGTGGACATGGAAACCCTCGGTGGCGCCCGGCAGCACAACGCCACCACGGGAACGTCCACCTACCTGGCCTCGGACGAAACCGACGCCATCGAGTTCGTCCGCGAACTGCTGGACTTCCTGCCCTCCAACAACCTGTCCGAGGCACCGGTGCTGGGGCACCAGCAGGAGTTGGAAGTCGACGACGACGACCTCGCCCTGGACACGCTGGTTCCGGATTCGGCCAACCAGCCCTACGACATGCGCGCCGTGGTGGAGCAGATCGTGGACGACGGGCACTTCCTGGAGATGCAGGCCCTGTACGCCCCCAACGTGATGATCGGGTACGGCCGCGTGGAGGGCCACACGGTGGGCATCGTGGCCAACCAGCCGCTGCAGTTCGCCGGCACCCTGGACATCGCAGCATCCGAAAAAGCCGCCCGGTTCGTCCGCCACTGCGACGCCTTCAATATCCCCATCATTACCCTGGTGGACGTTCCCGGGTTCCTTCCCGGCAAGGACCAGGAGTTCCAGGGCATCATCCGCCGCGGCGCCAAGCTCCTCTACGCCTACGCCGAGGCCACCGTCCCCAAGCTCACAGTCATCACCCGCAAGGCCTACGGCGGCGCCTACATCGTCATGGGATCCAAGAAGCTCGGCGCGGACCTGAACCTGGCCTGGCCCACGGCGCAGATCGGCGTGATGGGCGCACAGGGCGCGGTGAACATCCTGTACCGGCGCGACCTCGCCTCCGTTGCCGAGGACGGCGGCGATGTTGAGGCACGCCGCGCCGAGGTAATCCGCCAGTACGAGGAAGAACTCCTCAACCCCTACCAGGCCGCGGAACTGGGCTACGTGGACGCCGTCATCGCCCCCTCCGACACCCGCCTCCAGATCATCAAGGGACTGCGGGCCCTGCGCGACAAGCGTGCCAGCCTTCCCGCCAAGAAGCATGGGAACATCCCGCTGTGATCCCCACCGGCTCCCAGCCTTCGCAAGCTCAGTCCGGGGCCCTCGCCGGCGTGGGCCCTTCCGAAGCGGACCAACCGGCAGCTCCCCTGCTCTCTGTTGTCAAAGGACAGCCGAACGCCGAGGAACTGGCCGCGCTGACCGCCGTCGTCCTGTCCCTGGGCGGGGAAAGCCCCCTACCCGCCAAAACGCCCAGCGTGCGGCACTGGGTGCGGCGGCAGCAGCTGCGGCTCGCACCCACGCCCGGGCCGGGCGCCTGGAAGCGCAGCCAGGGCTGACAGGAGCGCCGCCCAGGGCCCACCCGGCCCACGTGAGCGGTTAGGCTCGGGGTGTGACTACCGACACTGCACCCGCCGCGCGCCCGCATACCCGGATCGACGCCGTCGCGGATAACTACACAGACACCCTGATCAGGCTCAACCCCACGTTCGCCACCACGCTTGGGCTGCCGGGACACGAGACGGAGTACCAGGACTTTTCCCCCGCCGGCATCGCCGGATTCGCAGAGGCAGCACGCGATGCCCTCGCCGCCTTGGAGGGCCTGGAGCCGGAGGACGACGTGGATGCCGTCACCCTGGACGCCATGCGCGAGCGGCTGGGCTTGCAGCTGCTGATCCACGCCTCCGGCTGGGAGTACGCGGAGCTGAACAACATTGCCTCGCCCGCCCAGGACATCAGGGCCATCTTCGACCTCATGCCCACGGACACCGAGCAGGACTGGGAGCACATCGCCGGGCGCGCGCACAACGTGCCGGCCGCCATCGCCGGTTACACCGAGTCCCTGCGCCTGGCCAAGGACGCGGGCAAGGTGGCCGCTGCCCGCCAGGTGCGGATTGTCATCGAACAAGTAACCAGGTACGCCGCCGAAGACGGCTTCTTCGCCAAGCTGGCGGCGGAAGCCTCCACGCCCACCGGGCCGTTGTCCGCGGCGCTGCAGGACAAGCTCGACGCCGGTGCTGACGCCGCCCGGCGTGCCTACACCGGGCTGGCCGAATTCCTGCGCACCGAACTGCTTCCCGCCGCGCCCGAGAAGGACGCCGTGGGCAGGGCACGCTATGCGCTGGCCTCCCGTTCCTTCCTGGGCGCCGAGGTGGACCTGGAGGAAACGTACGCGTGGGGCGTGCAGGAACTCGAGCGCCTCATCGCGGAGCAGGAACGGGTTGCGGCCACTATCAAGGCAGGCGCGACGATCGCCGAGGCCAAGGAAATCCTCAACAGCGATCCAGCGCGACAGCTCAAGGGCACCGAGGCGCTGCGGGAATGGATGCAGGGCCTTTCCGACAAGGCCGTGGCCGAACTTGCCGGCGTGCACTTCGACATCCCGGACGTGATGAAGAAACTCGAGTGCAGGATCGCCCCCACCGACGAGGGCGGCATCTACTACACCGGCCCCTCCGACGACTTCAGCCGCCCCGGCCGCATGTGGTGGTCCGTCCCCGCCGGCGAAGACACCTTCACCACCTGGGCGGAGACCACCACTGTGTACCACGAGGGCGTCCCCGGCCACCACCTCCAGGTGGCCACCGCCACCTACCGCAGGGAGCTGCTGAACAAGTGGCGCCGCAACGTCTGCTGGACCTCCGGGCACGGCGAAGGCTGGGCACTCTACGCGGAGAAGCTCATGCAGGAACTGGGCTACCTCAACGACCCCGGCGACCACATGGGCATGCTGGACATGCAGCGCATGCGGGCAGCCCGCGTGGTCTTCGACATCGGTGTGCACCTCGAACTCGACATGCCCGAACGCTGGGGATCCGGCACCTGGACCGCCGACAAGGGATACGGCTTCCTCAAGGAGAACCTGCCCATCAGCGAAGGCCAGCTGAACTTCGAGTTCACCCGCTACCTCGGCTGGCCCGGCCAGGCCCCCTCCTACAAAGTGGGCCAGCGCCTCTGGGAACAGATCCGCGCCGAACTTGAAGCACGGCCCGGGTTCAACCTCAAGGAGTTCCATACCAAGGCCCTTAACATCGGCTCCGTTGGGCTCGACACCCTCCGCCGGGCGCTACTTACCTAACTTTCTGGTGGCCGGGTTCCCCGGCGGGGCGTGCTTCGCCCACTTTTGCGAGATGTTAAGCACACCGCCCGTGGGAATAAGTAACAAAAGCCGCGTTCAGCCTTGATTTTTCGGGGTTTTCAAGTTTCAACCGTGTTTGTGGGCGCGTAATATTTCTCAATATTGGTTCGACGTGATATTGGATGCGGTCTAGCTTGTTCTGGTGAGCACTCAGACAAGCACCCCATCTCCCGCAGGGAAGACCGGATTCCAGCTGCCCAAATGGGCGGGCTCGTTCGGCTTCCAGATCATCGCCGCCCTCATCGTGGGCCTTGGCCTCGGCCTGCTGGCGAAGTACACCGGCAGCACCAAAGCCAACCCCAACGCGCTCGGCGCAACGCTGCAGACCATCGGCTCAAGCTATGTGTCCCTGCTGCAGACCGCCGTCGTTCCGCTGATCTTCACCGCAGTCGTCAGCTCCATCTCCAACCTGCGCCAGGTGTCCAACGCCGCTAGGCTGGCATGGAACACGCTCCTGTGGTTCGCCATCACGTCCCTGATCGCCGTGCTGATCGGCATGGGCCTGGGCGTGCTGCTGCAGCCCGGCGCCAACACCGGCATCACCGGGGACGCCAAGTACACCGGCAAGTCCGGCGACTGGTGGGCCTTCCTGGTGGGCCTCTTCCCCAAGAACTTCCTGGGCCTGGGTGCCAGCTCCACTGTCGGCGACGGCGGCGCCGTTACCACCTCCGTCAGCTTCAACGTCCTGCAGATCCTGGTCATCGCCATCGCCGTGGGCGTCGCCGCATTGAAGGTGGGCAAGGCTGCAGAGCCCTTCCTGAAGCTGAACGCCTCCGCCCTCGCCGTCATCCAGAAGGTCCTCTGGTGGATCATCCGCATTGCGCCGCTGGGCACCATCGGCCTGATTGGCAACGCCGTCGCCGTCTACGGCTGGGACACCATCGGCTCGCTGGGCAAGTTCACCGTGGCCATCTACGCCGGCCTGGTCCTGGTGCTGTTCGTGGTCTACCCCATCCTGGTCCGCAGCCACGGCCTGTCCATCAAGCAGTACTTCTCCGGGGTCTGGCCCGCCGTTCAGCTGGCCTTCGTTTCCCGCTCCTCCGTGGGAACCCTGCCGCTGACCCAGCGCGTCACCGAGCGTAGCCTTGGCGTGCCCCGCGCTTACGCCTCCTTCGCGGTGCCGCTGGGCGCCACCACCAAGATGGACGGCTGCGCAGCCATCTACCCCGCCATCTCCGCAATTTTCGTGGCGCAGTTCTTCGGCATCCACCTGGACTTCAGCCAGTACCTGCTGATCGCCCTGGTCTCCGTCCTGGGTTCCGCTGCAACCGCGGGAACCACCGGCGCCGTGGTGATGCTTACCCTGACGCTTTCCACGCTGGGACTACCGCTGGCCGGCGTCGGACTCCTGCTGGCGATCGACCCGATCCTGGACATGGGCCGCACCGCCGTGAACGTGGCCGGCCAGGCACTGGTGCCCACCATCGTGGCCAAGCGCCAGGGCATCCTGGACGAGTCGCTGTACAACGCGCCCCGCAACGGCACCCCGTTTGTGGATGACAGCGACGCCGTCAGCGGCGAAGGCGCCACGGACGGCACGGCCGTTGACACCGCACCCCGCGAACTGCAGGATGCCAAGGCATAAGGCGTAACGCCAGCATCAACAAAAAGAGCGTCCCGGGAGATTTTCCCGGGACGCTCTTTTGGTTAAGGACTCATCGCTATGCAGGCGTCAGCGTCCGCCGCCGCCGATCACGCCGTTCTGGACGGCCTTGGTCACCGCGTCAGCCTCCGCCTGTGTCAGCTTCCCGTCGGTGACGGCCTGGTCCAGGCGGGTCTTGAGCTCCGCTGCGTGCTCGGACTGTTCCTCACCGCGGATCTCCTGCAGCGCCGCCGTCACCTTGGCTTCATCAATGCCGAGCGACTCCGCAAGCGACTTGGCCAACGCCGCCTCCCGGGCTGCCGGGTCCGGCTTCTGGCCGTCGGAAGGCGGCGTGGCGGGCTTGTTGGCATCGCGGAAGGCCTTCAGCGCGTCGCTCACCTTGGTTTCGTCCACGCCAAGTTTCGCCGCCAGCGCGGACGCCTGCTCCATGCCGTGGCCGCCGCGCCCGCCGTGCCGGCCCATGCCGTCGGGAGTTGTGCCGGCACTGCCGTCAGCTGAAGCGCTCGAGCTTGCGCTCGGTGTGGGGGCAGGCGTGGTGGCTGAGGCCATGCCGGCAACGCCAATTCCGGCACCGAGGGCCAGCGCGGCGGCTGACAGGCCCAGGGTCATCTTCTTCGTGCGTGTCATTTCTTTTTCTCCTGATTCGCGGTCGCCTGACGGCTCCTGGTGATAAGCCTCGTGGCGGATATCCCAAGCATCGGCGGCCAGGTTCAGGAACAGCTGTTGGAAACCTTTCGTTCTCCTGTGAGGATTAGTTGCATGGAGTGCAAAGTTGCACGTAGTGTAAGAGCGTGACAAGCTCTTCTTCTCCGGATGCGGAAACTGCCGCGCCTTCGCGGCGTGAACTGAACAAGGCCGCCACCCGGCAGGCGATCACCGACGCCGCGCTGGGGCTCCTGCGCTCAAGGGGTCCGGGGAACTTCACCGTGGAGGACATCGCCGACGCCGCGGGAATCTCGCGCCGCACCTTCTTCAACTACTTCAGCAGCACCGATGCTGCGCTGGCGTCCATCGTCCACGGCTTTTTGGACAACGCGATCCAGCAGTTGCGCCTCCGCCCGGCGGACGAACCCATGCTGGAGTCTGCCCAGGCCGCACTGGTGGCCCTGGCCGACCCAAGGGCCGTCGCGCCGCTGGCGGAACTGTTCACGCTGACCCAGCAAAGCCCGCTGATGTCCCACACCGAACTCGAGGCATGGGACCACTGCCGGACCCAGGTCTTCACCGTTGCCCGCGAACGCCTCGCCGGAATCCCCGGCGCCCAGGACGAGCTGTATATCCACGCCCTGGCCGGCTCCATCATCTCCTGCGGCAAGGCTGCCATGGAGGTCTGGTTCAGCCGGCGGGGCCCGGACCTGTCACCTGCGTCCCTGGCGGAACTCCGCCAGCTGCTCATCGACGCCATGGCCCTGCTGGGCACAGGCTTCAACACCACCGCTTTCCCATCCGCCGCCCGTTCCTCCTGATCAGATCGGTTCTCCCGCATGGCACTCCTCCTCTACCGCCTCGGCAAGTTCTCCTACCGCCGGCGCTGGCTTGTCATCTCCCTGTGGCTTGCCGTGCTGGTGGCCGTGGGCGGATCGGCCGCGGCCTTCCACGGCACTCTGTCCAACAACTTCCAGATCCCCGGGACCGAAACCCAGCGGATCGCGGACAAGCTTAAGCAGGAGCTGCCATCAGCCTCCGGCGGCAGCGCCACGATTGTCTTCGAAGCGCCCGACGGCGGCTTCACGGACCAGAGCCGGACGGCCGTGACGGACGCCCTGAAGAAGCTCCAGGCCCTCCCCGAGGTCCGCGGGACCGTGGATCCGTTCGCCACCCAGGCCCAGGTTGACCAGGCGGGCAAGGCCGTCACCGATGGCGAGCAGCAGCTGGCGGCCGGCCAGGCACAGCTTGACGCCTCCCGCGCCCAGTTCGAGGCCGGCAAGGCCCAACTGGCCGCTGCCGAGCAGCAGCTCACCGCCGCCGGTGCGCCGGCAGCAGTGATTGAGGCCCAGCTGGGACAGCAGAAGGCCGCCCTGGCGCAGGGCCAGGAAAAGCTCGACGCCGGCACCCAGGAACTGGAGGCCAACAAGGCCAAGCTGGAACTCGGCAAACGCCAGGCCCAGGCGGCCTCCGCCATCCGCTTCGTCTCGGAAGACAACAAGGCAGCCGTGGCGCAGGTGCAGTTCAACACCTCCATCAACGGACTGGCGCCGGCCGTCCGCAAGCAGGTGCAGCAGATCGCCCACGAAACCTCCTCTGCCGGCGTCACCGCGCTGGCCAGCAAGGAAATCACCGAGGACATTTCGGCGCTCTTCGGCACCGCCGAAATCGTCGGCATCGCCGTGGCAGCGCTGGTCCTCATCCTCATGCTGGGCACACTGGTGGCGGCCGGACTGCCACTGCTGATGGCCATCATGGGCGTCGGCGTTGGCGTGGGCATCACCTTCGCCCTGTCCGGCCTGTTCGACATGAGCTCCATCTCCCCCATGCTGGCCCTCATGCTCGGCCTCGCCGTCGGCATCGATTACTCCCTGTTCATCGTCAACCGGCACCGGACCCAGCTCCTGGCCGGCATGGACCCTGAAGAGTCCGTGGCGCGGGCCAACGGCACGTCCGGCAACGCCGTGGTCTTCGCCGGGCTCACCGTGATCATCGCCCTGGCCGCCCTGGTGGTCCCCGGCCTGCCGTTCCTCACGGTCATGGGCCTGGCCGCGGCGGGCACCGTGGCAGTGGCCGTGCTCGTCGCCATCACCCTGACCCCGGCCATGCTGTCCCTGATCGGCCGCCGCATCATCTCCAAGCGGGCCTGGGCAAAGTCGGAGGCGCACAACGCCGAGCCCGGCCACGAAGCAGCGGACCTCGCCGTCGACCGCGAACGCAGCACCCGCGGCTGGGGGGGCCTTGTTACCAAGCACCCGTGGATGGCACTGGTGGCCGGCGTGCTCCTGCTGGGCACCCTGGCCCTTCCCGCCACCCAGCTGCAGCTGGCCCTTCCTGACGGCGGGTCCGAGCCGGTGGAGTCCGAGGCCTACCAGGCCTACGACCTGACGGCCCGCAGCTTCGGCGAAGGCGTCACCGGCCCCATCGTGGCGGTGGGCGAGTTCCCCGCAAACCTTGACGCAGCCCAGGCGCAGAAGCTGCAGTACGACATTGCGGACAAGCTCCGTGCCGTGGACAACGTGGTGGCCGCAGTCCCGGTTGCCCTTAGCGAAGACCGCCGCACCGCCGTGTTCCAGGTCATCCCCAAGGAAGGCCCCGCAAGCGCCAGCACCGTCAAGGTGGTGTCCGAACTGCGCGGCCTCAACGGCGACATCAAGGCCGACTATGACGTCACCATGGGCCTGACCGGGCAGACAGCCGGCAACGTGGACGTCTCCACCAAGCTCGGCGACGCCCTGCCGCCTTACCTGGCGATCGTCGTCGGACTTTCCCTGATCCTGCTCCTGCTGGTGTTCCGCTCCATCGTGGTCCCGCTGCTGGCCACCGGCGGGTTCCTGCTGTCCCTGTCAGCGGCCTTCGGCGCCGTGGTGGCCGTGTACCAGTGGGGCTGGCTGGGGAACGTCTTCGACGTTGCCAACCCGGGCGCGGTGCTGAGCTTCCTGCCCATCATCCTGATCGGCGTGCTGTTCGGCCTGGCCATGGACTACCAGGTGTTCATCGCCTCCGGCATGCGCGAGGCCTACATGCACGGATCATCCGCGAAGGAAGCGGTCCGGGTGGGTTTCCGGCACGCGGCCGCCGTAGTCACCGCCGCGGCCATCATCATGGTCAGTGTGTTCTCCGGCTTCATCTTCAGCCACCTCACCATGGTCCGGCCGCTTGGCTTTGCGATGGCTTTCGGCGTCCTGTTCGATGCGTTCGTGGTCCGCATGACCATCGTGCCCGCCGTGATGTACCTGCTGGGCGCCAAGTCCTGGTGGCTGCCCCGCTGGCTGGAGCGGATCCTGCCGGACGTGGACGTGGAGGGCGCCAAGCTCAACCGCGGACAGGCCGCACCGGTTTCCGGCGAGCTGGTCCACTAGGCTGAAGCCGTGCTCCATCTGATCCTCGCTTCCCAGTCCCCCGCCCGCACCAAGCTCCTGGCCGAGGCCGGCATCCGGCACACCGTGCTGGTTTCCGACGTCGACGAGGCCGCCGTCCAGGAACGGTACGGCGTCACCGACCCGCACGACACCGCGCTCCTGCTGGCCCGCGCCAAGGCCGAGGCCGTGGCGTCGCTGCCGGAGGCGGAGGGTGCGCTGGTGCTGGGCTGTGACTCCGTCTTTGAGTTCGACGGCGAGGCGCACGGCAAGCCCTACACCGCCGAGGTCGCCCGCGAACGGATGCTGCGGATGAGCGGCAGCGCGGGCGTGCTGCACACGGGGCACTGGCTGGTGGACTGCAGGGACACGGACGACGACGGCAGCGGCGGCCGCGGCTCGGGCGCCACGCTCGGAGCGGTCGCCTCCGCCGAGGTTTCCTTCCTGGAGATGGAACCGGCTGAAATCGACGCGTATATCGCCACCGGGGAGCCGCTGCACTGCGCGGGCTCCTTCACCATCGACGGGCTGGGCGGCGCCTTCATCCGGAAGGTCGACGGCGACCCGCATGCCGTCGTCGGCCTTTCCGTCTCCACCCTGCGCGGCCTGCTCGCTGCCGCCAATGTGCGGATCACCGACCTCTGGCCGCGGCGGTAAAGCGCTCCGTTTTCAGCAGCGCTTGTAGCTTCCCTACAAAGGAAGGCTGCTTTACACGCGGATTCCGCAAGTAATATCGGCGGAACCCTCAAAAGCGCGCTAGGCTCCCTGAAGGAAAGAAGGAGACGCCTTGTCAGCAAATTTGGAGCAGTCCGCAGGAAACACGCAGCCGAGCCTCACAAAGGTGCTGATCGCCAACCGTGGCGAAATCGCCGTGCGGATCATCAGGGCGGCCCGGGACGAAGGCATCGCCTCCGTCGCCGTCTACGCTGATCCGGACCGTGACGCCCTGCATGCCCGGCTCGCTGATGAGGCTTTCGCCCTGGGCGGCACCACGGCCGCGGAGTCCTACTTGGTGATGGACAAGATCATCGACGCCGCCCGCCAGTCCGGTGCGGACGCCATCCACCCCGGCTACGGCTTCCTGGCCGAGAACGCGCAGTTTGCCGCCCGCGTGATCGAGGCCGGCATTACCTGGATCGGCCCTTCCCCGGAAGCAATCTCCGCCCTGGGCGACAAGGTCCAGGCCCGGCACATCGCTGAAAAGGTAGGCGCCCCGCTGGTTCCCGGCACGGCTGACCCCGTTGAGTCAGCGCAGGAGGTCCTGGACTTCGTAGACCAGCACGGCCTGCCCGTTGCCATCAAGGCTGCTTTCGGCGGCGGCGGGCGCGGCATCAAGGTGGCGCGCACCCGCGAAGAGATCCCCGAGCTTTACGAATCCGCCGTCCGCGAGGCCACTGCCGCCTTCGGCCGCGGCGAATGCTTCATCGAGCGCTTCCTGGACGCTCCGCGCCACGTGGAAACCCAGTGCCTGGCCGACGCCCACGGCAATGTCGTGGTGGTATCCACCCGCGACTGCTCGCTCCAGCGCCGCAACCAGAAACTCGTGGAGGAAGCTCCGGCGCCGTTCCTCACCGAGGACCAGAACCGCCGCCTGTACGAATCCTCCAAAGCCATCCTCAAGGAGGCCGGCTACCTCGGTGCGGGCACCTGTGAGTTCCTGGTGGGCCAGGACGGGACGATTTCCTTCCTGGAGGTCAACACCCGCCTCCAGGTGGAGCACTGCGTCTCCGAGGAAGTCACCGGCATCGACCTGGTCCGCGAGCAGTTCCGGCTGGCCCGCGGCGAGGAGCTGGGCTACGGCGACCCCGAGGTACGCGGCCACTCCATCGAATTCCGCATCACCGGCGAGGACCCGGGCCGGAACTTCCTGCCCGCCCCCGGCACCCTCCGCGTCCTGAAGAACCCCACAGGTCCCGGTGTGCGCGTGGACTCCGGCGTGGAGCAGGGCGACGTAATCAGCGGCAACTTCGACTCCATGCTGTCCAAGCTCATCATCACCGGCGCCAGCCGGCCGCAGGCCCTGCAGCGCGCCCGCCGCGCACTGGAGGAGATGGTGGTTGAAGGCATCCCCACCGTCATCCCGTTCGACCTCGCCGTGGTCACCGACCCCGCCTTCGCTCCCGCCGAAGGCCCGTTCACGGTCCACACCCGCTGGATCGAAACCGAATTCACCAACAACCTGCCCGCCTGGACCCCGGACGCCACCGGCGAGGGCGAAGGCTCCGCCGAGGACCGGCAGCGCGTGGTGGTGGAAGTGGGCGGCAAGCGCCTCGAGGTGGTCCTCCCTGCCTCCCTGGGCACCCCGGGCACCGCAGCTGCCGCCGCCGGCAAACAGGGCAAGTCCAAGAAGCGCTCACGCTCCGCAGGCCCCGCCGCCGCCACCGGCAACGCCCTGACCTCCCCCATGCAGGGAACCATCGTCAAGGTAGCAGTGGCTCACGGTGACATGGTGTCCGAAGGCGACCTGGTGGTGGTCCTCGAGGCCATGAAGATGGAGCAGCCTCTTACCGCGCACCGTTCCGGCACCATCACGGGGCTGACGGCAACGGCGGGCGAAACGGTGTCCGCGGGCGCCATCATCGCCACCATCGAGGACTAGAAGCAGCATGCTCGCACCAAGCTTCCAGGAAGAGGTGGACCGCTACCACCAGGCGGTTCCCGAGATCACGCGGGGCAACCCGGCACCGATCAAGGACCTCTACTCCCGGCTGGATGACGTCACCCTGGCCAATCCCTTTGGCGGCATCGCCCGCGGCTGGGCACAGGTGGAGGCCCGGTTGGACCAGGCGGCGCGGCAGTTCCGCGACGGCGAGATGCTGGGTTTCGACACCGTCACCTCCTACACGGCCCGGGACACTGCGTACCTGGTGGAGACCGAGCACTTCCGGGCACGGCTTGACGGGGCAGCGGCCACGGAGGAGTTCGCCCTGCGCGTGACCAGCATCTTCCGCCGCGAGGAGGGCTACTGGAAGCTGGTGCACCGCCATGCGGACCCGGCGGCCCGGCCCCAGTCCCGACGGTCGCTCACGCAGCCGCCGGCCTGACCTGTCCCGCTTCCTGCCGCGCCTCCGCCTGGCAGCCCCCCGCCTCGCCATGCCCTTGCGGGCACGGCGCTGGCCTGCGGCCGGGGCAGGATGCAGACTTAGCACATGCTGCCTTTCCTGCTCCTGGCCTCCCGGGCGGAGGATGCTGCCGCGGAAGATGAGTACGCCGCGTACCTGAGGTATGGCGGGCTGGAGGAACGGGAACTGCTCCGTGTACGGCTCGAGGCCGCTCCCCTGCCGGCACTGGATCTTTCGAAGTTCTCCGGGGTGATCGTGGGCGGCAGCCCGTTTACCTCCAGTGATCCGCCTGAGCACAAGAGCCCCGTGCAGCACCGGGTGGAGCAGGAGCTGGCAGCACTGCTGGATCAGCTGGTGGCCCTCGACTTCCCGTTCCTGGGCGCCTGCTACGGCGTCGGGACGCTCGGGAGCCACCAGGGCGCCGTCATCGACCGGACCTACGGCGAACCCCTGGGCGCGGTGGAGGTGGAACTGACCGACGAAGGGCTGCAGGATCCCATCCTGAAAGGTTTGCCCGCAACCTTTACCGCTTTCACCGGACACAAGGAAGCCGTCAGCTCGCTGCCCCCGCACGCCGTGCTGTTGGCGCGGGCGGCCTCCTGTCCGGTCCACATGTTCCGGATCAGGAGCAACCTCTACGCCACCCAGTTCCACCCGGAGCTGGATGCGGAAGGACTGGTAACACGGATCGACATCTACCGGAACGCCGGCTATTTCCCGCCGGAATCGGCGGAGGAACTCATGGCGGCGGCGCGGGAGTTCACCGTCACCGAGCCTATGGCGGTGCTGAAGAACTTCGTGGCCCGGTACGCCCGCTGAACGCAGGAATGCCCGGCGGGCCACCAAGGGCCGCCGGGCATTCTTCACTCATGTTTCAAAGGGGCGTCAGGCCACGTTGTTCTCGTAGTCCACGTCCCGGGTCTCGCGGGTGAGGAACAGCGCGATCAGGGTGAGTACTGCCATGGCGGTGAGGTAGACACCCACCAGGAAGGGGCTTCCCTTTGCCTGCTCCCAGAGGGCCACGGCGATGAACGGCGCCACGGCGGCACCCAGGATGCTGGAGAAGTTGTAGCTGATGGCGGAGCCGGTGTAGCGGACGTTCGTGGGGAACAGTTCCGGCAACAGCGCTCCCATGGGTCCGAAAGTAAGGCCCATGAGGGAGAACCCAAGGATCAGAAGCCCCATGGTGCCTACGAAGCCGCCGCTGAACAGCGGGACGAACAGCAGGCCGAAGACGAAGATACCGGCCGTGACGGCGATGAGCATCTTGCGGCGGCCGTACTTTTCGGCCAGGGGTCCGGACACCAGGGTGAAGATGCCGAAGAAGACGACGCCGGCAATCAGCATCCAGAGGAAGTCGTTCCGGCTGTAGCCAAGGCCGGGAACGAACGCGGCGGCAGCGGCTTCAGACATGGGCTTTCCGGCCTTTTCGGCTGCGGCCTTGGCACCCTCCAGGGTGGGCTTGGTGCCGTAGGTGAGCGTGAAGGTGGTCATCAGGTAGAAGAGCACGTACGTGGCCAGCATGATGAAGGTGCCCAGGATCAGCTGGCGCCAGCTGGTCTTGAAGACGCGGCCCAGCGGCAGCTTTGCCACCTCGTTGGATTGCACCACCTTGGTGAAGGCGGGGGTTTCGATCAGCTTCAGCCGGACATAGAGGCCCAGGATGACCATGACGGCGCTGAGCAGGAACGGCACGCGCCAGCCCCAGGCGGCGAATGCCTCCGGCGACAGGGTGTAGCTCGCCACGAGGAAGATGACGTTGGCGATGATGAAGCCGATCGGGGCGCCGAGCTGCGGGAAGGTGCCGTAGATGGCCCGCTTGTTGGCAGGGGCGTTTTCGGTGGCCAGCAGCGCGGCCCCGCTCCACTCGCCACCGAGCGCCAGGCCCTGGGCGAAACGCAAGACCACCAGCAGGGCCGGCGCCCAGAACTCCCAGCCCGGAACCAGCGCGGTGGGGAGGCAACCGATAAGGAACGTGGCGATACCCATAGTCAGCAGCGACGCCACCAGCGTGCCCTTGCGGCCGAACTTGTCGCCGAAGTGGCCAAAGACGATCGAGCCGAGGGGCCGGGCGATGAAGGCCACGCCGAAGACGGCGAAGGAGCTCAACAGCTGCGTTGTTTCGTTCGCGCTGGGGAAGAAGAGCTTCGGGAAGACCAGGACGGCAGCGGTGGCGTAGACGTAGAAGTCGTAGAACTCCACTGTGGTGCCGATCAGGCTGGCCACGATGACGCGGCCGCGGGAGTTCACCGGCTGCTGTGCACCAGGCAGCGCGGTGGTATCGGTGGAAGACATAGGTAAACGCTTTCGTGAGACCGGCCGGGCACAGGCAGGCCTGCCTCCCGGCGCAAGTAGTTAGAGTTCGATCTTACTTGTCTCCGTCCAGTCAATGGACGAAACGTCCACGATACGGACCTGTGTTGTGCGTCTCACAATGCGGGCGGCGGAGACCACCTAACGTTCTCCGCGGGTGGCGGATAGGCAAAAGTCACAGCGCGTTTACAAACATCGACTGTCCGCGAAACGAGCCGTCCCTAGGTTTGAGGAAACCCCATCCCTGAAGGAGGTAACCCGTGACTGTTGACCGCACTGTCGAGCCCGGCGTACAGCCCGGCCCTGCCCGCACCACAGACGCCCTTGCCCTTGAATTCCGCCCCGGCCGCTGGATCGCCAACTGGGATGCAGAGAACAAGGACCAGTGGGAATCGGTGGGCCGCGGCATCGCCCGCCGCAACCTGAACTGGTCCATCTTCGCCGAGTTCCTTGGCTTCGTGGTGTGGCAGCTCTGGTCCATCGTGGTGGTCCAGCTTCCCGCCGCCGGCTTCACGTTCTCCACCTCGGAAATCTTCTGGCTCATCTCCATGCCCAGCCTGGTAGGCGCCACGCTCCGCATCCCCTACACCTTCATGGTGCCCCGGTTCGGCGGCCGCAACTGGACGGTGGTGTCCGCCCTGCTGCTCCTGATCCCCTCCACCGGGCTTGCCCTCTGCGTCTCCAACCCGGAGACCCCGTTCGGGGTCATGCTCCTGGTGGCAGCCCTGGCCGGCTTCGGCGGCGGCAACTTCGCCAGCTCGATGGCCAACATCACCTTCTTCTACCCAGCGCGGGAGAAAGGCTGGGCGCTGGGACTGAACGCCGCCGGCGGAAACCTGGGCGCCGCCGTCGCGCAGCTTGCGGTTCCCATCGTGATCACCCTGCTGGCTGCGGGCACCGTCAACCTTCCCATGGCCGGATGGATGTGGGTTCCCCTCATCCTGCTGGCCGCGTTCGGTGCCTTCAAGTACATGAACAACCTCACCAGCGCCAAGGGTGACGTGGCCGGCTCGGTGGCCGCCCTCAAGGAACCGCACCTGTGGATCATGGCGCTTCTTTACATCGGCACCTTCGGCTCGTTCATCGGCTTCGCCGGCGTATTCCCCAAGCTGATCAAGGACTACTTCCCGGAGTTCTCCTCCATTGCGGTGGGAACCGTGGCACTGTCCCTGGCATTCCTCGGCCCCCTGGTCGGCTCACTGGCCCGCCCCTACGGCGGACGCATGGCGGACCGGATGGGCGGGGCCCGGATGACCGTGGCCGCCTTCGCCGCCATGGCCGTGATCACGCTGACCATGGTCTGGACCCTGCCGCTGAAGAACTTCCTGCTTTTCCTGGTCCTCTTCCTCATGCTCTTCACCGCCAGCGGCTTCGGCAACGGCGCCACCTACCGGATGATCCCGGTCATTTTCGCCACCTCAAGCCGGGCCGCCCGGAAGGGAGCAAGCTCGGTGGCCACCCAGCGCCTGGCATCCTCTGCCCTTGGGCTGATCTCCGCGATCGGCGCGTACGGCGGGTTCGTCATTCCCCAGGTCCTGAATGCGTCCAGCACCGCCAGCGGCTCCTACACCCCGGCCTTCTACGGCTTCGTCGGAGCGTACGTCCTGATGCTCCTGGTCTGCTGGACCTGCTACATCCGCAGCGCCGGCCGGAACGCGATGGGACACGTCTAACATGGCCAACAGCGCCGACACGCACTGCCCCTACTGCGCTCTGCAGTGCGCCATGACGCTTACGTCCGCCTCGGCCCTGGACCCGGCTGCACAGCCGGGTCCAGGCGCCGGCACCGCACCGCAGCCGCCCCTCGGGGCAGCAGTGGAGGTGACCCCGCGGGACTTCCCCACCAACCGCGGCGGCCTGTGCCGCAAGGGCTGGACCTCGGCCTCCCTCCTGAACCATGCGGGCCGGATCACCGAGCCCCTGCTGAAGGGGCCCGACGGCGTGCACCGGCCCATCGGCTGGGACCAGGCCCTGGACTTGGCTGCCAAGGCCGTCACGGACACCCGCGCACGCTACGGCGCGGACGCCGTCGGAGTCTTCGGCGGCGGCGGGCTCACCAACGAAAAGGCCTACCAGCTGGGCAAGTTCGCCCGGCTGGCCCTGGGCACCTCGCGCATCGACTACAACGGTAGGTTTTGCATGTCCTCGGCCGCTGCCGCCGGGATGCGCGCCTTCGGGGTGGACCGCGGCCTGCCGTTTCCACTGGAAGCCCTGGACACCGCCAGCACCATCCTGATGCTGGGCTCAAACGTCGCCGAGACCATGCCGCCGTTCGTGCAGCATCTCAAAGGAGCCCGCGACGCCGGCGGGTTGATCGTGGTGGATCCGCGCCGGTCCGCCACCGCAGCCTTCACGGCCGACGGCGGCGGCCTTCACCTCCAACCCCTTCCGGGAACCGACCTCACCCTACTGCTGGGCATCTCCCACGTGGTGATCCACGAAAACCTGGTGGACATGGAATACGTCCTGGAGCGGACCTCCGGATTTGCCGCCGTCGCCCGAAGCGTCAACGCCTTTTGGCCCGAGCGCGTCCAGTCACTGACCGGCGTCCCTGCGGAGCTGATCCGGCAGGCCGCGCGCATGCTCGCCGCCGGTGCCCGGGCCGGCGGCAGCTACATTCTCACCGGCCGCGGCGTGGAACAGCACGTGGACGGCACCGATACCGCCACCGCGGCCATCAACCTCAGCCTCCTGCTGGGCCTGCCAGGCACTGCCAGCAGCGGATACGGCACCCTTACAGGCCAGGGCAACGGCCAGGGCGGGCGCGAGCACGGCCAGAAGGCGGACCAGCTCCCCGGCTACCGCAAGATCACCGACCCCGCCGCCCGGGCGCACGTCGCCGGCGTCTGGGGCGTCCCCGAGAGCATGATTCCCGGCCCGGGCCTGCCCGCCGTGCAGCTGCTCCAGTCACTGGGAAAGCCCGACGGCGTCCGGTGCCTTTTTGTCCACGCCTCCAACATCGCCGTGGCAGCACCTGACGCCAACACCGTAATCCAGGGGCTGCGGAGCCTGGACTTCCTGGTGGTCTGCGACTTCTTCCTGTCCGAGACCGCTGCGGAGGCGGACCTCATCCTCCCCGTGCTCCAGTGGGCGGAAGAGGACGGCACCCTCACCAACCTTGAAGGACGCGTCCTGCGCCGCCGCCGCGCCGTGTCCCCTCCCCCGGGCGCCCGCAGCGAGCTGTGGATCATGGCCCGCCTGGCTGAGCGGCTGGACGCACCGTCCACCTACAGCGAGGATCCGGAGACCGTTTTCGAGGAGCTGCGGCTTGCCTCAGCCGGCGGCCTGGCCGACTACTCCGGCATCGACTACGCCATGCTGGACCGCGGCGAGGCCGCCTACTGGCCCTTCCCGGCAGGCAGCACGGGAACGCCGCGCCTGTTCCGGGACGGCTTTGCCCACCCCGGCGGCAAGGCGGTCATGGTCCCGGTGGCGCCGCGCCGCCGTCGTACTCCTGATGCCCACCCGGATCCGGCCGGCAAAGCCATGACCCTCATCACCGGCCGGCTGTTGGAGCACTACCAGTCCGGTGCCCAGACACGCCGCGTGGCTGAACTCCTCGCCGCCCAGCCTGACGCCAGGGTGCAGCTCCACCCCGCGGCGGCAGACGCGATGGGCATCACTGCCGGAACAATGGTCTCCGTGGCGAACGGGCGCGGCGAGGTGGTGTGCCGGGCTGAGCTGAGTACGGCCATCCGCCCTGAGACTGTCTTCCTGCCCTTCCACTTCCCGGGTGCCGAAAGCGCCAACCGGCTGACAGAAGCGGCCACCGACCCCGTGTCGGGGATGCCCGAATTCAAGTTCAACACCGTATGGGTCCGGCCGGTGGCCGCACCTGATTCGGTCCGCATGCTGCAAACGACGGAGGCCTCATGAGCGAGCAGGTTGTCATCGTGGGATTCGGCCCGGTGGCCGCCAGGCTGGTGGACGAGCTCCTGCCCGCCGTCCGCACACGCGGCGTCCGGCTGACCGTGGTGGGGGCGGAGGCTGAAGCTGCGTACAACCGTGTCCTGGTGGCCGACCTTGGCGTCGGCCGGACCAGCCCTGACGCGCTGGCCCTTGCCGATGCCTCCGAGCTGGCCGGGCAGGGCGTGGATGTCCGGCTGGGTGTGCGGGTGAAGCGCGTGGACAGGGCGCGGCAGCAGGTCCAGCTCTCGGACGGGGCGGTGGTCCACTACGACCGCCTGGTGCTTGCCACCGGTTCGCGGCCCGTGATCCCGAACCTCACCGGCCTCAACCCCGACCCGTCCTCCCCCGTGCTTCCCGCCGGCGTCACGGCGCTGCGGGACCTCCGGGACGCCGAGGTGCTGCGGCAGGCGGTGGACGGCGGCAAGCGCGTGGTGGTGCTGGGCGGCGGCGTCCTGGGCCTGGAAACGGCCCTGGCGGCGGCGGAGGAAGGCGCCACCGTCACCGTGGTCCACAACGGGCCCCACCCCCTGGGCCGCAGCATCGACCGCGGCGGCGGGGCGGTCCTGGCCGCAGGGCTGCGCCGCTGCGGCGTCCGGGTGGCCGGCAATGCCCGCTCCACAGGCGTTGAGCACAACGCGCCCGACGGCGGCTTCTCGGCTTTGCTGCTCGACGACGGGTCCGCGATTGACGGCGACCTCCTGGTCATCTCGTGCGGCGTGCGTCCCCGAACGGAGCTGGCCGAAGGCTGCGGTCTGTCCACCGGCACCGGGATCCTGGTGGACCACCGGCTGCAGGCGCTCCACGAACCGCACATCTTCGCCATCGGCGACTGCGCCGAGGTCCGCTGCCCCGACCCGGGCTGCACGGACTGCCACCACGCCAAAGGCCCCTCCGGGCTGGTGGGCCCCGGCTGGCGGCAGGCCGAATGGCTCGCCGGCTACCTCACGCTTCTTGCGGAAGGGGCGGCTGCCCAGGCGGAACTCTTGCCCGCGCTCCCGCCGGAACAGCCCGGCGTCGTGGTCCTGAAGGCACGCGGCACGAACATGGCCGTAGCCGGCGACAACTCGGCGGACCCTTGGGATGAGGAGGCCCTGACGGCAGGCGCCGCAGCCGGCAGGCCCCGCCTGCAGGTGGCCCAATGGGCGGATCCGGAACATGGGCGGTACGTCAAAATGACCACGCGCGGCGGTGTGCTGGAAGGCCTGGCGGTGGTTGGGATGCCGCGGACGGCCGCGGAACTGGTGGGGCTGTTCGAGCGGGGCGCTGAGCTGCCGGCCGACCGGTCACTGCTGTTGCGCCTGGACGGGCCGGACCAACTGCCGGGCACAGGGCCGGTGGACCCGGCCGGAACGCTGTGCCGGTGTGCCGGGGTCAGCGGGGCGGCCGTCACGGCGGCGGTGGGAGACGGCTGCGGCACCGTGGCGGAGGTTTCCAAGGCCACCCGCGCCGGCACCGGATGCGGCGGCTGCCATGAGGACATCAAGGGCCTCATCGAACGGCATTTCTCCCCAGCCTTCCCCTAACCTCGCAAGCTCGGCCAGGGAACCCGGCAGCCGTGGCCCCACCCAGCCTTCCCCTAACCTCGCAAGCTCGGTCAGGGAACCCGGCAGCCTGAGCACCCGTCACAACTTGACGCTGCGGACCAGGGCGATGAGTTGTTCCTTCGTTTGCTCGGCGGACGGGCCAGTGGGGGAAATCAGGACCTGCGCCATGAAAGTCGCCAGGGTCTGGTCTTTGACTACCTGGACGGACAAAATCGTGATCGGTACATCTCCTGCCGGTCGAAGCGACTTGGGGCCTGCCGGTTCCGTACTCATGGAGAAGGTCGCCCTGTCTCCAATGCCCTCAACCGGCTCCCCGCCGATGGCCGGGGCACCCAGTGGCGAGCCCGAAGTCTTCAGGACTTCGATGGCGAAGATCATTGAGTCGGGGCCGGGCGTACCCAGCTGCCCGAACGTGTAGCGGCAACTGGTTTCGCCCGGGAGGAGCTGGGGTTCAGTTGTCGCTCCAAATGCCTCCTTGACCTGAACGGCGCTGAGCAGGGCGCAGACCGGGTTGTTGGTCGTGGCGGGCGGACCCACCGCCGGAGCGGCGGGAACGTTAAGCTGGCTTCCGTTGCCCCAGCCCGCGTCCACTGCAGCCTGGGTGAGCGCCTTGGCCATGGCGTTGCCGTCGGGGGCAGTGCCGCCATCCATGGGCGGTCCCGTGACGTATGGCATTTCGAGGATTTCATTGCCTTTGACGGCGGTCAGGACCACGTTCGCGGAGGCGCCGCTTGCCTCACCACGGAAATATCCGGTCCACTGCAGGCAGGCGAAGTCGCCGATGCCGGTCACCGGCGAGCAGTCGGACGTTGCCTTCGCTTTGGCGATGTCAGCGTCCGATGCCGGCGAGGTCAAGGCTACGGACAGTGCCGTCATGCCTCTTTCCGGTGATTTGCTCGAATAGGTACAGAGGTAGGCCTTGGTTCCCGGCGGCCGGGCCGGGCTGTTCTGGCCCACAGGCACCAGCCCGGGCTCCACCTTTGCCGCGATCTCCGGGGTGATGAGGTCGCACGCAGGGCTCCCCGTGCCGGACCTGCCCACTGCGCTGCCCGCGCCGGCTGTCCCCGATGGGTTCGTTGGGCTCGCCGCTGTGGAGGCCGGGCCGCCTTGCCCGGCCGGCTGGGAGCACGCGGCCAGGAACAAGGTGAGCAGCGCCGTCGTCATCGCCCTGGCAAGGCCACGACGTTTGGTGGGGCGTGCGAGGGTCTGCATGGCCGTCATGGCATCAGTGTGGGGTCTCGCTGCCAAGGGGCACAGAGTCCAAAGTACTGGGGCTTCACCTTGGCGGGGCAGTTTACCGGGCGCCCTTCAAAGGCCCAGGAAGCGTCCTCCCAGGAGGTACATCCCCCAGACCCCGGCGGCGAGGAGGAGGCCCAGATAGGCCAGCACCAGCCGTGTGTCGCGGAGGAAACACTTCGAACGCTTCAGCCCGCGCCGGCGCGCTTTCCAGTATCCGGCGAATCCGATTCCGGCAAAGACGACCAGAGCCAGGGGACCCGCCAGCCAGCCCAACAGGGCAACTGTGGCAAAGATGCATAGTCGGAGCGGATCAAAAGGCACGCCGTCCTTGACGGTCACGATATGGGACTCTCCCGGGGAGGAGTGTGATGCACTGTGCTTGCCGACGAGCTGGGACGGCTCGGGTCCGGCAGCGATGCGCCGCGCATGAGAAGCGGGGTCCACGAATTCCTCCTAGACCTGGCGCACCGGGAGCAGCCGGGCCCCAGTCGCAGTGCTCATCCGTTGCCGGGCCAAGGACGGCCACGCCTGGACAGCGCAGAACGGTGCGCATTGGTGCTCGCCATCGTCGCTCTTGGTACCGACGTGGACGCAGCATTGGGTGAGCCGTTCCTCGATCATGGTCGAAATGTCCATGAAGGGCTTCACCATGATCCGGGTGACGCGCTCGGCGAGGAGCCGGCGAAGGCGTTGTTGCTGGCCGGGAAGCTTGCCTGCGGCCAGCGTGGTGAGCGTTCCGATGCCCAGGTCGCACTGCGTGCAAATGTTTTTCCAGAGATCCAGGGTCCGCGGATGGGACAGGGACGACTGTTCGCTCAGCAGGTCCAGCAGCGAGGTCTTCATCAGGTTTCGCAATTCCAGCGGGATGGCGCTGTCGGCGATCCGGTTTGCGATGCTGTCGGGATTGAGCTCCAGCCACGCGAGCAGCTGGTCGTGACCGATCAGTGCTGTCAACGAGCGCCAGGCCCCGGCATCGTCCTTCAACATGTAGCCCACGGACGCGCAGTGCGGATGCGAGCAGGGCAGGGCGGTGAGGTCGTGCCACGAGACCACACCGCCGGTCTGTGCTGCCAACCTGTCCAGCACCCCTGTATGGGTGAGCCGTTCCATGGGATCTATGCCGTGCCCGCGGCCGGAACCGAACACCGGCTGCAGCGCCACGCCGCCCACGAACGGAGTCTCCAGGGCCCGCATCACCACGTCGCCGATCTCACCGTCATTGACCCCAAGGGTTGCGGTCATGGTCAGGGTGGTAAAGATTCCGGCCTCTGACAGGCGGGAGATCGCCGCGTCCTTGTAGCGGGTCAGGTCGCCGCCACGGTGGTAAATGGATGCTTCCCGGGAAGATCCGTCGTATTGCAGGTACACCTCCACCCGGTCGCGGTGCCGTGCCAGCAGGGCGAGCAGTTCATCGTCCGTGGCGATCAGCATGCCGTTGCTGTTCACCATGATGCGTACAATCGGCCGGGCGACGAGCTCGTCCAGCAACTCTTCCAGATACGGGTAGAGGGTCGGTTCACCGCCGGACAGCATCAGCACATCGAGGCGGTTATTCTCACGGCCCAGGCGCGTATCAACGTTCTCAAGCACCTCGTCGAGCGGCGCCACGCCCTGCAGCTGCGGGCCGGAGGCAGTGAAGCAGGTGGGACAGCGCAGGTTGCAGTGCTCGATGACGTCTTGGAGCAGGATGCAGGTGTGTTGGGTCTGCATGGCGGGAAGCCCAAAGGCGTAGGCCTCGGGTATGGGGCGGAAATTGTCTGCCTGGTCGGGTATGTGCTGCTTGGTGGGCGCCTGCCATTTCTCCAGGTAGCGCAGGATCTCCGGGGACTCGTCGTACAGCGTCCGCACCAGGCCATGGTCCGGGCAGCCACGTTCAAGCCACACCCGTTCGTCACGGATCATCAACGCTCCGGACAATCGGCGTACGCGGGCGAGCGGCGGATTCGTCTCGTGGCAGCGTGGACAGAAGGCGGTGACATAGCGATGGATCCGGTCACCGCGCAGCGGTTGGCCTGGTCCTGGCAGTTCACGAGTGCTCACATTCAACATCCTTCTCCTCGTTCAGGCCGGCGCCCGGGAGAGGACCGCCACGCAGAGCCCTCCGCCGAGCAAAGTGAAGGTTCCCAGGCCAATTAGAAGTCCGGCACCGAAAAGGGACGTCCGGCGCCTGACGGCCAGCAAGATGGCCACCGCCAGGTAAACGACGACTGGGATGAAGATGCTAAACCTGTCCGCGCGGGCCATCCACGGGTTGGACGGGGCAGCAAAGACGATACCGATATAGATGACATATAGGGACAGGGCGCCGATGATGGCGCCGAACCCCATGGACCCGCCCCTCGGTTCCTGCGGGCGCCCGCTCCCGCCCGGCGTCGGGTTGCCCTGCTCCGACGGCGGCGGGATTTCAGGAAGGTCAGGCTCCTCATTGCTCATGCCGTGGTCCCTTTCATCTCCGGACGGACCTGCTTCCCGAACACGCGCCGGATCCGCCATGACAGCAAGGGCAGCACCGCCAATAGGAACCACTGTGGACGGCTCATCCCTAACCAGACGGCTTCATTCCCCCGGACAAACTCCACGAAGAACCTGAACACCGCGTATGCGCTGACAAAACAGATGAAGAGGTCGCCCGGATGCGGCAGGCGGTCACGGAAACGCCACATCAGGCCAAAGGCTGCCAGGTGGAAAACAATCTCGTAGGCAAAGGACGGGTGCAGCCCCACTCCTGCTGGAACGCCGAACAGCGCTGCCTGCGCGGGGGTGAGAACGATTCCCCACGGGCCTCCGGTAGGGGTCCCCGGAAGCTCCGTGAGCAGGCAGCCCACACGGCCGATCACCATGGCGAGCGCCACCGCGGGCGCAAGCAGGTCTCCTGTTGACTCCTTGTACCCCGTCAGCCGCTTGCCTAAATGGACCCCAAACCAGGCCCCCACCAATCCAGCCAGAATGCTGCGGTCGCCGTTGCCCCACCAATCGGCCAGGGACACCTGCCTGGATATGTCCCATGTAAGCACTCTGGAGCCAATGGCACCGAAAGCCACTGCGAAACCAGCAATAGGCCACAATCGCGGGTCAGTGAGGCCGCGGCGGCGCTTCTCGTAGGCGTAGAACATGAGGGCTGCGACGATGCCCAGCCCGACCATTCCGGCATGTACCAGCGCGTTTCCCGCGAAGGGAAGCCCGATCATGAGCAGAGCGTAGCAGCGGGCCAGTCACAGATACGCGGAAGGAATGCCCGGATGGCCCATCTTTGTGGGTTTCCGCAGGGAACCTGCAGGCGACCCCGGGACATCCTGCCGTGGCGGACCGGGCCGGTCCTGGAAGACCGGTCCCGGCACACCTGTTGCTATGCGGAGCCGTCGGAGCCGATCTCACCGGCGGCCACGGCCTCTGCGTACTTGGTGAGGTCCGGACCCGGCTGGAAGTCCACGAACTGGCCTTTCAGCTTCTCAAACAGAAACTCGTAGACCTTGTCCTTGCCGGAGCCGGACAGGGATGACGCCGCCTCGCGGACCGCTTCCCGCAGTGCCTTGTCAGCATCCAGCAGGATCTTTTCCCGCGCCTGCTCGTTCCACTTGATGTCCTGCAGTTCCATAAGCTTCTCCTTGCGTCGACGCCGGTACAGGAACGGCCGGGAACTTCATGGAAATTCCCGGCCGTGCCTGGTTCGAGTCTAGGCAGGATGCCCCGGAGGGGTCCAGCCGTGGGTGCGCAGTAACGCTTTACATGTGGACGTGCAGGCGCCGGGCAGCTTCGGAAATGGAGCCGGTCAGCGACGGGTACACCGTGAAGGTGCTGGCGACGTCGTCAACATGCAGCTTCTGCTTGACCGCGATGGAGATCGGGAAGATCAGCTCGGAAGCGTTGGGCCCTACCACCACACCGCCGATCACGGTACCCGAGCCCTTCCGGGCAAAGATCTTGACGAACCCGTCCTTGGCGTTGCGCATCTTGGCGCGGGCGTTGCTTTTCAGCGAGAGCTTGATGACGTCGGCCTGGTACTTGCCGGACTCGATCTCGGCCTCGGACACACCGACGTTCGCGATTTCGGGTGAGGTGAAGATGTTGGATGCCACCTGGTGCAGCTTGAGCGGAGTAACGCCGTCGCCCATGAAGTGCGCCACGGCGATGCGCCCCTGCATGGCGGCCACGGAGGCCAGCGGCAGGACGCCCGTACAGTCACCGGCGGCGTAGATGTTGGGGGCCGTGGTGCGGGAAACGCCGTCCACCTTGATGTGGCCGCTGTCGCTGACCGCCACGCCGGCTTCCTCGAGGCCGATTCCGGCGGTGTTCGGGATGGAACCCAGGCACAGGAGGCAGTGGCTGCCGGTGACCTTGGTGCCGTCGGCAAGCGTGACCACGACGCCGTCGTCCGTCCGCTCGACGGCCTGCGCGCGGGAGCGGGACAGGACCCGGACGCCGCGGCGTTCGAAGACTTCCTCCAGGACCACGGCCGCATCCACGTCGGAGCCGGGCAGCACGCGGTCGCGGCTGGAGACCAGGGTGACTTTGGAGCCGAGGCCGTTATAGGCGGAGGCGAACTCGGCGCCGGTCACGCCGGAGCCCACCACGATGAGTTCCTCGGGCAGTTCGTCCAGGTTGTAGATCTGGGTCCAGTTCAGGATCCGCTCCCCGTCGGGGCGGGCCGTATCCA
>Ga0308170_10001065_pt1 | contig 28392 bp, 24 predicted proteins | sample PhyBR2_2_FD_202136 | JGI IMG/M metagenome (GOLD analysis project Ga0308170, IMG submission 202136) | Phyllosphere microbial communities from UC Gill Tract Community Farm, Albany, California, United States - DLSLSB.R2 | ecosystem: Host-associated > Plants > Phyllosphere > Unclassified | place...
TCCAGGGCTCGAACCTGACCAAGGAGAACGAGGAGCAATACGCCCAGTTCAAGAACTTCTGGTATGGCTCGAACATCTTCGAACGCCGTCTGACGTTCGGCGTCCGCATCCGCAACTAGTCCTTCCCCGATACCCTAGGCGGGTCATTCCTCCCCCCGACCAGCCACTGACAGGGTCTCCTACGGCCGCAGCGACATATCGCTGCGGCCGTATTTTTGTTCGCGCGGTCGGCCCCGTTTGATGCAATATGGATGGATGGATGATAGCGGTAACGACACGATGACGGGGACGATTCCCAAGGACGACGGCATGAGGGGCAACGACCGACAGCCCCGGTTGACGGTAGGCCTGTCCGGAACCAACCTGGTCCGCGTCAGTGATTTCAACCAGCGCGTGGTCCTGCAGGCCATCCGCGTGGGGGGAGGCAAGGTCTCCAGATCGGAACTAGCGGCCGCGACCGGTCTGACGTTCCCGACTATCGCCAACATCACCCGCCGCCTCATCGAAGGCGGTCTCGTCCACGAGACCGCCCGCATCAAGGGCCGGAGAGGGAGTCCGGCGTCCCGCCTCGCGATCGACCCCGACGGCTGCTTCTCGCTAGGGGTGAACATCGATCGGGACCACGTCGCCGTGGTCATCCTCGACCTCGCAGGGGGCGTTCGCGCGCGGCACGTCGAGGAGGTCGACTTCCCGAGTCCAGCGCTGGTCGTCGACTTCGTCCACGAGTGGTATGCCCGGACAGCCGACGCCCTCAACCTCGATCGCGAGCGCTTCATCGGGATCGGTCTGGCGATACCCGACGACATCGGGACCATCGCGCTGCCGAAAATGCCCGAGTCATACGGCGTGTGGGCGACGACGAACGTCTCGTCCATGCTCCAGGAACGTCTGGGGCTGCCGGTCCTGCGAGACAACGATGCGGCGGCGGCGGCGATCGGGGAGGCGCAGTTCGGCAATGGGCGTCGGTTCACCGACTTCTTCTACGTGCTGATAAGCGCCGGGCTGGGCGGCGCCGTCGTCGTGGACAACGAGTATGTCCGTGGCGGCAACGGACGCGCCGGCGAGCTCGGGCTGCTTCCCGCGGACTTCAACCATCCCGCCGGGCCGACCGTGCAGGACTGCGTGTCCCTGTCGGAGCTGAGGCTGAGATTGGAGCGGGCGGGATACGAAGGAAGCGTGGCGAAGCTTCGCGCGGACGTCGAGCGCCACAACCCGGTGGTCCGCGACTGGTCCCTGGAGGCGGCCAAGACGCTTACGCTGCCGATCCTGACGGTGAACGCCCTGCTCAACCCGACCGCGATATTCATCGGCGCGCGATTGCCGTCGTGCCTTCTGGACAGCCTCATACTCGAATTGAACCGAAACATCGCCTCTCTCGGAAGCGCTGTGCCCAACATGGCTCTGATACAGCGGGCGAGCCATGACGAGGACGCCGTCGCGATCGGTGCGGCAATCCTGCCGTTCATCGCCCACACGCTGCCGTCGCACGCGGCGCTTATGAAGAACCAGAGCTGACGCCGAGCTCAGACCTGCCGCGTCGCGACATGGCGCAGCCCCGAGGTTCGGACGCCGGCGCCGTTCACATTGGAAGCCAACCTCGGATCATGTCGTGCAACCCGTCGGCCATCGGCGCAGGACTTCGTCATGGTCCGACTGGAGCGACGAGCGTCTTCGACCTGCGGCCGCGAGCCGGCTCACCACAAACGTGCGAGAACCGGCAGCGTGACAACGAGGGACTCGATCCAGACGCGCGGCTCCGCCGTCGGCCGCCGGGTCGGGTGCGTCAGCGCGTAGGCCGTGCCGAGCTCCATGAGCGGAAAGTCAAAATCCAGCTCGACCATCGTTCCCGTCGTCGGCGCCTGCGCCGCGATGAAACGCGGACCGTAATACGCCTAGACCCGCCTACGCGGCGCGCAGCAGGTCCTCGCCGTTGTCGGCCTGCATCGTGCAGCCTACCGCGACCTTGGTCGCGCCATCGCGACCGAAGGACCACGTCGAAGGCTCCGCGTGTGTGAGATGAGTGCGCCAGAGGCAGTGGTGATGCGCGCGATCAACCAGCCGCCTCGGCGACGTCGACACTGCTCGTCATCACAGGGTAACTCCGCGGGAGCTCGTCGTGTTCGTCGCGGCTGCCCATGTGGTCCGAGGTTGTCGCAAGGGCGCCGCAAAACGCCTGAGATGTCGAGATTCGCGTCAACTGGCGAAAGCATGGCCCGCCACCTGAAGGAGTTCGATCGCCCTTTGGCGATCACGTTCCGCGATCAGCAGATGTTCTCCGTCGAACGTGCAAAGAACGAAGACCCCGACGCCTTCTGTTGAAAGAGGGGAAATGAGAGCTTGAACGACGCCTGAAGCCTGGAAGGCAAACGGGCCTACGGTCCGTAGGCAGGCCCACCCCCGCTCCATCTCGACATCGTCAGGCACCGCCGCTGCTGCGCAGACGATCGTCAGTTCATCGTCCGCTCGCACGATAGCGAAGAACCCCGGCCCGAGAGCCCATCGGGGGATCGCCTCGTTGGGCGCAAGACGTGCGACGGCATATTCGCCAGAAACGAACCGAAGGGTCAACGACACGGTCTGCTTCTGCATGTGGATGCTCCGTGTTCTTCGAACTGATATGCGTCATGCGCCGCCGCGAACTCTCGATGCGCCCGCAATCTACAAGGGAGGCGACGAACGCCGCGACGTCCGAGCGGCGAGGCATCGATGGGTAGTCATGCGAGATCGGCATCATGCGAAGCGAGGTATCCCACGGTTAAAATCATGCGTGGGGGTCCCGACTCCCGGACACCAACGCAGCGACACGCTCCGGATCCCCACGTTCCGACATGGCACGTCGGTAGAGATCCAACGTCAGTGTCACGGACTGTAGAAACTGCGCCGGGTCGTAGCGCGGACCCTCGTCTCTCAGGAACGCATGCTGCGCGTTCACCTCATGCCACTCGTAGCGGGCGGCGACTTCCTCCAGTCGCGCGCGGATGGTCTCTCGACCAGCATAGGGGACGTGAGGATCCTGCCGTCCCCAGACGAACATGATCTCCGCCTTCAGATCCGCCATCCGCGTCAGGCTGTCGTCCGATTGACCTTCTCCCAGCGTCCCCGAGTGGATGTCGGTCGGGTAGAAGCAGGCGGCCGCGGACACCCGCGGATCGAGCGCCGCCCTCAAGGCGAGATGTCCACCAAGGCACACGCCGAACGTGCCGAGCCTGCCGTCGCACGCCGGATGTTCCTGCAGCGCGGTCAGACCCGCCGCGGCGTCGGCGTCATATGCGGCGACGGACTTGGCGAACTTCAGCGCGTTGCCGCGCTCCGTGCCTGGTGCATCGCAATCGAGAGCCGTGCCGGGCGGGCCGTATTCGTGATAGACCTCCGGCACGCTAACGACGTAGCCGTTCCCCGCGATCATGGCCGCCAGGCGACGGATCGGCGCCGTGACCTGGTAGATCTCGGAGAACAGGAGCACGCCGGGAAAGCGTACTGCGCCAGCGGGGCGGAAGATGTGCGTCCGCATCGATCCGCGGCTCGCCACGTCGACGTCCTGTATCTCGTCACTGTGCAGTATCATCTGTTCGTCTCGTGAGGGCCGCCGCTCAAACGGGGGATATTATCAATGATAGCGGCGACCTTCCGCATGGAACAGCTCCCCGAATCGTTGGCCCCACCTGTCTAGACCGTTCGTGGGAAACCGGCATCGCCGCATCGAAGCTTATGGAGCAGGGAGGCATCGGTTCGAGGAACGGCGCCGCCATGCCTATCTGAAAGCGGTCCGAAACACCGGAGGATGACGGTCCGCGATCGTTTCGCCACCGACGTGCAGGACCGTTTAGAAACCCCGCCGCACGGAGACGTGCGGAATTCTCCTAGTTCGCTCACTCTGTAGAGAATTAACCTTGCGGAACTTCCGTAGCTGATGCACCATCGATGCGTCGGCGCCGAAGAGTGCCGCCCAAACAGGAGGGGATTATGCGGAATCGTTCGTTCTGGCTCGGTGCGTCCGTGCTCGCTTTGCTTTCGACTGGTCAGGCCATCGCCCAGTCAGTTCCGGCCGATCCCGGCGCCTCCACCGAACAGGCCGAAAGTCCCGCGCCGCAGCAGGGCGACATCATCGTCACCGCGCGCCGCCGCAACGAGAATCTCCAGACCACGCCGCTGTCCGGCTCCGTCCTGTCGGGCACCGATCTGGCGAACAAGGGTGTGTCGAGCGTCGACGCGCTCCAGTTCGCTACACCAAGCGTGGTGGTGAACAATTTCGGTCAGGGCATCGACTTCAACGTCCGCGGCATCGGCAAGGGCGAGCACAACACCCAGACAGCGACCGGCGTCATCACCTACCGTGACGGCGCACCGACGTTCCCGGGCTATTTCGCGCAGGAACCCTATTACGACGTCGCGAACATCCAGGTGCTGCGCGGTCCGCAGGGCACTATCGTCGGCCAGAACGCGACCGGCGGTGCGGTGTTCGTCAACAGCAACGACCCGATCATCGGCGGCGGGTATCGCGGCTACATCAACGCGAACGTCGGCAATTATTCCGACGTCGGCGTGCAGGGTGCGGTCAACATTCCGGTGAGCGACACACTGGCCGCGCGGTTCGCCGTCTACGGGCAGCGGCGCGACGGCTTCTACGATATCACCGGGCCGGGTGGATCGAAATACACCGGCAACAATGGCGACGTGCGCCAGCTTGCCGGCCGCTTCAGCCTGTTGTGGAAGCCGACGTCGCGGCTATCGATCCTGTCCAAGACCGACGTCGACTATCTCGACATGGGCGCCTATCCCGCCAGCCCGTTCACCAACCAGTTCCGGTTCCTGCCGGTCGGCAGCACGACGCCGAACCCCAACTACCGCGACCTGTTCGACATCACCGCGAATTCTCCGCAGGAGGCGCGTGACAAGTTCTACCGGACGATCCTGCGGGTGAACTACGAGTTCGACAACGGGATTCAGCTGCGTTCGGTCAGTGCGTATGCCAGCGGCAACACCAAGTATCGCTCCGACCTGGACGGCACCGCGACCGCGAACCGGACGTTCTTCGACAGCGTCGACGAGCGTCAGTATTCGCAGGAACTGACGCTGATCTCGCCCGACACGTCGCGCGTTTCCTACCTGCTCGGCGCGTTCGGCGTCTGGAACAAATACGAGTTCAGATCGCCCTATCAGTTCACGATCGGCGCGCCGCTCGGCAGCCCGCTGACCGAATACCGGTTGCAGGGGATCAACCCGAACCGCTCGTTGGCCGCCTTCGGGCAACTCGGCTTCGCGATCACGCCCAGGCTGAAGGTCGAGGTCGGCGGCCGCTACACGACCAGCCGCAGCCGCAACGACATCGACGTACTGCAATACGGAACGCCGATCGTCGCCGAGCAGAAGACCAGCTCGAACGACTTCTCGTACAAGGCCTCGCTCGGCTGGGAGGTCAGCCGCGACCATTATCTCTACGGGTTCGTCGCGACCGGCTTCAAACCGGGCGGCCTGAACGTGCCGGTCGGCCTGGGGAATCCCGCGCCCTTCGGTGCCGAGCAGGTCACGTCCTACGAAGCCGGCTGGAAGGCGAACTTCCTCAACCGTCGCATCCGGACCAACGTGAGCGCGTTCTACAACGACTACGAGGCCTTCCAGGTCACGATCGGCAACCCGACCATCCCGGTGTTCGGACTCCAGGTGAACGTCCCCGGCAAGACCAAGATCTACGGGATCGAGGCCGAGGCCGACGTGAAGTTCGGCAATCTGACGTTCGACGTCGGCATGAACGTACTGCGCAGCGAGCTCGGCCAGTTCTTCGCGACCGATCCACGCATACTGGCGGTTGCTCCCTGCAACGTGAACACCGGGCCCGCCAGCACATCGTGTCGCAACCTGAAGGGTGTCGACCAGAGCTACGCGCCGAACTTCACGTTCAACGTCGGCGCCAGCTACGAGATCGCGCTGGGTGGCGGCGCGACGCTGACGCCGCGCGCGAATTACGGGCACATTGCGCCGCAATGGGCGACGCTCTTCCAGAACCGCGCGCTCGGCGACCGATTGGAGGCTCGCAACATCGTCAACGCGCAGCTCGCCTACAACCGCGGCACGGTCACGCTGACCGCCTACGCGACCAACCTCACCGACCAGCACTACCCCGCGGCGCTGAACAGCGGGCTCTATTTCGCGGGATCGCCGCGGCAATACGGCCTGAAGCTGCTCAAGGCCTTCTGACGACCACCATCGGGGCGGCCGCCGGCTGCCCCGATCCAAGACCAAGAGCGGGCAACATGCAGAGCTTCGAACTGACGGTAGACAAGTTCCTCGATCACGCGGCCAAGTGGTTCGGCGATCACGAGGTGGTCTGGGCGGAAAAGGGCGTTTCCGTCGCGCGCCTCGGCTACGCCGCCCTGCGCGAGCGCGCAAACCGGCTTTCCGGGGCGCTGGTCGCGCTCGACGTGCGGACCGGCGACCGGATCGGCACGCTGGCCTGGAACACGCGCGATCATCTTGAAGTATACTACGCGGTGATGGGGATCGGCTGCGTGTGCCACACGCTCAATCCGCGACTAACGCCGGCGCAGATCGCGGCGATGATCAACGAGGCGGACGACCGCATCCTGGCCGTCGCGACCGACATGATGCCGCTGCTCGCGCAGATCCTTCCGCACTGTTTCGGCGTCCGACACGTCATCGAACTCGACGGGGACGAGGCGGTGAAGGAAGGTTCCGATGCGACGTGGTCCAAGCAGGCCCTTCTGGCGGCGCATGGCACGCCCGTCGAATGGGGCGGGTTCGAGGAAAACGCGCCTGCCGGACTCTGCTACACTTCCGGAACCACCGGGCGGCCGAAGGGCGTCCTCTACACGCACCGATCGAACTATCTCCACACTCTGCGGGCGCTGCAGGCCGACGTCGTGGGCCTGACAGGGCGCGACGTGCTCCTTCTCGCCGTGCCGATGTTTCATGCCAACGGCTGGGGACTGCCGTTCGCGGCGCCCGCGGCGGGCACGAAGCTGGTTCTGCCCGGCCGGCATCTCGATGGTGCGAGCCTGGCTCGGATCATCCGTGCCGAGGGGGTGACGGTGGCAGTTGGGGTTCAGACGGTGTGGCTCGGACTCGTCGATCATCTCGACCGGACGGGAGAGGATGTGCCGTCACTGGAACGCGTGATCATCGGCGGGTCGAACTGTCCGGAAGCGCTGCTCGATCGCCTGCAGACGCGACTCGGCGCGCGGGTCCAGACAAGCTGGGGCATGACCGAGCTGTCGCCGATCGGGACGATGTCGCCCGCCAGTGCCGCTCCGGGTCCGTCCGGCTCCGCCGGCCGTCCGCCGCTCGGACTGGACCTGAAGCTGACCGATGCTGACGGAGCGACCCTGCCGATCCAGCGCGAAGCGCAAGGTCATCTGAAGGTCAGGGGGCCGAGCGTCCTCGAACGGTATCTTGATGCCAACGCAGGATCGCTCGACGCCGAAGGCTATTTCGATACCGGCGATCTCGCCACCATCGACGCGTCCGGCAACCTCACCATCTGCGGCCGGGCGAAGGACCTGATCAAGTCGGGCGGCGAGTGGATCAATCCCGCCGAGATCGAGGCGATCGTCGGCGCGCATTCGTCCGTGCGACATGTCGCGGTGATCGCTCGCGCCGATCCGCGCTGGGGCGAGCGGCCCGTGCTGGTAGTCGAAGGCGGTCCGACCGTCGACGCCCGCACGCTGCTGGACCTGCTGCGCGGAAAGGTCGCCGACTGGTGGATTCCGGACCTCGTCGCCACGGTCGCCGCGATGCCGCTCGCATCGACCGGCAAGATCGACAAGGCCCGGCTCCGCGCCGACTACGATCAGGGACTGATCGCCGCGGAAAAGGCGTGACCCGGGGCCGCTAGCCGCAGGTCGCGACCTGCGGAGGCAGCTTCGGCGCGGCCAGGCCGACGTTCCAGTTCCACCCAATCCTGCCTGTCGCCCGACGCCTGCACATGACGCTCTCGTTGAGTTCGAACATCCCCGGCATCAGCTGCTGCCTCGCCTCCGGCATCGTGTCGAAATGAACGTAGCTTCTGTTCGCGTCGTATGCGGGCCAAGCGGCGGCGCCCTTCGCCATGGGCCTTCCGTCGCGGACGAAGCTCGTCCAGTAGCCGATCATGGCGTCCGACAGGGCCCGCTCGCCCGCGACGTCGGGCACCTTCGGCCAGCGTGGCGGCGTGGCGTCGAGATTTCCGAACACGAATGGCAGCTCGCTCGCATGGAAGGCATGGAGATCGGCCTTATCTGCTGCCGGATAGCCGTGATCGAAGAGGTAGAGATACGCCGGGACGCCCGCCGCCGCCTGCTTGCGCACCAGCCGTTCCGCAGTCCAGCCATACAGCGCGTCGCGCGTCGTCGCGAGAATGCTCTCCCGATAGCCGTCCGCGGGATAGAGTCGCAGGAACGCGTCGGACAGATCGCCGTAACGGTCGCGGATCGTGCGCTCGTATGCCTCAGCGCTCTGCGGAGCCTTTGGAGCGAGCATCCTCAATGAACGTATCTCGCCCTGGTTGAACCCTGCGAGCACCGGCACAGCGGCCTGCTTGCCCTGATCGAAGGCGTCGACCATCTGCTGCGGCAGGACTACGCCGTCGACGACGCCGAACGGCGCGAAGCCGACCTTGGCTGAAGCATCGGTCAAGGCCTGCGCATCCATCGCGCGCAGGCTTTCGATGTCCGGCATCTGCAACGCGGCGGCGAGCAACTGCCCGCCGGCCTCGCCAGACGGCATGCCGAAGACGCTTCTGCGCAGTTCGGGCATCGAGATCATGTAGGAGCTCTCCGCTATAGCCTTGCCGAACAGGCCGCGCGCGACAGGCGACGTCATCAGATAGAGCGCGCTCAGTCCGCCAGCGGACTCGCCGGCAATCGTCACGTTGCGCGCGTCGCCGCCGAACGCCGCGATGTTGTCGCGCACCCACGCCAGCGCTGCAATCTGGTCCAGAAGGCCGTAGTTGCCCGATACGCGCTGCGTCGCTTCCCGACTGAGCGACGGGTGCGCCAGCCAGCCAAGCACGCCCAATCGGTAGTTGATCGAGACGACGACCACGCCGCGCTCCGCGAACCTCGCACCATCGATCATGGGATCGCGGCCCGATCCCGTGACGAGCGCTCCGCCGTGTATCCACACCATCACCGGCGCGTTCTTCGCGTTGGCGGGCGTCCAGACGTTGAGCGACAGGCAGTCTTCACTGACGGGCATCGGCGGACCCGAATAGATCGTCGTGGTGCCGCCCTGGGGCTGCACGCATGCCGGCCCGAAATCGATCGCCGCACGCTCGCCCGACCAGCGTGGCAGCGCGACGGGCGCACGCCAGCGCAGTTTGCCGATCGGCGCGGCTGCGTAGGGAATGCCCTTGAAGACGCGGACGTCGCCTGCGGCCGTGCCCGACACGCGGCCTGCAGGCGCATCGACAACGGGCGCTCTGTCTGCTGCAAAGACGGGCGTAGCGCTCGCGAGCAGGAGCGAAACCAGACCGTGATACGCCTTCATATGCGGGACTCCTGACGGGACAGCGTGCGCGCGAGCCAGAGGAACAGGGCGATCGCGACTGCGTAGAATGGGGTGAGGGTGTAGAGTGACAGCTGCAGCGGATTTGTCGCGCCGCGGGCGGCGAACCAGTCGCTCGCGGCGCCGACCCAGGTCGGTCCAAGCCCGAGCCCGATGAAGTTCATCACCAGCAGCAGCAGCGCGCCCGCGAGCACGCGCTGGTTGGGCGCGGCCTCCTCCTGAACGAGCGTCACCGAGCAGGATAGGTAGAAGTAGTTGAAGAACATGACGACCGTGAGCAGGATCAGCGCCAGCGGCCACGTCGGCGCCCAGACGAACGTCAGATAGAACGGCATGGACACAGCGAGCGAAACCGCTGGCGCGATCGCGAAGACGCGTCGCGAACCGCGCGTGAAGCGGTCGATGATCCGGCCCGACGCGATCATCCCACCGCCCATGCCGATCACGATCGCGACGGCGTACCAGATCGCGATCTGGGGCAGCGTCATGCCCTTCTCGCGGATCAGGAACAATACCGCGAAATTGCCGAGACCGTAGGTCACGAACTGCGTGGCGCCGCTGCCGAACGCGGCGAGCGTCATGACCGGGTTCGCGAAGAACGCCTTCACGGTGCCCCAGAACGGCGCGTTGTCGCGAGGCGTCCGGTCTGCGCCGGTCCCGTCCTCGCGTGCCGGCTCGCGGATCACGAACGGCAGCGCGGCGGCGGCGAAGATGCCGACGATGCCGATCGTGATGAAGGCGTCGCGCCAGTCATAGGCCGCCGCGATGGACGCGCCGAGCGCGATCCCGAGGGCCGCACCAATCGGTGGACCCAGATTGTAGATGCCGAACGCCACGCCGCGCTTGCCCGGCGCGAAGGTGTCGGTGATCAGCGCATAGGAAGGTGGCACGCCACCCGCTTCCCCGAATCCGACCAGCATCCGACCTGCGACGAGCTGCGGATAGGTGCGCGACAGGCCGCAGGCGATCGTCGCCGCGCTCCATATCGCGCACGCCAGCGTCAGGATGCCGACCTTGCTGGTCCGATCGGCAAGCCAGCTGACCGGGATCGCGATGAAGCAGTAGAACATCGCGAAATACAGGCCGCCGATCAGTCCGAGCTGCCCGTCGGTGAGGTGCAGCGAATCCTGGATGGGCTTGGCGAGGATGCCGAGGAGCTGTCGGTCGAGGAAGTTGAGGACGTAGACGAACGTAAGCATCGCCAGCACTATGCCAGGACGACGTGATCGCCGCGCGGGGGCTGTCGCGGGTCGCGGCTTGATCGCCGCGACGGAGTTCAGGATTGCCATCGACCTCTCCCACTTTTCGTGGTTTCTGAGGTCGAGGATGGTGCACCTTTCGAGGACTGTCAATGCACACTCTCTCGCGTGTGAACAGCTTATTGTCAGCGAGTGCCGCTTGACGCATGCGGCATAAGGCGGGAGTGACGGTGCCGTGACGCAAACCGAAAAACCCGCTCGCCGGTCGCGCAAGGCCGATCAGCGCGCCGAAACGATGGAATCGATCTTCGACGCCGCCGAGGACCTGTTCTCGAAGCACGGTCTGCACGGGGTCACCTTGAAGGACGTCGCCAAGCAGGTGGGCGTCCATCACACCTTGCTGAACTACTACTTCGCCGACAAGAAGGCGCTTTTCGACGCGGTCTTCTCGCGCCGCGCGGCCGTCACCAGCGAGCGCCGCATGAAGGCGCTCGCCGACTACGAGACCGAAGCGGGTGATGCGCCGACTGTCGAGGGCGCGCTCCACGCCTTCCTCGATACCGACCTCGACACGTATATCGAGGGCGGTGAGGGCTGGAAGAACTACGCCAAGCTCGGCGCGCAGGTGGCGAACACGCCGGAATGGGGCGCCGAACTCATGGACGAGCACTTCGACCCGGTCGTGCTGCGCCTGATCGCGTTGCTGAAGCGCGCGCTGCCTGACTGCCCCGAAGAGCGCATCTTCTGGGGCTATCACTTCGTCACCGGCGCGCTGATGCTTACGCTCGCGCGCACAGGACGCATCGACAAGCTTTCCGGCGGCCTCTGCCATTCGGACGACTTCGCCGCAGTGAAGGAGGTCATGGCCAACTTCATGGCGGCCGGATTCAGATCGATCTGCGACTAGAGGAAGATCGGGGCGGCCGTGATCCGTTGCATCGCGAATCTTATTCGCTATCAAGATAGCGAATAAGATTCGCGAGAGGATGAGCGATGCTTGACGGAAAGACTGCGATCGTGACCGGTGCCGGAGGAGGTTTGGGGCGCGCCCACGCGCTGTACCTCGCCAGCAAGGGCGCCAAGGTGCTCGTGAACGACGTATCGGCCGCCGCCGCCGACCGCGTGGCGCATGAAGTCCTGGCGATGGGAGGCCAAGCCTTGGCGCATGCCGCTTCGGTCACCGACGAGGTCGCGGTCGACGCGATGGTCGGCACGCTGCTCGAAGAATGGGGGCGGATCGACATCCTCGTGAACAACGCCGGCATCCTTCGCGACAAGAGCTTCGCGAAAATGACGATCGCGGATTTCCGCCTCGTGGTCGACGTTCACCTGATGGGCGCCGTCATCTGCAGCAAGGCGGTCTGGGAGCCCATGCGCCAGCAGCGCTTCGGACGGATCGTCATGACGACCTCGTCGTCGGGTCTCTACGGCAACTTCGGGCAGGCCAACTACGGAGCGGCGAAGATGGCGCTGGTCGGTCTGATGCAGACCTTGGCGATCGAAGGCGAGAAGCACGGCATCCTCGTGAACTGCCTGGCCCCGACGGCCGCAACCGGAATGACCGAGGGCGTGCTTGACGCGGAGAGCCTCAAGCTGCTCGCTCCGGAACACGTCTCGCCGGCATTGCTGGCGCTCGTGTCGGACGACGCGCCCACGCGGGCCATCCTCTGCGCTGGCGCAGGCCATTTCGCGGCGGCGGACATAACGCTGACGAACGGAGTCCAAGTCGGCGACGGGGCGGATGCGGGCGATCAGGTCGTCGCGCGCTGGAAGGAGATCGCCGATCGATCGGACGCGATCGTCCCCAGCTACGGCTTCGTCCAGGCGGAACGCGAGGTCGAGGCCGCCCGAGCCGCCGCATGAACGGATGTTCGCCGTCGGAGGGCGCGGCTAACAGCTACTGGTAAGCCGGCCCAGGTCCCAAGCAAGCTCGTTCTCCAGCAACGGTCTCTTGCGAACCGCCGGTTGAAGGGGAGCGCGGCTTAGAGCTGGAAGCTGCAGAAGCATTCCGAGAGTCTTACTAGCCAGGCCGGTCTGAGGCTTGCCCCCGTTCCAGCGATCGCTAGAGCCTGCTGCAAAGGCATCGACGGGTAATATTTGACCCAAGAGGAGATCAGATATTGCTCGAGGAATTGCGAGAGGCGAGGCGGTCGTCTGGCTGGTCCCAGAGAACATTGGCCAGCCGCCTTGGCGTCGATGCACAGACGATCAAGCGGATGGAGAAGGGCGTTGGTTCGTTGGCGACGTTGGTCGCTGCGATGTCGGCATTGGATTTTCGACTGACGGGCTTGGGGTCTGGTAAGACCTTGCCAGAACAATTGACCGCTCGTCGGCGTGAACGGTCCTTGTCGTTGGAGAAGACCGCAACGAAGACGGGGTTGTCCCGTAAGACGATTGCGACTTTGGAGCGGGGTGGCGGGTCGATCGCCAGCGCTCTGCGGCTGCTGGCGGTGCTGGCGCCCCACGCCCGCCGCCGCGCACCGGAGCGGTCGTACTGGGGGCAGGGCGACAGGGAAGACCGGGATAGCCGCTTCACGCCGTCAGACTTCATGGACTGCATCTATGCAGCGTTTGGTGCGATTGATCTGGACCCTTGCGCCAATTTGCTCAGTCCAGTCGTCGCCCGACGTCGCATCCTGCTGAGCGAAGGTGGCGACGGGCTTCTCGAGGAATGGTCGGGCGACGTCGCGTTCGTCAATCCACCGTTCTCCGCATTGCTTAAATGGCTGCGTCGCGCTCATGACCAATGGCGCGCTGGGAACGTCAAGACGGTTGTCTGTCTTGTTCCGGTCCGAACGGACTCCGCCTGGTTTCAGGAGACGTTGGTCTCCGACGCGGAGATCTACCTGTTGAAGGGGCGCGTCCGATTTCTCAATGCGGAAGGCAAAGGTCAGCATACTCCGTTCTCACTTATGATTCTTGCTATGGGGGCATCTACGGAGAGCAAGGCGTGTTTGGCAGGAATGATTCCGGGTCGCTGGATGAGGCTGGCGGATACTGCCGGATGTTCTTGAAATCAGACGCGTCCGCAAGCGTGACCCACGGTTCGCCTACTTTCGCGATCAACGTCTCGCTCTTGCCGTACCAAAGCGGGGCAGGGGGCAAGGGAGCAGGTCACTCGGCGCTAACGACGCTCATCGGCGTGGCCGAACATTCTTCTGAATCAGTCTCGCAATCGACGCTCCTTGATCCTTTCGACGATGACGCCGTTTCACGCACAATCAGTCCGAAGCGGCGTATCGGCTCTCCCATGTGACATGGCGGGACACCGGTTCCCGTCTACCACCATATAGCATCAGCGTGGCCCACGACATCTCGTCGGAGATGGCTTCGTTCGCGATCGAGGCCGACCAGAGCTTCCTGAAGGCATCCCAACGGTAGCCTCTCTCCTTCAACACCTCTCGCGCCGAGAACGGCGCGTCCACCGCATCCACGATCCAGGTCGGCCGTTTCGCCGTCCTGATCATGCGACGCGCCACGGTGCCGCCTTCATCCAAGGGATGTTCGAGGAGGTGCATGAGCGCCGTCACGTCCGTCGATGCCCGATGCGCGTCGAAGAACCATCCCATCCGCGATAAAAGTCCCGAGAGGGTCCGGCCCTCGAAGCCCAGGTCGGTCCAGTCGACGTCGTTCAGCGAACAGGCCCATGGACGTCCCGCCGCGAGCGGCAACCGCTTTTCTACGAAGGGGCGGTCGAAACGCGCGTTGTGCGCCACGACGAAGTCGGCGCCCATGAGCATGGCGGTCGCCTCGCCGTCGGATATCGCCCGGCCCGCGACGTCGGGATCGGCCAGCCCCGTGATTCGGGTGATGTCCGCCGGAATCGGCCGGGATGGCTGCTCGAGCCAGGAGCGCGCGCGGCCCGTCTCGACGATCCGTCCATGATCGTCGAGACGGAAACGCTGGATGGCCAGCTCTATGATCTGGTGCTCGCGATGATCGAGGCCGGTGGTCTCCACATCCAGCGCCACGCCGACGAGACCCTCTCCACGCACGTCGTTGGATGGTCTCCGGTCCATCGGGGCGATCCGGCGGAGAACGCGGAAGTCCTCGTGCCGACCGAGCGCACGCGCCAGCACGTCGGGATCGACCGGCACGGCCACGAAGTCGCGCCTCAAGCGGCGCGACACTTCTGGAGGACACCGGTATCCTGTCCCGGCAACGGTGCCAGTCCACCGCTCGCCGCCGCCACCCGACCATCGACGTCGATGCCGTCCACCTTGGCCTCGATACCTCTCCCCGTGGACAACCCATCGACGTCCGCATCGATGTCGCGCGGTTCGTCCGAGAGCAGATCGTCGATTTCGTCTGCGTCCGCGTCGAGCCCGAGCGCCAGACCATGGAGGACGATGGCGCGGTTGCACCCATCCAACTGCAAACAGGCTTCGATCGCCGTCCTGCCGTCGAACAGCCGCCGGGGAGCGAGCATCCATGCCATCGGATCATGTCGGACACCATCACGCTCGAAACGCGCGCCCGTCTCGCAGGCGACGAGCGCCAAACGGACGAGGCGTCGGTGCGTCAGCACGATGCATTCGTCTTCCGCGAGATCCTCGTCGAGCGGGTCCGGGAAGGCGAGGGCGGCGGAAAGGCGGTTGTGTTCGAGGTTCAACATGCGTGTTTCTCCTGCCGCCGAGTTCTCCGATGGTCGGTTGGTCGGGCCGGCAGCAGCCCCGACAAACGCAACCTAATGCGGAATTAACTATAATACAACAAAAATTAGACCAATAATTATTGCATCGTCTTGTGGTGGGGACGGCGGTGCGCTATTCCTAATCCCATGGACAAGGAACGGGTGAAGGCCGCGCTCGCGGCCCTCGGCAATTCGACGAGGCTTCAAATGGTGGAGATCATCGCGCGGGCGGGGAGCGAAGGCACGCTTCCGAGTACGCTCGCCGACGCCGTCGGCATCCCGCGCAACCTGCTCGGCGCCCATCTGCTGGTGCTAGAGAAGGCTGGGATAGTCACGGCGGAACGTCAGGGACGAAATCGCATATGCCGCCTAGAGCCCTCCACCCTGAGCGCTTTGGCGAAGGTCATCGAGGCATATGCCCAAACGCCTCTGGACCGTCATAAGCCATAGCGGGAGGGGGCGATGGTCGAATGAGGATCGTCTCACGTCACGATTTCCCATGGCGTATCCAAGGGGCATGGCGGACCGCGACACACCGGCCACGGGTGGAGCGACACCGTTAACGCCCATTGGCGGATGGGGCCCGATCGACCTGATGCAGATCGCCATAGCCTTGCCGCGATCAGTTGTGGGTCTGCGAGGCTACTTTCGAAGCTATGAAGGCATCGTTCAGACCGCCGCCACGGGCATTCAGCCACCATGTGGCTTAACGTCGAGCCCACTCGCAACGGCCCGCGACCGCCATGCCGACATGCCGGGGTCGAGCGGCGAGCAGGATCGCCGTCAGGATTGACGCACGGCGACGCATGCCAATGAGTCCCATGCGGTCACGGACGCCTTGAACTCCATGATCGCCCGCACCGATCTGGAAACCGAGATGCGCACTCATACTTCGACTGCCGGGATCCGTTTCCTGTCGAAAGCCAGGTAACGGGCGGGGAAGGCGCGGCTGTGTCGCTGAGCATGGTGAAGGTCGCGCTCGGACGCCGGTGCATGTCGCAGTGCCCGACCAGGCGACGCGGGGGGTCGAAAGGGGAGGCGCCGCGCCGCCTCCGGGAGTATTTGCAAGGCACAGCTCGAGCATCAGCATCGAGGAAAGAGAATGAGCGAACGCAACGGAGAGACCGGCGGCGACCGGGCGGCGCAAAGGGCTGCGGTGGTGAGGGAGTTCCTTGCGCAGGAGCATCGCACGGCGGCTTCGGCACGCGCAGGTGCCGACCGGTTGGGTATGAGCCGGAGCAACTTCTATCGTCTGGCTAGGGCATACGACGCCAATCTCGCCGAGTTGACGAAGCACGGCCGCACGGGCGTGCCGCAGCTGCAGAAGGGGACTGAGCGCCAGATCTCCCTCGTCCTGGACCGGATCGGAGTCGAGGGTCGCGTCGCCGACGCGCATGCTCTGGTAGATCTCGCCTGTCAGCGGATCGGCCTAAACACGCCCGCCAAGGACGTCGTGCGCAAGCGGATGCTGGAGCGGCGGCGCGTGTCCGGCATGGCGCTGGCCGGGTCCCGACTGCAGTTCGACGAGACCGGCCTTGGGATGGCGCTGACGATTGAAAGTACGACGGTGCTGCCCGCCCTGTCCCTGATACTCCATGCGACCAGCGGACGCGTCGTCGCGCATCGCCTCGATCCCGCTCCGCACGACGGCGTGATCCTCCGACTCGTCGATGCGGTGGGGCTACCCGAAGACATCGAACTTGGTAGGCCGAGACTAAAAGGCGGGTCAGCCGCCGCCGTGTTCGGCGACAGGCTGGGTCCATTCCTCCTCCGCCCCCGCGCGGCCGGGCGCCCTCCGTCGAAGCACTACACCTTCGAGACCGGTCTGGACGAGGCACGCCGGATCGTCGGCGGACTCATCGACGAACACAACGCCCAGCGGCCCCAGATCTGAACCGGTCAGGCCGTCATCCGCTGCGTCGCCGCCAGATCGACCGGACGGCACCCCTCGAGGCGTCCGCCGGCAGCGGCGCGCCGGTGAGAAGAAGGGCAAGCTCGCCACCGTCGAGGTCCGACGCCCGGATGCGACTTGTCCACTCGGCGACGCGTCTGTCCCAGGTCGGGCCCCGTAGGACCAGTCGGGCGCCCTCGTTCCGCCGCACGATCTCGACGTTCCACTCGTCGACGGCCTTGGAGAGAGCGCCGGCCAAGGATATGAGCGGCTCGGCCGGTAGACTCGGTTCTGCGTCCAAGCCGTCGCCGACAAAGGTAAGCAGCGGATAGCGTGCGAGCTCGTTGCCGATCACGTCCAACAGCCGTGCGCCGTGCCGACGTTTGGGGGAGGCATTCGTCGCATCGGTCACATTCCAGTCCGCGGCCAGAGCCGTAGTCGCCATCTGCCAATTGTCCGGGGGCACCCACTCAACGCGTTCCGGCATGCGGGACGCGGGAATCGAGCCGAGCAGCGGCGAGGACCAGAATTCGTCGGAGTCGTATAGCGCGGCGGCAAGCGTACGCAGTCCGTCGCCGAGCGGTCCCAACCCGACGCCGATGATCAAGCGGGTGTCCAGGTCGAGCACGAAGGCGATCCCGAGCGACGCGCCGAAGGGGCCATCATGGGCGGGCACCCCGAAAGCACATTGGTCGATCAACAGGTCGCGGCCGAAGCGTGCGTCCCGTCGCTTCGTCCGACCGAGTGCCTGCGGCGGCGCCTGGGTGGTCGAACGCAGTGCTGCCACACGACGCTGGATCGTCGCGCGCGAAGGAAGTTGCGCTCCCTCGATAGCCGCCGTCGACTTGGACAGCGCGTCCATGATGTTCGCCAGCTTGGCGTCTGGATCGTCGCGCACAATCCGCGCGAGCTCGGAGGAGAAGTCGTAGGGACCACCGGGACTGCCTGCCTTCGGAATGCGCGCGTGTGGGACCAGGCCCAGCGCGGCGCCCACCTGCCGGTAGCGCGCGAGCAGGCGATAGAAGTTGCTCCTGGGCATGGAGAGCGCGTCGGCCGCCGCGTCCGCAGCGGCGGCCGACCCCTTCTCCAAGGCGAGATACCGGTCGATCACGTCCACCCGCCTAAGCACCAGCGCGCGGGTTTCCGCAGGCAGCGCCATGATCTCGCGCCGCTCCCATTCCCCGGTGCCGGGCGAAAATCGGCCCAGCAGCGGGAACAGCTCCTCCTCCACGCGCGAGCGCGAAGCGAACGACGCCAGGCCTTGATCGGACTTATTAAGCTGACCATCGCAAAAAGCATCAGTTAGTTTAGGAACCATTTGTATGGCGCTCTGTTTTAAGTTAGCATCACGAAGTTGATACCACAGGCCAAGAGAGAATGGAACCATGAGCGACACGAACACGACGCGGCGGACCGGACGCGATAGGCGCAATGCCGGCTCCTACAGGAGGATCAGGGTCGAGGACCGCGAGCGGGACCTCGCGCGGTCGGAGGCGCGTGAGCTCAAGGGCCGCGGTCTCGCCTGGAACTGCGTCGTGTACGCGGCACCGTCGCGCCTCCCCGTCCCGATGCGACTCGACCTCGACGCGAAGCGGTCGGTCGAGGCCCTCGGATACGTCTGCGCGCCCGACGGGCGCGACGCGCTGCCGCCCCGCCCGGCCGAGGCGGTCGCCGCCACGGCAGGGGAGGCCGCGCCGTCGCCGGACCGCTCGTGGCTGCCCGAGGTCGGCGCGCCGGTCGTCGTCGCAGGCGTGCGGATCGCCGCATTCGAGGTCGCCGGCGGGTGCGACCATCCGTTCTACGTCCTCGCCCGCGCCGAATGACGGTCCAGGCCCGGGGTCGCCTCCCGTAGACGACCCTGGATCCGGCGGCCCTTCGCGGCGCGCGGGGCGGCGCACCACCCGAATGATAGGGGAGCGTTCATGCACAAGCGCGTCGACCACGACGCCTGCCGTCCGCCGGCCGGAAAGCGGGGGGACAACACCAACACCCATCGCAAGATCCCGGGATCCCAGAATGACATTCGGCCCGGCGTTCCCCGCCTGGTAGAACCCCGACGCGATGCGAATAGGCGCATCGGGTGGTGCATTCCCAAGACGCTGAGACGGTCGAGAATCCGCAGGCCGCACCAGCTGCCCGCCTGACGACCCATCAGAACGGCCACCGCCAGGCGGTTCACGCGACCTCGCTGCCCGATCAAGCCCTCGACGCCGCCCCGCCGCCGATGCCGCGGTCGGGATCGACGACGCACGCCCTTCACGACTCTTCAGGAGAATACCGACATGAACTCCGACGAACTCCGCGATTCCGACGACCTCCGCCAGGGCTCCATCATCGCGTCCGAAGGGCAGCGTCACGTGCTGCACCGTCAGACCATCGCCGGGAGGCCGGCGCCGACCGGCATGCTCGCGTCCATCCCCCACGACGACGATCCCGACCAGACCATCGAACTCAGATCGACCGTCATCGCCGTCCTGTGGGAGGCCATTCTCGCCGGCGAGGTAAAAGTTCTGGAATACGGCCCGGCTCGGCGTTCACAGCGTCAGTCTCCCTCGATCGAGAGCCTCATGCGCGAAGGCAAGGTCTTCTACGGATCGAAACTCGCCGTCCCGCGGCGACCGCGCAGCAGGACGCGTCAGATCAGTCCCAAGGCGTAATGGACGGTTAGCCGGCCGAAGACGTCCGGCCACCGTCGACCGCATCCCAACAGAAGTATCGAGATCGAGAAGGAACCGCCGTGATCGAGCATGACGCCAGTGGACCGGCCCCGCACCTGGACGGCATCGCATCCGTTCCGTGGCATCGCAGGTGGCGGAGGGGACCCCGGGACGCCGGGACGTGGTGCCTGTCGAGGAAGCGGCGGTGCCGAGCATGACAGTCGGGCATCGAGACATGGGTCCCGAAACCGTCGTCGGCGAAGCGGCGACCGGCGGCGCACCGCAGGCGGATGTCCGCACTTCGATCGAGCGGATGTTCGTGCGGCAGCACGGACCCGACCGCTTCGCCGACGAAGGCGTCCTCCCCAGTTCGGCCCGGCTTCGCTGGCCCATCGAACGCAGGACGATCAGACGCGAGGAGCTCGCGATGTGCCACATGATCCGCGCCGAGGGCGGCGGCCCGCTCCGGTCATTCTCGGGCGGTCTCGCCCACGAGACCGGATGGCACCATTCCCGGAAGGCGGACCGCATGCTCGGTTGGGAGGGCGAAACCGCCTACGAGCTGTTGATCGCCGCGGAGAGCGATCACGCGGTGATGAGGATCGAGGCGGAGAGCGTCGCCTTCGAAAGCGTCCTCGACGGCATCCCTTTCCACTACACCATCGATGCGGAACTGATCATGGCCGATGGGACGATCACGTTCGTCGAGGTAAAGCGGACAGAGGCCGATCTGCGCGACGAGCGTCTGCGCGACGTGCTGGCGTTCGTCCGCGAGGCATGCCGCAGATGCGGCATCCGCTTCCTCGTGGTGTTCCGTGGCGGGATCTGGGCGGATCGGCACCACCGCCGCAACGCCCACCTCGTCGCGCGCCACGCCTTCGTGCCCATCGATCCGGAGCACCGCCTCGCGATCCGCCGTCACTTCGAAGAGGCGGACGGGGCCACCACGCGTGGCGCCCTCGCGGCGGCGTTGGCGCCGGGACGACCAGTTCTCGGCCGCGCGCTGGTCGACGCCTGCATGATCGAGCGGCTGGTGCGCATTGACCTCACCGGGCGGCGGCTGTGCGACGCGACCGAAGTGCATCTTCCCTGACGCAAGCCGCCTGAGAACAGTCTCGACAAGACAAGGTCCGCCGCCCGTCATGAACCAGATCATGCCCACGCTCGGCGGAACGCCGATGCACGTCCCCTCAAGGAGAACCCTCATGGCCAAGAACGTCTTCCCGCCCAAGTCCTACGTAGACATCCACGACGTGCCGCATCGCTATCGGGGACACGTCCATGCCAGGCTCGATCTGGTCTGCATGAAGACCGGTCGGCCCTACGCTGAACCCGACGCTGACGGCATCGTCGGCCTGATCGACGATGCCCGTTTCGACGCGATGATCAAAAGCGGGCAGGCGAAGGTCCGGACCCTCAACGCCGACCGCACCCGGATGCTCGAGAACTCGAGCAAGCTCACCATCGCACAGGCGATGGCCATCGATCCCGACGTCGAGAGGAGGATCGTGCAGCTCGACATGCTCGACGACGGCAACGTCCCGCAGGGCGTCAAGGCGATCGAGTCCTTTATGAAGGAGAAGTGGACCGCCGAGCTCGCCGCGGAGCACGGCCCGCACGACAAGCCCGCGACGCTTCGCCACTGGCGGCGTGTCCGGGGGCGCGCCGGCGCCCGTCATCCCCGCGATATGATCCGATGGAACGGCAAGGTGCCGCGGGGCGCCTACCGCTGCGAATTCCTCCAGGACCGTCTGGCGTTCCACATCGGTCTCGGCAAGGCGGGCCGGGAGGAGCGCAAGGCCGCCTACGCGGCCTTCTCGGCCGAACTCGACCGCATCAACGAAGGACTCGATCCCGATCACGCAAAGCCCGACGTCCCATACAAAATACCCCACCCGGGCACGTTCGCCAGGTGGTGGAACCTCGCGCATGACGAGGAAATCACGAAGGAGTCGCTCGGGGACGAGGCAGCCCGCCAGTCGTGGCGCGGAGCGGGCCGACCGCTCACCGCGGAATACGCGATGCACCGCGTGATCATCGATCACACCCGTCTCGACGTCATGGCGGTCGTGGTCCTCGACGACGGCGAGATCGTCGCGGTCGGACGCCCCTGGCTCACGCTCGCCATCGACGTCTACTCGCGTGCCGTCGTCGCCCATCTCATCAGCTTCATCCCGCCATGCGCCTGGACGCTGGGCGAGACCCTGCGGCGCATGGTCCTTCCGAAGCGTCCGCCCAAGGACGAGGCCGAACGCTGGCCCGTGCTCGTCGATCTGCGGGGCAAGCCGAAGGAGATCATCGTCGACAACGCTCCAGAATTCAGATCCCATGCGGCCGAGCGCTCGATCAGGGCGTCGACCATCGGAATGCGTCACTGCCCCATCAAGCGACCCCGCTACCGTGCGATTGGAGAGCGGGCGATGGGCACCGTCAATCGCCTCGTCAGCAAGGGCGTGCCCGGATGCACGATCCCCGCTGCGGAGGCCCGGCGCGTCGGCTACGATCCGACGAAGCATGGACTGGCGGAGATCGGCCAGATCGAAGGGCTCACCAACCTGGCCGTCACCCTCCACAACCTGGAACCAAACTCCGACTTGCGCAACCGGCAGCCGGCGCTCATGTTCCACAAAGACGCAGAGGCGCGTGGCATCACCAACCTCGCCGATCTCGACGCGGTCATGCGCGACTTCATGACTCTGGTGCCCGGGCATCAGATCGCCCGGTCCGGGATCGAATGGAAGGGCCTGCGCTTCGCAGGCAATGCTGAGGTTCTCAGGCTCCTCAACGATCTCGCCGGTCTCGAACCCGCTAGCGCTCGTCGCGCCAACGGCGACGCCACCGCCACGGTGGACTTCGTCTATGACCCACTCGACATATCGAGGATCCACGTCTGGAACAGGGTGGCCCGCGACTACGTCGAACTGCGTTGCGACGACGCCGACTACACGGACGGGATGCCGCTCTTCGTCCACGAGATGATCGTGGAATCGGCGAAGGCGAGCGCCGAAGCGTTCGGCAGCGAGCGGGAACGCATCGCCGTCCGCGACCGCCTCGTGCAGGCCAAGCGACACCTCGATCCCGATCAGAGCCTCAAGCAGCGCGAGGCCGCAATGCGTCTGCGGGAGGCACCCCGTCTGCGCCAGATGGCCGGCAACGTCGTGCACCTGCATACCGCACCGACGCAGCCGGTTTCGGCCTATGACCTCATTCCGCAGGAGCGTGCCGCCCTGACCAAGTTCGACATGGAGGTGCTGAACCGCCGCCCCGATCCCCGCACCGACGGCAAGCATAGGCGCTCGACCCGAACGGCCCGCGACGCGGGCCAAGCCATGAAGCCTGCGGCGGGCAAGTTGGCTGCCGCAACGGCTAAGACCCAACCGGCCCGGCGCCGCTCCGTGGCGGGAGGCTACAAATGAGTTCCGCGTCCATTCCGCACGATGGCGCGACCGAGACGCCGTCCGATCTCGTCCGGCGGGTAGCGCAGGCGAAGGCGTCGTTCAGCCGCATCCGAGGCACCAACCCCTATCAGGACGCGGTCGTGGCCGCCTTCGACGAGGTGCGCCTCGCGCATATCGACCGGGACCCGGGAACATCCTGCGGGGGTGCCATGCTCGTCGCCCCCTACGGCACGGGGAAGACCGAGGCCCTCTTGGCGCTCGCGCGTCATGCCGCGACGGGAGCGCCGGAAGGGACGATGCCGGTGCTGAACGTCGTCATGAGAGCCGAAGGCACGCCCGAAGCGGTGCCTTCGGCCATACTCGCCGCACTCGGGGCACCCAAGCCCGACGCCGGTCGGCCATCGTTCCGCTGGGACAAGGCGATCCGCGAGATGAGGAGGCGCGGCGTCCAGCTGGCCACCTTCGATGAGTTCAATCGTGCGGCACGGCGCGTCACCATGAGCAGACCCATCGCCACCGTCATCCAGGAACGGATCATGGACGCAGGCGTCTGCCCGGTCGCCTTCGTCGGCAGCGAGGAGGCCGATATCGTCCTCAAGGGGTGTCCAGCACTCCTCGATCGCCTTGATGACGGCGTATCGCTTGATCCCTTCGACTGGAGCGTGGACGAGGATCAGCGGACCCTCGTAGACTTCCTCAACGAGATCGACGGGAAGATCGTCGCGCATCGCCTGCTGGCCACCGAATCGACCTTGGAACGACACGCCGAACGGTTCGTGCTGGCCTCCGGCGGTCGCATGCGCGTCATCATGAAGGTCATTCGCAACGCGCTGGGTGAAGCCGTGGCGCGCAACGCCGAAGCGATCGACCTTGAGGACCTCGCGTTCGGCTTCGCCCGCCTGCCGCTGGCGGACCGGGAGGCCCGGAACCCCTTCGAGGAGAAGACCTCGTGACCTCCCGCCCCGATCCCCGCCTGCCGGAACCGGGGGAGTCCCTGGACGGGTATGCGGCATATCGCGCCGCCCGGTTGGGCCTCGCGAGCATTCGGGAGATCACTGAATTGATGGGGATCGATGTTCCCGGCCGCGTGCGCATCTCCAGGAGCGGCGCCGATGCGGCTTCCTTGGCGGACTTCCTGGAAGTCGACGAGACGGAGATCGAACCGCTGCTCCAGCCCCTGGTCGGATCCGGACGCCGGCTGTTCGGCGTCGCCGTCGCCGTCGATCGGCTGCACCTGGTGCGCAATCAACGCCTGTTCGCCCCGGCGGCGCTGGCCGACGCGGCGTATCACCGGGCCACCTGGGATCTGAGACCGTTCCCCTTCTCCGACGAGACCTGGGAGCATCTGCAGGCGGAGTGTCCGGATCCGCTATGCCGACATCGACAGGGCTGGCACCATACGCTGGGCGTGGAGGCGTGCGACCTGTGCGGCGAACCGCTTGCCCTCGCAGCGACGTCGCTCGTGCCGGAAGCGGATCGGGATGCGCTAAGGGCGGCCGTCGGCCTCTTCCATCACGATCACGCGAAACGGGCCGTCAGCGCCGCAAAGCTGCCCCATTGGCTCCGCGAGGTCGATCCGGGTGACGTGCTCGACCTCGTCGTGGCGCTCGCCGGCGTGTGCGATCCGTCAATTCGCTGCCGGGCGGCGAGGCGGGCGCTGCGGATCGGAGTCACGCCGGAACGGGTGAGCGCCGCCGTGGCGGCGTCATGGCGCATGCTCGAGGATTGGCCGGCCGGCTTCGAGCGGCTCGCCGCGGAGCGATGCAGTCGCCGACCGACCCGGTCCGGCGACGGCAACGGCGGCGCCACGATGGACTTCCTGCTGCTGGCCGATCTCGTCGGCACGCCCCCGTTCCTCGCGGCCGTCGCCGGCGCTGAAATCGCACGTCTGCGCGGCAAGGCGCACCAGACGGGCATCGGGCCGGCGGGTGCCGGGGGGCTGCGAGGTTTCAAACCGACCGATCTGGTCCGTGCGCGGCGGACCGGGACCATTCCGACCGTATTCGCCGTGAGTGGGGATCGTCCCATGCTGCTTCTCGATCGTGTGACCGTGGAGAAGATGTCACGCCGGTTCGTCGAATCTACGCCAATCGACGTCGCTGCGGTAGGTTTCGGCTGCACCACGCACGGCATCGAGCAGCTCATCGAGTCGGGCCTCCTAGGTGGTGAAGAAAACTTGCACGCGCCACCGAGGGGAGGGGCTGTCCGCCTGTCCATCGCGAGCCTGCGCGATCTTGCGGAAGCTCTATCCCGCCGCTCCCGACCGAGCGAACCAGCCTGGGTTCGGTTCGGCCGCGCCAGATGCGCGATCGGTGGAATGCGCAAGCCCTACGGGCTGATCGTCCAAGGGATGCTCTCCGGCAATCTGCCGTTCCACTTGGCCGACGGTCCCGGACCGTTGCTGGAACGGGTCAGCGTCCCGTCCGCTATGGTCACCGCGATGCTTGGATTGGAGCCGAAGACGTCCGAGCCTCGGGAACGGAATTGGGCGGTGCTGGTCACCAAGAGCGACGCGATGACCGAGCTGAACCTGCACGTGCGCGACGCCGCCACCGTGCTCGCGCGATGGCCGACGAGCAAGGGGGCACCAGCCGTGCCGGTGCCGTGGCTCGAAGACATGTGCCGCCGCTTCATCACCGTGCTGGAAGTCTCTGCGAGATTGGGCGTGCATGGTCTCTCCGCGATCAGTCTGTTAAGGTCGGCCGGCATCGGACCCGAACGACAGCATCTATACGACCGCGCACTGGTGCAGCGGTTGGTCATCGGGCACTGATGTCTACGACCCGCTCATGAGTTGCACGGGTAAGCTGTCGTTAAGCGAGGTGTGATGACGCCGTAGTTCGCCCATCAATTCGCCTATGCCGAACCCGACATAGTTCCTCATGGAGCCATTCCGGATGTTGGCTGGGAGCGTTCTTTTCGTAGGTGCGTAGCGCGTCCTCGGAATGCGGAGATCGGTTTTTATTGAACTCATGCCGGCTCACCGGGGGTCCCTGCTTGCGCATCACGAACGCCACAGCGAATAACGCCTGCGGGACGCCAACACTTCGCCTGCGACAATCGCGACGGTCGGCTAATCTGAAATGTTGAGGGTGGGCAATTCAAAGCGGTTCACGTAATGCTTCAAATGGGCACTAAATAGTGTTCGAAAACGACGTGACACAGCGCAAATACAGCAAGCGGATTAGAGCAAGCAAAGCACGCGTGATCAGGACCGGAATGAAGCCATTTGACCGCTCAGTCTGAAAATGCCCCTGCTTCTGATTAAAGGATACCAGCTGGTGATGTATTTTGCGTGGCTACTTGTAGGAGCGTCCGCGGTCATCGCCGCTCAGGCCGCCCAGCTGCCTCCCCCGCCGCAGCCGCCCCAATCGTTCGAGGCGCCCGAACCAACTGCCGGGGAGCAACACCTCGTTGTCAAATGCGGAATTGAGAACCTTGACGTGCTTTATCGCTGGCAGGGTCGAAACAATGAGGTGATGTCATTCAAATTCTGGCATAAGCAACTTTCCGCAGAAGATCTCGGGCGTCTTAATAGTTGGTTGCGAGAGCTACGTAGCCCAGCGGTAATCATGACTTGGTGCAACCCGTTCGGTGCCGACGTGATATTCCAGGACGCCTACACGAGGCTGTCGGGAGATAGAAAGCGCATCAGGATCAATTTTACATACGGCCGTCTTTCCCGCGAGCCCACATAGTGATGTCGGGGCGGGGGGCGACGATCACCACCTATTCGACGCGGTGCGTCGAGAGGCTAAGACTGAGGCGCTGGGCTAAACAGTGCCAACTAACGCCGTTTAAAGTTTCGGCAATTTTTGTATGGCTTTCTCATGACCGAGAGCGGTTCTTCCGCATAAGGGACGCGTGTCAGCGACGATGTTGTTTAAAAAATGTTACCAGCAATTGACGAGCTGGTGGCCATCCGAGATGATTACCGGATTTGCGAACGCTGAAATATATGACGGCGACACCAAAGACTGGAACCTAGTCAATAATATTATCTTTGAAGGCCACTAAAATCTTGCGAGCCTCCAAGTTTTTGACCTGATGAAAATCAATACCGGTGACTGTGGTTGAGATGGGATGAGATAATACGATGAGGCCTCCGGTATCTATCGATAATATAACGTGCGTTGCTCACAAATTCGGTTTGGACCTCATGCTGTTCGGCGCTTCGATCAAGCAAGGTCTCAAATGAATAGCGGCCGACGGCTTCTCGTTATCGCATGCTCGATCCTCGTTGTCGTAGTTGGCATCATGTTCCTAGCGGCTGCGTTATTCGCCCCGTTCGGGCCGGCATCAGAAGAAGGATGGAGGATTGCGCTCCTTGGTGCAGTTTTTTCTGTTGTCGGAATAATGCGGTTTGCTACCCTGGGAAGGCTGGAAGGAGTTGCTCGCGTTCTCGACGTGGTCGCAAGCGCTTTGGCCTCAGGATCGGCGCTGTGGGCGTTCGGTTCTAAAGCTACCCGCGTTGATGGCCTGTCCGCGCTGACGATCGCGGCATGCCTTATCCTTCTCGTCGAAGCTCTTCTTCGGCCTGCATATTCAGCGAGCGAAACGAGGCAGGGCCGTTAGGCGGGACGAAAATGCCCGTCAAGGTACCAATGATGGTTGGCTCGACGAACCTATTTTGAGTCTGTTCGGCTGATGAATAAAAGTATGAGACGAGTGTCGATTATTCCAATCGCGCAGCCCGATCGCGAAGCGGGTTTGGGGCAATGATAGCTGACTGCCACATTGAGTTCGTCGCGCTTGGCAACCGAGCCTCCGGACGTGAAGCCGTCCCATGATTTGAGATTAACGTGTCAAACGTCGCCTACTGGCGCTTAACATCGACGACCTCTTTGCCAATCAGGCGATGCTGCCAAATCGATAGAGGTTGAACTTTGCGCTTTAAAACCTGCGCATCGGTTGAGCTTTCTGCGTTCGACCGTTGTGCTTACTGCAAGTCCTCGTCGTTACGCGGTTGACGCTAATTGCGGATCGACACGCTTCATCCTTCGACGCCGAGACCGAACCTCCATGACAGAGGTATGCGACGGCGTGCCGTCCTGTGGGATCGGCCGGGTGCAGTTCTGCCGCATATTTGCTGATGCCCCATTTGTGGGTTTGGACC
>Ga0308170_10001066_pt1 | contig 28380 bp, 11 predicted proteins | sample PhyBR2_2_FD_202136 | JGI IMG/M metagenome (GOLD analysis project Ga0308170, IMG submission 202136) | Phyllosphere microbial communities from UC Gill Tract Community Farm, Albany, California, United States - DLSLSB.R2 | ecosystem: Host-associated > Plants > Phyllosphere > Unclassified | place...
TAAACTTCTAATTTGTCAAAATTCTTCCCAACCATTTGATCTAGCCTAAGATAAAGATTTGGATTTTTGTTCTGAAGTTGCTCTTTGCTACAAAATTCTTCAAAAAAGACAGAGTCATCAAATGATATATAAATGTTATAGAATTTGTAATCAAAAAATTTTTCTGAGTAAAGAAAAATATCCGGATATCCATGCCTAAACTCTCCTAAATATCTTACTGCATTTTCTCCTATAAAACTATCAACGAGTTTTTTCTTTGTTGTCCTGCGTCTTTTTGGAAATTGACATTCACTATCAATCTCTGGATTATGCTTTCTCTTTTCTGCCTTAAACTCTGGCATATTTAATGCGTGTTCTTTAGTTTGATTGCAATCATCTAAATCAACAAAGTCTCCTACACAGCCTTCTGAAATATTTGTATGACTAACATTTTTAGATTCGCCACCATTGATATTTTGCGCATCATTCTCAACAAGATCAGAAAATGTTTCGTTGAGGACTAAATCCTCTATTTTATCTTGCCAAGAGTCTATATCACCTCTAGTTGCTGGCATAGGCAAGATACACAAGACGAGTATTTTAAGCAGAACATCTGCAATAAGTTTCATCTTTTTGGGTAAAATTTTTAAAAAAAATAAAAATTTTAAATGTCACAGAATAATAAACTGTTGCTGTAATAAGAATGGAACAAGTACAAATTGTCGATTTTTAATTTACACTTATCAGACAAGATAGCACTCAAGACTTGTTAAAAAGAAGACTTTTGAGAATAATATTTTACTAAAATACACCAGATAACTTTTAAATGCTAATCTGTAATTGAGTATAAAGTTGTATCTTCTATTTTGCCTGTTTAGTTTAACATTGTTTTTCAGATTTAACAACAATTACACTTTTTTAATTACAAACAATATTAAAAGGAGCACAAGTGTCTAGAAATAGTATTTATACTAACAGAAGAATATTTGGATTTCATTCTTGCAAGTTCAGACATTTTTCTTATCAAACAAAAAACTAGGTCTAAAATGTTAGAAACTGGACAATGAAATTTGACAGGAACAAGATAATTAACAAGTTTAGGACTTTAATTTATAAATTAATATTGTTTAAGGTCAGACTTTCGACTTTTAACCTTTTTATAGGCTGTTTCGCTTGCGTCTAAGACTATTAAATAAATCCTGAAAAACAACATTTTGTCGATCTCTTTAATCAAATAAAGGTCAAATTTTGTGTTAAAAAGATCTACTATTTTGATTAACACAATTTCATAAACAAATAAATTTATGCATAAATAGAGCCCTATGAATAGCAATACAGAAGAAAAAAACAATTATGAAGAAAAAGTGATTACACAGAGTCTTTTAGATGCTGGTGTAAGAGATCTCTCTGCAGACGTTTTCAAAGAAGACTTTTGCAGATCAAACAAAGATTCTTTCAATGACTTTGAAGATTTTAGAGAGCTTGTCTCTGCAATCCAAGGTTATCAGAGCTTTACTAGTGAGCGTATGGAGGGCATAGCCCTGAAGGCCATTGAAGTTTTTGCCAAACTTAAGAGTAACAAAAGCAAGGATGCGATACTGATGGATCTCCAGGAAATAAAGCTAACAAAGCATTGCAAGCAAATTTTAGAGATTTTAAAAAAGAGAGACAAGAAAAGAAAAAAGGAATTCCGTATTCCGTCTAGTTTGAACAGAATGTTTTTGGAAGAAAAGATGGTAGAGGTCTGTAATACATTATATGATGACGAAGAGATGATAAAGAAGTCCTTAAAGCATGAAAAGGAAATAATTAAAACAGCAGAGGACTGGATCGAAAACATAAAAGCCGTACATTATGACATGAACAAGAGGTGTGAAGACTTTTATAAAGAGAAGATGTTCTGGTCTGAATTTGAGCACAAGCTACGGGAGCTTGCTGATTTTTCGCAGTCTGAAGAATACAAATTTATGCTTAAACTCATTGAGAGAGTTGGCAGAAGATCGATAGTGATATCGTTAGAGTTGCTATTAAAGAACAGAGATGTTCAAAGCCTGGCTGATTGTTTTAACTCATTTTTCAACGAATTTGAGTTCACGTTTATTTATGAGAACCAGCAGAAACTGCATCATATGTATTTACAAAGATGCAGTGCCAAAGAAAAAAACACTTGCTATTCGGTGTATGCAGACAGCGAATGCTCTGAAATATTTGATTTTTTAAAAAATGCTTTGAACGTTATTGTCAAAATGAATAGAATGAAGAAAATCCCAAGAACAATTCAAAGGTATATATTTCGGCAGGCTATAAATCTAAGGAATCAGATTCTTTTGAATTGCATCTATGTCCTAAACTTTGGCAAATTGTGTGAATCTGCAGGTTTTTTGCTTGAGCTTTGCCAAAAACTTGATATTTTTCTCTCTAAATTCCAACTTTATGACTGTAAAGTAGGATTGGGATATTATATTAAGATTTTAGGGCAAACTCATCAATGTAGTATCTTGTCTTATTTTATAAATAAAATCAATAGTGACTTCTATCCGAAAGAATCAGTGCTCAAAAGGATCAAAGAGATTGAGCTTGATTTTATTAGCTACGCAATAGAAGAGGACTCATGCTTTTTTACTTACCTGAATGAAAAAATGATTGATTTCATTAAAATAGAAACTGGCATATCTAACAAGAGTACGCATGAAATTTCAGCCAGTGATCAAAAAACGAGATCTGATGGACTTATTACAGATCATTTTAAAAACTATAAGCACACCAGCAATATTATCGAATCCAGAGAATTCAACGACTTAATTACAAGGCTTGCAGATATTTTTCAAGAAAAAACACTGAATGATTTAAATGAAATATTTTTGCATTATAAAGAGTTCAAGAAACTGTTTGACCTGGACTTCTTTGTGTCCCTGGTCGAAAACTACAATCTGAAGACCTCAAAGAAAATTTGTATTTACTGTGGCTGCTTTGAATCTATAAGAATAAGTATTGCATGTACAGCAGCTTTGAGCAATGACAAAAGCATCTATAACAACTGTATGATCTATGATTTCCCAAAAGTCTTGCAATTTGTAGAATGGTATCGAGGAATCAAAGAAATTTTGGCATGTTTTAGTGGCACAGGACGCAGGTCGATTGAAAAGGTCTTGACTGACCTCAAATGCAAGATTCATGCACTTTTTAATGCATTGCCTGAAAATCTTAGTAACGAGGTTATAATAGAAAATGATTGTAGACCAGACGATGTACAATCAGAAATCAACCAAGATGCTTTGTTTACTAATTTTGATCAATTGGCTGAGATTAAAATAAAGCATTCGGCTATATTTGAAATGCAAGATATACTTTCACAAGTTAATAGCAAAATCTACGCTAAAGAAAAGATCGAGGAGCTTGTCAATAGCAACTTCACGAATATTATGCTAGAAATCCATGCAATATGCAAGCATTATTGCGAGATTAAATATGTTTTAAGGAAGCACAGCGAAATACCTCGAGAATTTTTTTGGAGAAAGAATTACAGCAACAAGACAAAGTCTACTGCGGAAGATGAGAGAAGTTGTTTTTCGAAAGGTGACATTTTGGAATTTTTTAGTTCCTTAGTCAATTTGAAGTGGAAATATTTTAATGAATCAGAATTCGAGGAAATCAGGATTAAATGTCTAACAGCAGAGAATGAATACAAGAGCTTTAAAAATACTGTAGATGATCTTTTCTCTGCCCAGGGAAGGCTTAAAGGGGTCGTTGAGAAACTTATAAAAAAGTCTCGAAAATTTGATTTTGATTCCATAGTCAATTTTTTTGAGATTGATTTTTCAACAAGTCCAGGCGAGTTACTTCGGTTTATCAAAGACTACGTTTTGAAAAGATATCTTGTATGGTTATTTAATCATACAGATACTGATGTCTTCTATTTTAGAATCCCTATACAAATAGACATGAGCAAGAATCTTAAAACCTCTGACATTGTTGATCTGAAAAGAATGGAGCATTTTTTACTTGAAATATCAATGATTGGAAATGGATTCAGTATTAAAGCTTTTGAGACACCTGAGATAATACGGCAGCATCTCAAAAGATCTCTGGGACTGCTCACTCAAACACTAGCTGGTGCTTCTAGCAGTGTATATGATGTGAAAATAGATAATTATAACTACCCTAGAACTATTATTTCAGGCCTAAGCAGGCTATTAGGAAATAGCAAAATTTGCGAGATTTTTAATATCATTGCGGAAGATGCACTTGATGAAAGAACATTGGAGTTAATGGACATTTTTCAAATTTATAAAAATGCAGTCAAAAAAGAAGCTGCTTGTGTGCTATTATTTGCCAACAAGGTTTCATGTTTCGATATTTCAGTTCTAAAGTATAGCAAAATGAATTTTCCTAGCTTTAAAAGCAAAGTTGAAAAAGGGATTTTAAATTTTAAAAGGGAAATTTCTTGTCCAAGAGATTTTATCCACGAAGATGAGTTGAGACTAATGGCGGGAATAGTTATGAATAGTTTCGAAGAAAATAAGGACATAATAGAAAGCGACACACAGATATTAAAATTGATAGACGAATTGAAGCATTTCATAAATTGTAAAATGTTGACTGCTGATACTGATGCCAGAGATTTGATTTTATCTCCAGGGAATATTCCAAAGTCAAATTTGGGCAGAACTTTTTCAACAAAAGAATATGAAGCTATCGAATTTAGAAGAAAACATTTGATTTCAGAAATCGACAGAATTCAAAAATTATTCAACAACTTTGTGTCAGACGATTTCAACTTTATTCCTTTATTAATCGATGTCTGTTTAGGCAATTTTGCCTTATGTAAAGAGCTTGATAGGTTTAATGTTTTTTTAAGGTATTACAAATTCAAGGAAATCAATGCAGATGCTAATCTTGACAGAATAGCGCATGTAATAAACGAATACAACCTGTATTCTAGCAAAAGAGAATATTTGGACTGTTTTCTGGATCAACAACTTAGCAAATGTTTTATTTCTCAAAATGATTCTGATAATAAATGCGATATACAAAGCACCTGCACAGAAGTTCAGCACAATATAGAAGAACGGTATTTCTGCTATGAGTCTCTGTTAGAAGGAATCGAATATCCCATTAAAACAAGCATTTTAAGAGATCTTGTTGATTTTTTAGGCAGAATGAAAGTCCCTCTAACATACTTAAAAAGCGATTGGAATGCTTTTTTTGCTAAACCAAACAACAGAAATTCTATTGCAGTTAATACTAAGGAGCAAATTGATGTAAATGCATCTTTTGAGGCTAAGAAGACTTATTATACATCCTTGACTTTGCGGGAATTTATAAATACGTTCAATGAATCTGTCATTGAAGTTTATATACAACAGTTTAAGTCTGACTGTCAGGTTTGCGACTATCTGAAAAATTTTTCTCTGGAAATCATTGAGAACCTCAAATTTAAACACGTTAAGGGCTTCAACTTTATTTGTAATTTAAAAGAAATATATGAGCTTCTTACACAGAAAAAAGAAGATTTTGACTTGATAGTAAAATTCAACAAGTTTCAGCTCTATGCGACTGAGCTTGGAGAAATTGAGACTTCGATACTCAAAAATATCAAGTTGATAACTATGCTTCAAGAGGTCCAAGAGCAGCTGTATGTAGTAGGCGATGTCTTTAATGCCGACTCGGGAGTGGTAAATGAAGATGCTAACGGTAAAAATGAGAATAAAGACCTTACAAGTTCTAAGAACGTTGGTAAAAATATTTATGAAAAAGACGGTATTCTCTCAGAAGAGGATAAATGGACGGCATCAGATCAGAACGAATGCTTGGAGAAGAAGAGTACTATTGACATCTCAAAAGCTGGTAACTCTTTTTTATCTTATGAAAAAGACAGATATGAGGAAATTAGAAGCCTATTTAATGGACTATTTTCCAAAAACAAGAATACGACCCAATTAGAACTGAATCTAGCCAATGTTTTGAACAAGACCAATATGCTCGTCAATTCAATGAAGCGTGTCTTTGACGAATACAGAAAACAATGCAGCAGATTATATTTTATTTCCAATGAAGATCTGATCAAAATTATACAGAATAAAGCTTACATAATAGAAGTAATAAAAGTAATATTCAATGTCGAAGAGATGGAAATAAAAGATAATAAAATCACCAGAATATTCTCTAAAAACAACGATGAGAATCTTATCTTACTAGACCATGTTGATTTAGATTGTTCAGTTCCAGATATTATAAACAATTTAGAATTATCGTTGGAAAATAGCATAAAAGACTATTTTTGCAATCTTACCAATTGCAACACATCAAGTAAAGTGGATCAAAAATCCACATGTTCATTAATGGAAGAGCTGTTTGCCGAGTTTAGACACTTCAATCCATCAAATAATAGTTTTGTGACTGGCAAGAATAACGAGGCTGCTGATTACAAGATGAAAAATATTGATGAATTTACAAAAAAGTATCCTGAGTTTTTAGAAATATATTTGAAGCCGAAAATGATCGGCAATTCTCTTTTTTTGGTGAACGATGCTAAAAAAATCTCTTTGGCCTACAGATTTGAATATTATCTACCCTCTTCTTTTATTTTTACCTCGCTTACTGCCAAAATTTTTTCATCTATCCTTCTTTCATATCACATGTCTGGGGTTATACTCTATGGCCCTTCAGGGACAGGAAAAACGGAAACCATAAAATACTTTTGCAGATCTATAGGAGTTCCTCTATATGTATTCTGCTGCAATGAAAATAATGAAGCGACATCATTAGTTAACATCATTGTAGGATGCTCAAGGATGCACAGTTTTGTCTGTTTTGATGAATTTAACAGGCTTCGAAAAGAAGTCATGTCTGCAGTAACAGAATGCATCCATGACCACAAAGATACAATCAAGGTTTTTCTAACTATGAATCTTGGATATAAAGGAAGATTTGATCTGCCCAAGAGCTTGAAAAGTATTTTTGGGGAGATTCTGGTTTCTGAGCCTGATGTTAAAGACATAGTTTTTTATTATACAAAAAGCTATTTAATTTACAACATTATTAAGAGACTTGAATCTCAAATACTTTCTGGCAAGAACAACCATGATTTCGGACTTAGGGCAGTAAAATACATTTTATCTGACACCAGCATCTGTAATGATGAGGGAAAAATTTCTAATGAGATTTTAAAGTTGGCTTACTTTTATTTGGCATCTTTTGCTGAGAATGAGAGAAATATACTTTTTAAGGTTCTAGAAGAGTTTGATATAAGCTTGAGTCTAGATTTTTCTTACGAAAAGTTATTAAATGTGGCCACGACGACAAGGAATGGTATTATTGTTAGCGGTGGGCCCGGAAAGACATCTCTTTTGAGCTCTGTGGCTCAATCCCGGGAATGTTGTGTTTTCAGGTATAATCCAAGCAATATTTTGTTGACAAATACAAACATTTTCGGTTCAATAGAAGATGTCACGAACGAATGGAAAGATAGCATTTTCCTTGGCAATTTAAGAAGCTGTCTTCAGCAAGAATCAGATAAAAACACAGAGTTTTGGTTTATTTTTGATGGCCCGCTAAAAAGTGAATGGATCGAAGATTTCAATAGTGTTCTTGACGACAACAGAATTATTTGTTTGAGCACTGGTGAAAGAATATGTGTGCCATTTAACTTCAAGTTTATTTTTGAAACAGATGGAATCGAAAATGTAACTCCTGCAACTTTAACCCGAGTATTCCATATAGCGCTGTCATCCATAGCTGTGAACGAAAAAACAACTGATGAAGTAGAATCTTCGTTTTTGGCGAGTGAGAAAAAATTGTATGAAGCCGATGAAGGCTTAGATGTCAATCAACATAAGGCTATGATGAACATCAAAGCAGCTCTTTTATCTGAAAGAGTATTGTTTTTCAAGGGTCCAAGGGGAATAGGCAAGAAATATATTGTGAAAAAATTATATGGTGAACGGTTATCTGTGTTTTGCCATGATCAAATAATTAAGAACGAGCCAGAAGCATTGAAAAACAGGATAATTTATATTGAAGAATTTGACAAAGCAATTGAAGCACTGCAAGAACAAGTAAGAGAATATGGTGAATTTGGCAAAATCGGCGAATACTTGCTGAACAATGTAAAAATAATTTGTGGGATCGATTGTAATTTTGGCATATCAATCAAAAAGAATGAAAATGTAGGCCAAGGAGACAGTTTAAACAAGAAGTTTAACAATGGAAGAATTTGTGGAAGTTTTAAAGCTCTTGAAATTAGGAAAGTAGAAAACCCTGGAAAAATATTCAGGGCCTTGCTTTCAGCTAACAAAAAAATTATTTCCAATGCACCTGAAAATTTACAATTCGAAGACATATTGAAATTTTGTTTGTTCATATATGACACATTTTCTTACACAATAAGACAGATGGCTCTCTTTATCTCCTTGATTGAGTCGTTCTCAAGCTTTGACCAACTGTATTTTCTCTATACAGTTCTTTTTCGGAAAAGTGAGGTGGTGAAGTCATTTATTGAGTCATTAGCAAATATTGAAGCTCAGGAAATGTTTTTCAACCCAGAAACCTTGCAAGTCGAGGCAAAATCTGACAATGTGAATTTTAAAGAAAACAAAATATGCTTTTTGTTGAATAAGCAAGTAAACATTGTAATTTCGGGCAAGAGGCTTTCTGGAAAGAGAACTCTTGCGGAAAAATGCCTATCGCTCCTCAAAAATAGGCCTGACACAAAAATTTTCCATTGGTCTGAAAAAGTAAAAAAAGAAATGCTTAGTAAGGAGCATTTTATATTAATTTTAAACGAAGAGGCATTGAATTTGGGTACTGGGCCAAATAAAACTATCGAGGAAAATGTTATGGAGGTAAATTCAAAATTTCTTGAGGAGAATTCTGTCAAAGTAAAAATGGACAAAGTCTCTTTAGTTTTAAATACTGAACAGCTGATGAAAGATGTAGATTTTGATAAGTGTATTCATTATGGGAAGATCGAAAATGATTGTATTGTGTTTGAAAACTTCTACAAAATGATAAACTTTTACAGAATCTTTACGATCATAAGAGACAAATTTAGCAAAAATTTTGTTGAGAGGAAGAACTTTTTGGATATGGGAATAAAGCAGATCGAGAAATTTAATACAAAAGCTGTAAATATGAGATCTGAGATACAAGATGAGTCTGAAGTTTTGAAAAACGAAAACATAAAGCTAGAAGAGAATGTCAGAACATTAGAAAGCAAAGAAAGAGTGGCTAACAAGGAGGAAGAAGACATTAAGAAGAGTAGAGAGCACTTAGGAAAAGAAGTGAAGGTGATGGAAGCGAAAAAAGAGGTGGCTGATAAAAGTTTGTCAGAAGCATATACGATACTTAAAGAAGCAAAAGACAATATTTCTCTGATTAGCAAAAGTCATCTTAGTGAAATAAAAGCCATGAACAATCCACCTGAGTACGTAAGAAGAACGATCGAATACATTTATTACATTATGATTAGTAATTTACAAGGGGACAATGATGCTAGAAACGCCAATCAAGAGGCTAAAATGCCATTGAAAAGAATAGAATGGAGTGTGTTGCAGAGCTTTTTGAAGAAGGATGATTTTTTAAAAGATCTTGTGAATGCATCGGCCAATAATTCTATCAAAATACCAAGCCGCGTAATTGAAGCTTTTTCTGACAGAAAACAAAGTGCGGATGAATTTACGTTTGAAAGAGTCAGCAAAGCATCAAAAACATGCGGGTATTTCTTTAATTGGATATACGCTTTAATAAAATACAAGCATGTAGAATGTGAAATTGAGCCTCTAAAAAAAGAATTTCAAAGTATTGTTGAGTCTTTGGAAAATCAAAACCTGATTATTAAAGAAAAGGAAAATGAACTCAGACAGCTAAAGGATGTTATTTATGAAGTAAAAGGCAGTATTGAGAAAAATAAGCAAGAGATAGCACGAAAGAAGAACAAATTGGACGAGTTGATAGCAAGTTTAAAGCTGCTTGAAACAGTGATTGAAAAGTTTAAGTTTGAGGCTGTGGCTTGGCAACATGTGGAAAAAAAATGTCCCTTGGTCTACATGCTAGAAGATAAGTTTATTCTGGAATACTGCAAAAATGTTTACGTTCTGGATGGCTCGAGGGATTACGAAGACAGTCAAAGTATGGAGGCTCATAACTGTCTTAAAGCAAAGGATGGCAATCTTGCTAGTGAAAGTGAAGCAAAAATGGCTTGTGGTGAAGATTTCGGTGATTTCAAAAAAGATTGCATCAGGGTATCTCTTCTTGATAGAAACTTTGAAAAAGCAGCCTCAAACTCAAGATTCTATAAAACTGGCATTCTTGTAGAAGATGCTGACATTTTCAATTCAACCGTTTATTCTTTGCTAAAAAGTAGTTTGCAAAAAAACGATTTGAAAGTTGTTTTATTCGGCAGCTCATACAAAATTTATTCTAATGAATGTTATCAATACTTGAATACAGAAAAGTACAAGATTTCAAGAGTATCCAAACTTAATGAGTATGAAAACAGACTGCTGGAATACTTAATCGCTCCAAAAGAGACTGATCTGCACAAGCACCTTGAAAATATCTATAAAACTCAGATGTTGTTGGAAGAAGAGCGCAACCACCTGAAAGCAGAAAAAGATCTGACGCAAAAATACAAATTCTTGAACGAAAAATACAAAATGACATCGAATATATTCTTAAAGACTTACAAACATCCACTCTCGTTTCGCGTTTTCAATGAATTTATAAACAGCACAAATTTTATCAATCCAGCTGATGGCAAAAATTCTGAAAATGAAATGAACGACATTATTGACTTGTTTTTTAGCTTCTCGTTTGTGAGCTATCCTGCTAAAACCCCATTTTCAATATATGACATCAAAGAATTACTTAATTATTCCTTTGATTACACTTTTATCACCTCTTTCAATGATGTATTGTTTACTCTCCGCAACTTAGTGGAATTTGATGTTGAAATATCGGCGGGATCACCTAAAAACAACCTGGAGATTATCAATTTGCTACAGGAGAATGCCAAGAAAACAATCCTAGTGAAAAACACTGAATTTTTGCCGAAATTTGCCAAGAAAACGGGCACTAACAGATTTATATTTATCATTGATAAAAAAGAGAACCATTTTCTCATGAAAGAAACACGGATTGTATATTTTGACAGGGACACAGATCTCGACTCAATCTACAAAGGTCTTTTGTCTGCCTTTCATTGTCCTATAGACGAAAAGGTAGAGAAACTTATAAGGTTCCATTCGCATCTTGTTAAGCTGGAAATGGATTTTTCACTGAAGGATTTGAAGATCTGCATTGAAAACTCAGCATTTTCGACTGAGTTTCTAAAAGAAATAATTTATTATTCCAGAATGGAGGCTGATCAAAAAAATAAGCTTGAAAAAGTTTAATAAACAAAACCTTTTCATTCTAATTAATGTTTATCAGGAAAACTTTTGCACACATAAATCAAAATATTAAAAATTGGCAGGATGGGTATGATCTGCAAGTTCTATTCTCAACAAAATGACATTAGTCATAGTGTTTGTTTTGTACTTCCAAGAATCCTTTCACAAAGTTATAAATTTTAAGAACAAAACTAATCCTTTTTAAGATTACAAATAGGTCTTAGACAAGCATACAAAATGCCAGTTATGCGACAATTTATTCATGACTTGGTTTCTGTTTGGACATTGAGAGCAGCCTCCAAGTTATCTATGCTTGTAGATATCTTATGGAGCTTTTCTTTTATGTCCTTTATTGAACCATCCAAATTAGCAAATATTTCTTCAATCCCGAAGCCTAGTTTCTCTCCTAAGTCGCTGTTGTTTTGTGTCGTGATTGCCATTGGGGCATAAAAGGGAACTTTTTATATGAGACAAATAATAGACACAAAATTACACTGCAAATGGGGCTTATAGGACAGAATTTAGAATCACCTTGCCCATGAACAAACGCTATTCATTTGTCATTTTTTGTTTCACTGCGAACTGAAACTATTAAATTTTGCAAAACAAAGAATAGTCAATGAAAAGCATGAGTACAAAGTATATCATTTTGCTTCTTATTTCCCATATCTATTCACAGTCGAAGGTTATATACGGAAATGATACCATGAACGATTTCAAGGCGCTTTGCTCTTCCGACTATGGGAAGGTAGATTTAGATCTTGAGCTGGTAAGGTTGACAGTGATTGTCAGAAATGGAGAAAGGTCTCCAAAAATCGACACAAAAAGTCATTGGAACAATAGAATGTGCATTAAATGCCCTGGAAACGTGTGCACAATGAGCCCTTGCAGAGATGAGATGCTTACTGTCAAAGGTTATCATCAGGGACATCTTCTTGCAAACTTCATAAAAGATCAGTACTATCCTAAACTTTCAAAGAAAAATACGGTAGAATCCAAAAACATGCCCCAAAACAGAAACAAAAGACGCATATTCTGGTACAATGACAATCAAGCATTGTCAGAAGGTCAAAATGGCGATAAATATTCATCATACTCAGAATCTGCAGTGCCCGTGACAAGCATCAGCAGTCCATACGGATTCAACAGAATCATTTCTAGTTATAGCATTTTGGAACCTGAAACAAGCCCCACAATCAAGGGCTATTTCTATACAAATGCTAAGCATCACGTCTTTTTGAAAAGCATTGTTGAAACCTTGCACTATTCTAATTTAACATTAAAAAAGATCAAGCCACTTACATGCACCGATGAATGCCAGAAGCTGAGAGATTCTCTTTACAACAAGGGGAAGCAGCCCAAGCATTCCTTTGCAGCTGAGTTTGAGCAAATAATATCGTCACTATGCACAGACGTCCCGATAGATTGCTCTAAATTTGATTGTGATCTGGAAAGAATGGACGATTTTCTGATACAGGAAAAACTCGACTTTGAAGATAGCCTGGCTAAGATGAGGGAGGATATTACAGCTGTGTCTGTTGACTTTTCACAGATGGCTTCTTTTTTGATTCTGGCATTGGATGAACCTGATGACATACAATTGGTCTCGGTTGACAATCAGAGCATTACCACACTCTTGGCTGGATTGAACACTTCCAACAACAAGCCTATTTCTTTCGGTGCTGCTGTGTTTATTGAGCTGTGGAAAAATAAAAGCCAGGAAGAATTTTACAGTGTTTTGTACAACGGAAAAAGAATGAAGTTTGGGCTATTCAAGGAAGCCTTTGTCAAAAAGACTGAGTTTATGAAATATTTAAAAATGTTCTCAAGCTACAGCAATCGAATTAAGCAAATATGCAATGAGCAGATTAAAGACTTGAACGAAAAAGACTTGCTTGATCTGAAAACAGCGCAGGTGAAAAACATATTGGAGCCTTTTATTGAAAAACTAAAAAAGAACAGAGTTCTGGTCAAATAAAATTTTTATCAGTTTTTTGTGATTAGTATTTTAAAATTAGATCAGTTATAATAAAAATTTATTGCTGCGATACAGGGACTGTTTTAATTGAATCTATAGAATATACGGAAGCTGAGCATATGCCTATGAGCAAGGATATAAGTTTTTTTATATCGAAGATCTCATCAAAAATGATGAAACCTGATGCTGAAAGAAACAACTTGTTCAAAGCACCAACCATTGCATAGGTGGTTGAGCTCAGTCTTTTGATAGCCCAAGCTGTGAAAAAGGCAGTCAAGTAAGCTGTGAGCGCTGACAAAAACACGAATATGGCTAATTTATAAGTTATTACAATTTGTATAAACGGGTCAAAAGAAAGAGACATTAAGAAAAGTATTGGGATGCTAAAGAGACTTGTGAAAAAAACAGACTCGGTTCTGCTGGAAAGATCAACAATCATTATTTTCTTGAGGTAAATAACGTATCCTGATGTTGAAATAAGATTTAGGCCCATCCAGACATAGCCTGCCATTTCTATATTATCCAGAGTATTTCCCACAACAGAACTGACAATCATGAGAAGAAAGCTAGTGTATCCAATCCACGAGATTGTTCTGTCGAAGAATTTATATTCTAATGCGGCGATAGGTATCACAGCACAGTTCTTGTACAGCGTAAAGACAGCCAGCGGCATGTAGAATATTGCCTTCATGTTTGTAAGCATCATCATCGTTAAAAGCAAGGAAGATAGATACCATTTGCTTAAGTTTGAGAATCTTATCTTGCTCCGTGACACTATTGTTTGAATTCCAATCATTAATATTATAATGGTTGATTGTGCCATTATGAGCATGTAATGCATTTTAAAACCTAGATTTACCATAATATACTTGTTTAAGACGAACGTAGCTGTCGAGGCTAGAAAATACACGGTTACAATTATGGACTTTTCTAAAATTCCGTGCATTCAAATGCAATGTTTTTTGTCTTTTAATTGTTGTTTCATATTTTTATGATTCCTAAAACATTTTAAAAACATTTATGCACTTGAAATCGAAAAGAAAAAATTTACAGGTTTATTTCAAAAAGCTTTGATGCAGAAGCACATTTTTTAATGCGACATTTCCAAGCACAATTATAATGCTTAGTACAAAGAAACTAAAATTGGCTTGAGCTTTTAGGCAATATTTTAAATCTTTTGAGCAATATTTTAAATTAATGACACTTCTAAAATATATTTCTTGGCATTTTCAAGCTTATTTCAAGCTTGTATTGCAAATAAGATTGTTGTGCTAATATCTTACTATAAAAAACACAGGTTTGCTTGCTAGACTTTAATTTGCAATATTTTAATGAAAAGATTGATTTGTTTGTTTCATTTTCATTTCACAGATTTTCGGATATTGTGCCGACCAGTATTGTCCTGTCCCTTTTTTAATATGTTCGAAAAAATGACCAGTTAGGTAACCAACATTTTTTATATAAAATTTTCCCTTGGAGCCCCTTAATTATATGACTGATTCAGAGGGCTTTGGAGTGCACGCAGAAAAGCTCACCAAAAACATGAAAGAAGATCTGGATGAACTAGCACATTCGCATCCAAACAAACATGAGCTGGATGATTTCTTCGACCTTTACAAAAGATTCATCAAAACCAGGAACATTAAAATATCATGGGACAAGATAAAACCACCCGAGGGAAGACTGGTGGACTACAAGGATCTCAAGCCCTGCAAGGAGTCCAACCACGAGCTGCTAAATAAGCTGGCCGTGCTGAAGCTAAATGGCGGGCTAGGAACGACTATGGGTATGGTGGGACCAAAAAGCGCTATAAAGATACGGGACGGCAAAAACTTCATCGATTTGATTGTCGAGCAGCTAGAGCACTTGAACAAAAAGTACAAGTCCAACGTTCCGCTGATTCTTATGAATAGCTTCAACACAGACGATCGTACAAAGAAGCTAACGAAGCATTATGAGAACATCAAGTCTTTTAATCAGTCGATGTTTCCTAAAATATCGACTGAGAACCTTTTGCCGATTTCAGGGGCAAATATGTGGTATCCCCCTGGGCACGGGGATATTTTCAAAAGCCTGGAGAGAAGTGGAATGCTGGATGAGCTTTTGAACGAAGGAAAGGAGTATTTATTTGTCAGCAACATCGACAATCTGGCTGCAACAATCGACTTAAATATTTTGCAAAATTTTGCAGAGGAAAATCTTGATTTTTGCATGGAGGTCACGAATAAAACTAGAGCTGACATAAAAGGGGGAACACTGATAACCTACGAGGATGCTCTGACGCTGCTTGAAATAGCACAGGTCCCGTCTGACAAAAAGAGCGAGTTTACCAGCACCAGGAAATTCAAAATATTCAATACAAATTCTGTTTGGATAAATCTAAAATCCTTGAAATCGATTACCCAAACCAAAGAATTCAATTTGGACATTATTCAGAACAAGAAGGTTGTAAATGGAGAAATGGTAATCCAGCTTGAGACAGCCATGGGCGCGGCCATAAAATACTTTAACAACAACTGTGGTGTGATTGTCCCCAGAAGCAGGTTTTTACCTGTCAAAACATGCTCTGATCTGTTTCTTTTGGAAAGCAATCTTTTTAAGGTTCAAAATGGATTTTTGGTCAAGAATCCAGACAGAACAAGCAATCTTGATCCGATTGTAAAGCTGCTCGGGCCAAATTTCAGTAAAATTACAGAGTTCGACTCTTCTTTTGAAAGCATACCTGACATTGTTGATCTGGATATTTTAACTGTAGTTGGGGACGTCAAGTTTGGGAAGAATGTTGTTTTAAAGGGAATAGTGATTATTATTGCCCCAGCCGGAAGCACCATTCATATACCAGATGGCTCTGTTCTTGACGACAAAATCTTATCTGGAAATTTGCCAATGACTGAGATTTGAGAGATGAATAAAAACGCTTGAAAAACAGTCTTTAAGCTTTTAACTATTTTAAAGTTTATAGTATTTTTGTTTTTTGGCAGATGAGATCTGCTTATGAAAACTGATATTTTTTGATGGATCAGCAAAAAACACCGTAAAAGATTGCATTAGACAACATTAGATTTTTAATCAAATATACTTAAAATTTTTTCCAAAACATTCTCATTATCGCAAAACACTTCCATGTTAATGGTAGTGTACTTAGTTGTGAGTGCCTCGCCTCTTATGACTATAGGCTGCTTCTCGTATAGGCCCTGCAGCTCAAAGTTATCCTTATCAGCTGACAGATGCATATTTGAGACACTCACTATTTTAGATATTGCCTCCGTTGGCTTGGATTTAAACTTTAGCTCCAGGGTGCGACTATTTGCTGGAATCTCTGAAACACAGACAGGCCTGGTATAGTCCAGAAGAGTAATCTCAAATGGCACCAGAGACATAGTGTCTTTCTCTGAATCATCGTATTCCTCTTGAAAACATATCTCATATTCAAATACACCATTAAAAGAGTCCCCAATGCATGCGTCATCTATCTCCACGCTTTTAGAAACGAATTTTGAGCCTTCAAAATCGTCCTTGCTGATTGCGACTGAAATGTCTCGGGTGCCTTTTTCATCATCACTTTCTTGATTGGTTATGCTCAAAGCTAATGTTCCTGAGTTTACCAAAACCTTATTCATTTTGTTTTCAATCGTAAACTCGAGTATTACCTTGTCAACATACATTTTCTTCATAACAAATATGTCAAAATCAGCATTATCCCCCGAGACTGAGATACTTCGGCATTCTTTGATTAGACTATCTTCTTCCTCCTTTGCAGCATCGTTTTTGACGAAAAACTCAGAATCCATATACTTAATCACCTCCTCTTTCAGGTCTCCAAGCTCATCTATGTCGAACGGGCCCTTCTTAACATGAGTGCAAGCTGATAAAAATGATCTTATTTTCACTGTTTCTGGATCGCTTATTTCCTTAAAGCTCTCAATAGTTTGAAATCTGTCCTCCAAATTGAACAATGTCTGATATGCGCATCCTCGGACGTGAGCATTGTCCAATATTAGCCTGTTATAAACATGAATGAGGTCCTTAGATCTTTCTAAATGATTCCCCAGAATCCCCAGGACATCCATGCTCAGCTGATAGAACTCTGGGTCTTCAACGTATGAACAGAGAAACCTGATTATTTCAAAATGATACTTTTCTGAGTGTAGCAGTCCACTCAGTTTCTTGAGAATGAATCTCTTGAAATTAAGCTCTCCCCGATCGACAAGTGCATTTTTCAAAAAAGACACAAAATCAGACTTCGAATCTTTGGACAACTTCTCCATTGTTTCGATAGCCATGACTTTGTAGGATTCCGACATTGTTTGCATAAGTGGCTCGATTTTACACACAAGATACTTAACAGTCTCAGATGTACCTGTTTTGAGCAGAGTAAGAATAGCCAGCATCGAAATGGTCTTGGATGGCGACTGGATCAAATCTTCGATCTCTCGATTTGCCACAGCAACTTTGGCTGAAAAGTCTATTGAAAGCTTGCTAAGGAGCTTCATAGCGGCAAATGACTCGTGAGATGCAGACTTTAGATAGACCCTCAGCACAGAAATGGCTTTTTCGATCATCGGCGCTGCCAGCTCTTGCCTGATCCTCGTCAGTGCTTTGGCAGCCTCAAAAAATGTGATTGGATCAGTATTAGTGGTTAAATATTGTGAGATCTTGCTGATTTCCTTATTATTTACTGCCATTCTTCTTATTTCTAGCATACTCGAGTATTTATTGATCGAAAGCCTATTGAAGAAGCTTTGGTGATAATCTTCAATCGTTTTAACAATCTTGGGCCTGATGTTCAAATCTTTAAAATACTCTGTAGCAATGCACACAGCGTTGTCTCGTGAAGAATCGTCTAATAAGGCCATCTCAATGTACTTCTCAAAGTCATATCGCATATTGTTAGGAAGGTTAGTAAAAAGCGCCCTAAAGGCAGAGTTCCTCATATGAGCAGAGCTTCCCTTGTCTTCTATGTCCTTGAGGATGCTGTTTATGCTGAGAATTCCATCGCTGCATTTTGTGCTCATTTCTTCTAAAATGGCATAAATGAGGCTTTTTAGATATTTGTCTTTTGAGCTGAAGCCGCGAAGAATCAAAATAGTGAATTCCTTAAGCATGTCTTCTGGATAATGCTGGATTTGCAAGTTGTAGAAAAGCTTGTTCAGTGACTTTACACAGTCTCTAGTAACCAGTGGCATGACCATGAAAGCATTTTCTAGATTTTTAATCATCTCTCGCGATGTAAGGATTTCAAGCTTTTGTTTCTGCATGGGATAAATAAGAAAATTTCATAATATTTTATGCAGTCTCTGAACAAAAGCAGAAACTACAGAGAATGGCACATATCTCACCGAAAGTTTAGCAAAAAACAAATCGGCGAGCTTATGCTGATGCTTTTATTTTCAAAGACGTCTCAGCTGCTAAAAAATAGGTCATCTCGCAGATCTTGAATATCAAAGAATTGCTATGTAGAAAAACTCATTTAAATTAGACAAACAGTCATCAAAAACCTGTGAGTTTTTAAAGACAAAGAACAATGAAAATTGACACCAAACAACTTTTAAAAGAAGGAACACAAAGTGTTTTATTAGGTAGCCTCACGACAAAATCTTTCAAAAGTTCCTACAAAAATATTAGCTTTATTCTATCGACAATAGTTTTGATTCTTTCCATTAATTCTTGATCATCTCCTGAGACAACAAAATCTTCTGATATGTGCACAATATGCCCTTTCCATGTAAGCTCTATGATGTTATTCAGCTTGTTTACATTGCTGTAGTATCCCCTAAGTGTCTCGTATATAGTCTCAAGCTCGTTTAATCTGCTTAGTCTCACGCTTTTAATGTTCTTTCCTATTTCCTTGATTGACTTGTTAATGGATATAGCCAGCACATCATCAACATAGCTGCATGCCCACTCGAGAATAACATTTTCAGATTCAATGTATATTTTAATATTGCCTATCTTCAGATAGTCTCCAAAATCTTCAGCTTCAAAATCGTTAAACAGAATCTGCTTCACCAAAACATTAGTGCTATTGAACGGAATCTCTTGCCTCTGTCGAAATTCTATTTGCTTAAATTCACATTCTTCCAGCTGTTCCTTGTCGTAAAGGCCAATCTCGTCATTCGATATAACAATCAAGGCATCAATGTCCCCTTGCTTTTCTGTGTATATCTTGGCTTGATTATCCTTTACAACATCAAAGCTACCCTCTTCTCCATTCCGAAGGGCAAAAAGATTCATTTCGACACTGTTTTTCTGGTTTCTGATATGAATACTGTTCTTCAGTCGCATCATCTCGTTCATCTCACCATGGACAAAAAACAGGTTTTTGGGCTGGCATTCGTCTATAAATTGCGAGTTCTGGGTATAGTCTGCATGTGCGGAGAAAGATATATAATCTACAGACATGTTAAGCTTCAGTGTTCCCCCTCTCATGCTCTCTATCTCTTTAGGCTCGTTTAAGATTTCCTTGGCAAGAGTGCCTTCTACACAGTATCCGGGCATCAAAACACCATTCTTCTCGTTCGAGCACCATTTCTCAAACAGCTCCCGACTGAGCCCACTCTGAAGCATTCCTGGGCTTGCCATTATAACACAAGGCCTGTCGTCTTTGAAAGACTGGATATCCTTCAAGTTCTCAACGTGCCTAAAATCAAAAGGATTCTTCACCAGGCTTAGTTTTTGGATTCTTTCATTCATCATATTTATGTAGGTCTGGTACACAGTCATACATCTTTTGGCCAAGGCAGAGGCATAGTAGATGGGAATCCCTTTTAGGTGGGGATTCTTCTCCCAATGCTCTTCTAGAATAAGCAGAAGCTCTTGTGCTCTTCCAAGTGCAAACACTGGCAGCAAGCATCGTCCTCCTCTCTCGACTATGCTCGACACAATCGAAGTAAACCTGCTTTCTCGCTCGCATCTCGGAAGATGGCACTGCACACCATACGTCGACTCTGTAATCAATGCATCTAGAAAACAGCCTGGATTCTCTGCAGCCTTCAAATGTCTGTCCTCCTCTCTGCTGAAATCCCCAGTATATAAAAGCTTGGTCTTTTCAATCTCCAAAAGAAACATTGCCGCGCCAAGAACATGTCCTGCATTCAAGGCCGTAAACTTAATTCCTTTTATGTTCACTTGCTGATGGTAATCTATGGGTATTATCTTATTATAGCAGTTTTGGAGATCCTGCTCGGTATAGAAATCTTGTTCTGCCGAGCTGTTTATCACTCGAATGTAGTCGTTAAGAAGCCACTTGAGAATGGCCTTCGTGGGATGAGTCATGTAAACCTTGCCCTTAAACTCTGTTTTTTCTGTGAGAAAGGGCAGAGCAGCAGCATGGTCCAGATGAAAATGTGTTACAAGTATAGCATCTATCCTCGACAAGTCTATCAGATCTAAAAAAGGAAGAGATGAGACCCCTGTGTAAGCTGGATGAACTCCACAGTCCAGTAGTATCTCTCTGTTTTTATATTTTAAATGAATGCAAGATCTGCCCACCTCGTTTCCGGCTCCCAATGGCTTTACAAATATCTTTTCATCTTCTAGCATAGGGCTGTTCGGATAAAATTTTAGCAATAGGATGCTGTATTTTTACAAAGCAAGGATGAATATTTGCAGCTGGTTTTGTGCTTGCATTATTGCTACAACTCTAGATTAACTTGCAGTCAACCATATCAATTTCTGGGACTTTAGTCCTGAATGGCTATTTTAGGCCTAACTAGGAAAATATTATAAATTTGAATTCTGTATTTTAATGTAACATAAATTGACTGACAAGGTACGTTTATCATGTTGCTACAATAATATTGACAAAAGCCATGCTGTCTCAGCAATGGAGTTCAAACCATTTCTAATTTTACAAAACTAATCAAAACAGTTGTACATCTGAAGCATTGTATTTATAATTCTAAGTTCTGAAACAAATTTATATCTGAATTAAGATTGCAGTATATGGATACAAAAGCAAGTGTCTACGTGCGATTGCGACAAGAAATTGGGGGCATATGGAATGTAGAAGACAGATCTCTTTCGTATGTGTTTGATAAAAAGAAGTTTGTCTATAATTGCTTTGATAACATCTACCAAAATGCAAACAATGGCTGCCTTTATGAGTCAGATATTAAAAATAGCATTCACAAATTTATTGAAAACGAAAATGTCACTGTTTTTGCTTATGGGCAAACTGGGAGTGGGAAAACCTACACAATGCTCGGATCAGATGAGAATCCCGGAATAGTTCAGTTGGCTCTAAAAGAGATATTCGTCTTAGAACCTGAAAAAATCAGTCTGTCTTTCATTGAGCTATTCAACGAAAAAATTTATGACTTGTATACCAAAAAAGAGCTGAATATCTATTCTCTGAACAATGAGGTGATTATACGTGGTATGCACGTGGAAACCCCGAAAAATATTACTGAGGCGTTAGAGTTTCTGAGAAAATGCCACGGAAACAGGAAAAATGGCGTAACGGAATTTAACTACGACTCTTCAAGGAGCCATGGAGTTTTTAAAATATCAAAGGCTAATGCTGTTTTGTATTTTATAGACCTTGCTGGGAGTGAAAGAGCTGCAAAGGACAAAAACAGGCTAGTAGAAGGGGGCTATATAAATAAGTCATTGTTGGCTCTAGGAAAGCTGGTCAACTGCTCGTTGGAAAGCAAGAAGATGCACTTCAGGGAATCTAAATTAACACGGATATTGCAATCTTCCTTTGAGCAAAAAACGAATATTGTTGCAATTTGTACTATTTCATCACTAAGAAAGTCTGTGCAAGAGAGCATATCTACACTTAACTTTGCTGCCAGAGTTTCAAATTTGGAGCTGAAAACAGAACGATCAGATGCTGATCTAGTACCAATTAGTGGACAAAACAAAACGAATTCTGATCACCTGAAATATGACAAAATTATTAATCTTTATAAAACGAGAATCGAGAACCTTGAGAACTTGATAGTTTCACTTTTAGAAAAAAACCCAAACCAAACAACCTCCGAAATTTATATTTTAGAGAAGCAAATGTTTAATTTGAGCCTAGAGGAGCAAGCCAAGACAATTGAGAAATGATAAATATTTGCACTTTGACAATTGGAAAACATCCTTTTGTGGCTTAACGCCTAAAAACTGTATGCTAAATAAACAACCTAAATTAATATTGCCAGTGAGTGATTGACATTCAATCTTTTTTATAACTGTTTCATAATTGAATAATAACAACACTTGAGAAAAGAAACGCAAATAAAAATTTATGGTAAATTTACTTTTATTGAAACAACTCAGCTTTATTCAAATTCATCCTTGCTCATGGAAAATCCTGGATTTAAAAATACATGATCGTCATTATTTCCGTTCTCAGGCAATCTAAAAACAGGCTTGTCCATTTCAGCCTCTTCATCGTTAGAGTCAAAGATATTTTCACTAAAAAGCTTGTGTATTGTCAATTTACTGCTCATCCCAGGATCAAATACGTTTTGTACACCCTGATCTTCAACAGAACAAAGCACGACCGTTTGATCAGGCTTTGTCCGATGGTCAGAAATTAAAATCTCATTGAAAAGATTCTCGGTAGGAATTACATCAAAATCAGTGTCTTGAATGTTATAAGCTTCCTCATTGAACGAGTCAAGAATAACAGTAGAGTTACACTTGGGCTTTGTAGTAAAAATATTATCAGGATGGTTTGAAAGATTGAAAGACTCTACTGAATTCTCAGATCTTACATTTTCTTGCCTATCCTCATCAGTCTTTTTGTCCTTACTTGGAATAGCAAAATCTTCTTCAGCTTCTTGTTTGTCTTCATTTTGCATACCAAATGCCTCAGAAGCAGCCTTGTAGCCGTCATTAGCATTTCTGGACTCAGCTTCAGGATTGAAATTGCCAGAATGAAGATTATTGTTTGAACAAGAAATACTCTCATAATTTTGGCCATGTGCAACGCACTTGTCTTCATTACATTGGCCCTCCACTTTGGTGCATGACCTACTAGAATTGTCATTTGCATTGTTCTGGGGTTCCACTATATTGGGGCTATCATTGGAATAGCAAGCTGGCAAAAATTCTTGATTGGCAACAAATTTGTCATCACTCAGTTCATAACAAGAAACAATATGACGATCGTCAATCACAGTATCTCCGCTTAGAATGGTGCTATTTTCTTTGATAGCAGCCCCCGCATTTGTGTCATTCACTACAAAATCTTCTCTTTCAACAGCCTCATTCTCCATTAAGAAGTCTTCTGGTTGTGGCTGATCATAAATATTCTCGTTACAACTGTAAAGTGATATAATATGCTCTTCAGCTGTATTTTCATTGTGATTTCCTACTGAATTCTGATGTGTTCTGCTGTCAGGGTCTTGATTTGTAACTAGATCAATGTTGCTCTTACTGATGGCTTGTCTATCCATCACTTGGTTGTTATATGCTTCTGATTTATTAAAATCCGAATTTTCTATCCTTTCTTGATAAATGCTTCCTGACATGTCTTCTAGAAGCTCAGAGCAGGGCTTTTCTAGATTTTCCTGGCTATTTATTCCCAAATTTGAACATTTACAATCGTTTTTCTGTTCTTCACCCGTCAAATTTTCAGGCAGTGCTTCATGGCATATATCACTAGGCTTCTGAGCAGCAGCAGCTGTAATGCTATCGATTGCTTCCATCTGGCACTCATCTTTGTTAAACTCACACCTGGATGGGTTTATGGAAATATTTATAAGAGATTTACTAAGATCAGAGATAGCCTGGTCATCAACAGTATCGTGATCATCCATAATCAAAGAGTCATCGTCAAAATTTTCATATGGATCATTGCTCTTGTAATTGTCAGTTCCTATTTGATCATGAGCGATACTCGAATTGATTAATACATGAACTACTGAATTGTCTATAGTGTTTGAGCTGTTTATTTCTCGCCTATAAAGCATGGTCTCACTCGTAAAAAGAGGATTCTTGAAAGTAGCAGAATTGTCGCCATTTGTGGCATGATCAGAAGAGATAGAACATTTAGTTTCGATGTAAATCCTAGTATTATCAAGCTCAGAGACATTTCCAGCAGGACTGTTGCATTCAAGGATCTCATCAGATTTCTCAATTTTTTCATTTTGATCGTTTCCCAGATTGATGATACCAGAATCGTTAACGTCTTTGTTCAGGACACTAGAGACTGCTTTATGATTAGTATTGCCAATTGGAATTGCATTATTAAAATTGTTGGGAGTACCACTAAGATTATTGGGGTGACTTTCTAATTTACCAGTGCCCATTCCCAAAGCAATGGCAGATTGGACCCCAGTTACAGTAGTCAAACCAGCAGGTGTATTGCACTTCTTGATAGAATTATTCTGAATCAAGTATTCTAGATCATGTAAAGATTTAGATCTGTACCTATTTAAATAACTGTCCAATCTCCTTGGCGTAAGCTCGTCTTCTTTCTTTTCTAATACAACAGGCCGATCTTTTTTAATTCTATTGAGCCTCTCAAAAAAGTCTGATTTTATGGGTTTCTTCACAATTTCATCTCTTTGGATTTTAGGCACCTCACTTTCAACTTTTTTAGCTTCTTCATGATTTTCATCTGCCTTAAAATTCTTTCTTGGAGTAAGACTAAGCACAATACTCTTCTTGGGCTCAACTTCCTGCTTTGGTTGTGGTGGGGATACATCTACTGCTTTTTTGCACATAGTCCTGATTTCTAGTGCTGGGTCTTTCATTCCCTTCTCAAAATACGGCCTAAGAATTTCGTAATCCTGCCTCAGTCTCAAACATATTATTTTATAAAGACTAAAGCGTATGTTTTTATTAGGATTTCCAATGTTGTCTGATATGTGTCTTAACAGGCACTTTGTATCGACTTCAAAGGCAAGCAGTTCGATGACCTCCAAAGATCTGTTGACAAATACTTTATTAGACCTCCCAGATACTTTTATAACAGGCCCCATAAATAAATTGAAGTTAAATCCTCCTTTAGCAAGCTTTATGCATGTTTTGAGGAATTCCAGTGTGATTCCATTCAGCCTGGACCTCTCACTCAAGATTGAGCGAATAACAAGATCTGTTATTTCAGGAAGATTCTCTACCACATCCTCTCTTGTTCTAAACTCCTCATTGAGTTTTTCAAATACTTTAAAGATCTTAAACCATGTTGTTTCACTTTCTTTCTCCTTACATAACTCCTTCGATTCTTTTATAAGCAAATTAATCATGTGGGATTTTCAAAAAATAAATTATTTGCATAAATTTTCAATATTAGCCAGAATGCTTAAAACATGTCGCTGTAGGATAGCTTTTATAAAAAAGGATGCAGAATGCTGCAACACTTTCAAGCAATAATTTTGCTACCTCACTGGACCAAAATTTTAGGAGAACAGACAATAAAAAGTTAAGTTTATAAAGCTTTATATGCAATAATAGAAGTCCAAAGACTCTTTTGAATACCAAAAGCTAATTATCTATCAAGAATGATTAACTTTGGCTATGGAAATCAAAGTTTGGGTGCCAACAAATCCTGTGTTGAAAAAAGTTTTAAATTTTTACAACATTTAGCAAAAAAGATTATTTTAGAATAGAAAAGTATTCAAATACTTTTTGTATTTACAAAGACTATTTTTGTCTTTAAAATTTTTACTCCTAAATGATGCTTTTGTCCAAAATTTTGCTCAGAATATACATTCTAAGTGTTTTACCGATAACAGTGACTGGTACCAACTCTTCTCAAACCGGACTCATTGCTTTGCTGAATTCTGAGGATCCTGTTAGAAATAGTGAAAGCATGGTAAACGCATCTGTTGATTTGGATAGTGGTAGTTGCAATCAAGTTGTTGAACACGCATTTAAGATACCAAAGTACAGGCCTAAAAAGAGAAAGCATAATCCAGAGATTGGTAGTGAAAGTCAATTTCCAAAAAGACACAGAATAACAAAGAAAAAACTGCAAGATAGTTTCTTAGGAACAAATACAATAGGATATTTAGGAGAGTTTAGGCATGAATTGCCAAATACTTTTCTTTTGTCAAAAAATTTTTTTGATTTGGAATCCTTTGATCTGTGCTTGATATGCAATGGATCTGTTCTTATTGAAAAATTCTGTAGCAAGACGCAGCTTCAGCATATAAATCCAGATGTTTTTCTTACGCTAGATGAAATAATTGAGAACAATTTTGACAAATTAGAAATTTATGCTAAAAGAGTTATTTCTGAATATGTTGAGATATTCAAACATAAATGTGAAGATCGCAGTAAACGTCACAGTAGTTTCTATATAAGCCTAAATAAAGCACTTGATCCTGCAAGAACCAAAGGATTCTACTATCTTTTGATCTACAGTCTCTACGAAACTGGACTGATTGGTGTTCCTAGGTGCATGGCTGTCGTTGAGAAGATCTTTATAAATATCATTACTCACACACGTTTGATGGCATACATGCATAATGACAGAGTCAAAGAAGAAATAAGATTTAGAAAGCTTTATAAATCTCCGTTTGTCCCTTCGAAAATGTCCAAATCTGGCCAAACAAGATACTCAACATTAACTTTTAGCTATACTGATTTTACAAAGGCTTTGTTGGGAAGCACTTCTGAAAAGTATGATTTGTTCCTTAAGAATGCTGATCTCATGAAGAAGGAGATAAATGACAACATACAGCTGATAATCAATGAAGAGTTTGGTGACAATCCTGGATACAAAAAAACTGTGTGAGGGCTACAACGGCAGGGCTTTGGAATCCAACAGAAGCATACTTTTTGAGAGATTTTCTTTTAAAGTTAAAAAGCAAGCAAATTTCAAAGATTTAGATGGAGATATAACAGGTTATGACTTTTTTATGTATAACTTTGGATATCCTAAGAACATTCTGTCATGCTTGATGGACACAGACACTAAAAAGCAGATACAAAATCTTGCAGATATCAGGCTCAAGTCTGTTTTTATTCTGATTTTCATCTCTAAAATCTGCTTGTGCAATGTCACTGATCTATGCACATTGCCTGAGTATATAATTTTGATAGGATCTCTACAAGAAGCTTACAACAAGCATAAAGCTGGCCAAGACACGACGACTGCCGATTTTCAATCTCTGACTTCTTATTTCTTCTCTCTGCATTACCTTGACAAAGAACAAGTGGCAAATAGAAGAGATGAAGCCAGAGCAATTCTTCAGAATGTGTTCCCAGAGTACAACGAGATATTTCCTAATTTTGATTCTGAAATTAATAATCTTAAAGATGAATGAGCATGCTAGAATCTTTTACAAAAAAACCCTAAAAAAATAAAGGCAAATTTTTCATTTCAGCGCTTGTCAACGATAAACTCCATTTTATAATTTTATGTTTGATAATAATGTAATTTGAGTTTTAAATCACAAAGCATAATGAAAAGGATCTAAATCTGCTTGCAGCTAGAATTGTAAGCATTTTAACAATGCCCAATTGCTGTTTCTTTTTGTAAAAGTTTTTGTAAAATTTTGATCTTTTATAATAGGATTGTAAATTCAAACCAATCTATAAATGCTGCCCGAAGTTTTGCCTTGGTCAGGCACTTACATATTAAGGACTAAAATCAAATATTAATGGTCAGGTGATCACAATTTCTTCTTTTGATTCTATGTCTTCCTACTTCCCACATCTGCAGACAAAATATTAATGCCAGAATCTTTATTGTACTGCTTTCATTTACTGTTTTGTATAGAGGCAATAGAGAAAACAGCTTTTATGCTTCTCTCATTGTGTATACGTGTAATCAATTCCTTAGCATACTAAGACCTTCGATTCCAGACACAATAGAGTTTCAAAAGTAGCTTTAAAACTGCAGACACTTTTTACGTTTTCATTCTGCACGTTAAAACCTGTAAATTAATAAGCACACAGATTTTACACAAAAATTATTAGATTTTCTATTCAGGTTTTTCTTTTTATTTGCACAGAAATTAGTGAAATATGCTGCCAGAAAACACATCATCAAAATACAAAAGCAAAAAATTAAATAAAAAAAGAGCCAAAGAGTAGTCTGAATTCTGTTACAGCCTAAGCTGCCTCCTGCATTCGACTATTTGA
>Ga0308170_10001068_pt1 | contig 28340 bp, 23 predicted proteins | sample PhyBR2_2_FD_202136 | JGI IMG/M metagenome (GOLD analysis project Ga0308170, IMG submission 202136) | Phyllosphere microbial communities from UC Gill Tract Community Farm, Albany, California, United States - DLSLSB.R2 | ecosystem: Host-associated > Plants > Phyllosphere > Unclassified | place...
CAGGCTAGTTTGTCAGTGGCGTGTCTGTCCGCAGCTGGCCGGCGAATGTAAAGACTGACTAAGCATGTAGTGCCGACGGTGTAGTAATTTCGGACGCGGGTTCAACTCCCGCCAGCTCCACCAAAATTCTCCATCGGTGATTACCAGAGTCATCCGATGAAGTCCTAAGAGCCCGCATGGCGCAAGCCCTGCGGGCTTTTTTGTGCCCTCAGTTTGTCCCGCGAAGTCCGAAGAGAACTAATTAAATCCGAACCTTTTAGGCACCTTGTTAGGCACCTCATAAAGCTTTATTGTTTTTGAGGTGCCTAAAACTATGGAAACCCGGCAATGGCAAGACAAACTAAACCACTCTCCGTTAAGGAAATCGAATCTGCCAAACCCATGGAAGCGGACTATGTGCTCTATGATGGCGATGGCCTTGAGCTACTGATCAAATCCAGCGGAAGTAAAATCTGGCAGTTTCGCTACATTCGCCCTGTCACCAAGAAGCGAGCGAAAAAGAGCATTGGCTCCTACCCGTCAGTTACGCTTGCCGATGCTCGAAGCTATCGGGCAGAGTCTCGCTCACTCCTGGCGAAACAAATCGATCCCCAGGAACATCAGCAAGAACAACTGCGCAGTTCGCTTGAAGCCAAAACTAATACTTTCCAACTCGTGGCAGAACGTTGGTGGAATGTGAAGAAAGCCAGCGTGACCGAGGACTATGCTGAGGACATTTGGCGATCTTTGGAAAGAGATGTCTTTCCTGCGATTGGTGACGTCAGCGTTACAGATATCAAAGCTCATACTCTGGTTCAGGCTGTACAACCGGTTCAGGCCAGAGGAGCATTGGAAACCGTTCGTCGCCTGTGCCAGCGCATCAATGAGGTCATGATCTATGCCCAAAACACGGGGCTGATTGATGTGGTACCGAGTGTCAATATTGGAAAGGCATTCGAGAAGCCGCAGAAGAAAAACATGCCCAGCATTCGTCCCGATCAGTTGCCTCAGTTAATGCAGACGATGCGAACAGCCAGCATTAGTCTTTCAACACGATGCCTGTTCATGTGGCAACTTCTCACCATCACCCGCCCTGCTGAAGCGGCAGAGGCTCGTTGGGAAGAGGTAGACATGGATTCGCGAGAGTGGAAGATCCCTGCATCACGTATGAAAATGAACCGTGACCATACCGTCCCATTGTCAGATGAAGCAATTGCTGTATTAGAGATGATGAAACCGTTAAGTGGCAACCGGGAATTCATCTTTCCAAGCCGTTTGAAGCCCACTCAGTCGATGAATAGCCAAACGGTAAATGCCTCGCTTAAAAGAGCGGGATTCGGCGGTATCCTTGTATCACATGGGTTGCGTTCAATTGCCAGCACCGCGCTCAATGAGCAAGGTTTTCCTCCTGATGTCATTGAGGCAGCGCTAGCACATGTGGACAAGAATGAGGTTCGTCGGGCCTATAACCGCAGCGATTACCTTGAGCAACGACGCCCGATGATGCAGTGGTGGGCAAATTTTGTTACAGCGGCAGACCGGGGAAGTATTATTGACGGCGGGTATAAAGGTATCAAATTAATTGCTTCGGCCTAATTACATTGTGCCCAGATGTTGGGCACGATGCGGACTCATCGGCAGCTACATCTAAAAGGTTTGTAGTGGCACACTGAATTTTGCCAGCTGATGCTGGAACCCCTTCCCTTTAAAGCGTGCAACTACGCTGTTTTTTTCAGTGACTACCCATAGATTTATCTTAACTAAAAATTAGTTTCTCCATGATATATTCACAAAGCCTATGAAATTGATGAATAATTTCGGCATCAGGCCGGAAGAAGAGTGCGATGGTCTAGAAAATAGATGACAGATATTGCCAGCGAGGCAGGTGTTTTACCGACCCGGATAAGCTTCGTGGCAGCCCTCATTATACTGGTTTCGCAGGTACGGGTCAGCGCGGGAGCAGCTGCCGGAAACATACCTAAGCATCTTAAAAGAATGAGAGAAAACGTAAAGGCATTCATTCTGTCAGAAAAAAACACCGAAGATATGATCGTTCGGTGCTTTATATTCCGCCTAAATATCCGTTCGGCTATAAACTTCGTGAGATTAAGTGAACGGCATTATGCTTTTAGCTGGCATCTTCTTTGCCTGCGGTAATCATCTGACTCGTACCAAAGTTACGGTAACTGCTGTGAACATCTTTGGTGTTTTCTTTAGCCAGATAAGCCAGTCGCATGAGATAATCAACATATTCATGATTTCGCTGAATAGCATCATTACGGTCCAGCCAATACGTTTTCTGATTAAACTCGACTAAATGTGCATAATCCGGATAGGCCAGTTCCAGAGCACTACACCAGGCTTTCTGAACGCGGTTTGCCATATTGTCGCCATTGTGCAGGGAATAATTCCCCCGGAATGCATAAACGTTGCGGTCGAACAGCAGTGTCAGATGATAATGGGGATATGCACTGGAATCACGCTCACGGACCCAGGCATATGCAGGATAAGAAGTGGAGCCTGATCGGCCCGAACGCTTATGCTCTTCCCGTATCTGGCTTTTAATGGACTCCATGCAACGGGTTATTGCCCCCATATCTGTGCGCTGAATACAGGTGAGTGAGTCTGGATCGTCAGTGATGTGATCTCTGGAGAATCTCAAGACAGTAAAGAAAGAGAATATCCGGCTACGCCGCTCGAAGGTATTTTCTGCCACCTCCATAATTCTTCGCAGGATATAACGCTCCATTTCTGATTTATATTTATTTTTGGCCATTTTAATGAATTCTTCAAATTCCCTTCCGTAAGGTGTGTAAACAGGACTGATCATTTTTTTTCCATATATTCTTGTGCTACAGAGCATTGACAGCCGCCTTCCAGCATCATGCCTTTAGCAGGCTGTAATGGGCTCAGGTATCTGAGTTGCATTAAGCACAGATTTGACTGGTATGGTTTTCAGTTAATTAAGGTCATTAGTAGTATATGTGTTTATTTATTGCATGCGTGTTAACTGTGCTCCAAGCATATAATACTTATACCGTGTATTTTAAATGTACATCAACAGGTAACCAGAGGTAGCGGAAGCCGCTACACATCTGACTTTGAGTTTATTGACGTTAATTTAAAACCCCGTTAAATCACTCTGAAGTTATTTAACGGGCAATTTACTCATAAATAAAGGTCCACTAAGATGAATTGGCGTTTTTGTTTTAACTGCCAGCTCAACAGGGTCCATTTCAGCACCAATGAACCTGACGTAATTGATTCCGCACTCATCGTATAACTGAACCTTTCCTTTTCTCTCAAGTTTCCGCAGTGCAGGCATTAGTCGGTCGGCACGTCTGACACAATAAGGACCTTTCTTAATGATATCGTTTCTCCTGAACTCGAAAGAACCATTCACGGCGAGATGGTCCTCAAGCCATAACAGGACTTTTTCATCATCCGATTGTTCGCGAGTTGAGTCCACTTTTGTAATGAAATGATTAAGAAACCATTCGGTTAAATTTAGGGCGGATATCAACGTGTCCTTAGTAACGATTGGTGAATCAGGAGTAATAAATATCTGCATAACAGCAGCTATCCGGGATGCATGTTCCACAAACCGGGACGAAAAATCATCGTAGTGCTGTAAAGCTCCCCCGGGTTTCATATGCTCCCGTATTGACGCATCAGTTTCCTCGAATAACGCCTGTGCTTCATGGCAGAAAGTTACACAGGTTCTTTTGGCTCCCTCTTTTCTACGCTGTACTCCAGCCAGTAAATGCTTTATCTGAGTGGTAAAGAACTCCTGAAGCAAAGATCCGTCAATCTGGTTTACCTGTTCAGGTCTACAAACCTCAGGCACCTGATCCAGATCTACCAGCATACAGCGGGGTAGAAATCCTGAATGGCGCATCTTTTTCCCATGACGGCTAAGGAAGCTATCAAATAATTCCGGCTGCATTGCCAGCATCATCCCAAACCGGGCATCACAAATGGTATAGCTTTCCGTGGATGCCCTTGCCACGTTGATCGTATCGCCACACCACAGAGCGTTGAGCTGCGGGGTATTGCGGAACAGGTTACCGTCAAGTAAACCTCCTGATTCATCCGACACAAGCATCAATACCGGATATCCCAGCCCCAGCTCTTTCCCTAAAGCCTCATTGGTAGGATCACTTGTCATCAGGCGTCTTTTGACAGGTCTTACAGGTTTCCGACGGTGAGCATCATCCAGTGCCTGATGGGCTTGCGTTGAATCTGCGTCCTGAGTCACCGCTTTTTTATAACACTTCTCAAGTGCAGCGGCTTCTGCTTTCCAGAGCACCAGCGCCCGTCCATACCGGATCACTTCTTCACGAAAATCTGAATCGATTTCCTGTTCTAGCTGAGTCACTGCCTCCAGTACTATTCTGAAGATGGTTGATTTCCTGCTCCCTGACTTTGCAAGTATCAGGATGAACAGCGATGTTGGGTACCTTCGCCCCGGAATGGGTTCAACATCAAACATGTCCTGGCATGCCAGAGACATCGCGCCCAGAATAACTGGTAACAGAATCTCAACCGGCGCTCCTGTTTTATAATATAAATACTCCAGCAGCCGCCGGTAGTAACGGGGTAAGGTTAAGAGCTCGAGGCACAATTCTTCATTTGGTTTTGACATAAGCCTGCGGCATCCTCAGCATTGCACTGTTCGGGATGCTATCCATTCTTCTACTGAGATGGAGCGCCAGCCGACAGATGCGACCCCGAGTCTGACGGGTTTTGGAAAGTCTGCATCGTAGTACCTGGATTTTGGATTCAGTTTTTCATAGATGCTTGATCTCGATATGCCGAGCAATTTAGTTAGTTCGGGCATGCGCAGGATGCGCAGGGGCTGGTCAGAAAAGCACTGAAGCTCACGTGGATTTGTCATGTATTGTTCTCCTGTTGGATATCGTTGGCAGTCTTCGAACTTTGCCACATGCTCTGTGATACTGTCCCCGTAGAGAAACGGAAACCAACCGGAGGGTATGTGAGGAGTCATTCATTTGCTGAAATGATGTATGTTCTGTATCAGTCTTTTGGCCTGTTCGTTAAGAATGACAAGCACAGGGAAACACGCAATAACAGCGGTTTTTCATTTCATCAGGCGTTTGCCAAGCACTGCTATGACAGTGTTTCGGACATTGTTGATACCAACGGGGTGTTCAGCAAAGAACAGAGGTGGGAGATCTTTGCCAGGTACGAGCAGCTGTACAATGCGCTAATACACATTCCTGTATTTTCCCGCCTAGACAACAGCCAGATAGCCCGGCGATACCTGCAGGAAGCTATGCCACCCGTCATTGCTCTAGAGATTTATAAAACATTACAACTTAATGATGAAACGCATTTCTATTTCCATATTCACCAATTTTTAAATAGCAGACACTGCCCCTCTGTTGAAAGTGGCAGTGAGTGTGTTTACGCCGGTGTAAGAGATTACCTGCGTGAGTATATAGGCACACTGGATTTTTCTTATAAAGATCACTTGAGCTCTATTTTCAGCCATATTGCAAATATCCGGAAGGGAAATGGACAAAAAAATGACACAATTAAGCAAAAAATAACACTCAGCAGAACTGAATATATAGAGTCATTCATATCAGGGAAGGACGTCACTGCAAATGACGCCAGATTAATTGCAGTGGAACGTGCATACCTCTCACTTAATTTTTTGCTTGAATTCGAGAAACACACGGCATTGGTCATTTCATTGTCCGGGATTTATAGAAGGATGACGGAACATGGAATTTTCTGTAATTCAATAAACAGAAGCTTGTATCATTATATTTATTCTGAACAGTGTGATGAGACTCTGCTGCATAGCATCACTTGGTTCTGGAACAGGAAAGCGATCGCACCTATTTCTGTGACTTTAGACGAAGAACCATACCGCTACATAATTGAGCTCAGGAAAATTGTTTTTGATACGAACCAGCTACGTAGTTACTCAGGCTGGGATTTTATTAAGATGTCGGCATGCCTTAACTCCTCCAACCATTCTGATGTAATAGAGCCTTATGCTAAACTCCTGTCGCTCATTTGCCTTCTGAGTCGAGAAGAACTGGCTGGGGCTTGGACCCTGGTGAATGATATAGACATTGAAAAATTGCCGATTGGTTTCTTGCCAGCCGCCTTTTCTGTTATCAAACTGGCTCTTAAAGTAAAACTAGAAAGAAATAAAATTCGGGATGGCGTATTGCTTTCCATGATTAATAGCATACTCGCGAACCAAGGCGTTCTCACTGATTATCGAGTTGTTAATCAGCGAGGAGTAATATCACCAATAGCATCTTTTGCTAACAATTTTGTGATTATGCGCGCGGTAAAAATGTATAACCTTATGATAAGGAAAGTAAGCTATTTGCATGAGGTCGATCCTTTAGGTATTTACCCTCATGCAATCTCTGGGCTGCTTAAAAAATTTGATGATATTTTGGGTAAAGTTAGTCGTTACATTAAAGAAAAAGAGTGTTGTAACGACAATAAAATACTTGCCGACCTTATCCGGGCAGATAAAATTCTTACCGTAGAGGAGCTGAGTGGCAGCCTGATTGGCATTCTGAGTGAAAGCACACTCTTTAATTGCCTTCTCAGCATCGATGATCTGATTTATTACCTGAGATGCCCGGGAGAAGATATCAGTAACATCATCCTGCTGGCAGGAATCTCACAAGATGCCCGATATGAGCGGGAGCATCTTTGTGGGATCGTGCAGCTTCTTTGCCAGCCATGTCACATGGGGTGATAAAGAAAATGTTTTACTCCGTCTGTTAGACTGCTACAGCTGCTACACGTAGCAGCTGTAGCAGAGGAATGGCCATTTTTTTCTTAATTTAGATGACATATCAGGCAGTTTGTTGCCGGTAGTTTATCACGTGCAGATTCCATTACTTTCTCCTTGCTATGCTCTTAGCCGTTATTCAAACCGCTGTTCCCTTTCACTATCTTCTCGTTGTTCGCGTTCTTTTTCGTTTTCAACCCAACGAGTCAGTTTTTCATACATAGCTTTAGCTGAATTAGATATGTCTGCACTCTCGTGGGTGACCAATTTGCCTATGGCTTCAACCCTAGGTTGCATGACGTTCGCACGACTACCGGACCATGATGAAGGAGTTACGTGTTCGGCAAAAATCTCAAGGATTGCTCCTGGCTCGGGTGAGGCTTCTAGAAAACTCAGTGCATCATCCTGCAAGTAAATACGGCCTTGCTCATCGTCCTTCGACCATAGGTTTAATCCTGAAGCGACTGAAGCCCATACGTGAGGATCATTATTGGTTTCGCACCATTCAATCAAAGTGCCTACATCTATTTTTGTAAGAGGAGACGGGTATGAATCATCATGATTGATAAAATGCAGCCGCCTTTGTTGTTCCTCGGTACCATCAAAAACGCGACTGAGAAACTCTTTTGGCATTAATGCAGCGGTAATACCGATAGCTTCTTCGAAAGAATAAACATTGCCAAAATGCTCATCAACGACAGCGAAGATTGTATTCAACCATTCTAACTTTTCAGCCTCGTTGCCATCGAAGCGCAATGCGGCATTGATAACATGTTCCATAGCATAATCTAGCCCCCCGCCTAGATCATTGTGATCTCTTCGGAATCTCTGGATTGCAGCTGATAGACCTATCTTTCGTAGTGCAGGACCTAGTGTGTCAGCAATATCTCCTTCATCAGCTACTTTCATACTCAGCGCTTCCAAAACAACCTCATCACCATCCGGTTTGCTCAGAAGTCTCTGTGCGAGCTCGAGAACACGACTTTCTGGCAAATTAGTGAACGCAGCTCCCCACAGAATCGCTCCATACATGTGAGGCCGGATGTCAGGTTCATCCAGAAGCGGCATGCAGCGATCTAAGTCGATTTCAGTAAACTTCCGCCAAGGATGTAGGTTGACTAACTCGGTTCGAAGCTTAGAATGCTGTGCGCACTGATCGAGCAGTTCCTGTGCTAATGCTGAATCGATAGAATTAGTCTCTTCAATGTAACCTCGAATGACCGAGAAATCACTCTGAGATTTGTGTTGTAGATCCAATTGATTGACTAGTTGCAGCCAATAGACTCGCAGATCAGGAGCACCTCTAGCTAAGCCTTTACCAAATTCGATGCGACAGGGCATCCCACCTCGTGAAAATATATTAGGGCCCAACTCATCAAGTTCATGGGTAGATACTGCAAATTCTTGCCCCAATCCGAAAGCTTTAGCGTCGATTATTTCCTTAATTTTTCTGAATTTATTAGGTCCCTCATGCTCAAAATCGGCATTTAGCGTCCAAAAATTGCGCCCATTACTGAGTACGTACGCCATTACTGCCGGAACCAGGCCATTAGGCTCCAATTCTTGTTCCAGCGTCACAAGCATTTCCGGCAATGGTTCTATATCTTGGTTGTCTTTTCTATGCGTATGAAAAAAATAAATTGTTGAGCGGACAGCTTTCCACCCCTCATCCCAAGGATGGTAGGCATGGAACATGCGAGCCGCATCAATTAATTTTGTTCTTATTCCCTCATGACGCCAAATCCAACGAAACTTATCAGCCAAGATGCGCCGAGCGTCGTCTTCAAGCTCGGGAACTCCTGAAGTTCCTATTCTAACCACAGTGTCGATGAAGGCGATCAGCCACTCAACAAGTTCATCGTAACTGGGTCTAAATCCATAATCTCTTGGCCGAGCACCAAACTCATTAATCCCGAATCCTGTCCACGGTGGTCCGCCGAGAGCCGTTTCAAGCATTTTGATGCCCAGCCCTCTTCGCCCGACCATACCTGATGCAATGCATTCATTCATGCTCGCAATACGTTGCTCCAAGGAAGCATGGGTGCCAGATAAATAAGGTTGGAAAAACCTTGTTATCTTGTTTCGAATCGAATCGTAATTATTGCTCGCGCTTTCCTGGTCTGCGATGCAGATTAAGAGCTTAATGCATCGTTCAAAGTATCTCGATTCATACGCAAGTAACTGCAACAAGTTGATAATTGCTGTTCGTTGTGGATTGTAGCGTGATTTAATATTCTCAAAATTAGACGTAACAAGCGTTTCTTCAATCCGCTCAAGCAAAGCTTCAGGGGCAACTGGTGCGACATAATGAAGTATTCGTGTCGATACATCATCTAGGTTTACTATCTGCCCAAGCAGCCCTTCAGGGTGCAACCAAGCTTTAACGATCTCTTTAGCCACAGCATGGTCGTGTAGCAGTCCCAACCTGTGTGCGAACGACATCAATAAACGTTGCCGCCCCGAGGTTTCAAAGGTCGTCCTGAGTTGATCAACTGGGATACTATTAAGTGCAGATACTGCTAGCTTGTTAGCAATTGCTTGGGGGAGGATGGCTCTCCAGTGGGATCTTTTCTGAACAACGTGACGTTCCATCAACTTTGTAACAGCTTTGAATAATTGGTTTTTGGAATACCCAAAGAGCTCACCCAATATTTCCAGTTCATCGGTAGAGGCATCTGTACTCAATACCGAGAAAGAGTAAACCAGTGACAATGTTTCAGCTTGCTCCCGTAAATTACTGTCGGGATTATTACGCTGTTCAAACAAGCGATTAAACAATTGAGTATCAGAAAGCAGAGCCAAATTCTCACCTTCCTCCCCTCTCTCCGCTATAGCCAATGCAACTCTTGCATTTCCATCTGAGAACTCAGCAATCCGACAAGCATTATTCTGGCCAATAGAAGGGAAGCGACGGATAAGAAGTTGCTCTGCCACCTCAGGACCATCTGTCTCTATGTGAATGACCTCAGTTGTCTGTGGTTTGTCATCCCTAATGTCGTACTCGATAGTGAGAAGGCTTACTTCTCTTCCTGCTGCTGATACCTTGCTGGCAAGCGAAGCATGGAGTTCTGATGGGCAATTATCAAGGATCATAATTGCTCGTCGGCCCTCAGCGATCAGCTTATCAAGCATTGCTGTAGCCGACGGTACTAGCTCACAGCCAGTATCAACATACATAGCTACTGTCCGGTCAAGCGCATCTGTTCCAATAGATTCATCAAATAGCGCCTGAACGATCCGAGTCTTCCCAACACCAGACAATCCAGTAATACGAACCGCCTTATTCGTCGAACGAATAAGGTTACGCATTGGGTTAATTGCTTCATCAATTTTGAGTTTTTGCCCCTTTCCCGATGGTAAGGTGATGGTTACACCTGGGGCTGAGATTAAAGTGTCTGTAACACCCTGTGGTGGATTGCTCCATGCACCGTATGGTTGCCAACCAGAATATCCTTGTCCAAGCTTCCCTTTTGCCCACAACATGACTGACGGATGTTGGCGCAACCATTGAATGAGTTTGGATCGGTCGTAGAAATCGAGATGAAGATTACTTTTGTTAAGATCATCTTTTACTGCCTCCCTCATTGCTTTGAGACGCTCCGACTTTCCTGACGGCGAACAATCATCACCAAGGCTGACAATGATGTAGCTGCCTTGCTTTCTGGCTTGTTCAGATATGATGGGTGAAAGCGCTTTGCCGGAACCCATTTCCTTCTCAATTGCAGCCTTTGGCATTTTATGTTTCTTTGCCTGAAAGACCGTATTAGGCCTTACAAGAAAGCCTGCTTTCAGTTGATCAACGGGAATCTGAACATGGATATCAATTCCTCCGTCAGGGGCTGTAATTGAACCGGACCAATTTACACATGCTGGGCTATGGCCGTGCATTGCTACTTCAGCTTCCGCTAGCCTAGCAATCAGCTCTTCTAGCTGAGTATCGGAGAGCCGAAGTAATTCGTCCTTTTCAATGCCAAAGATTGCCACATCATCACCTTAGTAAAAATTTTTGCCCTAATTCTTACACTCCGGGCACATATCTGTGCGCCCCATACTCTTAAGAGCAAGCAAACGCTGCTTTAGTTTTTTTGCTTTACCTGGATGGAATCTGCCGAATAAATGAACTTGTCCCAACGTTTTTGCGTAAGGACCCTTATCGAACTCGATAATTTCGCCCCTGAGAAAAGCTTGCTCCAAATGATGAACTGCCGAGCGTATCTGACTCTGCTTGGCAGAAGAGAGACCAGGCTTAGAATTCACCGAAAGCCGAGTAACTTCCATCCGGTCTCCGGACGTTTTGATTTCGTGTTTAGTGCGTTTGGGCTGGTAGCCGTGCCTGAAAAGCATGCCATAAATCGAGGCTATTAGATTCGTTTTAGTCGGATTATCAAGAAAGTTCACTGAAGAGACGGCAATATCATCAACGTAGCGAGAGTAAATTATTCCTCGCGCTCGGAGACCGGCTTGCAGTGCCGGTTCATCCTTCCAAAACGCCAGATTAGCCAGAAATGAACTAGTGATAGCTCCCTGAGGCAACTCCCCGTGTCGGGTCGTCAGTTTAGTCAAACATTCAGCCACTTCCCGACTGAAGCCAAAGAAATACAGCCATATGCTTTGCACTATTGCAGTTGAAGTTGACGGAAAAAAACGCGTGATATCTTCATTAACTACAATTGTCGCGCCAACGTGCAATGATGCGTTAACTTTATAATCACAACCTTTCAGACTACCTGTTAGGTATGCAGGATAAATAACTGAATCCAGGATATTACGTCTGATGCTACGGTGTATCTTTTTGAGAGGTTTATATGCATCCCAAGTCTGACGCACACTTCCGTCAGGCTTAGTTATTGTATTGGCGAGTCGGTACATATGATCCGCTCGGTGGGCTAGATTGCGGAGTTCGATAAGAGAGACATTCAGCGCTTTTGATAGCGCTGCCATGCTGCTGATGCGTCGTTTGCTATAGAAAGGTGAATCAGACGGAGTGTGAATCATTAAGCAGCTCCAACGCAGTGCGTGCAAGTTCTCCCTGAAGCCCCTTATCAATACCTTGAATATCACCGGCCTCTGCTGCAATAAAGAAAATAATGCTAACAGGAATGTTGAGAGCAGAAGCAATGCTGGTAAGAGTTGAAAGCGTTGGATCGCGTTTGTTGTTTTCCAGCATGGAAAGATAGGAAACAGAGCATTCAGCTTTTTGCGCTAAATCTGTCTGTGATATTTTTCTTCTGGTCCGACATAACTTGATGGCCTGTCCGATATTCATAATTAACCCCACAAATAAATATTGGGCCTGCTGCGTCTTGGCTCTGTTGCATTATTTCATCCAATCATCAATGTTTGTGATCAGACGAATTACAACGTCAATAATACGCAGAGCCCGGAAGACAATATCGTCAAACCGTAACCCGCTTTTTACCGGGCTGTCACGATGAATGCGTAACTGACGCAATACATCTTCCAGCTCTGCCAGAGCGCCAGCATCGAGTTGGCTGCAGTGAGCATCGCGCAGCTTTTCAAGCGTTGCGATGGTGTTCTTTAAAGTATCGTGTTTCATATTGCTCTCCTTTGAATCGGCAAAACGCCGAAGCCCCGTAACAAGGCGATGGCCGAAAGGAGCCAACCCGATGCGCAAGCCCAACACCAGTCTTCGCGACGATGAAGCCCCGTTTATTCCGATAGTGCAGTTGCCCAGTAGCCGCATATCGCGACTGGCTACGAATCACCATCATGACGAACGTGCTTCAGACTGACCGATGATGCTGGTCTGCCCGTCAAAATCTCCAACACCGGATGAAGGAGCGGCCTGATAAACAGGCAATTACGCTAGACCTTCGCTGTTACGATGAGAACAATCATTTTAAAGAACACAGCTCAGGCGGAACGCCTGACCTGTGATCAGTAGACCATAGACTTTGACCCAAAGCAATAAAATTTCACTGCCAGTGAAATTTTTGCTGTCAGTTCGATGAACTTGCTATGGACTAACGAAAGTGTAATAAGTGCTATTCTACCAAAATAACTGCCTCAAACGTACCGATCGGATATATGTCATCCACGTGGAACTGTATGAAGTAGAGGCAGAGCAATGGTTGGTTATTAGTCAGTAGATGAAGAAGCTGTTTCTAGATGCTCAGAGCCGAATAATAATATTGTGGTTAATGCTCTGTGGATGGTCAGTCTGGGGCAAAAAATTAGTTGGTATTCGGTTTGTATCTCGGCGATGAACGTAGCGAGCTTTCGCCACCCGTGGCACCATACTGATCAGCTGGTTGTTTTTCAATCGGTCACAAGCACTACAAATCTTGCAAAAGACCTCGAGCCTCACAGGCATCAAGGAAAGGTTTTCTTAAGAAGTTGCAGTCGGCGTATGGACGATTTCGAGTCTGACGCTCTAGAGTTGTCAGAAAATCAGAGGGATTTCGGCCATCCATTCTCCATTCGTCAAGCACTTGCACTAACCAGTACTTTCCACCATTTCCCCCGCAGAATTTAGCTTTGTAGCGTTCTTCAATACCGTAAATTTCCTTCCATGTATCGATTTCTTCGGCAATAGTATCTGGACCAAATTGCAGGGCGATATCGTTAGGTGCTAAGTTTTCTATGTCTGAAGTTTGCAGTGTAACTTGTAACTCGATGGAATGAGTCACAGATTTATATGGATAGAAAACCGCGCGACGACGAACAGCTCCTGCAGGGTCTTGTGGCATGTAGACAGGGTTCTTACTGGTCTTATAGCTACTATTGCAGTAGTGGCAGGTAGGCACGAGATTACGAAAGTTTATAGAGTTAAAAGGATACAATGCTTTAGGCAGATAATGGTCGTAAGCTTCGCGTTTAGTATGGTATTCGCCAAGTAAGTCACTGATACCACAAAACGGGCATTTCCCAACTTTATTAATTTGCACGAAGTTCTTGTAATGATCATCAATATCACCAATTTTGGCCCGCAAAGAAGCGAGATCCAGCAATGACTGCGAGTATAATCCTTTGAAAAACGTACCGAGTTGATCTGACAGCTTTTTATGGTTCACCGCGATGTCAGCGTAACGGGCTAGTTGAGTATTCGGCGTATTGGCACATACCTTTTCCAGATTATTATTACCTTGGTACCACCGTTTAAACTGAGCTATTTGCTCTCGCGAGAGCTCGGAGAAACTTTTATAAATAGCTTGAACTTGACTTGAAAAACGATCACCAGCCTCATTATCACCATATGCAAAAGAGGTCATTATCTCTTTTAGAGGCGGATTAGCATCAAATAGAGCCAAGTCATATTCCCCTGCTTTACTCGACCTACACCACACTTGATAGAAAATGAAATTAACAAACCGCTGCATCCTCTCCATTTGATGTGGTACATAAGTGTAAGTAAACAGCATCAACTCTACTCCTTCTCGCTACCTTGTGCATTTTGGTCAAGAATTGTTTTGATCAACAATAGTTTTTCTACCGAGTCACCTAATTGCTGCTGAATTTCGGTAATAAGAGCTTCCCGATCCTCTCCACCCTCCTCAAAACGTCTTCGCAAATCTTCGAGCAGGGTTTGTGCATACCCACCAATAGTTTCACGTTTGCCAAAAGTGTTCATCGTGATCTTGTTGATAGAAGCACCCAGAGTGTTGTAGCCCGGGGGATCGATGCTGACAACACCAGTTGCTTCATCTTTGCTGAATACCAAAACCTTGTCTGGCTTACTATCTGAAATCAGAAACGGTGTGTGGGTTGTGATCAACATTTCTTGCGCCACATATTTTTGATCAGGTAAGCACTGACGCAAGCGGGTGATAAAACTGGCTCGCCAATTTGGGTTAAAGTGGGTTTCAGGCTCATCTAGCAGAAACAGGCAGTTAGTGTCACGAAATAGCACACACAAACCAAGGCTATGCAATAACTGGTGTTCGCCATCCGATAGCTCTTTGAGAAGCATCGGCTTCTCGACCCCTATTTTCCTGAAATAGAAATGTTTAAAGCGCATGATTCGCTCATCAGATGCTAGCGTCGGTACTGTTTCACTAACATAGTGGCTGGTTGAAGTATACAAATCCGACTTAAGCGTATCACTTACAAGATAAAGGTTAAGGGATAACAACACCTGAAATGCCTGGAATAGAGCCAATGGTGAACCGTCAAAGTTTTCACGGAAGGCTTGCTTAGTTGCCTCATTAACCCGGTAATCTAAGATTAGCGTATCAGTAGCATCATCGACATAACTCAAGGTAGCGCATCGCTGTAAGGCATTAATCATTAATGAGGATCTTTCGTCGCCTTCCAATAAGTGGAGAATATTTAGACGATAATGGAGTCCCCCCTGTTCATCGATATGGAATTGTAGAGCGGGATTACTATTGACTATGTCTTCAGGTAATTGGTATTGATTTTCATCTTCACTAGCAAAAGCAGCAAGTTGTTCTGGTCGCAGTTCAACATTACGACGAACGATAATGCGGAATTCCTGCAGCCCTTCAATTCCAACATCCTCGCGGAAAGGTCGCAAATTATCCTCATCGATAAACAGCAGGTTGCACAGCAAGATAGCTTGGCTGAATCCGTTATCAAGATATGCAAGTCTGGTTTCTGGGTGACCGGGATATGGAAGTTGCTGGGTAAGTGCGTTGTAGTACTCGTCAAATTGTACAAAACGCATCTTAAAAAAAGGAAGACTAAGGATTTCGTTCTCGCCTGAAGAGTAACCAAGCACGTACTGGGGTAACAGCATGTCTATATGGCTACTAGTGAATGCTTCATTTATATCCGTACCAAAGTCACTTTGGTTTTCCCAAAGAAAGCGCACCGATTCACCAGCATTTTTCCGCACATGCACTTTTGCCCATTCGGAACTGTTAGAGCTACGGTATTCAGGAAGGACTCGAATTAAATAATCTAGCTCAAAGGAAATGGGTGAAAGATCCAGAGTCTCATCTTGCAATGCTTCAGGAAGAAAACTCCGGCGCACACGCAGAATTTCCAGCTGAAAGAAGATTGCAGCCAGAACTTCAAGCAAGTTGGATTTGCCGCTGCCATTCGGTCCGGCGCAGACGAAGGGGGCAAAGTGGTCAGCTTTTGCGAGTTCATCCTGCAAGTTCCATTCGGTGCGAAAATGGTGCTCAAAACCGCAGGGCAAGCTGCGGAAGCCTCCAGGGTCGGTGATCTTCAGGCGTAGTAGTTTCATGCTGGACTTTGCTCAATAGCGGCTTGGAGCTTGATGCAATTACCAGCATCATCAAACACCTGTGTCAATTTGCCAGCAGCCAGGGCCTCGAACATCCATGTCTTGATATATTCGTAGTCACTAGCACCCATCACTAAGTCGTTGTCCGGGTGGAGCTCTGCTAGTCTGTTTTGTGCCAGTTCCATAAATTGTTGTAACGAAAATGGTGTTTCAGCAAGTTGTGCACGATAGGCTTCCAGCCATTCTGTAATGAATGTCTTGCGAGCCTTAGCATTTTCCAGGGCAGCCAGCGAATCGTCGGTTTCAGGCAGTTGAATGGCTGGTAAAGTTTGCAAAACTAGTTCAGGCACAGCGGATTTATCTCCTTGGGAAACGGAGGCGGCATATTGAGCCGGTGAGTCAGGCAAGCAAACCCGAGAGAGGTCTAGGTTGCCTTTAAAAGCCTGTTGGCTTAGGACACCATAAAGGCTTTCCAAGTCGGCAAGACTTTGCTGGTAGTGGGATTTGAGGACTTCGATCTTTTCGGCGATTGCTGCGAATTCATTTTGAGTTTCAACAGGGGGTTTGATCATCGTGATCTTCTCAAAATCACCCTTTGTTAGAATCTTCTTCATCCCCTTAGCTGCGTGACTCTGTATGTAGGCCTGAGACAACTTAAACAATGCATACAAATACAGCGGGTTCACATCCTTCCCGGGTTGGATAGCATTGATCTGCTGATTGAATGACACTTTCCTATTTGTTAGTGCTGCACGCCCGATTGACTCTATGCTGCCCGCTATACAAGCAACAAGCAAGGCTCCGCTCGTTACCGTTCTTGCTTTTCTCGCACCAACTTCAGAAAGATACTCGGTGGCCGACGTGACCAAAACAGCATCTCTCGTGATGTTGTCCGTTTTGATCCACTCAATGAAATCGCCATCGTAATTGGCAGGATCATTTCTGGGTGGCGTATTGCCCGTAGAAATTTTCCCAAATGTTTTAAGTTCAGGTTTATCCCAACCCATCTCATTCCGTACTGGATCGCCGAAAATTTTCAGAAATACGCTTTTGAGCAGATTGTCGAGTTGGCGCAGATGCTGTCTGCGCAGGACGATCAGTTCTTCAACTTTGCCGAGCAGATGGGCAATGCGTATTTGGTCATCAAGCGGAGGAATAGGAACCTCTATTTTCTTTAGTGTGTCCTGTGTAATCGCCTTGAAGGTTGATCCCGTTCCGAGAGCATCAATTTTCTTCTCGTTAGCCTTGAGCCAATAATAGAGAAATTTTCCATCAAGTTCAGATAAAGGACGGATTGCCGCAAGACCGCGGCCGATTATTGATTTCTGATTGCAGATATTGACTGCGCCAACGGGCGCACGAACCGAAATGAGGATATCGCCGGATTCGGCCTCTTTTCGCTTCTCACTTGTACACCACATACGAACTGTAGGGTGCATGTCTTGGAAATCAGCCTTACCTTGAAAAAATGGCAATCCCTCACCAGTAGAGTTGTAGGTGGATGACTCCGGTGATTGACCTGCAACTATTTTTGCTATTGAGGCCAGTGGCTTAAATATCATCCCACCATCCCCTTTAACGTTAGCAACTCGCGCACAATACCGTTTTGCACTTTGGCCAGTTCCGCCTCATCCACATCACCTACTTCCGCCTGAATTAGCCGACCTAAAATCACACTTGGCGCATCGTAGTTCACCTCTTCAAATATCTCTTCCTTGTAGCGCGAAATAGAGAGATCGAAGTTGTTTTTCTCGCCCACAATCTCGCTGCGCGGTACCATGAAGTACCTGCCGGTTCGGTCTGTGTCGGTCCCCACATTGCGAGTGTGGAACTTAGTGATAATGTCTTGCAGGTCGCCATAATCTTCCTGCTTAGTTCGCTTATCGTCCAACGAATAACCATCAGCGGCCATTTCGTAAAACCAGACGTTTTCGGTAGCTGGTTTCGTAATCTTGTCTTTTGTTCCCCAGACCTTGGTGAACAGTAAAATGGCGGTGCTGACTCCAGCGTAGGGTTTGAACACGCCGCTAGGCAGGGTAATAACGGCTTTGAGATCGCAACGCTCCACTAAGGTTTGACGCAAATCCCTGAAGGCTTTGCCGGAGCCGAACAACACTCCCTGCGGCACGATCACACAGGCAGTACCGCCTTTTTTTAGCAAGCGATAGATGTTTTCGACAAATAGCAACTCAGTCTTAGTAGTGCCTAGTTGTAAGGCTTCGTTGATGTCTCCTTTGTCGATGCTGCCGGTAAAAGGCGGGTTGGCTAACACGATGTCGTAGGCGGATTCTTCGTTGTAGCTTTTGCTCAGAGTGTCCTGATAGTCGATATTGGGCTCATCGATACCGTGCATCATCAGGTTCATCAATCCCAAGCGCACCATAGTTGCGTCAATATCGTAGCCGTACAGACTTTGTTGCAGGACGAATTGGCGCTTTTCATCAAATGTTGCAGCAACTGAGGTGCGGATAAAACCATCTTCATCGGGTACAAGGTTCCTGGTACCGGCGTTGATAGCCAGTTGGGTAACGATGTACTGATAGGCCCCCAGCAGAAATCCGCCAGTACCGCAGGCCGGGTCAGCAATACGGTGGCCCAGTTGTGGCTGCACCAGCTCGGCCATCAGCTTGATGATGTGACGAGGGGTGCGAAACTGACCGTTCTTACCTGCGGTAGCGATTTCCGAAAGCAGCATTTCATAAACATCGCCCTGGATGTCCTGGAAGGCCTGCCCATGTTCTTGCGAGTCCTTTTCCATCACCGCAAAGATATCGTCGATGGTTTTCACTGCCTCTACCAACAGCGCCGGTTTGGGAATGATGAACACGGCGTTTTTCATGTGGTGGGTGAAATTGGACTCAGCGCCGTTCAGGTCCTTCAGGAAAGGGAATACTTTGCCCTGTACGTGCTGCAGCATTTCCTCAGCTTGCATACGTTTGAATTCGCTCCAACGCAGCGTACGTTTATCGATGGGACGCTGTTCCGCCACTGGCCAGTTGCGCTCTTCGGGCGGAATCCAGGAACCTTCAAACCTGGAGGTGTATTCTTCATTCGTCCATTCGGCATCGGCCTGGCGCTTTTGATCCAACTCATCAAGCCGTTTCATAAACAGCAGGTAGGTAATTTGCTCTATGGCAGTAAGCGGATTGCTGATGCCACCGCTCCAGAATTTGTTCCAAAGTAGGTCAATTTTAGATTTTAGTTCGGGGTTGTTCTGTAACATGGTATGGCCTGTTTTTAGGCAACCAACCGTTCGGTCAGTTGCAGAATCTCGTTAATTTCAGATGGGCTGAACACGCCACGAATACCTTGAGGGTGGATTACCGTAAAGGGGGCGTTAATCAAGTCTTTCTTCTCCATCCTTTCGTGCTCGACAATGAAATTCTTCAACAGATTGAGGAATTCCATTTGCCGACTGCTGAGCGTCGTGTGGGAGCGGATGAACTGGTCAAAGGCTGCACTGACCTCATCAGGAAAGCTTTTAAGCACTTCGATGCCGAGGATATGGCGGATGAACTGAACGAAACGTGCCTTACGGTTCTTATAAACTTGACGCAGCAGGTCTTCGGTAATGTGCGGATGCTCTTCATGCAGCAGCTCGGCCAGTTCATTGGCTTCCTGGCTACTCACCGCGTCACCGTTCTTGATTTTCTTTAGCACCGAATTGTGCTCGGTCAGCTCGGTAATCAAGCTTTCGACCATTTCACGGTAACGGGTAATGCTGACGGCTTCGTGCTGCGGCCCGAATTCCACCCATTCTTTCTTATAGATCTCATCGACCAAATCAAGTTGAGTTTGCTCCTCGCCTCTGGATTTTTCACGAAACTTCATCAAAGGGCCGAGCTTGGTGACTATAATATCGAATGCATCCTCATCGGCTTTGACCCAATAGTGATTAGTTTGTGCCATGCGGATCAGCGCTTCTTCTTGTTGCACAAAGCTGACGGACAGCGGTAATTCACTGATCTGCTCGACGATGCCTTCTTTGAGTATTTCGGCTTGTTCCTTGTTTTCATCAAGCACAGCCAGAGAATATTCAAGCAGGTCGCGCTCAAAGCGTATGGCCTTGAAATCGACCTCAGAAACAGTACGGAACAGAGGTTTGATTTCAGCACGTAAGAATTCCAGTCGGTCGTGGCTGAGATTAATCCAGAAGTTGTCATCCTCCAGCCGCACCAGAGCTAAGACAGCCTCCTTGATTACGACCGACTCTTTGGGCAACGCTGCAATCTGCACGCGAAGCTTGGCAATTTCACGACTGGCAATATCGGCATGACCACGGTCATAAGCCTTCTCGATCTTGTCAAGCCGCAGGCCGACCAAACGCACAGGCAATGGCAATTGCGGTTTGAGTTCTTTGCCTTTTGGGTTGAGCTTGAAGTATTCGAAGTTGTCCCAGCAGTCGAGGATCAGGAACATATCCTTTTCAAGGCACCAAGGCTTGGGTTTGCTGGTTTCCAACAGGCGCGTGCCGCGCCCGACCATCTGCCAGAACTTGGTGTAAGAATAGACTGGCTTAGCGAACACAAGGTTGACGATTTCACGTACATCAATACCAGTGTCGAGCATATCCACGCTGATGGCAATGCGCGGCATGTCATTGTTAGTGAACTGGTCGAGAAGGCCCCCCTTCCCATAGACTCGTGGGTCTTCCGATACCAGCACCTTAGCCAGTTCTCCGTGATATTGCGGATAGAGTTTATCGAAGATTTCTTCCATACGCCGGGCATGGGCCTTGGTGGCGCAGAAAAAGATAGTCTTACCGGGCAGTACTCCGTTGGCATCTTTTATTGCCTCCTCCATGAACTCGCGGACGATCAGAGTATTGGTACCCTTGTTGATCACCTGCTTTTCAAGCTGGGTACCCTCAAAATTGATGTCTTCGACATCCTTGCCTTGCAAGATCAGCTTTTTCTGGTCTTCCAACGAAATAGTGCGTTTGCTGATACCTTCCATCTGGAATTTGGTTTGAATCTTCATAACCTGAAAATTGCAGAGATAAGGCGGCACGTGGTTTACAGCCTCTTCATAGGTATAAGCGAACGAGGGAATACCGTCTTCGCAGTGAAATAGCTGGAAGGTATTGTGGTCGATAATATCAGTTGGCGTGGCAGTCAGCCCTAATGTGATGGCTTTAAAATAATCGAGTACCTCGCCGAATGTGTTATAGATCGAGCGATGGCTCTCATCAACGACGATGAAATCGAAGAAGTGCGGCGACAGGTGCTGCACATCATCCCGGATGATGTTGAGCATTGTCGGGTAGGTCGCGACGTATATGCGGCGGTCCGTTGCAATCAGCTTTTCCCCCACATTTGGCCAGCGCGGTTCATTCGGCAAGTGCTCTTTGAAAGCAGCCAATGCTTGCTCGCGCAAAGCGATGCGATCCACGAGAAATAGTACCCTTTCAGCATGTCCGCCACGCATCAAAGCATCAACCATGGCAATGCAAGTGCGCGTTTTGCCTGTGCCAGTGGCCATAACCAGAAGAAAGTCACGCCTTTTTTGTTCAATACCTTCAAGCACCGAACGAATAGCACGGATCTGGTAGTCACGACCAGCAATTGAGGTATTAATGAATTCCTGCGTCAACGGCTTTCGATTGCGACGGATGTATGCAAAGCGTTCCAAATCGTCTCGCGTGGGGAAACCTAAGACCTGACGCGGCGGTGCGTTTTCTAGATCCCAGAAATAAAGCTCGTGCCCATTGGTGTAAAAGCAGAAGGGTAGCTCACCACCCAATTGCTTCTGGATGTTGTAGCAATACTGCTTCGCTTGCTCACGGCCCAGAGCCGCATCTTTACTAGTGCGCTTAGCTTCGACTACTGCAAGTGGTTTGCCATCTTTCCCTAAGAGCACATAGTCACTGAACTGGTGCCCACCATACTCCTGGTGAGGTTCAGCCACACCTTCTGATTGGTTCGTGAGGATATCAAATTCTTGCACAACTTTGGTTGGATCTTGTACATCCCACCCAGCAATGCACAATTGACTATCGATAACAGCAATCCGAGTTTCTTTCTCAGAACTTTGCATATCTCTCACATCTCCATGACAATCCCATCCAAGCAGCATTAAGTGTCGAACGCTTTTTAAACAAAAATTTTTGGTTGACTAAGCAACTTAAAGTTAAACTTTTAATTCAATCAATTACGACATAGCAATGAGATGTTCAAAATTCACCCTGCAAGATGGTATACCGCTTTAATTGACTAATGCCTATCTTAACATCGTGCCCTGCTGAAGAACGATGCCTGTTATAGAAAAAGCCTAACAAGCACAAGATGCAATTCAGCATTTAAAATTTTTTCCATTAATATTCAGTCACTTGATTCCATCAGCATGATATTTGCAATAACAGCTTATAGAACTGTAAACAATGCCTGCTCCTTGCACAAAGCAGCCCGCCAGAACCTCAATGAGATACAAGTTGTTCAAATTGCACTCAACAGCGGTGTATGATTCGTGATTAGACAAAATCGGACATGTCCTCGATCTTACTTGCCGCACATTCTAAATAATTTCAGATATATATCATCTCACTGAGTCCCCCGCATCCTTACAGGATCGCGGGGATTTTTATTTTCACGCTGAGATCTCTGTATGACAAAATCTGACGGCCTTCAGGCCATTGAGAAGCCGCTGGCTTCGCTTCCTGCCACTGTTCGAAATCTTATCCTCGACCACTTTCACACACTCAGCAGATACGAACCCGTGATTGGCATCATGGGGAAAACAGGTGCAGGCAAAAGCAGTCTCTGTAACGCCCTGTTTGCCGGAGAAGTGACACCTGTCAGTGATGTCACCGCTTGTACCCGAGAAGCGCTGCATTTTCGGCTTTACAGCGGCAGCCACAGCCTGGTATTGGTCGATTTGCCTGGAGTCGGCGAAAGCGAAATGCGCGATGAGGAGTACGAAGCTTTGTACCGGAATATCCTTCCTGAGCTGGATCTAATCCTGTGGGTTATTAAAGCTGATGATCGCGCGTTCTCTATAGATGAGCGTTTCTATCAGCGGGTGATGGCTGACTATCAACACCGGGTGCTTTTTGTCGTCAATCAGGCCGATAAAATTGAGCCCAGCCACGAATGGGACGCCACCAGCAATACGCCATCACATAATCAGTCGGCAAATATTGATGCCAAAAAGGAATCCATTCGCAACCTTTTCTCGCCTTTTAACCCGGTGTGCAGCATATCCGCCAGAGTGGAATGGAACCTGCCGCTGCTGGTCGAAACCATGATGCGTTGTCTTCCGGATCGAGCGACCAGTCCTCTGGCAACGCAACTGCACGAGAGGTTGTGCAGTGAATCCGTAAAAAAGCAGGCGCGTGAAGATTTCGGTCGTGCGACAGCCGCAGTGTTTGATTCAGCGACAACGACTCTTCCTCAGTCATTTAAAGCCGTGATCAATAGCGTTCGGGATGCCGTAGTGTCGGTGGCGCGTGCTGTCTGGGACTGGATTTTCTTCTGACTAAATGAATCACCATCATCTAGATGGTGAATTATTTCGTTTATCAATTGGTTTACAGACAATTCCAACTCTACCGACATAACCTGTCGGTATCAAAAGGTGATAATACCGGCTAAAAAGGTGCAACTTCTCCCCACTTCGCACCCTGATTGCATATCCGCACCAAACATCTAGCCACGCGCCACCGACATAACCTGTCCACTGGGCACATTACAGTAATGCCATCTTTATTAGTTACTTACCTGTTATGGAGATCATAAATGTCTCAGGCTGAGCGTCGCTATGATCGCTTGTCTGTTCGGCTATCGCTGATTATCAGCCGCTTGATCGCTGGTGAAACGCTGAATGTACGCATGCTTGCGGCAGAGTTTGGTGTTTCGGAACGCACACTGCAACGTGATTTTCGCGAACGGTTAATTTATCTAGATCTTGAATATCAGAACGGCTACTGCCGTCTGGTGACGGGAGGACGTCATGAGCTCAGGGAAGAGGCTGCAATGCAATTTGCCCGCCAGTCAGGTATTGGCGCACTGTTTCCTGATATGGATAGCCATCTCGTCAGCTCACTTCTGAATCGTCAGGGCTCGCCGCCTTGCCTTGTCTGGCATCAGGAATTGCCAGCTTCACCACCCCGTCCGGGTATTTTTACTCGCCTCGTCAAAGCAGCTACTGAGCAACGCCGCATTACCTTGCTCGCCGACGGATGCCGTTGTGATGGCCTTGCACCTTACCGGTTAATTTTCAGTGCCGGTGGCTGGTTTCTGGCAGGAGAGCATCTCGGGCAAATAACCGTTTTCCCGCTGCACATCATTCATTCCGTCACGTTTCATTCAGAGATGTTTACACCAAAAAGAGAGTTCACCAGCGTGCTTTTACGCCCGGAATTTCTCAAGGCATTACCTCACTTTCAGTGTATCGAAGACATTATATCTTCCTTTAGTACCAAAAGTATTTAACCAAATAAAAGGGCCATAAAATGAAAAAAACAAAGTTATTGTTATTAATATCTGGAATCGCAACTGGAATAATCTCATCAAATTCAGCGGAGGCATCCAACCTTTATAAAGGTGTGTTACCTGCAGCAGTCAACAATAAGAATGGCAACAGGTTTTGGTGCAATGCTTACCAGCAGGTAAGAAAAATGTGCCAGGCTACTGAAATTGATGCGACTGGTGGATTTATTCTGGTACGCTCCGCACCTTCGAAAAATTGCGAGGCTGGCGTTTGGGGATGGATCAACCCTGGTAACAAGAACAGTGTAACCGATTATATTGCAAAGGGTTACACAATCACTCCTGATGTCAAATTTAATGTAACAGCTAAGAAGTTGTGCAGTCCCAACATGAAAGTAACATTTCAGCCTAACAGTAAAAGACCTCAGTTTGATGACATGGTCGGACTGTATAATGAAAAGGAAGTATTCCGTTATAAATGGCCTGGCACAAAATAAAATATAATCCATTAAGGTTTGAATATGAAAAAACTATCGATTTTAACTATATTCTTATTTCCCATTACCTCTTTTGCGGTTCCTAACATGTGGAGCAGTGGCTTCGGCCAGGGTGTCACCGAATATCTGATTACAAACCAGCAGAATGCCACTTTTAACCTCAACTGCACGACAAACCCGGATGCGCAGAATGTACTGCAGCACAGTGTGCTTATCGACCTGCCAGACGGCAACCGTGCCGATTCTCGCGATGAGCAAACATCCATCACTGTAGTAATGGATGACCAACAGTTTCCCATACCTGCCTCGCTGGGATGGAGGAATGGTGATAATGCCTGGATTTCATTTATCGACGCGCTGGGTAACACTGCCGCATTCGATGTCTATGTGAACGATAAAAAAGCAGGCAGTTTCACGCCAGGCACAGGAAATACGAGAAAAGTGCTGAACGAACTTAGCGGTTGCAGAAATACTGCCGGTTAAGCGTTTTTTAACAGACCGCAAATTAATCAACGTCAGGCCATGCCTCCTACGGGAAGCATGGCCTTTTTGTTTATCAAACGACTAATACGGAATCAACATGGATCAAACCACAGCACTCATCACCGCGTCACCCGTACCGGACAGGCAACGTCTTAACTTCTGGCCCAAGCACTTCGGCAAAATTCCGCAATGGATGCTGCTGGAGCCTCGCGCTTTTGCCTGGATGGATCGCCTGTGTGAAGCCTACAACGGTGGATACTGGAATTATTACACGCTCAGCAACGGTGGTGCCTTCATCGCACCTGATAGTGAAGACAACTGGGCCTTGTTCAACAAACTGAATGGCAACAGCGCGGAGATGAGCAGCGAAGCGGCTGGCATCAGTGTCTGCCTGCTGAACTGGAGCCATCACGCCTGCAGAACCGACAGCCCTGCCATGAGCGAACACTACTATCACCTGCGAGAATTTGTGCTGAGCCATCCTGAAAGCAGCGCCATCATGCACATTATTGACTGAACCCGGAGGACATTATGGAAACGGCCGTATTACCCCTTCCACTTTCATCACACCGCACCATAAAACGCGCACTGACGCTTATAGAAAATCACCTGCGCGAGCCCGGCGTGGCGTTTACTTCAGCAGCACTCACCCGCAACTGGCTGAGGCTTAACCTTGCAGGACTGGAGCGGGAAGTGTTTATGGTGGTGTTTCTGGACAACCAGAACCGGCTGCTGGCACACGAAACCCTGTTTCATGGCTCCATCGCCAGCACAGAAATTCATCCCCGCGAGGTGGTTAAAGCCGCATTACGGCACAACGCCGCCGCTGCCATCTTTGCCCACAATCACCCCTCCGGATATGCCGAGCCCAGCGATGCCGATCGGCGTATCACTGAACGGCTGAAAAAAGCGCTGGCGCTGGTTGAGGTGCGAGTGCTGGACCATCTGATTGTCGGCAGTAAAAAGATTGTCTCGTTTGCCGAACGCGGCTGGTCCTGAAGGAGGACATATGCATTCTGAACGATGGGGGCTCACGTGCGATAAAACGCCGTGTTTCGGTGTCAGGCTGGTGCAGGAAGGCCACCGGCTGCACTTTCTGGCTGACCGGGCAGGATTTAACGGCGACTTCAGCAACACTGAAGCACTGCGTCTGGACCAGGCTTTTCCGCTGATAATGAAACAGCTGGAACAGATGCTTTCAACTGGAGAGCTGAATCCACGCCTTCAGCAACGCGTTACCCTGCATCACATTGGGCTGACCTGCCAGGCTGATACGCTCGGTTCACACGGTTACGTTTACATCGCGATTTATCCCTCTCCGGCAGTCACCGGCTGACCTACCGCATCTGACAACAGGATCACACCACATGCAAAATTTACCCTTACTCGAACCACGGGCGGCTGAACCCTGCCCGTCGCCCGTGCAGGTCTGGCAAATGCTGCTCACACATCTGCTGGATAAACACTATGGCCTCTCGCTCATCGACACGCCGTTTGGCGACGACAGCGTAATTCAGGCGCACATCAACGCTGGCATTTCTCTGTGCGACGCCGTCAATTTCATTGTGGAAAGGTATGAACTGGTGCGCACCGACCACAGCCGTTCGGGTCTGAGCGAACGCACTTCACTGATTGGTGCCATCGACATTCTGCGTGCCCGTCGTGCAACCGGGCTTGTAGTGAGCAGCGGTTACAGCACTATCACCCGCATCACAACAGGCCGGTATCGGGAGGACAAAACACAGTGAAAATCGGTCTGGACCTCGGCGCTGGCAGTATCAGTGTGCTGGCGCTGAACATGGGCAAAATCACCCTAAAGGCTGACGGTAACCTTTTGATCATTTCTCACTTCAACTCATGCACCCGTCCTTAAACCGGCGGGTGTTTACATTTATGGAGACAACATGCAATCGGACACCGATTTACTGACCGACCATACCGATATCATCTGTTCCACCAGCATCGAACGCATCGTCACCGGGCGTGATGCAGCGCTGGTACAGATTGAGCAACTGATTCAGCAGCTCAACGCAATTTCTCAACTCACTGCCGGAATCGGTGGTGGCAACGCTGCCGACTGGGCGATGAAGCAAGGACATCGCTATGATTGCTGGCTGATGGAAAAGCCGGATAAAGCGATGCCAGTAATCACCCGCAATATTGACCGCAGCCTCTGGCGCGACCTGATGCTGAAGTCCGGCATGCTTTCGCTAATGGACGCGCAGGCGCGAGACCAGTGGCATCAGAATCTCGAAGATGGCGACCTACCGGCCATTAGTGAAGCCAATATTCTCAGCACCTTTGAACAGCTGCATAAAAGCAAAGCGGGAGTGTTTGAGCGCGGTATCATCAACGTGTTCAAAGGACTGTCATGGGATTACAAAACTAACAGCCCATGCTTTTTCGGCAAGAAGATCATCATCAACAATCTGGTGACACACAACCGCTGGGGCTTTAGCCTGACTTGGGGGTTCAGACGTGATCAACTGGCCGACCTTGAAAGAATGCTGTATTTGCTCGACGGCAAAGCGATACCTGATAATCGTGGTGATATCTCTTTTAACCTGATGGACCACATTCGCGACAACCCGGCCAAGGATGTTTACGACGACGCATACTTCTCCATCCGCTACTATCAGAAAGGCACCGCGCATCTCACGTTCAAGCGTCCAGAGTTAGTGGAGAAGATGAACGCTATTATCGCCAAGCATTATCCAAACCAGCTCTCGCGTTAGACTACATAGTCGTTGTAAGATAATGGTAGACGGGCAAATAAAATGAATAAAAGTTTTAGGCACTTTTTTAGGCACCAACGCATAGTTGAATTGAAAAAGTAAGATTTTAATTCAGGTGGTTAGCGGACCAATTCAGATTCCGCCAGCACCAAAATTCTCCATCGATGATTACCAGAGTCATTCGATGAAGTCCTAAGAGCCCGTATGGCGCAAGCCTTACGGGCTTTTTTGTATCTGGACTCTTTCAAGGCGACTCGC
>Ga0308170_10001070_pt1 | contig 28269 bp, 26 predicted proteins | sample PhyBR2_2_FD_202136 | JGI IMG/M metagenome (GOLD analysis project Ga0308170, IMG submission 202136) | Phyllosphere microbial communities from UC Gill Tract Community Farm, Albany, California, United States - DLSLSB.R2 | ecosystem: Host-associated > Plants > Phyllosphere > Unclassified | place...
TTTTTTCTAGGAAACATCGCGCTCCCCCTATGAGAGAGCGCGAATCAGGCCACTAAAATGCTTCGTTGTCATCAAAGGCCGGGTCGGGCGGTAGTAGATGCCCTTGTGTCCGCTTTGTGTGATCCCTGGGCATCATAGGAGGCTGAATGTCATGGGTTTGTGCGTATCGCTCTTGCGATGAACTGCGATGAGGCGTGACATATACCTTGTAGACAACTTTTTCCTTTGATGGACCAGTACCTTTTTCCTTTACGATTTTGAAGTCGAAGTTTTCGTTGACGGCTTTGCTGGCAGCCTTGATTGCAGTGAACGCTGTTTTCAGTTGGCGCCGGAACTCAATAGGATTGCTTTGTTCACTGCCGCACAGCTGGTGGACAGTCTCGACCGTCATTGGGTACGGGTGAACATGCGTTGCATAGTGGGCGTGTAGCCAGCGTGCCAGAAGATTTTTTCCCAAGGCGTTGCGAACCTTCGGATTGAACTGCGCCCAAGTGTTGTTAGGGAACAGGTTCACAATTTCTTTATGAAGGGTGAACACCATTTCACCTGTCACGTCATGCCACCGTACAGAGCTTATTAGGCCACCTTGGAAATTCTCATTGTTGGTCCTGACCCATACGATTCCGCCCAGCAGCCGCTCGATGCGTTCATGTAGCAACTGGATGGTTTGCCCGCTGCTTTTGAGTCCAAGCCTGCGGATCAATTCTTCCCTTGAAACCTTTATGTCGTCACCGGCCTTTTTGCCTCGGCCAAGATGCAGAACCTCAATCAAAACATCCAGATCGAGCTGGTTCAGAAGTTCGCCCGTATAGCTAAGGTAAATACCTCGCATCGAGCAAACCTGTAGACCTTTGACGTTTGGGCGATCCTTGTCATGAAAGATGCCAAAAAGCGTCCCACGAAGCAGCGCAGGTGTCATGCCACGCATCTCGCCTGCCCAGATGGGAATGACTTCAGCAGGTGTGGATTTTCCAACTTTGAATTCTGGCGGCTCGGATTCGCTGAACTTCTTGACGCGCGGTTTCCTCGGTAGCTTGCTTGGAACCGGTGGACTGAAGCTTTTGTTATTTGTAAGGCCCATGATCACTCCCGATTGATTGGCAACGTGGTTGAGTGGCATTCGTGCGTTTGCCCGGATGCCTCCGTCCTGCTTCTTTCGAGAGTTAATAGATTGTAATCAGCGAAGTCTTTGCCCTCTGGAACGGGCCAAATCTTTACGGGTTTCGAGAAAATCTTTTTGATCTCTGTGGCCAGCTCATTGCGCTGCCCGTCAGTGTTCGCCTGCACTGTTTCATTCTTTTCGTTTTCGCCAAAAATCATGATGCTTTGGGCCTGCGACATGATCGCCTGCACATGCTCGCTGTACAGAAAGCTGAACACGTTGGATCCGCCTGTGATGATGACGGTGGGCTTAGGAGTGCCAATGCGCCGCGCATAGCTATGGACGGCCAAACCGTCAACACCACCTTCAACGATCACCAGGCGCCGGCTCTCGCCGCGGAGGATGGCTGGGTAATTCTTCTTGGTGCCCTCGTAATCCGACTTTTGTTTCTTCTGCTCTGAAGTCGTTGCACGCCTGGTGATAGCCCGCACTTTTCCGGTCGTATCACGACCACAAAAAAGCACGCCACCAACGTCGAAGGCAAGAACGCCTTGCGCCTCGGCGTCCTTCAACGTTTCCAGGTCAATGCCGCGCTGCTGCAGATACATCCGGCCGTAATATGTGGTCGCGCTGCTCTGTTTTGGCAGCGTTGGGGCAGCGCTGGCGATCTTGACCGGCGCAGGACGCATGGGCAGATCAGAAACGCCGCTGGCTGTGCCTATGAGCCTGTAGACGGCATCGTGATACGAGATGCCCGGCTCAATGGTGCGAACAAGCGTGATGTTGTCACCACCCACATTGCCGAGATTGTCGCAGTGGACCCAATCACCGTTGTCGGCCAGATCGACTCGGTATTGTTCGTCCCGTCCGGCCCTAATCGAGAGGGAGCCTGACGCCCAACGTTTTACCGTATAACCCTTCCCCTGCGCATAAGAGGTCGGATCAACCTGGTGAGCCCTTCGACGGTCAATTTCCGGAACGCCGGCAACGCCAAATTTACGGGATGTTTTTTTTTCAGCCTCAACTTTGTTGAGCTTGTTTCGCGAGGCATGCGCTTGAGCTTGCTTGAAACGTAAGCGCCAGTCTTTCCCAGCCGACTTTAAAACATCAAGGCTTTGTTCATTTTTCATTTTCGTGGCGTGAACTAGGGCGAAATCAAATCCACAGGATTTAATTTCCGCACGTTTTCAACTACAATCGCCACATCCGATCCAAGGATGTAGCACCCGTAACAAAGCCAGGTCGCACTGGCTGCATTGCCCGACCGCCTTAGCCGGCGGTCTTTCTTTTTCTGCTTACCGCTTTACTTCTACTACCTCGCACTATCGGCACGTCGCAATGCCGGATTTTCAGTCGTGCTTGATCTTGTATTGTGCTGCCATCGCATCTTCAATCAGCTTTGCCCGGCTTACGCTCTGCTTGTCCAGCCACTCGATCAGCCAAGGTGCCAGTTTTAAGCCGATCGGTCGTTTCTTTTGCTCAGGCGGCATTGGCGGCCTGCCGCCTGCATGTTTGGGCTTACTACGCTCCGTCGTGTTCATTCTTTGCCCCTAAATCAGTGGAATCATCGTCCTAATTAGAATAAGTATAGACGTAAACTAAAGCTATGCAAGGAAATTTCATGCTGGAATCACAAAAAACCTACAATCGCCATCGCCGTCCTGCACTGCCTTCTTTTATGCAAACTAACCAATGAAAACCATTCACGTTACCTTTGCCATGCGCGTCGATGACCTGGTGCACATCAGCGATGTCCCCAGCGGGTTAGCCTGCGGTTGCGTCTGCCCGGGTTGCGGCGGCCAGATGGTGGCCAATAAGGGGTTAATAAAAATCCACTACTTCAGCCACGCTGGCGGCAGCGAGTGCGCTGGCGGATTGGAAACGACGCTTCACCGAGCAGCCAAGAAAATATTGTTCAAAGAACGTAGGATGGTTCTCCCCGAACTAAAGCTGCGGATTGAAGTTGTTGATGCGAATGGTAGAAAACATGAGGTAAGAGAGAGGGCGCTTGATGTCCAATCCGTTGTGTTTGATGAAGTGACGGAAGAAGAGTGGCTGGGCAACATCACTCCCGACCTAGTCTGCAAGTTTGGCGGCCGCACGTTACTGGTCGAAGTCGCTGTAACGCACTTCATTAACGAAATTAAAGCCGAGAAAATCCGGGCGAGGAACATAGATTGCATCGAGATTGACCTGGGCCATTTACATCACCGGCAATCTGGATGGAACTGGCATTCGCTTAGAAACGCGCTAGTCGATGGTGTTGAGCACAAGACATGGATTGCGAAACAAGATGGTGAGCATCTGCGCGCCGAAGTGCAGCGTCGGGCGCAACAGAAAATTGATATGGAAAATCAGGCCATCCTGGAAGCAAAGCGGATGGAAATACCTGGCTGGGGCGAAGCGATCCGGCGATTGGAGGAATTTAAGATTTCCGGCCAATCACAGCAGGAGCGCGATGCGTTAGATGACGCCGGCCCTAAAGAACAGGCATGGATTGCGGCAGCGAGTCTGATGGATCTGGATTGGGATAATCCACCGCACTACATTGACATTCCAGTTCCCGGCGATGGCGTATTTCTCGTTGCGCGCAAGGTATGGCAGGCAGCTGTGTACGCAGTCTTTATTGCGGGCCAGGTAGATGATTCAGTTTTTTCACCAAGACCGGGCCAAGTGAATGATTCGATTGCCTCAATAAAAGTTGCTTGGTGGTGCCTTCGCAAGTTCTCTGTCCGACCTGAATTTGATTTGCTGCACAAGCATATCGAGCTTCTAACGCCTGACCAGAAAGACGTTCTGCCTAGTGTAAATGATGCGGTCAGAGGTTATCTGATGGCGTTGGCAGACCTTGGCTACTTGAAAACATCCAACGCCGGCCTTGGCTGCCAGATACAAGAGGACGCTCCACACTGGAAGCGGCGTATCCCCAGGCGGTTTAACTAGCTGTGGTCAAGAAAGACCAGCATAGGAACCGTCCAGATAGTTTTTCCCTTCTTCGCTATCAAGGTCCAAACCTTGGAGCACCTTATCTTCTTCAGTGATCAACAACCTCTCCAGCATTTCGCGCTTCGTTACGCCGTAACGATTCGATAACCGCTGAAGCGCCAGCGCCGCCCGGGTGCTGACATAAGCATTTATCCGACGCTCGCCGTTCTCACCAGCAACCTGCCTGTTTCTTCGATATTCCTTTTGCCGCTCTGCCGCTGTCTTAGCCACAAGTCTCTCCGATTCGTTACGCTGTAACGAACGTTACGCCGTCACGAATGAAAAGGCAAAAGCCGCATGTACGAAAACGACCGGTTGCGTACTCCCCTTGAAACAACTGTACCAAAGTATGCTTGCAGTGATTTCGTACATGCCTTAAGATTAGTACATTGATTTCGTACACAATTAGGAGAAAAATCACCACCATGTCACGCACATTTGCCTACTGCCGCGTTTCGACCGCGGACCAGACCACAGACAACCAGGTGCAGGAGATCGCCGCGGCCGGCTTTGCTGTCACCAAGGCGCGGACCATCGTTGAAACGGTTTCAGGAAGTGTCTCCGCGAAAGAGCGTAAGGGATTCGCCAGGCTGCTCGACAAGATGGAAGCCGGCGACGTGCTGATTGTCACGAAGCTCGACCGGCTGGGCCGCAATGCGATGGATGTGCGCGCCACGGTCGAACAGTTGGAAGCGGCCGGCGTGCGCGTGCATTGCCTTGCGCTTGGCGGCGTCGACCTGACCAGCCCGGCCGGAAAGATGACCATGCAGGTGATCAATGCTGTTGCCGAATTTGAGCGCGACCTGCTCATTGAGCGCACAAACAGCGGCATCAAGCGGGCCAGGGCTGAAGGGAAGAAGTTTGGTCGTCCTTCCGTACTGACCGATGCGCAGAAAAGCGCGGTGCTGGGCCTGCTGGCTGAAGGTATGTCCGTTGCGCAGCTGGCCCGCCAGTTTGATACAACCCGCCAGACGATCATGCGGATTCGCGCTAGTAATCAATAACGGCTCATTTATCCGCAAGCTGATTGGCTGGCCCATGGCAGCATCATCAAATATTCGTTAAGCCTGCCTTTACAAGGCAATATGCGGGGTCAAGTACCTTACTTGGCATTAGATAGGGCACGGGTCAGAGTATTCCGCAGTTCAGCTACCGTGTATGGCTTAGGCAAAAATAGAGTACCGGCATGTTCCAGCCGCTCTGGGGAAATCATGTAGCCGCTGGTCAGCACGACCGGCACTTTCGGGTGGCGCGCGGCCACCATCCTTGCCAGGTCGATTCCGTCAATCTTGCCCGGCATTGAGATATCCGAAAAAATCAGGTCGAAGTTCCGCATGTCGCGCTCAAGCGCCTCTTCGGCCGATGTCGCGTGTTCAACCGTACATCCAAGCTGTCCAAGCACCGTAACAGTGACGTCTGCCAACTGGTCATTGTCTTCTACACATAGCACCCGCGCCCCAGAAAACAAGGCATTCGATGTTATGTCCGAGAGTAACGCCAAAGGCATTTTGTCCGTGCATTGCTCGCTGCGAGGTAGGGCTAGCGCAACCGATGTGCCCAGCTGCGGTTGACTAATCCATACCGTGCCGCCTGACTGCTTGGCAAAGCCGTAGACCTGGCTGAGGCCAAGACCAGTCTTCCCGCTTTCCTGACGGGTGGTGAAGAAAGGCTCAAATGCCTGGCTTGCAATCTCGGGCGGCATGCCTGGGCCGGTATCTGTTACCAACACAATGACAAAATCGCCGCTCAAGTGCCGAGCTTTTGGATAGGCAAGCGAGGGCAGTGAGACGTTTTCTGCGTGTATTGTCAGCAAGCCACCTTCATGCATGGCCTCTTTTGCATTCAAGGCGAGGTTCAGGATTGCCGCCTCAAGCTGCGTGAGATCAGCTTTTACAGACCATAAAGAGTGCGGCAGATCCAGAACTAGACGCACCCTTCCTTCCATGGCTTGCTGCAGATCGTCGCCCATACTGAGAAGCTTTTTACGCAGGCTAAAGTGTTGCGGATGCAAGGGCTGGCGCATAGCGAAGGCAAGCAACTGATGTGTCAGTTTAGACCCGCGGTCAGCCGCACGCTGGATTGCCTGCACTGCCCGCTCGCGGCGAGTTGCATCCAAGGCTTGGGCTTGGCCCAGGATGGTGGAAGATAGCGTAATGACCTGGAGAATGTTATTGAAGTCGTGCGCTACTCCGCCAGTTAGCCGACCAATCGACTCAAGCTTCTTTGCTTCCGCCAACGCCTCCTCCACTTGTTTTTTTTCCTCGATCGTTGCGTACAGCGATTCGGTTCGCTCCCTGACTCGTTGCTCGAGTTCGCTAGCCACCTCTTTTGCATCCTCCATCTGCTGACGGACAAGCCACTGCCAAGTCCGACCACGAAGCGCCGCGCGGATGGCAATCAGCAAACTTTTGGCATGTAATGGCCTCTCGAGCACGGTTGCATTGCCCAGATTCTGGAACAGCGACCATCGCTCATCGCTGCCCGTCCTTCCGCGGCTGTTACTGAGCAGGACGACAGGAATGTCGGACCATGGCGGCTGCTGCTGCAGGCGATAAGCAAGCATTGCCATGTCATCGTGCAACGCCTCTTCGACAATGACCATTGCAGAAATATCGTCGCTGAAAGAGGCGCACAGCATCGTAACTGAGTCGCAGACGACTGCCTGTGCGCCGGCACTTTCAACTACCCTCATGATGATTTCTGCATCGCGGCCAAATGGAGCAAGCACTTCGACGCGCGGAAGTTGCAAGTGCTCCCCATACGACGCCGAAGCAGACGCATTAGTCACGTTATCCTCTCCCGGCGTTACGAGGTCGTTACGGTGGTCAAATCCGCAGTGTGACGCGCCAAGCCTGGGTCCGTCCGCATCAGGGGCAAATGCTGTGGCAACCGAGAACCGATGCCGACGCCGGTAGCCGACAACAAGTATTCGTGAATGGAGCAGTCGTGCTTGCCAGGACGTTTCTTGGCCACCGTGATTCCCTTTTTCACTTCGCCATCCTGCTCAAAAAAGTGTAATAGGATCACGGCGTCACTGATGAGCGTAACACCGAGAGGGTCGCAAGCGGTGTCGGTGCCAGAGCCGTGACCAAGAACCCAAATGCAGACTACGCCCTGATGATTCAGATAAGTAAAGAGTTCGTGCAGCTGCGGCATCAGTGCATCGACGCCTTCGAGGGTTTCCAAGTAGGAGTTCAGGCTATCAATGACCACAATCCTGGCCTGTTTTTTCTCGACCTCCATCCGTACTTTCCAGATAAATTCGCCTGGAGAGATGCGTGACGGATTGATCCGTTCCCAGTGTATCGTCTGGTTTTCGATCGGCTCGTGAATGGTGATATTCAGGCCCCTGGCGCGGTCATAAAGCGTCTCTAGCGTTTCGTCGAAAGAGAAGTAGGCAATGTGTTCTTTGCGCTTTGCGCCTGCTATAGCGTATTGCAGAGCGAGCGAAGACTTTCCGACGCCGGTCGGCCCCTGCAAGACGACGGTAGTCCCCCGCATTAACCCGCCGCCCATAAGGGAATCAAGCTCGGGAACGTCGCTGGAAACAGCTTCACGTTGATATTCCTTGCGATGCTCATCCGCAATCAGGCTGGGAAAGACCAATACTTCATTGTGCACAATCGCAAAATCATGCCAGCCACTCTGGAAATCACCGCCGCGCATCTTCACCACTCTCAGGCGCCGGCGGGCTGATCCGAATGCCCGCTCCCGCTGCTCCAGCGAGATGACGCCGTGGACTGACCCTTGGAGATCATGATCCCGTGGTTCGGAGGTCAGGTCATCCAGCAGCAGTGCAGTACACTGCTGCTGCAAAAGGAACTGACGAAGCGCGATGATTTGCCGCCGATAGGATGCGGACTCAGTCGCCAAGAGGCGCAACTCTGCCATCGAATCGATTACCACGCGAGTAGGGTTGTACTCTCGAATTTTTTTAGCGATCAGTTCAATAGTGGCATTGAGCTCGACTTCGCTGGGAAAAAGAATGCTTTGTTCCTGCCCCAGTCTGGCCTCTGCAGGGACTAGCTCGTAGATATTGATGCCTTCAATGGACCAGTCGTGACTAGCCGCACAAACCTGTAATTCGCGCCTTGTTTCCGAAAGCGTAACGTAAAGGCAGCGTTCCTGGCGTTCGGAGCCATTGATCAGAAAGCGCAGTCCAAAAGTAGTTTTACCGGTACCGGGTAGTCCTTCAATGAGATGGATTCTTTCTGCCAGCAAGCCACCGCGCAGCACTACGTCCAGTTCTGGAATGCCAGTAAGTATTCGTTTCTGGTCCATATTGCTTCCAAAAATTGTTTTTATACAAACCAAGTCGATTCAAGTAACGCCAATTTAGAGTAATTTTCCTGGCGGCTTTTGCAAGGGCGCAATAGTAAGACCGTTTATTGCTAAAAATGCAGCGAGTGGCTTTTTTTGCACACTGCTTCCGCTGCTGTGCTGAGCCTACTCTCTTGAATAGCTAGCGGCGGGCGAGCGGACGAAAACGAACAGGTAAATGACTGAGAGCGTTGCATTACAATACGTTGCTCATAAGGATTCGGCCGACACGACTGTAATACCCAGCATTCAGTGTAATTGTCCGGATTGCGCCGCGGCATTGACATCGAGGACTCCATCAAGAACCGTGACAATTAGCTCTTGAGTCAGAACATAAATTATGCCTGTTAAGCAACTTTTTTTTAAAGATGCGCGCTTGGCTGCGATTGCCCTGAGCTACGCAGCAGCGAAGGCAGGTTCACGATAAACACCGTCCCCTGCCCGACACCGGCGCTTTCCACGCTAATCATCCCGCCATGCAGCTCGGCGATATGCCGCGCGATGAACAGCCCCAGCCCCAGCCCTTCGGCGTTCTGTTCCTGCTGCTTTTTGAATGCGCCGAACACCTCGGGCAGGAATTGCTCGGCGATGCCTTGACCGGTGTCGCTGACCCTCACTGTGTGCATGTCGCTGCCGGCGATCACCTCGACACCCACCTGCCCTCCCGCCTGCGTAAACTTGATCGCGTTCGACAACAAATTCCAGAACAGCTGCTGCAGACGCTGCGCATCGCCGCGCACGAAGACGTCGGCTTGCTCCAGCGACGACACCAGCAGCGTGACGCCCTTGACCTCGGCCCTGGGTTCGACCGTGGACAGCGCGTCGCGCAGAATGCGCAGCAGCGACACGTCTTCCAGCTGGATCGCCAGTTGGCCGTTGCGGGTCTTAGCAGCATCGATCAGGTCTTCCACCATGCGCGCTTCCTGCGTGACGTGCCCCATCATCGCGCCGAGTTCGCGGCGCAGCCGCACCGGGTCGTCCAGCTTACTGATCAGCAGCATGTCCAGCCGCATCGAAATGGCGGTCAGTGGCGTGCGCATTTCATGCGACACCGTTGCCAGAAATACTTCGCGCATCCGGTTGAGCTCATTGAGCCGGGCGATGGCTTCCTTCTGCCGGGTGTTGGAGTTGATCAGCGTGCGCAGCAGTCCGGTATGGGTATCCATTCGCGTTGTTGACACCGGCGACTCCAGCCGCGCCTGGGTCCACAACCTGGCGCCGGACAAGCCGAGCAGGCGGGCGATGCGGTCGCAGGCCATGCCTGACGTAAAGCGGTTGAAAGTCCAGCCGTACACCACCGCCCCATAGAACACGCCGAACATGGTCAGCGGCACCGCCATCACGCAGAGTTCATCGCAAAAGGTGGCGCTGGCCTGGCCTTGCTGAGCGGCACGGCGCGCCAGTTCTTGCTCGAACCGGGTGCCGTCGCCATCATCGTTCCACAACGAGGAACCTGCCAGCAGCTTGGAAAACGGTGACTGCAGGAAAGGGCCGACCTGGCGCTTTCCTGCAGTGTCGTAGGCTGACACCACCAGCCCGCTGGCAGCGGAAAACTGCGCAAGCGCGGTCTCCCACGCGTTCCAGTCGTGATCCACCACACCATGATCGGCCACATTGCTCAATTCGGCAATTCTGCCTGCGGCGCGCTGGACGGCGGCATGCCGGAGCCCTTGGACACTGCTTCCTCGATCACCGGGCTGCGCCGCGTCGGCGAGCGCGCCAGCAAGCCGTAGTACGACGAGAACGGAAGCTGGGGCACCGCGTTGCCGTCGTCTACTTCCTCGACTTCATCGATCAGGGTAATGCCGCCCTCGCCTATCGTGTACTCCCGTGTCAGCTGCAGATTCCTGCTGCCGCGCACCTTGGGGATGGCGATCGCGCGCCGCAGCCGGGTCGAAATTTCCACGTAGTTGAGCAGGATGATGTTGTCGACCAGGTGCGACCCCTTCAGCTCTTCGCTGATCTGCGACAGACCCAGCAGCTCCGGGCTTTCATAGTTCAGGAACACCGTCGCCAGCCTGTCCTTGAAATAGCTGGCCAGCGCATACAGGAAGTCGGCCACCTCGTCGGGACTGGCCATTTCATACACCGCCACCGAGTCGAGCACGACGCAGTTGATGCCGTGCTGCTCTACCAGCGTGGTGATGTGGTCAAAATGCACGTCCAGTTCTAGTTCCAGCGGCGATTCATACAGGATGAACAGCGAGCCGTCGGCCTGCGGCTTTTCAAGGTCGAAGCCGAGCGACGCCGCATTGCGCATCAACTGGTGCGGATGCTCGTCGAGCGTCACCAGCAGCGTGCGGTTCCCGGCTGCAATGGCCGAGGTCAGAAACTGCACGCCCAGCACGGTCTTACCAGTGCCGGAGATGCCATTGACCATGGTGATCGAGCCTTCATACACGCCGCCATCCATGATGCGGTCGATTTCCCGGCAACCGGTCGAAATGCGCGCAGTGGACGTCGGCTGGGTATGCGTGGCCAGCGGCCGCGCTTGCGCGCGACAGTAGACGTGTACGCCGATGCTGGGCTCGATCCGCATCGAGTGGCTGCCGCTGATGCAGTCCTGGCCGCGCGACTTGACGACTGACAGGGTGCGATGCACGCGGCGTTTGTGTTCGGCCCGGTCCAGCGCAATGATGGTGTCGAACACGAAGCGTTCATGGCGGAAACCGTCGTTGCCATCCTCGTCCCGTTCCGCGGTCACCATCGTGGTCACACCCAGCCGGGACAGGCCTTCCACCAGCAGGTGCACGTCTTCGCGGAATGGCAGGTCATGCGCCTCGGCATACAGCCGCAAGGGCGTCAGCCCGTCGATCAGCAGGCGGCGTGCGCCGATGGCCGCGAGCTCGGCCGCGAACACGCCGTCATTGGTGCGAAACTCGGCCAGCAGCGCAGCCGGGCTGGTCTGGATAATGCGGACCTTGCCGGCGTCGATCAGTTGCTGAATGTCCCATTCGAAGCCCCGGGCGTCGCGCAGCAGCTTTTCAGGTTCGAGCTCGAACGAAACGATTACGCCTGGTTCATCATGTAGGACGGCGCCCGCGTGAATGAAGCCCAGCCCCAATGTCGTCTTGCCAGAACCTGGAGGTCCTTCGACCAAAACATTGTTGTTGCGGGGCAGCCCGCCGAGCAGAATTTCGTCCAACCCGGGGATACCCATGCTTAGCAAGTGTTTTTCCATCATGTCCCTTTTAGCCTAATATTTAGGATGTCGAGGCTACCAAGGACCATGCCTCGAAAAGACACGACAGAATCAATACTTCGTGCGATATAGTTCCAACAGACCTCAGGCGCAGTGCTGTTAAAAATTCAGCTGCGCATTCTACAGCAGCCCTAAGGTAGTAGCGCTTGATAATTCCCGCCAATTTCAACTATAGTGGCAAAATCCCATCTTACTAAACTTTTACGAAGTAAAGTCACTGACTGGCATAATGGCACTCAGGCTGTTGGAAGAAGAATTTAACCAATCTCGGCAGTTTCTGAATGCGACGTAGAGCGCCGAGCGCCAACTTCTTCATGTCATCTTTGGCCTGTACGGCCTGCTTGCTAACGCGGCGCTTGACGTGAACCCATACCTGTTCGTCCGGGTTCAGGTGAGGCGAGTAAGGCGGCAGGTAAAACAGCTTGAGCTGTCCGTCCAGTCCATCGACAAAGTCCTGCACGAGCCGCAACTTATGAATCGGGTGACCATCCATAATCACGAAGACAGGCCTGGTTGCACCAATCATCAGGCGCTTAAGAAATTCCTTGAAGGTTGGTGAGGTAACCGAACCGTCATGAACCATGAAGCGAAAGTCCCCGCGTGGACTGACGGCTGAAATCATATTCAGCGAGAAGCGCCGGCCAGTCACCGTGACGACCGGCGTCTCGCCAACAGGCACCCACATCGTGCCGGCGTGGGAATCGGACCGGATGCCTGCTTCATCGGCAAAGTACACCGTCGCGCCCACTGAGCTTGCCTGTGCCCTGATTTCCGGATAGGTCTCGGTTTCCCATCGTCTGACAAATGCGGCATCCTGTTGCTTGGCGAGCAAGGCTTCTTCTCCACCGTCGAAGAATTTGGCTAACCAATTGAATACCGTGCGCACGTTCAGCCCGAATGCCGCCGTGATACTTGTCGCAGTCTGACCTTCACGTACTGCTTTGATGGCCTGCTGCCGCATCACTTGCAGCGTATGGTGGCCGAGCTTGCGACCGTCCGAAGTTCATTTTCATCTCATACCGCCATCATATCAACGGTATGTCTTTACTTCCTGAAAGGTTGGTGCCTTGGCCGGGATACTCCATCTAAAACCCACAGGGCAGCGCGGCTGGCTTTTTTTAGGTGGCCGACCACATAGCGCATTCACTAAGCCCGTGCTTTTCTAAATGCTAAGGTTCATATGACGATCGGCTGGCCCCAATTCCGCTCTCTTCTGTGTTCATTGAGCCATGCAATTCCCCAAATTCGATTCCATATCGAGGTAGTGTCACCGTAAATGTGCTGCCTAGTTCGATACCATCGCTCATTGCAGTGACCGAACCGCCATGCAGCTCAACCAGACTTTTTACGAGGGCGAGTCCTAGCCCAAGGCCACCATCTTTTCGGTTGCTCGACCTTTCCGCCTGCGCATAGAGGCCGAACAGGCGGTCGATTTGTGTAGATTCGATTCCGATCCCGTTGTCTATTATTTGAAGTGAAATCGTATCGGCGCCGGCGCGAATCGAAACCGCGATCCTTCCATCCGCAGGCGTATAGCGCGCCGCGTTACTGAGCAGGTTGCCAGCTACCTGAACCAGCCTGGTTGCGTCTCCATAGACCAGGCAGGACTCATCGGCAGATTCAACTGTGAGCTGATGCCCTTTGGCCTTGACCATCGGTCGCACCTGCTCGATTGCGTCACGTAGCACATCACGCAAATCAATTGGCTGTCTATCCAATTTCACCAGCCCTTCAGAAACACGGGACACGTCAATTAGGTCCTCCACTAGGCGCGACATGTGCCCAACTTGGCGACCAATCACTTGCCCCATCTGCGCTGCCCTTTGGACAGTTATGTTCGGCGCAGTAAGGAATTCCGCCGCCATTCGCGTTGCAGCCAGCGGTGTACGCAGTTCGTGGCCGACAACGGCCAGAAATTCGTCTTTGTGCCGGTCTGCTGAACGCAACGCTTCCTGAGCCAGGATAGCTTCGGTTACGTCCTGACAATTGCCAACCCACTCGATGATATCCCCCTCCGTGTCGCGCAGCGGAATGCCTCTTGTTTGCATGTTTCGATACTCGCCATCGTGCCGGCGTAGTCGGTGCGCAATGCGGTATTCCGTTCCAGTTGCGATCGCATCTAACCACTTGGTGTAACTTTCGGCGCGATCATGTGGATGAATCGTCTTAATCCAACCTTCGCTGGAATACTCCGCATAGGTTTGGCCGCTATACCGCTCCCACGATGGTAATTTGTGTACGATTTTGCCAGTTGCGTCCGTCTGCCAAATTATTTCAGAAACACTTTCAGACAAAATGCGATACCGAGCTGCACTCTGAATGATTTCCTGTTCCGCACGTTTATTTTTGGTGATATCACGAAAATAAATTGCCAGACCTGCAACTATTGGTTGGGTAGTAACTTCATACCAACAGTCTTCGCCGGATGGCGACGCCCAGCAATTTTCCATTCGCATTGCCGCCCGGTCAGCCATCGACTGCTTATAAAACTGGCCTATTGCTGCGGCCTCACTGCCTGGCCACAATTCCCAATGGCTACGTCCGATCATCTCGACTAAAGGCCGCTGGTTGATTCTTGCCGCTGCAGCGTTCATCTCCAGCACTATAAAATCACGATTTAGAATGCAAAGCCCTTCGGTCATACCTGAAAGAAGTTCCTGACGTCGCGTAATGTCAGTCTGGGTAACTACTCCGCCTGTGACCTCGCCTTCGCTGTTGCGGATAGGACGGGCGGAAAGAGAAATAGTCTTGCGAATACCTGGTTGGTCAAACGGTTCAATCTCGACGATGTCGTCATCTACGTCCGCTCCGCCTAATGCTCTCGCCAGCGCCCATTCCTCTGGGCGCAAGGGTTCACCATGCTGGGAGGCGCCGTCAGCCCACCAGCCCTTATACTCTTTATATTGCTGTATCCCTTCGGCCAAAAGCATGTTCTCGCCCCAAATCTCGCGGTTCGCGCGATTGACCAATGTGAGCTTGCCGTTCAAGTTAGCCATGCCGATTCCAATCGGGGCTGCGTCGAGAAATACATTGAGTTGGCGCTGCCGCTCCTCCGCTGATCTGGCTGACTCGATCGCACGCTGCTCACTTTCGTGGCGTAGCTGTGCCTGCTTTTTTAGTTCGGTAACGTCGCGAATCTCGATGACGGTAGCAATCGGCTTGCTACCGTCAAAAATGGGACTTGCTGCGCATACAACATCGAAGCTGGTGTTATCTTTGCGGAAAAAAACGTCTTCATGCGCGCGAACGTCAAAATTCTCTGGCAAGGCTCGATCAATCGGGCACTGTTCCATCGGATAAGGCCGACCGTCTGGATGACGGTGATGGACGAGGTAGTGCAGCGGTTTGGAAACAATTTCTTGCGCTGAATATCCAGTCATATCAAGCCAAGCCTTGTTGGCATAGACACAGTATCCATTGCAGTCCATCATCGCCATACCCTGCGTTGAATTTTCTGCAATGATTCTCGCAAGCTCGCCCTGGTCGAATATGTCTGAGTCAATCGCCGATTTATTTATTTGCTGCGCAAAGACCGTATGTGCATTCTGCGCAAGTAGGTTGCTCCATTCGTTGATCAATGAAAGCGAAACGGAATACCGTTTAGCCAATTCTTCTGGCGATTGGTCGCCATGGAGTGCGGCCAGAGCAACTGCCGCCTTAAACGATGAAGGGTAGACGCTATCTACTTTGTTCATTTAAATTTTAGTCTTATACAGAAGGCACAGTGCTGTTAAAAGTACAGCAAAATATTCTACTGCAATCCTAAAATAGCGATTGATAATTCCCGCCAATTTCAACTATTGAGGAAAAAATCCTACCTTAGGGGCCAGTTTCACATGAAGCGTTGGCAACCGCACGTAGTTATACTGCCTTTCCGCTCGGCCTTCACCAGTTACCACCATGCTCTGCAGAATGATTTGTCTCTATCAGGACGGCGTACAGATCGACAAAGACAAGTTGGCCGAATCACTGACCTTCACGGGCAACCTGGTCGTTGAGGATTGGGTTGAGGGCAGCGCCTTTAAGCGTCCGGTCCGCTACGCCAGGCTACTCACGTCCGACCATCTGATCCCTGCCGACGTCATTCCGCCGCTGTTCGAGCCGGACATCATCAAGCTGACAACGATGCAGATGACGCTGCAGGGCCATCAGATCGGGACGCAGGACGGTGTGACAGCGCACTACCTGCAAGCGTGGGTCGTGCGCATGACGGCACCGACCTCGAACTGACTTATTCGGCTGCCTTGCTTGCCTGTGCTGCAAGAGCCGCCTCGCGTTCCTCAAGCGTGGCCCGAAGATAGCAGTTGTAGACCCACCGGCCCCTGCGGTCGCCATGCCCCAAATCGTTTGAAAGCGTCGCCAAGGCTTGCTTTTCGGTCATTTGCAGCTCGCCTCTGTAGTAATCAAATTGACCAAGTGCGAAGCCCCGGCGATTGCCATGCTGCGCATCTTTCCCGCTGATGCCGATTTTTTTCATCCGTCTGTGGTTTGTCGCCAAAGCTGCCTTGAGGTTCGCGGACTCCACCAGGTACTTCTGTCCCTCCAAAACTTTTAGCGCTGCGTCAACCGCCGCAGCCGCCTCTGCCGCCTTGGATGGGCAAAGGAAGACGGATCGAACGCGCCCTCCCTTTGTGCCGTAGCGAACGGTAACCGGTTGGCCGGCTGCAATGGCCCTTTTCCACTCCTGCAGTGAATCCCGGCACTGAACGGCTTCTTTGCCTCGCAGTCCGATAGCTTGCTCCAGCAGCAGCAGTGCTCTTGTATCAGCTCTGGCCTTCCCCAGCGCCGCCGCAAAAACATCCAAGTTGATTACTTTTGCACGACTGATCCGAGATGCGCTCGGCACTCCAAGCGCTTCTTTCGAGCACGTTACAGCAGCGAATTCTGCACGACCGACGCATCCGAGCGCGCGCCGGATATGCGATGCCTCGTTCTGTACCGAAAAGTCGACGACGACCCCGATCCTCGACAGGATGAATGTCCGGAACTGCTTAAAAGTTAGGTTGGTTGGGTCAACCTTTCCCCACCGGTTCTTTTTTGCAAATTCCTCTAAGGCGATAAAAGTCGTCCGCATTCTCTGTCGCGATGCTATCGACGCACCCTTTTTGCCAAGCGCGGCGGACATGAATTTTGCGGTCATGGAATCGTTCTCGCCGAACGGGATTACCACCCTCGTGCAGTACGCTCTTACCTTTTTCTTGCTCCGGTCAAGCACACGTTTTTGTGCGCGAGGGACCTTCGCAACCCGCCCAGCCGCGGCTCCATCTTCGTTTTTTCGCATAGCCATAGATGCCTCTCCCTCAAAGTCACAACGTAGAAAAATCGGTCAAGCGGGCACCACAACAGCAGGGTGATACAAGCCCAAGTGGGGAACACCACCTGGGTGAAGCGTCGGTCAAATTTCGGTCGGCGGCCGTTGGTCCACGGGGGGCGATTCGCCTAGTGCAACACTGAGTTGGCACGTCTACTACGGGGCACTAACAGCCCGAAACACTCGACTGCTCTCGCATATACAAAAGCGTCTCTTCATCTTTCTGCTGTCAATCGCGGCCCTTTCCGAGTTAGCTGTGAACGCTCCTACGTCGCGTCTCCACTGCTCTTTCGGAAGTTAAAAAAAAACGCAACGTGCGGCAGCGATGCACTCAGCGACATCGGGCCAGCGTGACGGGCGTTTTATAGATTGCGGGTGTACGTTTTTTGGCGGCGACATGGAGCGAAATACGCTTCCCCATGAGCTGCAATGGTGTGTCGGACGATCAGACCTTTTGGCAGCAATACATCGCCAGGCTGGAAGGGTCGGCAACGTCCGAGCTAAGTGGCACGGCTAACAAATTGGCGGCGCCTGAAGCTGCGATATTTCAGAGTTGGTACTGCACGGTACGGGGAGTTTTTTGATGGATTGTTGAGCAGGCTCGGTTTTCTCGGACTGCATTGACGGTCGGGTTTGCACAAGCAAACAGACGTTTGGGACGGCGATAGAACGCCGGAGTGGCAGGCCGGTGCTGACCGGTGCGGGGATGTGTGCAGCGTATGGATGTTGAAGGGCTCGCAGATAGCGATGCCGATTATTTGCTGATATGTTGCTGATGCAACGTTTAATTTGCTGATGCTTTGCTGATGCTTTGCTGATATTTTGCTGATGCAAAATTCAATTTGCTGATATTTTGCAGATAGGCTGAGAACGGCACGCCTTTATTTCTTCAGACAACGTTGGATAGTCGGCAAGAGCCGGTAGTTTGCGGGTCCAGTCTTTACGATTTTCCGCTTAGGCGGAGGAGAAATCTGAAGTCTTATGCAGACTTTTTTCGCGCATAGGCCGCGAGAGAAGTCCTTGGGGGAATTGTGCATCTGCCGCTGGGCGACATGGCAAGTATGTCACTAGAGTTGTTCAGTTGCAAGCATATGAATGGCGACAAGTGTGGGCGAACAACATCTATCCGGTAATAGGTCAGACTTCATCTGACAGGAAAATGCCAGAACTGATCGAAATTTGAACCTGCCCGATAGTCTGAGTTCGGCCATGAGCAGACGGTATCCCATCGTTCGGATCTGGTATTGCTTTGGCAACTAATTGCTGGCACGCTAGAGCACTGACTTTCACATAACGAGACCGCATGTACACGATCTACGGAGACATAAATTCAGGGAATTGCTACAAAATTAAGCTTTTGGCCGAGCAGCTTGCGCTGCAGTACACGTGGGTTGGTATCGACACTCTGAAAAAAGAAACGCAGTCAGAATCGTTTTTGAACAAAAACCCTAACGGCAAGATTCCATTGCTTGAAACACCCGATGGAAATTTCCTTCCTGAGTCGAACGCGATTCTTCACTATCTTGCCGAGGGAACGGCGTTTTTACCCAAAGGCCGCTTTGAACACGCGCAGGTGTTGCAGTGGCTGTTTTTCGAGCAGTACAGCCATGAGCCATATATAGCGACCGCCCGATATATAGTACGTTACCTCAGACGGCCTCCTGAATTGGAGGCGAACCTGCAGGCAAAGATGGCTCCGGGCTACAAGGCTTTACAAGTAATGGAGTCTCACCTGAATAATCAGCCGTTCTTTGTCGGTGGGCGCTATACGATTGCTGACGTTGGGCTTTTCGCTTACACCCATGTGGCAGAAGAAGGTGGATTCGAGCTTACAAACTTTCCAGCGATTCGGCAGTGGGTTGAAAACGTTCGGACTCAACCAAACTTCGTAGAAATTGGATAAATGCTGACATTCATAGCCCAAGGAAACCACATATCTCGGCGAGCACTTAATCGTAGATTGAAATGACAAGAGAATTATCCAACTTCGTCGATTTGCATCTTTTCCTGACTCAAGAGATGGAACTGGTATCCGAACCTGAACATGGTGGCACTTGGCGGACTTATTTTTTTAAAAAAGTCGTCTGGCATCCATCGCAGACAACACGTACAGTTAAAGTTCTTTTAGACCAGAACAAAAATCCGTTTAAAATCCAGTTATGCGTTTCCTCGGATAACAACAACAGTGTCTTCCTGAATGCACCTTTCGAGCACGCGGCCCTGACATTAGCCATTGAAAATGAAGTATCTAAGCTTCGCTTCTATACCTTCAGTCAAGTGCCTACCTGACCTTCTGCTTTGGGAATTGCCGAAACTTCCGCTTAGGGTCGACCTCCGACCTTCTTCATCTGATACATCCCGTCAGATGAAGCCGGGACAACTACATCTCGCCAGCGCAGCCGTCTATCGTATCCGCTCACGATCCTGATCTTCCTCCTGGTCGTCACCATCGGGACCATGACGACTGCCACTAGGGACACTACCAGCATCGCTGCCGCCGCTGTCGCCCTTCCCTCCATCGTCACGCTTGCCTTTGTCCGGTGTTGCTGGCGTATCTGGTGCCCGGACCTCTTTGGCATTCTTCTCGCGGCCGGCTTCAACCTCGTCCGGCAGCTTTTTCGCATGCTTGGCTGCATATAGCTTGCCGATGCTGATGTCGTGCTTTAGATCTTGCAAGGCAGCCTTGTGAGCCGGGTCTGCAAACTCAATAAGCATGTTCTTATGGGCTGCGATCTCAATCGCACGCTTGATGAATTCATTTGTGCCGGATAATTGCATTTTTCCGCCCCACTTCTGAGCCGCCAACCGCAGTCCTTGCTCTATCGCTTCCCCGGATTGGTCGATCATGTACAGCCGGCGTCCGGTGTCGAGCATCAGTTCCCGGCCGGCCCGTGAGTACGTCACGTCACCGTTGCGCTCGACCGTGTAGCGCAGCTTCTCATGCGCGGCACGTTCAGTCTGATCGAGCAGCTTGGCTGCCTCGGTCTTTTCGTTTACAGCAGCGAGAATGTTTTCCCAGGCTGCGATGTTTCGCGCTTCGCCCGGGCTTTGTGCACCCAGCTCAGCCAATGCGTCGCGATTGCCGGCCTGCGCCTGCACTTGCAGCCAGAACCGGTATTGCTCGCTAGTTGAATTTTCCCGCTTCAGTTCTGCCCGCTCACGCTGGATTTCCAGACCAAGCAACCGCTGTTCTTCAACTTTTGTCATTTGCGCGATAGACCTCTGGGCCTTGCGCTGCGCTGCCGTAAGCTCAGGGTTTGCCTGGATACTAGCTTTCGCCGCGATGAACCGCGCATTGATCTCGGATCGGCGCGTAAGCTCGCTCGCACGCTGGCGCTCCTGGTCCTGCTTCGCCTGGCCAGGATTCCCACGCAGTTCGGCACGCCGGTCGGCCTGGAACTCGGCCCACAGGTCGGCCTTTGCCTTGGTCGGTACTTTTTGAATCGGGACAGCGTTTTTCTGCCGCTCATAGGACGACGCCAGGTAAGGCTGTGCTTCGCCCCAGGGCAAGTGGAGGTGCTTCGTCAAAAAATCCGACACGTTGTACTTCTGCATGCTGCCGTGGTGGCCACCTACATGCCTGATGCGCGCGCCACCGTCCGCGCCTTGGGAAATCACGTAATCCTCTGGCCGCAGCAGGTGCGACTTGGCCAGATCCGCCAGCAACCGCTTTGCATCGAGGTGCGTCTTGATTTCCTTGATTGTCGGCTGACGGTCGCCAGCCTCCTGCCGCATCGCTTCTTGCTCATCGCGCAGCAGCTGCGCCGTCGCGGTGTCGGACGTGCGGCCGGTCGCCGGGTTTATTCCATCTTCTCCTCGGTTTCCTGCTGCGGGCCGTTGCACTCCGTCACCCGAAGCGTTGGGTCGTCTAGCTTCCAAGTCATCGTGTGCATGACTTTGCACCAGTTGTGTAGCGCTCCATTGTTCACCAGCCACATGGCTTTGGGACAGACCGTGCACACGATCTCCGAAGCGGGGCGCCTCTCCGACGGTACGGACAGCAAGACCGGGTTCATGATCGCCTCCCATGGCTCGAGCGAATGCATCTCGTTCTGCCCGCTCTGCGAAGATTCGTTCGCCGGCGCTGGCATTATCTCTGGCCACGGCAGCTCGTCCACGTTCGGTTGGTCGTCCGGATTCTTTGTATTTGTCGTCATGTTCTTTCTCCACTTTGAGGCGCTTTGCCTGGGCACGTTGTTCGTAATAGGCCAGAATTTCGGCCTTTTCTTCCTTTGTGGCGGCAAAGTATTTTTTATAAACCTTGCTACCCGAATTCAAATACCGTACTTCTTTCGAGCGGCGTTCAACCCATTCCTGAACCGTCGCCTCGTATTCTGCTTCCGTCCTTTTTGGTCGCATCCGCGACGACTGCTTTTCTTCGTGGCCTGCGCCTAACGTCTGCGCACGATCAGCTTCGGGCAATTCAAAAAACTCCCTGCGAAATTCCGGCTCACGCAAGTTTATAAACTTGTCTTTGCCAAACACTTTGACGCCGATATATTCATTTTCTTTGCCGGCGTTCACGACCTTGAGCGTGCCGATTCCCTTCAAATGCTCCTGGAATGAATCGTAATCCTTGATTTCCTTTACAAGGATGTCGTTGATAAGCTCGCTTTTCAAATCCTTGAAAGCGCCTTTGTGGAACGTATCAACCTCTTTGACACGAGCAACCACGTCAGCATGCGTAATATCTGCTCGAGCGTTATCTTTTGGACTTGCCAACCCAAACTTGATATTGGCTAACTCCTGAATTGCCTCGAAATATGCAATATTGTTTTCAAAGAAACCAACGGGATTTTCTTTTTTCCCCGTAACCAGGTTCTTTTGAGGAATGACATAGTGAATATGATCAAGCCTCTCATGCCATTCCCCTGTGGACTTGTTCAGAACGTTCTTGATTTTCGGGCGCTGCAACTCCGAATAGACATTCAGTTCACCTGGCTTATATGCCGCAGTAATTTTTTCACGGATGAACTGATCTATCTCCCGAAACTTTTCTATCGAAAGATCGCGCTCTTTAACGCTAAAACTCAAGTGCAGGTATTTCTGTCCGGCGACATTCATGCTTTCAATTACCATGCCTGTTACGTCCAGGTCGCCATGCAATACCACGCGCTCGTCCAGCTCGTCGCGCGTCATCATCTGGCCCTGCTTTCTGCCATGAACCAGATAATCAACGATACCGGCAATTCCGCCGCCTATGCGCAGGACGCCCATATCACAGAGTCGCTTTCAAATAACGGTAAATCAAATCAAGTTTCGCCAGGATTTCTACGCATAATTCCCGGTCAATATCACCTTTTACCCGCGCACAGTTCATTACATACGCAAGCTGATTCAAATTATTCGACGCCTTACTGATAATGAAAAGCTGACGCCGATCCGTCTCTGATTGAGCCGGACTTGCAATAACCGTTGTTTCATTTGCGATCACAGCACGCCGGAAAAACTCGCTTTGAGTTAGGCCCGATTCCTTCACTTTCTGCTGAAAACGTTCGTACTCATGCACCGGCAGCCGGAACGCCACGGGCTTACCAACTTGCGTTTTATCCTTGCGCGGCCTTGCCATATCGACACCTTTAGATCAACGAACATCAGGCTGCGTCAGCAGCGTTACGGCGTAACAGGCACGATCGCCTGGCGCGGCCAGTGGCCCGAAAGGGCTGGGTTTTGCTGTTGCTTTTGGCCCCGAAGGGGCGGCCCCAACGGGGCGGGATTCAAAGGGGCACCCTTTGGCACAGGATATTTTTCAGAAACCCGAAGGGTTTTTGAAAACATATCTAACGTGCCTACCTATAACAGCAACCGCATACCTCTATGCTATCAGATGACGAGGATAGTACAAACATCAGCAAATTATCTGCAAATCTACGTGTGGTATCTACAATACATCAGCAAATTATCAGCATATTTTTTCTTGAATCAGTTTTTTATCAGTGTATTATCAGCACCTTGTTGTTCAGAACGGTAATTTTCGCCAGAAACGCCCTAAAGGAGACCGACTTGAAAAAATACACCGTGGCTGGAATCGTCCGCGCCCGGTTCGAGCAGATCGAAAAGCTGATGTATGAGGGCATGACGCAAACTGCCATTGTGGAAAAGCTCAACGAGGAACTGAAGGACGTTGGGTTTGAGACGACCGTTGAAAATTTTCGTAACGAGCTTCATCGGGCCAGGAAAAAACGCGAAGCAATGGGCCTCGGCAAAGTTAATCCCAGTGCGTTGACGAAAACGCCACCTGAAAACCAGTCGCCAAGGAATGCTTCTAAAACTGAGGCCACAGGAAAAACTAACGCAGTAAGTTTGCCGCCAAAACCAGAAACGAAGGTATATAGCGGCACTCCCACAGGTGATGCAGAGAAAGACCTGTTTTAGCCTTCGCTGTATTTAATTCAGCAACTTACCATCTAAGGATTTGAAATGACCAAACTTGCTGCTGTTGAATCGAACCAAGACACTTCCGTTACTGATAAAAAAGAATCCCGCCGGGTAGATTTTATTCTGCAAGGTAAAGGCGGCGTCGGAAAATCACTGATTGCCTGCATGATTGCCCAATATCTAAAAGGCAAGTATCCAGACGTGAAGTGCCTCGATACCGATCCAGTGAATCAGACGTTTTCTAATTACCGTGACCTGGGCGCTGAATACGTCCCTATTCTTGTCGGCTCGAAAATCGATGAACGCAAGTTCGATGGCATGATGGAGCAAATTCTTACTGGAACCGGAAATTTCGTAATCGACAACGGCGCTAGTACCTTTATCCCGCTGACAAGCTATATGGCGGAAAACAATGTTGTTGAAGTGCTGGAAGAAGCCGGATATGAAGTTTTTTTCCATACCGTTGTAACTGGTGGGCAGGCAATCGTGGACACAATGAGCGGCTTCAAAGCGCTGGCGGAAATGACAAAGTCCAAAAACATCATTGTTTGGCTCAATGAATACTTCGGCAGCATTGAACACTCCGGCAAGAATTTTCTTGAAATGAAAGCCTATAAGGAACTGGAAGATCGTGTGCGTGGCATTGTGGTGCTGCACAAGCGTAATCCGGACACGTTCGGCAAGGATTTCGATGAAATGACTTCTCGCAAGCTGGTGTTTAGCCAGGCAATCGCTGATCCGGCCTTTTCTTTAATGGCAAAGCAACGCCTGAAAACTGTGCAGAAAGACATTTTTGCGCAGATTGAAAAGATCGGGTTTTAATCATGGACCGCCGCGCCATAATCGGCCATATCGCCGCTAAGTACAATATCAAGATGGACGAGACTGACCCGGCATTCTTATTGGTTGAAATAAACGAGATTGCGCTCGAAGCCGCCAGCAGGGATTTAGAATCCAAGCTTATTGAAGCAAGAGAACAATTAACCGGCTCAATTGGCGCTATGGCAGGTGCCATAGAGGAAATGAATGCGGCTGCCGACAGACTGGTGGAAGCAAAAATGGTTAATCTAAACCAATCGATCAATCAACTCGTCGGCATAACAATCAAAAACACCATCGAGCAATCACTGAATGCGGCGGTTGCAAAAGAAATCCAAGCGATCCGCCGTGAAGTCGGCATCATCGCCGGCAGCCTGCAGGATATGCATACGCAGTCAGGCAGGTCCCAGATTCTCGCCGGGGCCGGCGCTGGTGCTCTGGCTGCGATTCTGACGCTCGGCGCGGCGTGGTGGGCTGTAAGCAGCGGCAAGCTACCGATTGACGTCCGAGTCGATTCGGCTTCGGTGGCTCAGACGGTGCTCAACGGCGTTAAAGCACTGCCAAAGACCAGGTGATCCCATGAAACTCGCTCTGTTGACCTCTGTGGTGTTCTTTGCGGCCGGCGCCGCGTCGGCCCAGCCTTCCTTTCCTCGCGTCGACCCGGCTGTGCAGGCCGCCCGCGACACGGACCGCAGCGCGATCCTGCTACAAGAGCGCGGCGAGGAAACCAAGGCGCTCCAGGCGGCTGAAAAGTCGCTGGCCAGCGCAGCGCCAGGCGAAAGGGACAAGCTGGCGCTCGATGTCGACCGACACCGCAAAAACCTGACTGCGCTCGATGCAGAGATCCAGCGTGCGAGCAGCGCAGCACCAGCTGCAGTAAAGGCCGCAGGCCCGGTACGGCTGAAAGCCGCGTCAGCAGCGCCGGTTGCGGTGGTCGATGATGCGCCAGTGCCTTTCTGGGACGTATATCGTCGTAAAGAACCGCAGCCTTGAACAATCCTCACTCCATAACGACAAAAACAATGTTTTAATTTTACAAAAACTAGTTTTTGTTCTTACAAAACAGTTATTTTGTAGTTACAATGTTCTCTATCTGTTGAACAGAGAGATGGATACCGTGACTACCGCTGCTGCCCTTTGCAAATTACAATGCGTCATCTCAAACGTGGATGACGCAATGCAGACAGCAATCACACACCCTGAACTGGTTCAATTCCTGAAATTCGCTTCTGAGTCAAAACAACCAGGCGTTGAGGCATTCACGATTGTTGAAATCGAAGACAGCAAATTCATGCTGCACCTCGATCTGGCATTCAAGGGTAAGGGCATTGTTTTCCATACTGCGAGAAAAGAACCTCGCGCCTGGGCAAACTTAAACAGCCTCGCGTCATACATCAAATCTCTCCGTTCTCCAGATGCTCCGGTCCACCTGAAGCTAATGAGAGAACCCAATGAAACTGCTCAAAACCCTGATCCAGACGCGTAACACTGCTACCACTCTTTTACTCTCCCTCTGTTCTAAAGCCGCACTTGCGGCGCAGCCCTTCGCATCGGGCTCATCGACACTGACAGCAGACATTCTGGCTATCGTCACGCCCATCGTCGGTTTGGGTGTGATCGCTGTCGGCGTGCTCGCCTGGTTTGGCAAGATCGCCTGGTCCTGGTTCGGGGGCCTGCTGGTTGGCGTGGTGCTCGTATTTGGTCATCAGCAAATCGTCAACTGGATTCGTTCACTGTTCGGCGTCTAAGGCGGGGCGGTCATGGATCGCAATACCGGCATTGATGTCGATCCCCTGTTCGTTGGTCCCACGCGGCCAACGACAGTTGCGGGTGTCACATGGGAAGCGTTCTTTTTGAATGGGCTCGTAAGCATGCAAGCATTCATCTGGACGCACAACCTGCTCTGGCTGCTCCTGTTCATCCCGATACACAGCGTTTTCTACCTGATCTGCCGCTACGACCCACGCGCCTTTGAACTGCTGGCGCTGTGGGGACAGACGAAGGGTAGGGCGCTAGTCGGCAACCTGCGCTTCTGGGGCGCAGCTACATCGAGTCCGCTGCAGATCGCTACGGGCAAACCATCACGCGCAAGCAAGCGCAGGCTGAAAGAACTACTCAAATGAATACAACCACGGCAAGGCGGGCCGCTGCATTGAAGCGCGAGCCCTTGGTGTCGGCACAGATACCGTACAGCGTCCACCTCACTCCTACTGTGATCCAGACACAGAGCCGCGAGTATATGACTGTACTTCGGTTCACTGGTGCGTCGTTCCAGAGCGCCGACGACGAGCAACTGAACAACTGGCATACACGCATGAACGGCCTGCTGCGCAGCGTGGCGTCGCGCAATGTCAGCCTGTGGCAGCACATCGTCCGGCGGCCAGAAAATACCTATCCAGCCGGCGAGTTTGAACCCGGCTTTGCGCACGACCTGAACGCAAAGTATGCGGCGCGTGTCAGCGGCGAACGCCTCATGATCAACGAACTGTTTGTAACGGTGATCTACAGGCCGGCGCCGTCACGGTTCGGCAAAGCGCTGCTCAAGCTCGTATCTGCGGGCGACCATGAAGCACTCAAGCGCGAGCGCGAGGAATCCATCGAAGCGCTGGAAAAAGTCGTCGGTGAAATCGAGTCATCCCTGAACAGGTACGACGCGGATCGGCTTGGACTGTACCGGCACAACGGCCTGCTCTGCTCCGAACCCCTGAAATTCCTTGGGTTTTTGGTTAACTTTGAATCGCAGCATATCGCGCTCGCACAAGCGCCTCTTGCGAGCCTTATCCCTTCGGCTCGGCCATTCTTCGGCAGAGAGGCTATCGAAATCCGCCAAGCGACGGAAACCAGCTACGCAGCCGTCCTTGGCATCAACAGCTACCCGCCTGAAACGAGCAGCACGATGCTCAATCATTTGCTGTCGGCTCCGTATGCGTTCGTGCTGACGCAATCCTTCAGCTTCATCCAGCAAGACGATGCACGCGGCATGCTGAAAAAGGCACGCAACCGCATGACCAGCGCCGGCGATGACGCAGAATCCCAGATCGCTGAAATCAGCACTGCGCTCGATGATGTGATGTCCCGGAGGTTTGTCATGGGCGAGCACCATTTTTCGCTGCTTGTGAAAGGGCAGACGATGCGTGCTCTTACCGATAACGTCAACCTGGCACGCACTGCGCTGTCTGATGCTGGCATCGTGTCGGCCCGCGAGGACATGGCCATAGAGGCGGCATTCTGGGCACAGCTACCCGGCAACTACAAATTCCGTCCGCGCGTTGCCGCGATCACGAGCAAGAACCTCGCTGGCTTCATGCCGTTGCATAACTTCCCGGCCGGCCGGCGCACTGGAAATTTCTGGGGCGACGCTCTGACCATGTACCGGACCAGCGCCGGCACGCCCTATTACTTCAGCTTCCACGCGGCTGACCCTAGCGACCCGGAAGGCGGATCGAAAAGGGACGTGGGGCATACCCTGGTCATCGGCCCGAACGGTAGCGGTAAGACTGTTTGGATCGCGTTCAATCTCGCAATGATGCAGAAGCAAGGCGTCACGTCCGTCATTTTCAGCAAAGACAGTGACACGGAAATCGTGATCCGCGCCCTTGGCGGCGAGTTTTACGCTATCAAGCCGGGCACGCCCACGGGCTGGAATCCTTTCTGGCTCGACGCGAGCGATCCGGCTACTGTGCCATATCTGAACCGCCTCGTTCGTCGCCTGGTGAGCCGTCCACGCATCGGTGAGGGCGGTATTGAAGTCGACAGCACGCCTCTAACGACTGCCGAAGAAAACGAGATTGCCGCCGCGGTTGATTTCGTCATGAGGATGGACCGGCAGTATCGCCGCTTGGGCCGCGTGCTCGACAGGCTGACCAAAGGAACAGGCTCAGTCTACGAGCGCCTTGCCGCATGGTGCTACTCACGGGAGCCTGGCAAGCCTGACGGCGCGAATGCATGGGTGTTCGATAACGCGACCGATACGCTCATGGATAACTTCGGCACCGTGAAAACGGTCGGCTTCGACATGACCGCCTTCCTGGACATTCCAGAACTGCGGACACCCATAAACATGTACCTCTTTCACTTGGTCGAAAAGCTGATAGACGGCCGCCGCCTAGCTTTGTTTATCGCGGAATTTTGGAAAGCCTTGGGCGACCCGCA
>Ga0308170_10001075_pt1 | contig 28184 bp, 30 predicted proteins | sample PhyBR2_2_FD_202136 | JGI IMG/M metagenome (GOLD analysis project Ga0308170, IMG submission 202136) | Phyllosphere microbial communities from UC Gill Tract Community Farm, Albany, California, United States - DLSLSB.R2 | ecosystem: Host-associated > Plants > Phyllosphere > Unclassified | place...
ACGTCAGTTCTAGCTAAACGGATCCGTAGCGGCATTCTCGTGCCGAGGTGAACTTCCCCTTTGACGAAAGGTCGAGTGATGACTTGTGTTCCTCGTTCGATCTCGGTTCGAGCATTTCGAGGTGCGAACTCGAACGTGTCGATGAGGACAGAGAGTATACTATCAAATAAGAGAAGAGAAAGCGATGTGTCAAGTCGACGCAAGAGGGAACTGAGTACGAGGAAAATCGACGTACGCTTTGATCTCAAGCACTCTACGAAACATGATGAAGGAAGCTATCAGCCTCAATCTGGGCGAGAGGAAGGAGCTTGTACTCACGCAAATTTGTAACCAGGACAAGATCTCGGACCAGCCAAGAAAGTCATCAAACCCGAATAAACTCCCATCTTGCTCTCAATCTTCTTCTCCTCGTCCAACCATCTCTCCGGTCTGAACTCGTTCGCATCTTGACCGAACACGTCCTTGTTGCGGTTGACGGCGTAGACCCCGAGCCATATTGTCTGACCTTTCTTCATCGGGATATGAGAGAGGGTTTGCGAAGGGTCTGTTGCGGAGGGGATGGGAGTCGATGTAGGTATCAGGTCGTCTTTGACGGCTACTCGAGGAGTCGCGGTGAGTGCCGGTTCGAGTCGAAGAGTCTCTCGCTGAGCGAAGGAAGGAATGTGTCAATGTTTGGTCGGACTGAGAAGGAAAGAGTCGATGAAAGCTCACAACAACAGCATCGAGGTATTCGAGCGAGAGCAATTCCTCGTGATCAAGCTCTTCCCGACCATCATCTACCGCCTTCATTCGCGCCAACCTGATCTCTTTCCGTAATCTTTCTTGCCTCGTTGGATCAGTCGAAAGCGCTAGGAGAACCCAAGCGACAGTTCCGGCGATAGTATCGTGACCGGCGAAGAGGAAGCTCTGTGTGTTGTTTGCCATCATTACTCGACGAAGCCTGACTAATCGAGGCAAGCAACTCACATTGAGCTGTCCTCGAAGTTCTTCAGAAGTCATGGAAAATTTCGAATCTGGACCTTCGGCAGCGACTGGCAGTAAACCGAAGAGTGCATGATCAGTCTCTTCAGATCGTCAATGGTCGCACGGGAGCGAACTGGACGTACTGAGTAACGAAATGAGATCCTTCTTTCCCTTGAGACTTGCAACTCCATCTCGCTTCACCTCTTCCCTCTTTGCAGTGATGATCTTCCTACTCTCATGTTCCATATCCTCACAAGCTTTCAAGATGGCCTGTAAGCGAGGATCTGGAAGGTGCTTCAACCAGCTCATAGATGGGAGGGAGTGAAGAAAAGTTCCGATGATCTGATGAATCTAGGTTGTGTCGGGCAAATTTCGTCAGCAGATCAACAAAGAGACCAGTGGAAGAAGATCAGCAGCTCACGAGCATGACTTGAGGAGGGAGCTTGGTTGTTGAAACTCGAGGTGCGAAGAGAGTCGTGAATGCTGATGCGAGAACGTCCTCGTTTCGATCGAGACTTCTGAAGTCGTATCCAAAACCAGCTGGAGAGGATAGACGAGTAAGTTCAGTGACCTAGATCTTGAGAGTGCAGGCGGAACGAGGCTCACTTTTCCCAATCGCATCCAAAGTCAATCGAGTAACCCAATCGGCGACTTCTATCACCACCTCTCCCTCTTCCTTCGTAGCCTTGAATTCATCTAGATCTCTTTGGTAGTACCAAGCTGACATGTCGATCTCTTCTTGTTCGATCCGCTTCGTCCAGATATCTCGAAGCTGTTTCCTCCGATGTCAATTAACGAGATGCCCTGGAACATCGAGAGGAGGAAGAGGTGACTCGCCTGATAGGAGAGCTCGTAGAATGTCGGAAGCATAGCTTTGACGTTGCCGTGAGAGAAAGCGGGAGTGAGCATTCGACGTTGGTGAAGATGATCTTCGCCTGTTTTCGAAAAGAGTCAGCTTCGTTTCTGTCTATAGTCGAGTGTGCACACCTTCTGCAAAGATCAATCCCTTCCCAAGGTGAGTCAACAAATCTCCTCGAAGCTCTGCAGGTTTCTCGTAACAGGCATAAGGATCGTTCGTGAGGAGATAAGTCATCGCTGTCGGATCGGAAAGGAGAAGTAGATCTTGCTGTTCCACCAAGTCCAAATGAACGTCAGTGTGTACTCTCCCCACCGAACCTGAGCTCATAGTATCTACTAACGCCGAGTAGGCCTCGATATCGAACCGCTCCTCCAAACTTTTCCGTCCATTCCGTGTGCGCTTGTCCAGGTTCCTTCATCGCGAACTCTTCCATGTTTCCCCACAGTCGATGAGCCGATTTTGGCCCTGGTATATGGCGAAGGGATGAGAGGAGAGGTCGGAGAAAGATGCGATAAGTCCAGAGGAGAACGAAGTAGAGAGTAGAAAGAGCTGTAAAGAGACTGCGGAAGAGACGCGGGTGAGTTGGGCATGAGAGAGTTATCTCATAGAGTGAGAGAGCTTACAAGGCAGTCAAGAATGGGTGTGCGAAGGTCCAACTAAACGAATCCATCATCTTGAGGAGAAAACACGAGCAGCGACGAAGGAGCGAGAGCGAGTGATAGAGTCGCCATACTAGCCAGACTAGGGTGCGTAGTGTTAGACAAAGAGGGTCTGAAAGACAAGCTGAAACGTGAATCAACAAGGGTCAGGGGAAAGTGATTTCTCGATGAAGAACAAAGGGAAACTTACACGCGGGGAATGTCAATCCTTTTCATAGTGAGTCCCTGTTGAGTATACGACAGACTAACGGGACGCTAGTTGAGCTTCCCGAGCGCAGTTGGAGCAGGGAGGGATGTCGAAGATGAATCGATGAAAGAGATGAAGCGAGCACGCAGGAAACAGGGCACTCGACGATGTGATCGCGGCCTAGTGTCGAAGGGCACTTTACGACGAGAGCAAGTAGAGAAAGAAGACGGAGAGAGCGCGAGCAGAGGCTGGGAAAGCTCGAAATTTCAAAAACCTCTCAAAAGCAGATTCAGTTTCGCAAATCGGTCTCAAACAGCAGTATGTAGTAGTTGCAAGTTCAGACGATGTGTATGGAGATTGCTAAAACCAGAAGAAGACCACGAGAGAGAAAAAGGATTAGAAACAGTGGAAAAGGGGAAACGAGAATCTATAGTACGATCGACGCAGAGGGGAGAGGTGAACCATGAGTAGAGAAAGAGAAAGGGGGGTATAGAAAAGTGTCCGTTGTATGATTAAATCGAGTTCTACATGATTGTGCAATCTTTATCTTCCGCACCACCCTTCGCTTTCCTCAAAACTCTTTCCCTCTCCGCCTGTTTCGCTCCTGAATCTCCCGCGACTTCTTGAGGTGTCGTCGCTCCGTTCACTTGTTGACGGAGAGGCATCCTCACTTGATTCGGTTGCAGAGGAGAAAAGTTCCTTTGCTGCTGTTGTTGCTGAATACCTCCATCTCGAGGGTATCGAGGGGTTCCTCCTACTGTCGCAGATTGAGCTCCATTTGCGTAAGGAAGAGGGTTGAAGTCATTCTGGGAGGGTTGTTGTCGAAGCTGCTGCTGGTAATGTTGACGAGCGTCGAAAGGAGTAGGTTGAGAATTCGATCTTTGACGAGTGAAACCAGGTCGTCCAGGATCAGATTCTCTTCCTTTCCCTTTCACGTCCTTCGAGATTGGCCGAGGAGTACGTCCGACGGATTCACTGCGAGGTTGTTCACTGCGAGGCTGAGGAGGGAGAGGCTGTTTGTTCTTCGTGATGAGTTTGTTCGATAGTGAGCGAGGGTTGGTGGGAGCGGATGGGGAAGGAGTTCGGTTATTGTTGAGGGCGTTAGAAGAAGAGGTGTGACGTAAAGGAGCGACTTGAGCGGGAATCGGTTGACCGGCGTTTCGAAGTCGATCGAGAGCTCGCTTGTCGCCGTGACTGGCAGCTTTTCGGAACCATTCGAGAGCTTCGCGAGCGTCTTGATATGTACCGATACCAGACTGTGCGAAGATATGGTCTACCAATCAGCTTTGAGAAGAATGCGAATGAGAGACCGAGGAAACGCACCTCAGTGAAATACCCACAAGCGTATTCAGCTTTAGGGAAACCCATCTCTGCCGACTTCTTCGCCCACAAGTAAGCTTCCGTATCTGATTGAGGGAGGATGCCTGGTGATCCGACGAGATACCAAGCGGTAAGAGCGAAACAAGCTGCAGGATGATTTTGCTGAGCGGCGATATCTGCGAACGAAAGCCTCATTTCAGCAACTTCTCGGTGGGAGAGGACTGAAGCAAGGAAATGCTCACTGTAGTAATGAATACTGAGAGCGGCATCTTGAGGGCATCCCATTCTTCCGTACTCGTAACATTCACCGAGTTTGTAAGCCGATGGAGCGTACTGAAGCTCGGCAGCGCGCGCCAACAGCTCTGCAGCGTACTCCTCATCCTACAATGCTGTGCGAGCATCAGTGTCGGCCATTGTGAAGGTAACTACCTAAAAATGATGAGAGCTGACCTGGAAAATGACATTATCGATTCCCTTCTCGTGCAAGATCGACAACTCGTGCAAACTCTGAGGTTGTGGAGGATCGACCTGATCTGCCAACTCTGCCGCACGCTTCAACCATTGAACTCCATCTTTCGGTCGTTTCGTCAAACCCAACTCTCCATTGATTTCTGCCAAACCGAGGCGATGCATCGAACCGGGATGAGAGAGAACAGCAGCGCGTCTATGAGAGAGGTGTCCGATCAGTCAGATCCGTTTTGAATGAGAAGGCAAGCTGGAACATACCGATAGAGTGAGACTGCTCTGTTTTGATCCTTTCGACAGCCCCATCCATGTTCCAAACATTGAGCGGCACGGAAAGAAGCGTCGGCGTGACCATGTTTCCCAGCAAGCATGAAGAGCGGGAAAGCTTTATCGTAATCTCGTTTACCCTGTTTCGATTCGAGCATTTGGTTAATTCCCCTCCGCAAAATGAATCAAAGATGTGAGAAACTTACCTTGAGAGTCCCAACACCTTGAGTATAACAATCTGCGAGGAAGTATTGACTCTTGACGTGACCCCTCTGAGCGAGTTTGTTCAAGAGGGTAATACTCTCCGTAACGAGAGCTTTCTGTTTCCTCTTAGATTCCTGCTGAACTTCCGTCAACCTCACTTCATCCGCTCCGTTTCCATTCCCATTCTCCGCCACCGCCATCTTGTCCATCGCTGCAGCTTGTTCCATCTCCGTAACCACCTCCATCACGAAAGCACAGAATTCGAATTGAACATTAACGTCGTTTGTCTTTTTCGCATTCTGTCGATAAAGTTCGAGCGTCTTGTCGTGAGAGAGGAGGGAAGCCATGTTTCCAGGTTGAAGGTGAGATTGATCCATGAGAGGAGTGTTGTGATTGAGAATGTTTGAAGTTGAACCCGAGATTCCGTAGAGCGAAGCTGCTCGACTCGCTGCGTAAGGCGCTTGAGAGTATCGAGGACGATTCGGGAGCTCGTGAGAAGAATAGGAGCCAGAACCGGAGGAGTTGTGGGTTTGTGGACGAGTGCGGTCGACACCAGAGGAAGATTGGGAAGAAAGGGTTTGTCGAGCAGGGGAAGAATCGTTTCGACTCGGAGTAGAATCGCCGGTGGGAGGACGGGAAGATTGTTGGGGAGTGTGAGAGTCGAGACCGTAGAAGGATGAACGTCTTTGTTGCACTTCCGAAGGTTGATTCGAGGTCGAAGTCGAAGCTGTTGGGACGATTTGTCGAACTAAACGACCTTGAGCCGAAACCTCTCCCGGTGCCTGTCCATCGTAAAGAGCTTCTATATCCTCTCCCTGTCCTCCTTCTCGACCATTCAACCCGTTTCCTTCTACTCCAGCCGAGGTAGTTTGCCAAGAAGGAGAAGTAGCTCCCTCTGCCTGCCATTCTCCACTGGGTCTAGCTGGATCGTAGTCCGTAGTTGCATCTGCTCCAAAGAAGCTTGAAGGTCTAGCTTGAGGTTCCTCTGATCGATTTGCAGGTTTCGGTCGAGGTCTGTCAAGTACACTCGAACTGATCGAGTTTGTTGAAACTTTACGTCTCCTCTCTGAAGGGAGGGGGGCGTCTTGTTCATGATCGCGTAGAGGTGCAGTAGTGGTAGAGAAGAATTCGCCAGCTTGGGGTTGTTGAGAGGAAGAGGAGGGATTGATCGATGATGAGAGGGAGGCAGGGAACCCTTGTAAAGCCGAGTCTGCGTTTGTGGAGGATACTGGAGGATAGTCGGGATAAGGCAGAGGCTGCATCGCGCTCGCCATGATGAGGCGAAGTGGGTTGGAGGAAAGCAAAAACAGCGGTTCGTTACCAAAGTTTCGGGGTTTCGACTTTTTCGTAGAGACGGCGGTGTGGAGTTACTGATCGTTGACAACTTCCAGAAGAGAGGAGCCCGAGATAGTGCTGCTTGATGTGGAAGAAAAAAGTTGAGTGCGAAAAATTCTCCTCGAGCTCTCTCGCGAGCTAGCAATTTTCTCAACGACTGTCGAGTACAACAGGTCTGCCGTCTCGTACATCAACTACACACCATCGCAGCGTCGAGTACGACAATGATGAGCAGCTTCTCGTCACGTAGCCGCTCCTGCCATCCTTTGCGACGAGTCAAACGATCTTTGAATTCCTCATTTCCGATTCGAGCTCGATCAGCACTTGATGTAAGCCCCATCTACTTTCTATCTCCGTCCCAGAGTAACCCTTTCCTCCTCCTGCACGTCCACGTCCTTTACTCTCGGTAACTTCCCATCCAACTTTGTTCCCAATTCTTCGCAAACCATTTCGATCCCGCTCTGTACAGCTTCCACTTCCTCCCTTGTCCATCCTCTTCGGAGAGCTCCTCGCAGGTGCCAGTGAATCTCTCGAGGAGTTGATTGGGGGATGAGACAGGACAAGGTGAGGAGGGAGAACAGGCGAGGGTGCGAAGCGAACGGATCGGGAGAAGGGGAGGATGGTGAGGATGGGAAGGGAGTCAAGAAGGTGCCGTAGGTGACGTGCTCCGAGAAGAAGCCTACTCATGATGGCAGAGTCAGCTGAGGTAGAGGAAAGCCACTTCGTTGCGAAGGAGTTTTCAAAACTTACGAACATCCTCCAAACCTCCTTCTCTGAATCTGGTAAAGATCTCTTCGATGTTGCCTTGATAAACCGTTCCCAAACCTTCTCTCCCCGCTTTACTTCTCTCCTCAAACGTCGATTCGTTCCCCTCCAATCCTCGTCGAACGAAACTTTTACTCTTGTTTCCCTCTTCGACCAATTCCTCCAATTCCAATAAAGTTTCTATCGCTTTCGGTACACCAATCAAAATCGAACTCTTGACCAAACTCTCTTTCATCAATCTTGAAACCCATCGACGAGGGTGCGAACTTTCGTCCTCATTCGGGTCGAAAGGTTCTGGTGGGACTGGTGATGGAGTTGGAGGTAGATTCTTGTATGCTAGTGAGAGGCAGGAGGGGAGGAATTGTGACCCCTTCCCGAGAGTTGTTGAGACGAGGAGTGGAAGAAGGTAGTGGGATTGAGGAAGTGTGGATGGTAGCGACTGGCTCAGGCGTGTGAGGAGAGCTGGAATAGCTGGAGGGGAGATCATCTTTGTCGGGGGGCAGTGAAGCAGAGAAAGGGAGAAAGCCTCGAACGAAGGGGAGTTTGAATCGGGAGCGAATTTTGTCGATAGTCGTTGATACAGGGCTTGGTCAATCTCGCTTGAACTTGGTGATGATGGTATCGAGTTTGATCAGATGAAGGCTACGTCGACGGACAACGGCGAATCATCAGGGGAGTAATCAAAAGAGGAGCAGAGGACAAGACGGGAACGAACATGATTGAAATCGACGAATAACTTCCTTCTTCTTGAACTGACAACTATATCAAGTCGTCTACGCGGTGGCACGTAGAGAGCTTCAAGCTTGACAGTGAATCGGCCAGTTCCGTAAGCGGTGGTCGACTGAAAAGAGGAACGATCTGTCGAAGGGGACTGATTGAGATGAGTTGATTGAAGTGGCCAGGTCAGTTGGAGTAGCTCGACTGTTCTAAAGCTCCAAACGAGTTTATCGGTTTGCCTTGAGTGATTAGTGAACGGGAGGTGGAGAAGAGCCGGCAAGAGAGGAATCCATTCCCTTCCTCCCTCTCACTCGAATCTGCCAGTAGCTCGGATAGTGAATATGTCGACCAATACATCAACGCCAGTAGCTCAGCCGATCAACTTGACTGCATTCCGTGAGTTGCTTCCCCCCCTCTTTGCCTCATCAGACAACTCACTGAATCTCTTCATCTAAACAGAGGGTACACTTCTCTTGAGCTCCGAATAGTATGAGAAAGCGCACTAATAAATAGCAAGCTTTGTTCAGGGTTCATCTCGGGAGCTATTGCAGCATGTACCGCCGTAACAAGTTAAACTCCCCCTCCTTCTCCCCCTCCCTCTACAGTTCGATCTCTTGTGCTGACGTACTCGACCATTGCAACAGTCACGAACCCAATGGAAGTCGCGAAGACCCGATTACAGTTAGATGGAGAATTGCAAGGTCGAACTCATCTCTCTCCGACAAAAACCACAACTTCAACTTCAGCTCCCCCATTAGTCTCTTCCAAGATCCCTGAAGCAGGAGGACCACCGAGAGCTGGACCGAATGGGAGAGTGTATACGAGTGCGGTCGATTGTATGAGAAAGACTTGGAAGTTTGAAGGATTGAAAGGAATTCAACGAGGATTGGGAGCTGCTGTAAGTTTTTCTCGGCCTACTCTCCCTTCGAACTAAAGCAGGTAGAGCTGATACAGGTGGAGGGAGTGAACAGTACACTTATCAAATCGCATTGAACGGATCTCGATTAGGTTTTTACGAACCATTTCGACACGCTTTGAATACTTTGGCAGGGAACGATAAGAATCAAACCAAAGTATGGAGTAGTATCGCTGCGGGAGCCAGTTCAGGTGTCGTAGGAGGTGAATTTGCTCGCACTTTCTCACTCTCGTAAATTCCTCGAGATTGACCAAAACACTCCCCCTTCCGTTTTAGCTATTCTCGGAAACCCATTGTTCCTCGTCAAAGCAAGAATGCAAGCCTATTCTCCGTTTAACCCAGTAGGAGCACAACATCATTACCCGACAGTGTTCCACGGGTTCAAATCGATCGTTTCGAAAGAGGGACCGAAAGGTTTGGTGAGAGGAATGGATGCGGCGATTTTGAGAACTGCGATGGGAAGTTCGGTGCAGTTGCCAGCGTACAACTTGGCAAAGACTACTTTGCAGGGCTGGGGAATGGGAGATCACATTGGAGTTTACTTGCTGGCGAGTACTTTCAGTGGTGGATGTGTTTGCGCCGTGATGCAACCTGCTGGTAAGTCACGGTTTCTGTTCTTCCGATCGTCAACCTCACTGAGCACTTCTGGATTGACAGATACCGCACTGACGAGAATGTACAATCAATCACCAAACTCGATTGGTCCTGATGGAAAACCTCGAGGTCTTCTCTGTACGTTCTCTCGTCTCGCTCGAGTCACCTTACAATCAGACTGACTGAGTGAACGAGCTGACTGTACAGACAAGAACCCTATTGATTGTTTGTACAAGACTTGGAAAACCGAGGGAGTTTTGGGATGGTACAAAGGAACTACAGCTCACTTGATGCGAATCGCTCCTCACACTGTGCGTCCTCTTCCTACCTCTATCTTGCGCATTGTCGCTGATCCAGGAACCGCTTCTCAGGTCGTTACGTTGGTTATGAACGAGTTCATTTCTCGAAAATGGACTGCATACAAAGCTGCGAAATCGGCAGGAAGAGATTAGACGTGAAAAGGGGGATAGATTATCGTTTATTGCTATACTACATACTATCTCTTATCCTTCGTATCGTCACGAAGAGGCAGACGCTCTCTCACTCGTTTCGCGAGATTTTTCGTAAGAATCGGAAGAGTCGGTCTCTATCAGTTCAAGTCGGTTTCAAGGGAGACTTTTGCTCAGCGAATCAGTGTGCTCAGTAGTACATCCCAATAGGAAGCGCGGGCGAATCGACAAAGATGAAAAGTTACCGATGCGATTCAACCGCTGATGAGAAATCAGGATCAGTCTCCTCTTTGCTTTCGTCCAGTCATTGAAATCCCCCAACTGCGACCCCCTGTCATGAGTGCTAATCATACTTGGGCGTTCAATCAGGTATGTAGTCCTTCTCCTGTACCCTCTAGCGCTCTGTGAAGCTGACCAACTCTGTCCGATGAACAGCTTAATCAGGTACACCTCAACCCTTCTCCTCAGACTCGCTCTCTCTCGCTGGACGCGTTGACTGACCCAATAGTGTATATAGTTGACTCCTAGTCCTGGATTCTCACCTTCAAACGGTCCAGTTCAAGAACGCAACGAGTTGACTCGTTAGTCTCTCTCTCTCTTTTGAAGTGTCTCATCCTTTCCTCGGCTAACACCCTCGATCTCTCATAGTCTCGTTCCCTTGTGATGGTACCGCACTTCAAGCTCAGTTAGAGCAATGGACCAACGTAGCATTCGATTTCGACTCTCCCGATTTCGGATCTGATCCTGCTCCTCCGACTCCCTTCGACGATAACAACAAACTCCTCCTCGAAGACCCTTCCTCCTCTTCCAAGATCGCCTCCTCTCGCTTTACTCCCCGAGGTGGTGAATCACTCTTCAACGCCGTTCAAACCCCTTCTCTCCCTTCGAATGCACTCAACAGTTCAAGCCAACTCAACAACAATGAACAAGAGATCTCGACTGTTGATTTGAGCGCTCTCCTCGCTACCACCAAACCTGAAGACTTCAACGGTAGTCTCGTCGACCCTGCTCTCGCTCTCCCCAACTTCCACGACGCTTCAGCGGCTCTCCCTTCCACCTTCTTCACTTCCCCCTCGGCTTTCGATTCATCTTCCCTCCCCGCCGCTCCTCCTTCCGCCATCTTCGACCATGAAGTAGAGGAACACGCCCCTTCGCCCTCGACTTCGACCGCTTCATCATCAAAGGGAAAGAAATCTGCTCCTGCCGCAAAGAAGAAGCGTGCTCCTGCAGTTGAGAAAGTCAAGGCTTTACCTCTCCCTGAAGGAGTAAACACGGATGGAATGACTGAAGAAGAGTTGAACAATCTGGCGATCGAGGAAGACAAGAGGAGAAGGAACACTGCTGCTTCTGGTGAGTTTCACAATCTTCTGACTTTGTTCTTTGAAAAGTCACTTATTCTCTCGCGTGGATGATCAGCTCGTTTCCGAGTCAAGAAGAAGCAACGTGAACAAGCACTCGAACAAACTGCGAAAGAACTCCGAGACCGTGTCGCCGCACTCGAGAAGGATGTTGATACTCTGCGAACCGAGAATGGATGGTTGAGGAGTTTGATCACCGACAAGACTGTTCTGTATGTTTGTTCTTCCCTCTCGACTCACTTCCTATAGCTGACTCGGAGTTGGCCAACCATTTTACAGAGGAGGTAAAGATGGAGCTTCAAACAACAAGAAACGAGCGCGTGAGGACGACGAATCCAACAACTTCTCGTCGTCCGTTCTTCACGTGTAAAAAAAGGGGGTCTTGTCGTTTTCTTCGTGGCTTGTATCGTTTCTCCCCCCTCTAGCAGTCTCTCCCGTCTCCTCGTCGTTTTTTTTAGCAGTCCAACCTGTGTCGTCAATTTTAGTTCATCTTTCTTCAAAAGAGCGGTTCAACCCCGTCTCTCTCTCTACCCCCCTTTTATACTATCCTACTTTTTGTGGCTTCATCCACCTATTCTGATTTTCTCGTATTCAGTCATAACTTCTTTTTGAAAGATCCTCGTCGTTCCTCTCTATCAGAGAACGAAGACTTTGCAAGGTTCTCTCCATCTTCGCGTTGTCGAGCGGGAGCGTCTCGAGTGCAAAGGTGCAAACGATCAACATTAACGAAAACGATGGTGAAACGTAAACTTGGAATTTGCTTTTCTCTTCTCTTCTCTCACTTCGATCTTTCATCTCAACTTCGCATCCAGACTGTCAATTCGAGTCAGCTGGAATAACCTGTGACCGGATACATGTTAGCTCTGCAACACTTCTCGCCCGCTGCGGGCAGGACTGACTCTTGATCTTGTTCTCTAGTGTTGAGATTATTCTCCTCATCTCTGACTCATTCGCTACGGCCAACGATATTGTGCCACTCGATACACACCTCAGACGCTCCTCAGAATCTCCCTCAGAACCACTTCCGCGCCTCTCCGACCGATTTCTTCAATTCTCCTCCACTCGGCTCAGTCCTCGCAGAGATGGAGATCAAACCTCGCGACTTCCGCTCACCCAAAGGTCGCAGGCTTCCCTATTACCTCAATGGACTCAAGTTCGGCGTACCCCTCGAACCGCAAGTTGATGAGATGTCCCTCGAGTTTCTCGAAATCAACGCGAACCCTCAACTGAGCCGATTTGAAGAAGAGTACCAAGATTCTCAAGAAGCCGTTCGTCGTTGGAACGAAGAACACGAGAAAATTATCGACTGGTTCTATCAAAAGGATTCGCCTTGTTTGGTCGACCCTCGTTATCCGTTGGAACATTCAGATCACCTAGACGAGCTCTCATACAGTTCCCAAGCTCGATCTCAGAAAGGTATCATGATGCGCTGCGTACAGTATCTGCGCAGGGTACTCGGTAACGCAGGATACGAGGAAAAGTTCATCAAGCCGTGGTTGAGTTTTTCGAAGCAGAAACAAGAAGATCTCGTCCTCCTCGTTCTCTCGACTCTCGCCCGAGCAGAAGAAGCTTCAGACGATCCCGGAACGATAGGACCTCAATCGAGGAGTCGCAAGATCGTCCCCGAGATCACGCTCGCCAATCTTTGTTCCGACAATGGCGCTGGACTCGTCGATTTCCTCAACCTCATGACCCACTCAGCCTTGCGCCTTGAGGATCTCGACGAGCACCCAATTCCTAACGATCACTTCTTCCGCAAGTTCGGCATCCGAAAGTCAGGCGAAGCTCTACCTCTGTCACTCGCCGACCGAAGTTTTCAGAACTCCTACATTCTACAAAGGCATTCGCTCTTGTTCAAACTCGCTGAAGCTTTCCTTGATGCGATGGTGAGTCTATTCCTTGCCGCTCAAGTCGTTCATGCTGATACTTCGCGAACAGAGTGGAGAACCGATCTGCATCGTTCGCAACAAATTGACGAGCTTCCGAAGCGAATTGACTGGAGCCAACATCCCTCGACTTGCCGACATCTCTGATCCAGTCAAACGAGAAGCGGCTGTTCGCAAGATTATCAATACCTGTGACGAGCAATGTGCAGGTTGTTTCAAAACAGGTCAGCTTCACGCTTACTTCAAATTGACACGACCATTCCCCCATTGCTGACTTGTCGACTGTCTCGTGTTTACAGCTCGTATGTTGGGAATCAATCGAATGCTTTACTGCGAACGCTGCAAGAAGATTGGGAGAATCCAACCGTACTGCTCAAGGTCAGTCTCTTTGCTGTCGACAACGCCTCACGGCATAACGAGGGCTCTTCACTCCCCTGTTTCGATCTTATAGTGCCTGTCAGAGGAAGGACTGGAAGTTCCACAAGACAGAAAGCTGCGGATCTCAAGTCAGCTCTTATTTCAAGACTCCCATTCATGCATCATCTGCTTCGAAAGCTTCGCCGCTTGCATCTTCAAGAGTAGTGATCAAGGTTACTCTAGAAGAAGCTCCTCAAGCAGTTTGGGTAGGAAAGGGAAGGAAAGCTGGGTCTTCCGATGTTCGGTGGTCGATCGATTGTCTTCCTCCTCCAGACAGCGACGCAGCATTGAACGCCCAAATCCTCCCCGCCTTACGAGCTCTCGCCTTCAGAGTACTTGAAGACGACCAGACCGCAATCGCCCTCTTCGCTTACTCTCACATCCGTCAAGTCTCAAGGGTTCGCAGTGTAGGTGGTCCTCAGTCTTCTCCAGATTCATTCGAAGATGCCCAGGATGACTTCAGGGAGATGTTCGGGCTCACGGGTGACGATGCGTGGGACGATGCTCTCGAGAGAGGAAAGTTGGAGATGGAGAAGGAGGAGAATCGAGCTGTGAAAGAGCACTACCTCAGATCTCAGGACTGGATGTGCGTTTGTCTTCCTCTTCTATCCATTTCTCCCTCTCTCTGATAGAACTGTTGTACTCGTGACTAGCGACTACTACTCGGAACCGGTCGAACCAAGTCTTCCTCCCGAACAGGAGAAAGTGCTCGAAACGGTACCGGAACCGTCACTCGACGACATTACGAAAGAGCTTTCAAGATTGCTAGTCGGTTCCAAGTGAGTGACTCCTTGATGCACAATCGTGACTGATCGAGAAGCTGACCCTTGGTGACTGAACAATCAGCTCTTGCCTGAATCGTGCGAAAATCAAAGCTTTCTTCGAGATTTAGTTCAACTCGCTCTGATGCCATAAGTCGAAGGGTATAGTGTCACGTAGAAGAAGAAGAGGAGGAGGAGGAGTGTTGTGACAACTCTGTTCGAGCGTTGTTGCATAGTTTGTTTCGCAAAGTCAGTAGTAGCCTACGAATCTGTCAATTTCTCTTCGAGCTCGATCTGCTGCTTGATTGGTCCCAGACTTGCGATTCAACCAACTAGCCGAAGTTGCGAGCGCCTCAATTGCTATGCGAAAATCGACGGCCTCACCCAAATTTCGACTTTCTCCCTTTTCCTTCACTCCTCACCTTTCGCTCACTGCTGCTTCTGATCGACTCGAACAAGCCTTCTACCAGCCAATTAATAGCACAGTAAGCTCCTATGGTCTCTCCATAGACTCGAACCGCGCGCTGACGATGCTTCAACCTTGATCTCAATCACCTTCTCTTCACTCGTAGAGACACTCTCAGAGACTCGCACAGATTCCTAAGACTACCAACATCACTCAGCAAGCCCTCAACATCCTTAGCTTCCTCCTTCCGCCTCTATTCGTCTCACGACATGTCTCGTCTCGAAGCTCTTCCTCTCGAACGCTCTACGAAGGGCAGACGGCCCCCTTTGTATGCCTTGACGTACCCTGGCCGGCACTTCGATGACGACGATGTATCTCTGGAGGAGTTGGAAGTTGCAAACGACGTTTTGCTTGGAGTAGTTGACAAAGGGGATCAGAGTTGGGAGAACGAACATGAGGCGGTGATTGCGTGGTTCTACGATCCGACATCACCCTGTCTCGTCGGCGGAAGCTTCCCGGATGATATGTCATCTCATCTCGATGAAATGGCTTTCGCTTGTCGTGCTCGAGGGGAACAAGTCATCGCATCCGACGCAGCGACGCTCAGCTTATCACTCAATGGAAACGGTAGGATCAAGCTACAGAAGGAAGGGTTCGAACCCTGGCTCAAACGAACAGATTCGGAAAGGAAGCAAATCGTTCTCACTACCTTGGCGAATTCAGCTCGAGCCGAAGAGGTCGAAAACTCCCGTCTAATCGCTCGCTATCGCAAACTCGTCCCGGAGATCCAAGTCAAGAAGCTTTGTTCCGATGGAGGAATGGGACTCGTTCGACTTTTCGAATACATCGCACCTTACGTCCTTGACGCTTCAAACCTGTCGACGAACCCAGTATACAACGAAGACTTCTTCCGCAAGTTCGGAATCACGAGATCTCCCAACCAACTGCCGCTATCCTTGGCTAGCAGAGCGTTTCAGCAAGAGTATTTGCTCAAACGACACAGTCTTCTCTTTCGCTTCTGCCATCTGCTCATCTTAGCTCTCGTAAGCTCGACCTTGAGGACGTTTAAGAAACTAGCTGACGCTCTTTGGGCTGGTAGGAATCGCAAGAGATCCCTCGCGTTCAGACGCAGCGATCAGATACTTTATCCTGCAGAGTTGGCACTTTCCGAAGCGAAATCACCGCTACAAATTGCGCTGAAGTCGCCGACTCGCTTTCGGATTCTCCCAACTCTCACCCAGCCAGTCGTTTCGGCGACTGTGCTGAGGAACGCTGCTCGACCTGCTTCGAGAAAGGTGAGCGACATTTTTTGCTCGAAGTTCCGCTCCCTTCGCTCAGATAGCCTTTATAGGAGGAACGAAAGAGGTTCCCAAGCTCCTTTACTGTGGACGATGCAAGAAAGTCGGTCGAATTGAACCTTACTGCAGCGAGTGAGTACCGAAATTTTTTTCCTGTCTCCAATAGCCTCGTAGAAGCTGAAACAACCCATCGTTGCCCGGTGACAGGTCTTGTCAACGCGAGGATTGGCGCAGGCACAAGAAAATCGGGTTCTGTGGTACGAAGCTCAGCACTTGCTCGACGATTCCCATCATCAACTCCACACCTTCACATCCTCTCCGTCTCTACTTCCTCAACAGCCTCGTCAAAACTCCCGAAGCTTTTTGGTTTATCCAAGATCAAGGTGCATCGGCTGATTTCGCCATGAGATGTAACGGGGACGTGACTGGAATCGACCACGCTATGCGGAAGATCTCACTCAAAGCACTTCGAGATCAAGATCCCCCTTCTATCGACTTACTCGCTTTCGCTCTCATCGAAAATGACAAGACTCCTTCGAGATTAAAAGGCGAATTAGGGGACGATGGATCGATGAGCGCAGCCACTTCGTCGCAGAACGTTGAGAACGAGGTTCCGAGTTACGAACATCGCAAGTCCCAGTTCAGACAGATTTTCGACCTCCTCGACGACAAGCGATGGAAGGAGTGTGTTGCTAGGGGTAAGCTGGCGATAGAGACGCCTGAGAACCTCCTCGTCAAAGCTTACTACGTGATGAATCGAGAATATCCGTGAGCTCAATCGTTTCTTTGAAGGTCTCACACTATTTACGCTCGGCTGATCCTCGTTTCGAGCGGTGGAAAGACCCGGACAGACGGAAGAAGAACGCAAAGATTGGCTGCTCCACGAGGCTTTGACCTCTACGCAGTGGACCAATCCGGTCGATCAATTGAAGGCGATGATCGACGTGGAGCTTCTCGCTCCGTGAGTTCTCGAATAGAAACAGTTGCGGCAATCTAAGGAGACTGACGAATTTGTCGGGTCGAGCAGTCTCTCGTTCAGGTGAAGATCAAGTTTCGATGTTCAGACTTTTATAGTCGGTCTCGAGAACCGAAGAATAGGAAGAGGGAAACGCTTGATGATACGATGAGCGGTGTTGTGCGAGAAACCTGAATCTGTAAAGTTTGTAACGAAGTTTTCGCTACTGCCTAAACCCTCGCGATCGAGCTCTCTCTCGTCTTCGGTGCTCTTCCTCTTGCTTAAGACTGATACTGAGATGAGTAAACGCTGAGAGTACACACAAACAATATCCTAAACAAACAACGAAACTACTCCTTCATCTCGACGTCCTCTCCCTCTTTCTTCCCTTCCTCCTTCGTTTCCTCGACAACCTTTGCTTGCTCAGTAGCATCCGTCGTCATCGGACTCGCCTCTTTACTCGCCTCCTTGCTCACTTCCTCCTTGTCTCCAGCTCCAGCAAGCAAGTCGAGCTCATCCGTTCGCTTGTCCATCCAATCACTACATCTCATAACCCTATTGTCCCTAACTTCGACAGGAGTGAAAGAAGGGTTCTTGCGATGACGAATGAGGACGTCCTCCGTTTCAGCAGCGAAGAAGAGCTTGTAGGATCGCATACAGATCTTCGATTGGAGTCCGGAGAGAGCGGTGAGACCCTTAGGCAACGCGCCATCTCTTGGCCGAACGATACGGATGTTGCTGAAGAACGCAAGTCGAAGTAGTCAGCGGCGCAATCGCAGAAACGAGAAGCGAAAAGAGGAAACTCACCGAGTGAGGAAAGGAGAATCGGGTACTGAGGTTAGTCCAGGTGTTCTATCGTGCTTGATGTAACCTTCGACATACTTCGCCCATTCCTTCTCCATCGCTGGAACATCTTCAGGTCCAACAGTGTCCTTTCCGACGAGTTGGAACGAAAGAGCTTTCCTCGATGGGACCCATTCGAGGCGGTAGAGGTTCTCATCGATTCCTAGGGCTGATTCGGCGTGTTGTCGATAAGCGAGCTGTTGACTGTGAGTCGAGCGTTCAGGATGAGCACGATCTTGTCGAAGGAGGTTGAGGAGTTCTTTCGTTTTAGGATCGGCGAGGGCAGCTTGAACCTGTTTGATGATGCTGGTAACGAGTTTGTCGACGGTGAAGAGCATGTAACCTTGACTGGCGAGAATCCGTCGAATCGAGTCTTCGAAAGCGGGTTGATCGAGTTCTCCTTCGAAGAACTTTTCGCAGAGTGCAAGCGCTCGTTGATAGTAGTATTCGGCGGTAGCGGTCCATCTTTCGCCGTTGGCGGGAGCGAGAGATAGGGAAAGCGAGAGAGAGGGAACGTTGGAGGTGGTGATAGATTGTGGTGGTGGAGGAAGGGCGAGGGAAACAGCAGAGTTGCGAAGGAGGGTGAGTCGATGATAGAGTACCTGAAGGCAGAACCACGTCAGCTGAATGTATACTAACAGACGATGGTACTCAGCGTACTTGGAAGAAGCGGATAAGAGCGTAAAGAGTCGAGTTGGCAAACATGTTCCAAGTCTTTCGTTCTTCGAGAGCGGGAGGCTTGTTTTCGAGAGGACGTCCAGCGTCAGCTAATCCAGCGGCTCCATTCTGGCGCGAGTCGAGTGATGTTGCAAAGCTGTTCGAGTCGATGATGGGAGATGCTTCGCCAGTTTCACCTCCTGCGACCGAGGTATCGACTGATCCTTCTCGACTCATCGCTTCTCCTCCACCTTCGTAGCCTTCCGGACCTGGAGTCGTATCGTTCATGACGCTATCCGTCTCGCCTCCAGTTCCCGAAGGAGCTGGACTGTTCCCCCTCGAACTTGGTGCCGAGTTTCCTCCGTTCGCTCCGACTCTTGCTCGACTTCGCTTCTCAGTTGGTACCGTCTTCCTCAAAGCTTTCTTCCTCAAATCTCCTCCCTTCTTCGCCTTTCTCCCAGCTCCAGCAGATGATGCTAGTGCAGCTTCGACTGCCTCGTCGAGGGATTGAGTACCGAGTACACCTCCAGCTTCACTTGCGCTGTCGAAATTCGATTCCATATCTTCGGCATCATTCGTTCCGGCCAGTAGCTCAGCTGAAAACTCTTCAGGAGAGATGGCGAAGGAGAGGGCGAGAATGTCGCGAAGAGCCGCATCGACTCGAGGTTTTTCGGCGAAAGTGACAAGGTGAGATCGATCGAGGTAAGAGAAGACGAGTCGAGCAGCATCGTAGAGCGCTCTTCGATCTGATACGTCGTAGGTGAGTTGGAAACGATGTGCAGGTTGAGGTCGAGGGTCGATCGTTGCTCGCTGGTTTTGTTCCCGTTTGAGAGATTCGATTTCCGAGACGAGCGCTTTCGAAGTGAGGAATCGTTTGTCGTTTGCCTTGAGTGCGATACCTTGATGATCGAGAGCTTTCCAGAAGTTTTTGGCGTCCTGTGATCGCAACTCGTCAGCTTCGCAAACGAAGGAGATTTTGAGGACGAGCAGCTTACCGATTCTCGCCAAACTCGATTCCATTCCCTGAGAGCTCGCTTCCATTCCTCATCCTTCTGCTTCAATCTCGCGAGGACGATCGGCACAGCAACGCAAGGGTTCTCGTGCAACGCCTGAATAACCTCGAGTCCTTGTTCCTTCCCATAAACTCGTTTGAGGACCCTCTGATAAATACTCTTGTTTTGATTCCCCAATCCAGGTTTGAGTCGGAACACTGCTCGTTCCTCGGGGTCCATGACGGCGATTCGACTGGCGATGGGTTCGAGGAGAGTAATCGTGCGAAGATTGGCTTCGATATGGTAATCGTATTCGTGACGTTCTTCCTCTGATCGGTGTAGTGCCTCCTCGTAAGGGTTCTTGCGATTCGCGACGAATCCCTCATCGGAAGCGAACGAAGGTTGAGAGACTAGTTCAAGGGAGAGAGATCAGCAAGGTACTGTGAAGTTGAGAGAAGCAGGCTTCGACTTACCCCATTCATCGTTCAATACTTCCCAACAGAGAGCGTCTCGACCAGAACAGCTCAAAGAAATCTCCTGTGAGGTGATGATGCCGTTGATTCATCAGCAAGACCGCCTAGATGAGAGAGTCCACAGGCAAGATTCGACTCACCTCTTTCGGTAATTTCCGATACGAAGGACCATAAGTTTTCCAATCTTTCCCAGCATCGAGCTTACTCTTTCTCCAACCTTCACCATCCGGTCTCGGTACATTCTCGACAACTCTCTTCCCATCAACCACCTCGATTCGATGACCTGGATCTCCGACCGCTTCCCCTTCAGTCCAACCAACCAATTCTCTGAACTCCTCCCATAATTTCTCATCCTGGTTCAAGAACAACCAAGCTCTCGCGACGAGTGCCGTAAGATCGATCAATTCTTGAGTGTAGAGATTAACTAGTTTGAGGAATTCGAAATAAACTGCTTGATCCTTGGTGTGAGCTTTCACTCGTTGGAAGAATGCGAGATCGGGTGCGGAAGCGACTGGTTTCGGTGCGAGAAGAGGTTGGGGAGGAGGGGCAGCGATAGGTGCATCGGGGTAACCGTATTGTTGTTGTTGAAGATGATGATGAGCGGAGTGTTGTCCTCCTCCATAAGTTGCGGAAGGTTGGACGGCGGCAGTGGTAGAAGGATGTTGTTGGTGAGGTGCTACACCTCCATAGTAAGCTTGAGCTTGAGCATGATGAATCGCTGCTGATGAATAACCGTCTCCTCCTCCTCCGAGTGAAGGTGAATCCGAATGATACATCGAGTTCAAATCCGCTGGACTTTGACCCTTTCCACCTCTCCCCGAAGTCGACAAGTCTCGTGAAGGTCCTTCAGCCTTTCGTTTTCCTTTGCCAGGTCCACCCGTTGCTTTCTCCCCTCCTACTCCTCCGACTCCAGGTTTCGTTCCAGTCTTCGTTCGTTTCGACGCTGTAGAACCAGCATCCTTCGTTGGAGCGGGAGCGGCTCGTTTCGCGGTTCCTCGACCGATCCCTCCTCCGTTCGCAGGTTGTGGCTGTTGAGTAAGCGAAGGAGCGGGAGAAGGTGCAGCAGCTTGTTGTTGTTGTTGTTGTTGACCTGAAGCAGAGGTATCGGGAAGGAACTGTTTGAATTCATCTAGAAGATCGGGGGCGGCAGCGAAGAGAGTCGTAACTTGAGAGTAAACCTATCGAGGTCAAGTCAAGTGAGCCAAAAATTCCGAAGAAGGAAGAGATTCGATTCAACGTACCTCTTGAATCGCCTTTCCTTCCTTCTGATAAGTTTGTAAGATCTCCAAGAATGCTTTGTACGTATCGGGCTCTTTCAAGAATCGATTCTTGATCTTGTTGACATAGTTGATGGCATGATTGAATTCCATCGGTGGTCGAGCATCTACGCTCGCGCCGGGAGTGGCAGCTTGAGGGGTCGTAGCTGAGGCTGGAGGGGCAGAGGGAGCAGGTGCGGCGATTCCTCCGAGAGCGGCGGAGGCAGAGGAGGAAGAAGCCATTTGCGAAGAGAGGAGGGAAGCTGCTCCTGGAGTTGCAACCGGGGTAGCAGACGCTGAAGATTGCATCGACGAAGCGGTTGGAGCAGGAGGGAGGTTTTGGATGTTAAGATTCGAAGAAGCGGGATTCGAAGTTTGAGGAGTAGCGGTTTCTTGTTTGACTGATAGGATGTCGTTTGAAGCAGGAGGGGGAGCAGGGGAAGGTTCGACAGATTGACCGGTCACTTGAGTACGAGTCGTCATTCCCATAGGAGTCGTGACTGTAATCGTTGTGATTCCCTTTTCTCCCGCTGACCCAGCTCCACCAGATTGATCTATCGAACATTCGATTCGATAACCTGGAGGGAGGAAAGTGTTGAAGCCTTGAATGAGTGCAGGATGTCCTCGGAAGAGAGTCGAGACCTGTCAAGTCAGAGGTTGAGTGGTCAACAGGGGGGAAAGAGAGTCGAGGAAAGTGAAAACCTTACTCGATCGATAACGCCAGGAGTGTCGATTCCTTGAGATTTGAACTCTTTCATGATGCTGTCAACCGGCGAAACATTGGTTAGCGACCCCTTGAGGAGAAGTTGAAGCAAGTTGAGCGCACGTCAAAAACCGATCATAGACTACGACAAACAGGAACAACAAAGTCAGTAACTGTGAGCTTTCAAGTGAGGTAGTTAGGACTCACCTTCAGTCTGTTCATGGAAAGTAACCTTTACTCTATCGAGGTAGCTGTTTGTATGCGAAGAGGGAAGGAAGCGGGAAATAGGTCAACAAGAGTGGAGTGTGTTAGCGAAAGAGAGTGAGGGTAGCTCACCTGAGAGCATCCCTGACATTGAGGTTTGATTTCTGTTCTGCCGTCGCCATGATGAGCGACGCAGTGTGTTGCTCAAGTTCCGATGAAAGCGAGGAGGAGAAGAGTTTCGAGTTTCGAGAGCTGAGTGAATGCGGTAGTTGCGAGTCGACAGATGCACTATGAGGGTATTATCCGAGGGGTGAGAGAGTGAGTGGTGAGAAGAAGGAGAAGTGAGAGAGAGGTCGGCGGAAACGAGGCCGTCCTCTGAACTTTGTGAAATGAAAGAAGTTCCGAGAAAGAGAGAGAGAGAGAGTCCTCCCTTCTACTCCTGCACCCGAGTTCACACTGGCGAGCACGGCGGCAAGAAGACTATCACAGCAGTCTAGACTATTATCGACAGTATCCAACATGGCTTCCCAATACTCCGTTCGTAAGTTGATACTCCTCCTTACTCCCCTTCGAACTTGCAACTCACCTTCTCTCCTACAATTGTACAGGTCAACACGGTGCACAAAACACTCTTGGTAAGCTCACATAGGAGCTGTTTATGCGCTTGTCCTGTTCGCTTCGTCTCATTCTCGAAGAAAGTCAACTGACGTGCTTTCCCCTTCTTCAACTCTCTTCCTCTCTCTCTGCTGCCCCTACCATCGATCACTCGGACTCCTAAATTGTACAGAGTACCGTGCATTCGTCGAGAAGGATGGCAAAGTCGTTTCACCTTTCCACGACATTCCCCTCTTCGCCAACGAACAACGAACCGTCTTGAACATGATCGTCGAGATCCCTCGTTGGTCCAACGCCAAACTCGAAATCTCGAAAGAAGAACAATTCAACCCGATCCTCCAAGATACCAAGAAGGGTAAACTTCGTTTCGTACGAAACTGTTTCCCTCACAAAGGTTACATCTGGAACTACGGAGCGTTCCCTCAAACTTGGGAGGACCCTTCTCACACTCACCCCGAAACCAAGGCTCTCGGTGATGACGACCCTCTCGACGTTTGCGAAATTGGAGAGGCAGTTGGTTACACTGGTCAAGTCAAGCAAGTAAAGATCCTCGGTATTATGGCTCTCCTCGATGAGGGTGAGACCGACTGGAAGGTCCTCGTCGTCGACGTCAACGACCCTCTCGCTGCCAAGCTCAACGACATCGAGGATGTCGAACGTCACCTTCCTGGTCTTATCCGTGCAACCAATGAATGGTTCCGGTACGTTCTTCTTTCCACTCTCGCTTCCCTGAAGTCATGACTGACAGTTGTATGCTGACAGCATCTACAAAATCCCTGATGGAAAGCCCGAGAACCAAGTGAGTTCCCATGTTCTTGAAATTCGCCGACGAGGCAGAATGATCGATGTTGATTCCCTCTCTCGTGAAATTGTCTTTAGTTCGCCTTCTCCGGTGAGGCCAAGAACCGCAAGTACGCTACCGAGATCGTTCACGAGTGCCACGAAGCCTGGAAGCGATTGATCACTGGACAATCCAAGCCCGGTAAAATCGACATGTACGCTCTGCCTTCGCCTTTACATCCCTCCCAATCCATCGAGCTGACTTGTAGAGTGATGTAGCTCCAACACTTCGGTCGAGGGATCCGCCAACCGTGTCGACTCTTCCTCGGTTGGACCTGATTCTAGGCAACAAGCCGCTCCTATCGATTCTTCCATCGACAAGACCTTCTTCATCTCCGGACACGCCGTCTAAATTCGGTTATTCTGTCAATCTGGATACAAAGAGTGGAGCGGAGAAAGGAGTTTTATTCGTAAAAAGGAAAAGGGAGAAATATGAAAAGTACAGGGCATTTGTCGTTATCCGAGTGGGAACTTCCGAGCGCTCTCGTGTGTCACTCTGCGTCTTTCGAGAGGACAGTGACAGCAGCGCGGCAGGGAGGAAGCGCAAGGTTAGCGAGGGAGTCCGAAAAGGGGAACTTTTTTGCGATCCCTTCGACTGTTTCGAGCAAAAGTGGCGAATGATAGACAATCGACCGTTGCCTTCTCGTTATTGCTTTGTTTGACGAAAGCGCAAGTTACGAAGTTTGCGAAAGAGATCGATCCCTCAACCAACAATTGAACTCCTCTCTCGTCTTTCTTTTCCCCCTCATCCGATGTCGACCTGAGTTTGTCTCGCCTTTCCTCTTCCCTTAGTCAATTCATGTACTCATGAGTATCTATACAGTGTCACGACCACCGGAAGTACGCGCTCGTAAAGTGCTAGGCAGTTCAACGAGTTCATCAAACAACGTTCGCTCACCAACTCTAGCATCATCGAAACCAATCAGAGCACGCGTAGACCTATCTTCACTAGCATCACCACCTACTTCACCTTCTCTCGGTACTGCGAATTGGACTCCGACTCAACCAGTTCGAGTTAAAGCGAAATCTACAATAGGAGGAACTGGAGGGATAAGGAGCGCACCTACTACGCCTACAGTACAACAGAATGGTGCATTTAGATCTACTCCAACTGCGGGAGGGTATGTCAGGGCAGCTTTGAGTCCTCACACTCCAGCAACAACTTCGGGAGGAGGAGGAGGAGGAGCGAGAGCGACTTCACCTCAACAGAGGGCTCGTTCACCAGATATAGCAACCGCAAGGGCTAGGAATACTCCAAAAGTAGCTACTCAACCGGCGAATGCAGATTTGAGAGGTCAAGGGGATCCATTCCCTTCTTCATCCAACAATCCTTTACCAACTCCCATAACACATCTCCCTTCCTCCGTATCAGTTCGACGACTACATTCACCTACTCTCAGACAATCACAACGACAAGAACGAGAACGAGAATCATACCTTTCAACTTCAACTTCGACAAACGCTTCTTCTACCTCTTCTTCTTCTGTCCTCCCTCCACTCTCGACTTCCCCAAGCAGTATCGCTTCTTCCCCTCTCACATCACCGAACCTACATTCTCTCTACGACTCGACTGCTTCCTCGACCCTTTCCCCTCCCTTATCTCACTCGAACACCGGTTTAGGGTTCTACGATCAATCCTCTCTCGGTCACAAAGCGGGATCATCGTCTCGTGGAGCAGGAGTGCGACGGACGAGTGGAGTGAGCAGTATCTCCTCGACTTCTGACTGTCCACCTCCCCCGCATCCAAACGGAGCAGGACTCTTACCACCCTTCCCGAGTTACTCTTCTCATTACCCCTCGACTGTCATTCCCGATTATCCCTCATCCCTACCACAATCACCTTCAATCCTTTCCTCCTTCACCTCGACGAATCCACTTCGATCCCCTACACTCCCTTCCTCTTCCTCTTCGAGAACCCTCAAATCCTCTTCGATCTCCTCAGCTTCCACCTGTCGACCAGTCAGAACAAGGACAACGACTTCTTCCTCAACTGGATCAGTCTCGATTCCTTTCCCTACCTCAACCTTTTCGACCACCGCAGCAACCGTCGATTCACCCGTTTCGAGCAACAATCATGGGCAGAGAGCGAGAGTGGATCAGATGGATTGGTCAACTCCTCAGTACATTGAAGACAGGGCGGAATCGAATGAAAGTCAGGACAGAGCAGGAGCAGGGTTGGCGAGTCCTGGACTGAAAGCAGGATTTGATCATTCGAACGCGATGGAGAGTTTGTTGAGGGAGAGTATAGAGAAAGAGATCGAGGCGAAAGTTAGTCGAAGGGTGAGTTCAAACAACCATCTCCGCACTCTCTAACATTTACGGATACTGAGTGGGAAGTTGTTCGCTCGCAGATCATGGATCTCGAAATTCGAACTTCTTCGTTACTGAGTATCAACGCTCAACTCGAACGACAGAAACTGAAACAAACGTCAGAGATGAGGGAGCTACGGCGGAAATTACGAGAATCGTTAGGAGGTGGAGGAGGGAGGCAGCGATTCGATCTCGACGAGATCCGCTCTTCATCCTCTGGCGGCGAATTATCGGATGTAGATTATGACGATGAAGATGAGGATGGCGAGGTTCAACCGAGTTGGGAGGAATTGTTGAGGACGGACAAGAGTTTTGGACAGGTTGCGAATCTGGTCGATGGGTTGTTGAAAAGAGGGAAGAAGGCGGTTGAATACAAGGTTGAAGAGAAATCTCAGGTGGGAAGAGTATTGAGTACAGTGGAGATGGAGGATCGGTTCGAGGAAGAACGGGAGGGAGGGGAGAATGGGAGTGGGAGTGGGAGTGGGAGTGGGAACTCGAGCGAAGGGGAGGGGAGCGTCGAGTGAACTGACTTGTCCTTGAGATGGCGTTGTTGCCGATACCTATATTGTTACTAGTCTCTTCTCGTTTGATGTATATACTACAGTACTCAGCTCGCATCACCTCTCCATACCCATCTTTTCGACTTTCTCACATCCCCTAATTTTCCAATTGTTTTCCTCTTTCTTGTTGATATTCTCATGTATGTTCCTCTTTCCTCCACGTCTCTCCATGTCGGTGATCCTGACTAACGATCGAATCGCGAACCCTCCTAGGTGTGTTGTAATACTGCATGCAACTCTCCCTTTCTTTCGACACCTTGCGAAAGTTCCCTCTTTTCTTCAGCTTCGACGATCTCGCACTCTCGCAATCCAATATCCGCTCTAGTAACGATCCTCAAGAGGCCAATTCGGAACACTCAGCTAGCTCGGAAGACTCGGATCTCTTACGACAAATGGAATTCAGAGGTTGAATGTTCCAAATGATCCCTTCTCTCGCCTTACTCTCGCCTTCGACAGCCTGACGACACTTGACGGATACAAAGGGACGACACGCCGATCAGTTAGCCGAGGTTGATGGCACCGATTATCCCTAGTATCACAGACATTGGAAAAGGATTGCTTTCGGGAGGTTTGAGTTCAATCCGCCACGATCTCGGACTAGTTCTTCGATACACCCTGATCTGGTTCTGTATAGCTATTTTCGATACTGTGAGTCCAACTTCGAGCTCATTGGGCGACGAGGAGAGTAGGACTTGATCGAGTTGACTGATAATTCTTTTACCTTGCCTCTTCCCTCAGGTCGCTCTGTTCCCGCTCGAGTATCATTATGTATGGAAAGCGAATTGGTCTCTCGCAAAGGTGTTATTCTTGATCAAGTGAGTTTCCCTCTTCCTGTATTGAGCCGGCTCTGCTTCCTCCTCTTTTCCTTCTCGCCTCTCCTCTCACCTTCCGTTCTCTTCTCGTCGCTTCCGAGGGTGTTCGAACTGATCAGATGTACCTTACTCTGCAGTCGATGGCTCGTCTTGTTCCTCCAGGCATCGATGCAGGTACTCGATCGAATTTACGTTCCTCCAGGTTCGTTTCCACCTTTCCCCTTCTCCCTATTGCCTACTCGCCACGCTGATCAATGAGTTGACTTGTAGACGTCTGCGATCGCTTGTTCTGGATTGGGAGTTCGACCGGAATCTTGACTAGCTTGTAAGCCCAACTTTCGTTGGAAGAGTCTGCCATTCCTTCGTGACACCTCCGGAAGCTGATCTCACGAACTCGCCTCTTGCGTAGTGTCTGCTTCTGCATTCTCTCAATCCGAGTTTACGCTCTTTACGAACGTAGCGTCAAGATTCTCTCAGTGTGAGCTGAGCGATACACTCTTACTCCCTTTTGAGGACTGAAGTCTCTCTGTTGTTCCACGCTGACAGACTCATCGGGATCATAATCTGCTACATTGGGTTGGTCGTCGGTTCAGCATCTCAAATTCAGCGTGAGTTGCGCTCTTTTCGAATCTATTTCTCTTCGCTCGCTGACGCAGTTTCGCTCGCTCTGTAGGTGTCGAGATGCCGCCACGTATCGCTGAGATCCTCGGTCTGACTGGCTGCGGTACTCTCGGACATTCTCGATTAGACTTCGCTCAGGCGATCACGATGTGAGTTTGAATCTCTCTCTCATTCATTCGCGACTTTCTTCGCGACTGACTTTCTTTGCTGCGCGATCGGATACAGCTGGGGAACGTTCTTCGTTGCGGATGCGATCATTCTCGCTCTCACAGTCTCTCGATCAATCCGAATCACTCGACAAGTTGGCAAGATTCCGATTGTTCAACGTCTGCGTCAAGATGGAGCGATCTACTATCTCATCGCTACTGGTGTTAATGCCGTCAGCGTCGCCATCATCATTCGTGCGCTTCCAGTCTTCGTCTTCGGATGGCATTCTTCCCTGAGCTGACTTTTCGACTTCTTTCCTCCTCTTCTTCAATGTCTCGCATCCCATAACACCAATCCTCTTCTTCCCTCT
>Ga0308170_10001077_pt1 | contig 28151 bp, 29 predicted proteins | sample PhyBR2_2_FD_202136 | JGI IMG/M metagenome (GOLD analysis project Ga0308170, IMG submission 202136) | Phyllosphere microbial communities from UC Gill Tract Community Farm, Albany, California, United States - DLSLSB.R2 | ecosystem: Host-associated > Plants > Phyllosphere > Unclassified | place...
GCTTGTTGGCGCCGTCCGACACGATGTAGATGCCGAACTCGCCCTTCGGATGCTCGATGCCGGTGTAGACCTCGCCCGGCGGCACGTGGAAGCCTTCGGAGAACAGCTTGAAGTGGTGGATCAGCGACTCCATGTTCGACTTCATGTCGACGCGCGACGGCGGCGCGATCTTGTTATTGTCGATCATGACCGGACCCGGGTTCGCCTTCAGCCAGGCGACGCATTGCTTGACGATGCGGTTGGACTGGCGCAGCTCTTCGATGCGGACCAGGTAGCGGTCGTAGGAGTCGCCGTTGGTGCCGACCGGGACGTCGAATTCCACCTTGTCGTAGGCGGCATACGGCTGGACCTTGCGCAGGTCCCAGGCGATGCCCGAGCCGCGCAGCATCGGGCCGGAGAAGCCCATGCCCTTCGCGTCTTCCGGGGTCACCACGCCGATGCCGACGGTACGCTGTTTCCAGATACGGTTGTCGGTCAGCAGGGTCTCGTATTCGTCGACATAGCCGTCGAAACGCTTGGTGAAGCCTTCGATGAAGTCGAGCACCGAACCCTGGCGGATTTCGTTCAGCTCGTCCACGGCGCGCTGGTTGCGCACCAGCGACGGCTTGTGCTTCGGCATTTCGTCCGGCAGGTCGCGGTACACGCCGCCCGGGCGGTAGTAGGCCGCGTGCATGCGCGCGCCCGACACCGCTTCATAGACGTCGAACAGGTCTTCGCGGTCGCGGAAGGCGTACAGGAAGGGGCCCATGGCGCCGATGTCCAGCGCGTGCGCGCCCAGCCACATCAGGTGGTTCAGGATGCGGGTGATCTCGTCGAACATGGTGCGGATGTACTGCGCGCGGATCGGCGCTTCGATGCCCAGCAGCTTCTCGATCGCCAGCACGTAGCCGTGCTCGTTGCACATCATCGACACGTAGTCGAGGCGGTCCATGTACGGCACCGACTGCAGGTAGGTGCGGGTTTCCGCCAGCTTCTCGGTGCCGCGGTGCAGCAGGCCGATGTGCGGATCGGCGCGCTGGATGACCTCGCCGTCCAGCTCCAGCACGAGGCGCAGCACGCCGTGCGCTGCCGGGTGCTGCGGACCAAAGTTCAGGGTGTAATTCTTAAGCTCAGCCATTATTTCATCCCGTAGGTTTCTTCGCGGATCACGCGCGGAATGTTTTCACGCGGCTCGATCGTCACGGGTTGGTAGATCACGCGCTTCTGCTCGGGGTCGTAGCGCATCTCGACGTAACCCGAAATCGGGAAGTCCTTGCGGAACGGATGGCCGATGAAGCCATAGTCGGTCAGGATGCGGCGCAGGTCGCCGTGGCCTTCGAACAGGATGCCGTACAGGTCGAACGCTTCGCGCTCGAACCAGTTGGCGTTGCGCCAGATGCCGGTGATCGACTGGACCAGGGGCATTTCGTCGTCCGGGCAGAACACGCGGACGCGCACGCGCCAGTTGTGCTCGATCGACAGCAGGTGCACCACCACCGCGAAGCGCAGGCCATCCCAGGTGCCTTCGCCATAGTTCAGGTAGTCGACGCCGCAGAGGTCGATCATTTCTTCGAACGCGAGAGATTTGTCGTCGCGCAGGGTCTGCATCGCCGACAGGTAGTCGGCGGCCTTGACTACCACGGTTACTTCGCCGAGAGCCGACGAAATGGCGGCGTGCTCGCCGAGCGCATTCTTCAGGGCGAGCTCAAGGACTTCGAGTTTTGTCGTCATGGTGTTAGCTGCTTGGTTTTATCGCGCGATGGTGTTGGTGCGCTTGATCTTGTTCTGGAGCTGGATGATGCCGTACAGCAGAGCTTCAGCGGTCGGGGGGCAGCCCGGGACGTAGACGTCGACCGGCACGATGCGGTCGCAGCCGCGGACGACCGAATAGGAGTAGTGGTAGTAGCCGCCGCCGTTGGCGCAGGAACCCATCGAGATGACCCAGCGCGGCTCGGCCATCTGGTCGTAGACCTTGCGCAGTGCCGGCGCCATCTTGTTGCACAGGGTGCCGGCGACGATCATCACGTCGGACTGGCGCGGGGACGGACGGAACACGACGCCGAAGCGGTCGAGGTCGTAACGGGCGGCGCCCGCGTGCATCATTTCGACCGCGCAGCATGCGAGACCGAACGTCATCGGCCACATCGAACCGGTACGGGCCCAGTTGATCAGCTTATCGGCTGTGGTGGTAACAAAACCTTCGTTTAAAACGCCTTCAATAGCCATGGCTTATTCCCAATCAAGGGCACCTTTCTTCCAGATGTACCAGAAACCGACAACGAATTCGGCGATGAAGACCATCATCGTGACGAACGCCGGCCAGCCCAGGTCGCGAATCGAGACGCCCCATGGGAAGAAGAATGCCGTTTCCAGATCAAACAAAATAAACAGGATCGCGACCAGGTAGTACCGGACGTCGAATTTCATGCGCGCATCTTCGAAGGCTTCGAAACCGCATTCGTACGGCGACAGCTTGGCAGCGTCGGGACGGTGCGGCGCAATGATGCGGCCAAGGACTTGCGGAGCGACGCCAACGCCGATGCCGACAAGAAGGAACAAAAGGACGGGGAAGTAATTCTCGAGGTTCACAGCAGAAAAGCCTTATTGAACGATCGGTTGATAAAACACTGCATTGACTGCAGCACCGCATCGCGCAATCCTGGCTTTTTGCCTACCACCAGGATCGTACGACCGAAGATCCTGGGATGCTTTCCAGGATCTTCAGAGATCCTCGTAAAAAAGCCAGCTAGTGCAGGAGCGGAGCCCGTGCGCCCTAGCTGGCTTCTGTATCTTGGTGCCGACGGCGAGACTCGAACTCGCACAGCTTGCGCCACTACCCCCTCAAGATAGCGTGTCTACCAATTTCACCACGTCGGCTGGAGACCAGTATTCTACCCTGCCTTAGCACCTTTTTTCAATGCTCAAATTGCGCTAACACAAGGAAATCTACTGTTTTTTCTCTACTATGTTTTCGCTGTATTCACAGCCTGGCGGGTCGAGAAGCCGCCAGGGCTTGCTGGCGGAGAGAACCCACCGATACTACACCACCCCGCGCAAGCCTGCACGGAGGGGTCCGCTTTTCCGAGCGGACCGAAAGCCTGCTTACTTGGACGGAGCCGGGGCCGGGGCCGGAGTGGCCGCCGGGACGTCCTGGGTCGCGGCCGGCGCCGGCGCCTGGGCAGCCGGTGCCGGTGCCGTGTTCGGCACGGCGTTGCCGGCATTGTTTGCAGGCGCAGTCACCGGAACGGTCGCGTGTTCCATCACCCCGCCGCCGATGCTGGCTGCCGGACGGTTGGTACCGAAGTAGGCCAGCGTCAGGGTCGAGGCGAAGAAGATCGCTGCGGCCACTGCGGTCGACTTCGACAGGAAGTTGGACGAGCCGCTGGCGCCGAACAGGCTGCCGGACGCGCCGGAACCGAAGGCGGCGCCCATGTCGGCGCCCTTACCGTGCTGGACGAGCACGAGACCGATGATGGCCAGCGCGGACACGACCTGCAGAACAACGATCAGATTGAACAACACGTTCATTATTATTCCATTCCAAGGTTAACTACGTTGCAAATTCTATTCCGGCGGCAGGCTCAGGTCGCGTGAATAATAGCCAGAAAATCCTGCGCCTTCAACGCCGCCCCGCCGATCAGCCCGCCGTCGATGTCGGGCTGGGACAGCAGTTCGCGCGCATTCTCCGGCTTCATGCTGCCGCCGTACAGGATGGCCACACCATCCGCCGCTTCGGCGTTACGCACCCGCAGCTGCTCGCGCAGCCGCGCATGTACTTCCTGCGCCATCTCCGGCGTCGCGGTCCTGCCGGTACCGATCGCCCACACGGGCTCGTAGGCAAGCACGATCTTCGCCACCGCTTCCGCCGGCAGCAGTTCCAGCACCGCGTCGAGCTGGGAGCCGACCACGTCGAAGGTCTGGCCCGCTTCGCGCTGCTCCAGCGTTTCGCCGACGCAGACGATCGGGGTCAGTCCCTCCTTCAGCGCCGCCTGCGCCTTGCGCGCCACCAGCTCGCTGCTCTCGCCATGGTAGGCGCGGCGCTCCGAGTGACCGACGATCACGTAGCGGCAGGCGAAGTCGGACAGCATCTTCGCGCACACTTCGCCCGTATAGGCGCCGCCTTCATACGCGGACACATCCTGCGCGCCCCAGGCGATGGCACTGCCTGCAAGCAGGTCTTCGCACTGCTGAAGATAGGGTGCCGGCACGCACACGGCAACCGATGCCTTCGCATCGCCGAGTCCCGCGGCGGTGTCCGCCAACAAGGCCGCATTGACCACACGGCTACCGTTCATCTTCCAGTTGCCTACGATGAGCTTGGGCCGCATCAGAACCTCACGGTCAAATAACCCGCTATTTTAGCGGTCGTTGAATGGGCGGTCAAACGAAGGCTGACCAAAGGCTTGTCATTCATGGTGTTTTCCAAAGTTGTGGGTATTCGTTGTCACGGTGGCCGGCGCCAGGTCAGGCGGGCGCCACCTGCAGCATGATCTTGCCGACGTGGGCGCTGCTCTCCATCAGGGCATGCGCCTGGGCCGCCTGCTCGAGCGGGAAGCTGCGGTGGATTACCGGCCTGATGTTGCCGGCCTCGATCAGCGGCCAGACGCGCTCGCGCAACTCGCGTGCGATCCGGGCCTTGAAGGCCACCGGGCGCGGGCGCAGCGTGGAGCCGGTGATCGTCAGGCGGCGGCGCAGCACCTGGCCGAGGTCGACCTCGGTGCGCGCCCCGCCCAGCAGCGCGATCAGGGCGATGCGGCCGTCGTCGGCCAGGCAGGCTATCTCGCGCTTGATGTAGTCGCCGCCAACCATGTCGAGCACCACGTCGACGCCCTTCCCGCCCGTCAGCTCCTTGACCACGGCCGAAAAATCTTCCGTCCGGTAGTTGACGCCGCGCTCGGCGCCGAGCTGCTCGCAGGCGCGGCATTTGTCTTCGCTGCCGGCGGTGGCGAACACGCGGTGGCCCATGGCGGCCGCGAGCTGGATCGCGGTGACGCCGATGCCCGAGCTGCCGCCCTGCACCAGCAGGGTCTCGCCCGGCTGCAGGGCGGCGCGCTGGAACACATTGCTCCAGACGGTAAAGAAAGTCTCGGGCAGCGAGGCCGCTTCCAGCGGGCTCAGTCCCTTCGGCACCGGCAGGCATTGCTCGAGCGGGGCCGCGCAATACTCGGCATAGCCGCCGCCCTGCACCAGGGCGCACACCAGGTCGCCCTTGCTGAAGCCGCTGTCGCCGAGTTCGCCGTCGACGATCTCGCCCGCCACTTCGAGGCCGGGCAGGTCGGAGGCGCCAGGCGGCACCGGATACTGGCCGAGGCGCTGGAACACGTCGGGACGGTTGACGCCGGCCGCGATCACGCGGATCAGGATTTCGCCGGCCTTCAGCACCGGCAGCGGACGTTCGCAGGGCTGCAGCACCTCGGGCGAGCCGGGCTGGGTGATTTCGATAGCGCGCATGGGAAGCTCCTGAGCGGATTGGCCTGTTGAACAAGTGGCAATTGTACGCCACCGCCAAGCTGCGACCAAGCGAACTGCCGCCCGGAAATTGCTGATAACGTTACCATTGCGCAACTAAATGCTCAGGCGCAGACAAAATGCAACGCGGGTTAGCGCCAGCTCAACAAAAGCGCCGGGGCGGCTTGCCGGGACGGTCGCGGCACCGGATTGGCTCAGCGGGCCCATGCAGAGTGCATTGCCCATCACCAAGGAGCGAAACATGAAGTCGGGCTTACCTGCCCCGCCGGACGCAGGGCGCTGGTGCAGCCTGCCGTTACGCCGCGCCAGACAAGGTCGTCCCGCGCCTCTACAACGTCGTCCCGCGCCTCCAAAAAAAAGTCGTCCCCGAAGGCGGGGACGACATCGTGCTGTTACGTGCTGCTACTGATTACTTCTTGTTGTCGTTCTTGTGGCTCTGCGAGCCGGCCTTCGCATGCTGCTCCGGCGTACCGCCGCGGGTGCCGCCGCTGCCACCGCTGCCACCGCTGCCGCCGCCGCTCTGCTGGCTGCCGCCGCCCTGGCTCTGCTGGCTGCCGTCGTTCTTGTGGCTCATGGAGCCTGCGCGGCGGGCTTCTTCCGAGTTGAACTCGTGGGCGTTACCCGAAGCGTGTGCTGCCTTGCCGCCTTCCGAAGCGATTTCCCGCTGTTTTTGCGGATCCATCGATGCGAAGCCGCGGTTGCTGGTGTCGCTCTGGTTGTTGCCCTTGTTGCCGCCGCCTTGATTGTTCGATGCCATGGTTGCCTCCGATAATAGTGGGTTATGCAACAGCCCGTTCGAAAACTGGCTGAGACAAGTACATGGTAGTCACCATGCACCTGCCCGCCCACCATGAAAGCCCCATGGCTTTGTAGGACTGGACCGTCTCGGATCGTCAGTCTGGTCTTTGCACCAGAAAGCAACTCAAGGGTTATTGCTTCCGGTTTTGGACTGGGCAGGCAAGGGGGTGCCGGGCTTCCAGTTGCGCGACAGCGCTTGCGCTTCCTCGATCTGCTCCTGGGTCATCTGGCGCGCGATCAGGGCGCGCTGCTCGGTCGCGCTGCGGTGGCCGCTGGCTGCCGCCAGGTTCCACAGCATGTAGGCGATGACGAAGTCCTGCGGCATGCCGGCCACGTGGTAGCGGTACATCAGGCCGAGCGCGTGCTGGGCATCCGGGTGACCCTGCTCGGCCGCCTTGCGGAACCAGGTCACCGCCAGCTTCTGGTCCACCGGCACCGCGTTGCCGGTGTAGTACATCGCACCGATCACGTACTGGGCGTCGGCCTTGCCCTGCTGGGCCGCCTTGTAGTGCCAGGTGAAGGCCTGCTTGTAGTCGCGCTGCACGCCGCGGCCCATGTAGTACATCAGGCCCAGCAAGTGCTGCGCGTCGGCGTCGCCGGCCTTGGCGAGCGGCGTGATCTCCTTCAGCGCCAGCGCATAGTTGCGGGCGTTGTAGGCGTTGGCGCCTTCCGTGAAGCCTGCCATCGCACTGCTGTGCAGCCCCAGGGCCAGCAGGATGGCAACGATGTGTTTTCTCATTGTCTCGTTCGGAACGGTATTCTTATTGTTGTATTTGTTGTTCGCTTATTTCCAGCTCACCTTGCCCAGGCCGTCGACCGCCACCTTGCGGTTCAGGGGCTTGCCGTACACCGTCACCGAGCCCATGCCGGACAGGTTCAGGTTGGCGTTCTGGTGCGCCGTGACGCTGGCATTGCCGAGGCCGGACAGCTCGACGTTGACGCTGTCGGCGACGAATTCCTTGGCATCCAGGCTGCCGAGGCCGCCGAGGTCGGCCTTGAGCCACCTGGCGCGCCCGTTCAGGGTCACGAAACCGGCGCCGCGCAGGTTCAGGTCGACGCCCTCGCCGTTCAGACTGGTCAGGTTCATGCTGCCGATGCCGCCCAGGCTGGCCGTCACCATCCGGTAATTACAGGATATGCGCATCGATCCGGCGCCATCCAGGCTCAGTTCCAGCTCGTCGCCGGAGAAGCCGGAGACGTCGGTCGAGCCGAGGCTTTCGGAACTCACTTCGCGCAGTGCCGGCAGGGTCAGCTCGGCGTGCAGGGAACCGAGGCGCACGCGGCCGTGGATGTCGGTATCGATGTTCAGCGTGTCGCCGCTCTGCACCGTCACGGTCTTGGCCAGCCAGCGCGGATCGCCGCTGAGGGTCAGGGTGGCCGTGCTGCCCTGCCTGATCCGCAGGTCGACCGCGCCGTCGAGCTTCACGCGCACCACGCGCGCGTCGATGGGGCGGGTCTCGGTGGCGACCTCGGGCGCTGCCTGCGCCACACCGAAACAGGCAACAATTCCCGCGGCCGCCATGCCGAGCTTAAAAACCTTGTTCATCCAATTCTCCGAATCCATGTTCTTGTTGTGCAAGCGTACCGCGCTCGACGAAATTGTTCCACTTCGGCAATTTTCAAGATGGCATCACACATGGTCAGAGTAAAGCCCCGGCACGTCCATGCCCACGGGATTGCGACGAACTGCAGAAAGCGGGCCCCGAGCGACACGCTGGCGGGATTGACATGCAGGCCGGAGACGCGGCGGAACCGGTCATTATGCGCTGGCCCGCCGCGAAAAACTGTACGGATTTGTCATCGAAACGTCTCGGCTTTTAGTTGCCACCCAAACAAAAAGTTACTTATTTGCATGACATTGCGTTAATATGGGCCGCTGCCTGGATACGATCCGGACAGAAAGACGCAGTTTCGAGTTCAGCCAAAAATAGAGGTTATCAATGCGCATGCGCCTATTACCCGCCCTGCTGGCCGGGCTGTCGCTGTCGTTGTCCGCGTACGCCGCGAACAGCGACCAGTGGACCCTGCCGGTCAACGTCAAGAAGCTCGACAACGGCCTGACGGTCGTCGTCTCCGAAGACCACAGTTCGCCGACCGTCGGCGTGTCGGTCGTCTACCACGTCGGCATGCGCCTGGAGCCGCGCAACCGCACCGGCTTCGCCCACCTGTTCGAACACCTGATGTTCCAGGGCACGCCGAATGCGCCGAAGGGCGTGTTCGACCGCACCATCACCGGCGGCGGCGGCCGCAACAACGGCTCGACCCGTCCGGACTTCACCAACTACATCGAGACCGCGCCGGTGTCCTCGCTCGAGCCCATCCTGTGGCTGGAAGCGGACCGCATGAAGACCCTCGACTTCAGTCCGGCCACGCTGAAGAACCAGCAGGACGTGGTGAAGGAAGAGATCCGCGTAAACGTGAAGAACCAGCCCTACGGCGGCTTCAACTGGATCGACATCAGCAAGCTGGCCTTCAACAAGTGGGAGAACAACCACGACGGCTACGGCAGCTTCGAAGACCTCGAGGGCGCCAGCCTGGACGACGTGCGCGGCTTCCACCGCGACTACTACGGCCCGAACAACGCGGTGCTGGCGATCGCCGGCGACGTGACGCCGGCCCAGGGCTTCGCGCTGGCCCAGAAATACTTCGGCGGCATCGCCAGGCGGCCGACCCCGAAAGCCACCGACTTCTCGGAAGGCCTGAACACCCAGGAAAAACGCATCGAGCAGAGCGACGCCCTGGCCCAGGTGCCGGCCGTGGCCGCCGCCTGGAAAGTCCCGGCGCGCGGCTCGGCCGACCAGGCCCCGATGGCCGTGCTGTCCGAGCTGCTGGCCGGCGGCGATGCCTCGCTGTTCTACCAGGGCATGGTAAAGGGCCGCGAGATCGCGCTGAACATCTCCGGCGGCTTCGGCCTGACCGGGCCGTTCGAGTACGACGGCCCGACCCTGTTCACCGTCACCGGCCTGTACAAGCCGAACAGCAGCGCCGACGCCATGCTGGCCGCCATGGACGAGGAAATCGCCAAGGTCGCCAGGGACGGCGTCGACGAAGCCACCCTGAAGCGCGTCAAGACCAGCATGCTGGCCGACTGGAACAACGGTCTCGAAAACATCCTGAGCCGCGCCGACACCCTGGCCAAGCTGCAGACCCTGTGGGGCGACGCCAACGTGGTCAACAAGGTGCCGGGCTGGATCGAAGGCGTGACGTCGAAGGATGTCCAGCGCGTTGCCGCCACCTACCTGGTGAAGGCCAACCGCACCGTGATCGACCGCAGGCCGGTGGCGAAGCCCGCACCGGCGGCCGCGCCGCAGCCGGCCAACAAGGCCGACACCACCCCGGCCCCAACCGACAAGAAATAAGGAGAGCACGATGAAAAAACTGATGCTCATTTCCGCCATCTCGATGGCGTTTGCAAGCTCGGCCTTCGCCGCCGAAGCCGCCGCCCCGGCCAAGCCGGCCGGCATGCCCGCCTACGCCAAGGACAAACCGCTGCCCTCCCCGCACATCGCCAAGAAGACCCTGGCGAACGGCCTGCAGGTCTGGGTGGTGCCGCGCAACGGCGTGCCGCGCGTCGACATGGTGCTGGCCGTGCGCGGCGCCGGCTTCATCGCCGACGACGCCGCCCACCCGGGCTTCGCCAACATGATGGCGGGCCTGCTGAACGAAGGCACCGCCAGGCACGATTCGCGCGCCATCGCCGAACTGGCCCAGAGCCTGGGCGGCTCGGTGGGCGGCTTCGCCAGCGCCGACGGCATCACCGTCCAGGCCAACGCCCTGGGTTCGCAGGCTGGCGCCATGATGCAGCTGCTGGCCGAAGTCGCGCGCGCACCAATCTTCCCGGCCAAGGAAGTGGCGCTGGCCAAGGCCAACGCGCTGCAGTCCCTGCGCGTGCAGGAAACCCAGCCGCGCTTCCGCGCCGAGCGCGCCGTCAACCGCGCGGTATTCGGCGAGCATCCCTACGGCCACACCACGCCGACCGTCGAAGGCATCAATTCGGTCGACGAAGCGCTGCTGCGCACCGAGCACGCCAAGCGCTTCCGTCCGGACCAGGCGCTGCTGGTGATCACCGGCCGCATCAAGGAAGCCGACGCCATGAAGCTGGCCCAGCAAGCCTTCGGCGACTGGAAGGCCGAAGGCCCGGCCCCGGCGGCAAGCGCAACGGCGCCGGCCACCGCCAAGCCGGTCCACATCCTGCTGGAACGTCCGGGCAGCGTGCAGTCGACCATTCGCGTGGCCGGCCCGGGCATCGCCGCCACCGCCGGCGACCAGGTACCGCTGCGCCTGGCCAGCACCATCCTGGGCGGCGGCTTCTCGAGCCGAGTCAACATCAACCTGCGCGAGGAAAAGGGCTACACCTACGGCGCCTCGGCCGGCGCGCGCATGATGCGCGAAGGCGGCAGCATCGTCGGCGGCGCCGACGTGCGCAACGACGTCACGGGCGCGGCCCTGACCGAGTACTTCAACGAGTACAAGCGCATCGGCGGCGAGCTGATCTCGCCGCAGGAAATGGAGATGCACAAGCGCTACGTGGCCGGCGGCTACGTCCTGTCCAACCAGATGCAGCGCGCGGTGGCCGCCACCCTCGCCAACAACTGGCTGGTCGGCCTGCCTGCCGAGTTCCTGTCGCAATACGTGCCGCTGATCCAGAAGGTCACGCCGGAACAGGTGCGCGACGTCTCGAAGAAGTACTTCAATCCCGAGAACCAGTCGATCGTCGTGGTCGGCGCCAGCCAAGCCGTGGGTGAGCAGCTGAAGACCTTCGGCGACTTCACCGTCACCGACAAGTAATCCCTGCAGGGACGAGTGAAAGCCTCCCGGGCGCGAGCCCGGGAGGCTTTTTTCATCTGCGGATCACTTCTTGGCCGACTGCTTGCTGCCGCCGCTCGACGACTGTTTGGCCTCGCCGTGCTCGGCGCGCTGCTTGTTGACGATGCGCGAGGCGACTTCCTCTTCACGGCCGGGGTAGCGGTGTTCCTTCTTGAACTCGGTCTCGAGTTTCTTGTACTCGCGCTCGCGTTTCGGGCTGGCTCCCTTGGGCATGATGACCTCCGTGTGGCAGGTTGATGCCGCCAGCGTAGCACCGCCACGGACGCAATTCAGTGCGTTGCCACACCTAGGGTGGGCTCTGCGAGCCCACCCTACCTCAGCCCTGCAGGGCTTTTTCGAGGTCGTCCAGCTCCGCCGGCTTCACCAGGTGCGCATCGAAACCCGCCTCCTGCGCCCTGCGGCGGTCTTCCGGCGAACCGTAGCCGGTGTGGGCCACCAGCCGGATCGACTTCAGTTCCGGGTGCTGCTTGAGCATGCGCGCCACCTCGTAGCCGTCGACGTTGGGCAGGCCGATGTCGAGCACGATCACGTCCGGGTGGAGCTCCAGCGCCAGCTCGACGATGCCGGTGGCATCGGCCGTGGTATGGGCTTCGTAGCCCATCTCGGCCAGCAGGAAGGCCATCATCTCCATGGCGTCGACATTGTCGTCGACCAGCAGCACGCGGCGGCTCTTTTCCCCCGCCTGCCCGCCCTGCTCCGCGGCCGGCGCGGCCGGTTCCGGCATCGAGGTGCGCAGCACCGGCAACTCGACCGTGAAGGTGCTGCCCATGCCGATCCCGGGGCTGTTGGCCGTCAGGTGCCCGCCGTGCATCTCGAGCAGGCGCGACACCAGCGACAGGCCGATCCCCAGCCCTTCCGGCGCGCGGTCCGGCGGCACCGCGGCCTGGGCGAACATGCCGAAGATGCGCGGCAGGTTGTCCTCGGCGATGCCGATACCGTTGTCCTGCACCGCGATACGCACGGTATCGCCGTCCAGCTGGACCTCGACATGGATCTGGCCGCCCTTGGGCGTGAACTTGGCGGCGTTGTGCAGCAGGTTGCCCATCGACTGGGCCAGGCGCACCGGATCGCCCGAGACCCAGATCTGGCGCTCGGGCTGGATCACCTCGAGGCGGTGCTCGCGCGCCGCGATCAGCGGGCCGGCGGTCTCGATCGCCTGCGCGATCACGCCCTTGATGTCGACTTCCTCCTTGCGCAACACAATCTTGCCTTCCGAGATGCGCGCCACGTCCAGCAGGTCGTCGACCAGGTGGGCCAGGTGGTCGACCTGGCGCGTGATGACTTCGCGCGCGCGCGCCTGGCGCTCGCCCGCGCCGGCGCCGGTGGAACCCAGCAGCGCGGCCGCATTGCGGATCGGCGATAGCGGATTGCGCAGCTCGTGCGCCAGGGTCGCCAGGAATTCGTTCTTGTTGCTGTCGGCCGCGCGCAGCAGGCCTTCCATCTCTTTGCGCCGCGTGATGTCGCTGGTGACGCGCGCCACGCGGTAGACCTGGTCGCGGCCGTCGCGCACCGGGAACAGGCGGTCGCGCACCCAGCGCAGCGAACCGTCCTCCAGCACGATGCGGAACTCGGCCTCGTAGTGCGGCTTGTCCTGCAGGCCGCGCCACAGGCTGTCGATATAGTTGCGGTCGTCGGGATGCACCGAATCCATCCAGCTGCCCGGTTCGCGTTCCAGCGACTCGATGCTGCGGCCCCAGATCGCGGCATAGGCCGGGCTCACGTATTCGAGGGCGCGGACGGGCACCGAGAACATCCAGAACACGTCTTCGATGTTGTCGGTCAGCTGGCGGAAGCGCTCCTCGCTGTCGCGCAGCGCGCTCTGGGTGCGGCGCATGCGCAGCAGCGCCTTGACGTTGGCGATCAGCTCGTCGGCTTCGATCGGCGCCGCCAGGTAGTTGTCGGCGCCGCCCTCGAGGCCGCGGATCTTGTCGGCGCGCCCCGTCAGCGCGGCCGAGGTCTGCAGCACCAGCACCATCGCACTGTCGGGGTCGACCTTGATGCGGCGGCAGACCTCGATGCCGTTGATGTCCGGGAGCTTGACGTCGAGCAGGACCAGCGCGATCCCGCCGCGCTTGACGGCCGCCAGCGCGTCGGTGCCGTTGGTGGCTTCGAGGACCTCGAAACCGGCGCTCTGCAGGATCCGCGTCTTGGCGTAGCGGGCGCCGTCGTTGTCATCGACATTCAGGATCAGGGTGGAGTTCGTCATCGTCTATCCATCAATTTGCGGAAAGCGCCGCGGCAGTACCAGGCTGAAGGTCGAGCCGATACCGACCTCGCTCTCCACTTCCACCCGGCCGCCGAGCAGCTCGGCCAGCTTTCGGCACAGCGGCAGGCCGAGGCCCGTTCCCTTGCTGCGGCGTTGCAGCGGGTGCTCGATCTGGCTGAATTCCTCGAAGATCAGCTGCAGGTTGTCCGGGCTGATGCCGATCCCGGTGTCGGTCACCGCGAAGGTGATGGTATCGCGTTCCAGGTTCCTGGCCGCGCGGACGCGGACCTGGCCGTGTTCCGTGAACTTGAGGGCGTTCGAGATGAAGTTGCGCAGCACCTGGGCAATCTTGCCTTCGTCCGATTCGAAGGGCTCGTCGAAGTCGGGCGTCTCGAACACCAGCTCGACCCGGGCCTCGTCGACCAGCGGCCGCAGCATGCCCTTGAGCGCGCGGAACAGGTTGTCGGCCACTACCGGCGCCAGCAGCAGCTCGACCTTGCCGGCCTCGATCTTGGCCAGGTCGAGCAAGTCGTTGACCAGCTCGGACAAGTCATTGGCCGCCTTCTCGATGAACTTCACCTGGCGCTCCTGTTCCGGCGTCAGGTCGCCGTCCAGGCGGGCCAGCAGCAGCTGTGCCAGGGCCCGGATCGAGGACAGCGGCGTGCGCAGCTCGTGGCTGGTGTTCGACAGGAAGCGCGACTTCATCTCGTCGGCGCGGCGCAGGCGCTCGGCCTTGTCCTCGATCTCGGCGTACAGCGCGACGATGCCGCGGTTGGTATCCTCGAGCTCGCGGGTCAGTTCCAGCAGGTCTTCCTGGCGCTCGCGCAGCTCGGCCATGGTGGCCACCAGTTCCTGGTTCTGCTGGTGCACTTCGAGGTAGCTGTTGGCGACCGGGCTGTCCTTGGCGAGCTGGGCGCCCAGCTCGGCCAGCCGGGCCGCATCGACCCAGGCCGGGGACGGCAAGGTCTTGCACATCGTGACCGTCGGGATGCCGCGCGCATCCTTCGCGATCGTGCATTCGTCCATCAGGCGGTGCGCCGTCACCACCGCGTCGTCCGGCAGGGAGGCGCCGGCGGGCGTGTCGCCGCCGGCCGAAATCATCATCTGCAGGCACTGGCGGCCGCCGTATTCGCGCATCTGGAAGGTGGCGCGCCCGCCGAACGCGAGCTGGCAGGCGCCGCGCGCCACTTCCGACACGGCGGTGGCGATGCGCACCTGGTCCTGCTGCGAGAAGCCGAGCAGCGCCGACAGCTGGCGCGCGCGCTGCCGCACCAGCACCACGTCCTGGTCGGCGGACAGGCTGACGCTGAGGATTCGCTGGTTGTTCATGTGTGTTCTCCCCGGCGCCGGCCGACCAGCACCATGGCGTCGTCGCGACGGCGGATGAAGTCGCGCATCAGGATGCCGGCCACCAGCGCCGGCGTGCGCGCATACAGGCCGGGATAATCGTTCAGGTCCCACTGGGTGTGCACGCCGTCCGAGTGCAGGATCACGATCGCGCCCGGCGGACAGTCGGCCGTGAACTCCTGCACCTTGCGCATATTGGCGCCGACGATGCCGTTGTGCGACACCAGCGCGCGCCGCGCCATGCCGTCGTGGACCACGCAGCTGACGTTGCCGATGCCGGCGAAGCGCACCTCGTTGCCGCTGTAGTCGATGCGCGCCACCGACAGCGCCGCGCCGCGCGTGATGCGCAGCGCCTCGTGGGCCGTGTGCAGCACCTCGGACGGCGCCGCGGCCGGCTTGCGCTCGAGGGCATGCACGGCCGCGTTCGCGGCCTTGGCCGCTTCCGGACCGTGGCCCAGGCCGTCGACCCCAAGCAGGGTGGCGCCGTCGAGGTCGCAGCTCACGGCCCAGCCGTCGCCGCAGGCTTCCTCGCCGCCCATCGGCACGCACAGCGCGCCGACCTCGACCCCGCAGGGACGCGGCGGCGGACTGCCGCGCCACAGGCGCATGAAGAAGGCGGCGCCGCGGCCCGGCATCGACCAGACGTCGAACTCGTCCGACTGGCGCTGCAGCGCGCCCAGGCCGGTGCCGGCCGTACCGGCGGTGGAGACGCCGTCGCGCAGGCTGCTGGAAAAGTCACGGATGCCGGGACCGTTGTCGACCGCCAGCACGTCGATGCCCGGCGCCGAAGCGCCCGACTGCGCACGCATGAGATAAAGGGTGCCCTCGCCCGCATGCTTGAGGATATTGGTGCCGGCCTCGGTCACCACGATCGCCAGCCGGCCCGACTGGACCTCGTCGAACGCCAGCTCGGCGGCCAGCTTCTGGCCAGCGCGGCGGGCGGCGGCGATGTCACTGGCGTGATTGATCGGGAAGACGAGCTGCGGTAACAGCGAACTGATCAGCGTTTCCATTTGACGACAGACACGGCCGTGCCCTCTCCTGCGCGGGAATCGATCGCGAACTCGTCGACCAGGCGCTTCGAACCGCCCAGCCCGAGGCCCAGGCCGCCGCCGGTGGTGAAGCCGTCGCGCAGCGCCTGGTCGAGGTCGGGGATGCCCGGCCCGTCATCCACGAAGATCAGGCCGACCCCGCGCTTGAAACCATCTTCCAAAGAGTCGAGATGGACTTCGCCGCCGCCGCCGTACTTGATCGTGTTGCGACCCAGTTCGCTGGCCGCCGTCACCAGCTTGGTCTGGTCGACCAGCGACAGCGCGATCGCCACCGCGCGCTCGCGCACGTGCTTGCGCAGGCCCACCACGTCCTCGTCGGAACGCAGCGGCAGCGTGGTGCGCGCGGTGCGCAGCCGGCTGTCGCGCTCCAGGAGCGCGGTCTCGAAGGTCACTGCGTGATTGAGAGCTGCGCTCATCAAAAGTGCGTCTTTCCTAACAGGGTCATGCCCTTTTCCACGTTGAGTGCCGTCTTCACGCCGTGCAGGGTCAGGCCCAGCTCGACCAGCGTGATCGCCACCGCCGGCTGCATGCCGACCACCACGGTCTGGGCGTCCAGCACGCGCGCCATCGCGGCGGTATTGCTGATCATGCGCCCGATGAAGGAGTCGACCAGGTCCAGCGCCGAGATGTCGATCAACACGCCCTTGGCATTATCGCGCACGATGCGCTCGGTCAGGTCGTCCTGCAGCGTCATCGCCAGGCGGTCGTGCATGTCGACCTGGATCGTCACCAGCAGCAGGTCGCCCATGCGGAGAATCGGGATGCGTTCCATGCGGGTCTCAGCCCTTCTTCACGATCGAGGTACCGGTGCGCTCGAGCGCCACCACGAAGGCGTCCGCCAGGCTGGCCTTGGTCGTCACGTCTTCGAGGTTGACGCCGAGGTGGACGATGGTCTGGGCGATCTGCGGGCGGATGCCGCTGATGATGCAGTCGGCGCCCATCAGGCGGGCCGCGGCGATGGTCTTCATCAGGTGCTGGGCGACCAGGGTGTCGACGGTCGGCACGCCGGTGATGTCGATGATCGCGATGGCGGCGCCGGTGTCGACGATCTTCTGCAGGATGTTTTCCATCACCACCTGGGTGCGGGCCGAGTCCAGGGTGCCGATCAGCGGCAGCGCCAGGATGCCGTTCCACAGCTTGACCACAGGGGTCGAGAGTTCCAGCAGTTCCTGCTGCTGGCGCACGATGATCTGGTCGCGGGCGCGCTGGAACACTTCGATGGTGTACAGGCCGAACTTGTCGAGCAGCGAGCTGATGGTCCAGGAAGCCTTGGTCAGGGCCGCCGGGTCGTTGGCGAAGCCCTCGTTCAGGCGCGCGAACAGCGGCTGCTTGAGCGAGAACACGAAGGTCGCGGTCTCGCTCGGGGTCGAGCCGCCCCTGGCGCGGGACGAGGAAATCTCGGCCAGCAGGTCGCGCACTTCGTCCCAGGAACGGTGCTCGATATTGCCCAGTTCACCGCCGCGGGTGGCGTTGCTGAAGGCGGTCAGGAATTGCTGGCAGTGCTTGCGCAGCTGCTCTTTCGAGACCACGTTCGAGCGGACCGTCAGCGCTTCCAGCTGCGCCATCCACTCGGCACCGATCTCGGCCTCGTGTTCCTGGATGAGCTGGCTGATGCGGGTCGCGTAGTCCTGAGTGGTCATCATTGTTTCCTTTGGTCTTGGAAGGTGATTAGGCCCTTTGATGTTGCAATTAGAGCCATTCTGTTAAATGACTTACTATACCATTCCTTGCCTTCGTGACACGACACGATTGCGTACCGAATCGGGTGGCGCGCCCGAGGGTGCTACAGTCGAGCACGCTTGCTGAATACGAGCCGCTCAAGCCTGACTTTTTCAATCGGAAAACTAGATGAGTTTACAAAATCTGCTGGAAATCGGCAGCCTCGACGAGGCCAGGCCGGACCGCACCCACATCCAGCGCCTGCTGGCGGCAGCCGAGCGCAACCTGAACGATGCCGGCATCACCGCCATCAGCAACGAAAACCGCTTCGATGCCGCCTACAAGTGCGTCATGCAATGCGCCATCGCCGGCCTGCTGGCGAACGGCTATCGCACCTCGACCAGCAAGCCCGGACATCACCAGACCGCGATCCAGTCCCTGCCGATTGCCGTCGGCCTCGACAAGGGCGCCGTGGCGGAACTCGACGATCTGCGGCAGCTGCGCAATTGCGACGACTACGAAGGCGCGCCTGTCGGTGCTGGCGCGGTCGAGGACGCCCAGGCGCAGGCGAAGGCGCTGCTCGCACATGTCAGGACCTGGCTCGGGGAGCATCGCCCGGAGCTGGCCTGAACATATGAAAAAACCGCCAGGCTCACGCACTGGCGGTTTTTTATTGGCCGGCCGCCGAAGCGGCCGAGGGAGCACGCAGATTACTGCGCCGCACCCGCTTGCGCATCATCCGCGGCAGCAGCCTTCATCGACAGCTTCAGGCGGCCGCGCTCGTCGGTCTCGAGGACCTTCACGCGCACTTGCTGGCCTTCCTTCAGGTAGTCGGCCACGGCGTTGACGCGCTCGTTGGCGATCTGCGAGATGTGCAGCAGGCCGTCCTTGCCCGGCATGACCTGGACGATGGCGCCGAAGTCCAGCAGCTTCAGCACGGTGCCGTCGTAGGTCTTGCCCACTTCGACCGATGCGGTCAGCTCTTCGATGCGGCGCTTGGCTTCCTGGCCGGCGGCGGCGTCGACCGACGCGATGGTCACGATGCCTTCGTCGGTGATGTCGATCTGGGTGCCGGTTTCTTCGGTCAGCGCGCGGATGACGGCGCCGCCCTTGCCGATCACGTCACGGATCTTCTCCGGGTTGATGCGGATGGTGATCAGGCGCGGTGCGAAGTCCGACAGCTCGGTCTTCACGGTCGGCATGGCCTTCTGCATCTCGGCCAGGATGTGCTGGCGGCCGTCCTTGGCTTGCGCCAGCGCCACCTGCATGATTTCCTTGGTGATGCCCTGGATCTTGATGTCCATCTGCAGCGCGGTGATGCCGCTGGCGGTACCGGCCACCTTGAAGTCCATGTCGCCCAGGTGGTCTTCATCGCCCAGGATGTCGGTCAGGACGGCGAATTTGCCGCCGTCCTTGATCAGGCCCATGGCGATGCCGGCCACGTGGGCCTTCATCGGCACGCCGGCGTCCATCAGCGCCAGGCAGCCGCCGCAGACCGAAGCCATCGACGACGAACCGTTCGACTCGGTGATTTCCGAGACCAGGCGCACCGAGTAGCTGAACTCTTCCGGTGCCGGCAGTGCGGCGACCAGCGCGCGCTTGGCCAGGCGGCCGTGGCCGATTTCGCGGCGCTTCGGGGTGCCCACACGGCCGGTTTCGCCGGTGGCGAACGGAGGCATGTTGTAGTGCATCATGAAGTCGTCGGTGTACTCGCCCATCAGCGCGTCGATCTTCTGGCTGTCGCGGCCGGTGCCGAGAGTAGCGATGACCAGCGCCTGGGTTTCGCCGCGGGTGAACAGGGCCGAACCGTGGGTACGCGGCAGGACGCTGGTGCGGATCGAGATCGGACGCACGGTGCGGGTGTCGCGGCCGTCGATGCGCGGCTCGCCGTCCAGGATCTGCGAACGCACGACCTTGGCTTCCATGTCGAACAGGATGTTGCCGACTTCGGCAGCGTCAGCCTCGACGCCCTGCTCGGCCAGGCCGGCCATCACTTCGCCCGACAGCGACTTCAGCTTCTGCTGGCGCGCCGATTTTTCGCGGGTCTGGTAGGCGTCGCGGACCTTGGCTTCGGCCAGCTGGGCCACTTGCGCGATCAGGGTTTCGTTCTTCGGTGCGGGGCTCCACTCGACTTCCGGCTTGCCGCCTTCTTCGACCAGGGCGTGGATGGCGTCGATCACGGCCTTCATCTGCTCGTGGCCGTAGACGACCGCGCCCAGCATGATTTCTTCCGACAGCTGCTGGGCTTCGGATTCGACCATCAGCACGGCGTGTTCGGTACCGGCGACGACCAGGTCCATCTGGGAGGTCTTCAGCTGGGTGGTGGTCGGGTTCAGGATGTACTGGCCGTTGGCGTAGCCGACGCGGGCGGCGCCGATCGGGCCGGCGAACGGGATGCCGGCCACGCACAGGGCGGCCGAGGCGCCGATCATCGACGGGATGTCCGGATCGATCTCAGGATTCACGGACAGCACGTGGATGATGACCTGGACTTCGTTCAGGTAGCCTTCCGGGAACAGCGGGCGGATCGGACGGTCGATCAGGCGCGAGGTCAGGGTCTCCTTCTCCGACGGACGGCCTTCGCGCTTGAAGAAGCCACCCGGGATCTTGCCGGCGGCGTAGCTCTTCTCGATATAGTCGACCGTCAGGGGGAAGAAGTCCTGGCCCGGCTTGGCATCTTTCCTTGCCACCACGGTTGCCAGGACGACGGTGTCCTCGACCGACACGAGGACGGCGCCGGAAGCCTGGCGAGCGATCTCGCCGGTCTCCAGGGTCACGGTATGGTCGCCGTACTGGAAGGTTTTCGTAACTTTGTTAAACATGGGTAATCCCTTTCTATTTGCCGACAGATTTTCAGGCGCTGTCGTTCACCTCACCACGGGCTATCCAGCTTCGATAGCCTTTACTGCAAGTCAAAATCTGAAAAAACAAAATGCCTGCGGCAGTCATGCTGACGCAGGCATTTCGTGATCAAGCCGAAAGGCTCAATGCGCAGATTACTTACGCAGGCCGAGCTTGGCGATCAGGTCGCGGTAGCGGTTCAGGTCCTTGCTCTTCAGGTAAGCCAGCAGGCTCTTACGACGGTTGACCATCATGATCAGGCCGCGGCGCGAGTGGTGGTCCTTCTGGTGCTCTTTGAAGTGGCCGTTCAGTTCGTTGATGCGGGCGGTCAGCAGTGCAACCTGGACTTCCGGCGAACCAGTGTCTTTGTCGCCACGTGCGTTGTCCGCGATGATGGCGGCTTTGTTGATGTTTTCTACGGTCATGATGTTACCTTTCACATGCGGTGCAAGAGTCGGAACCCAGCGCACCGTGAATTGTTAAGAAACCTGGCTTCGAAAGCCAAGACCGGGAAGTATAGGGGAAAACCTCGGGTGAAGCCAGAAATTCTTCGGCTTCGCTATACAATGTGGGGACCGGCATTGCCGTTTTGGCATGCCTCATGGACTTTGAATGCATAAACCGATGACGAAAACGCTCAAAACCGCCGCCACCCTCGCCCTGATCCTGTCCCTCGCCGCCTGCGCCCCGATGATCCGCCGGACGCCCGCCGTCGGCGCGCCGCTGGCCGAAGTCACGGCCAGGCTCGGCAAGCCGGACGCCGTCTACCCCGACCCGGCCGGCGGCCAGGTGCTCGAATACCGCGGCCAGCCGATGGGCCAGTTCCAGTACATGGCGCGCATCGGCGCCGACGGCAGGCTGGTCTCCTACGAGCAGGTGCTGACCAGCGAGAACTTCGCCAGGATCGAAGTCGGCCGCTGGAACCGCGATGACGTCCTGCGCAACTTCGGCCGCCCGGCCGAGGTCGTGCGCTCGCGCCTGGAAGAAGGCGAGATCTGGTCCTATCGCTACAAGGAACAAGGCGTGTGGAACTCGGTGATGAACGTGGACCTCAATGCGCGCGGCACGGTGCTGCGCGTGTTCAACAGCCCGGACCCGCTGCTCGACGACCGTTACAAGGGCCTGTGAGCGCCGGCGACATTTTGCACAAGGAGGCTGGCAATGAACCATCCGATCAGGACGATGACGCTGGCGGCGGCGCTCGCACTCTCGCTGTCCGCCTGCGCCCCGCTGTTCCGCCAGCCGCCGCCGGCCGGCGCGCCGCTGGCCGAGGTCACGGCCGCGCTGGGCCAGCCGGCCGCCAGCTATCCGGAGCCGGACGGCGGCCAGGTGCTGGAGTACCGCGGCCAGCCGATGGGCCAGTTCCAGCACATGGCGCGCATCGGGCCGGACGGCCGCCTGCTCTCCTACGAGCAGGTGCTGACCAGCGAAAATTTCGCCAAGGTAAAGGTGGACCGATGGACCAAGGACGACATCCTGCGCAACTTCGGCCGCCCGGCCGAGATTTCGCGCGTGGCCTTCCACGACTACGAAGTCTGGTCCTACCGCTACAAGGAAGCCGGCGTGTGGAATTCGATGATGAACGTCCACTTCGACCAGCAGGGTGTCGTGCGGCAGATGCTGAACGGGCCGGATCCGATGTACGACGACCGCTTCCGGCGCCGCTGAGCCTTCTTTAAGGCCGGGTTAAGCGGACGGTGAAGATGTGTGAGAAAGCGGCACGCCGCGGCCGCTATACTTTTTCCGCATGAACCTTGCCTACAACACAGCCGCCACCGACCGCCGCCTGGGGCTGCTGCTGACCGCCTTCGTGCACCTGGCGCTCCTTGTCGGCTGGCAGGCCTTGCGCACGCTGCCGGCGCCGGGCCGCTCGGACGGCGAGACGCGCAGCCGCACCGTGTGGATTCCGCTGCCGAGACCGCGCCCCGCGCCGGCGCCGGCGCCGAAGGACGAGGACGCGCCGCCGCGCAAGGAGGCTCCCGTACGGCATCCGCGTCCCGCCGCCCCCGCCATCACCCTGCCGCCCGTGCCGGCAACACCGCCGGGCGCGGCGCCGGCGGACAGCGCGACGCCGTCATCCGGCACGAACGCCGCGACGCCACCCCAGCCTGCCGCAACCGGGCCGAGCGCCGAACAGATCATGGAACGCGCCAGGCGCGATATCGGCGGCATCGACAAGGCGCTGCGCAAGGAAAACAGGCCGTATATCGGCGCCCCGCTGGACAGCCCGCAGATCCGCATGCGCAGGAAGATGGAGGAAGCCGCCGCACTGGCGCCCGGCAGGATCTGGGAAGCGCCGAAGGTGGAATCATTGGTGAACGACACCGGCGACGGCGCGCGGCGCTCGCGCGTCATCACCGGCAACGGCACCTACTGCATCACCGACCGCTCGCCCGCCACCAGCATCGACATGATCGAAAAGCACGGCAAGCAGAGGATTACCAGCTGCCCGCAGCACGAGCAGCCGGCGACGCAGCAGGAGTGGCGCACGCTGCAGGATTAGGCCGGCGGGCCGACATTACTCGTCGTCGAAATCCTCGGCCAGGTTCTTCCAGCCGCGGCTCTTGGCGAAGGGGGCGAACTCCTCGGGCGCCTCGAGCACGATCAGGCGGCTTTCCTGCAGGCCGGGATCGCTGAGCCCGAAGTCCGGCCCCTTGTAGCCGACCGCGCGCAGGCGGTCGACGATCTGGCGCAGCAGCACCGGATCCTTGTGGGCGCCCGGCTCGAGCTGGGCCTTGAACTCCACGTACACGTCGATGATCCCGTAACCCTCGTCGAAGATGCGGATCGCCTTCACGTCGAGGGTACGGCCGTTGCCGTCCTTGGCCTGGAAGGGGCCGGACAGCTCAATGTCGGAATCGGTAGTCATGTCCAGAGCATACCATCGGGCGCGCGGATCAGCGCCGCTCGCTCGGATCCAGCGGCTCTTCCTCGGTCTGCACGATGCTGACCGGCTTGCCCTTCGCCAGGCGCCAGACGTACACGGCATAGCCGGACAGGCCGTACAGCACGAACAGCGGCCACAGCACCTTCGGCGGGTCGATCGCCAGCAGCGCCAGTCCCAGCGCGACGAGGAACACGACGATGAACGGCACCGACTTGCGGAAGTTGACGTCCTTGAAGCTGTAGAACGGCACGTTGGTGACCATGGTGAGGCCGGCGAACAGCGCGATGCACCAGGAGATCCAGTCGGCCTGGCGCGGGCTGATGTTGATTTCGGGATCCGTCATCATCATCACGAAGCCGACCACCAGGGCCGCCGCGGCCGGGCTGGGCAGGCCCTGGAAGAAGCGCTTGTCGACGACTTCGATATTGGTATTGAAGCGGGCCAGGCGCAGCGCGGCGCCGGCGCAGTAGACGAAGGCGGCGATCCAGCCCAGCTTGCCCAGGCCGCGCAGCGACCATTCGTAGATCACCAGGGCCGGCGCGGCGCCGAAGGACACCATGTCGGACAGCGAATCGTACTGGGCGCCGAATTCCGACTGGGTGTTCGTCAGGCGCGCCACGCGGCCGTCCAGGCCATCGAGGATCATGGCGATGAACACGGCCCAGCAGGCCTGGTCGAAGCGCTGGTTCATCGCCATCACGATCGCGTAGAAGCCGCCGAACAGGGCGGCGGTCGTGAAGGCATTCGGCAGCAGGTAGATGCCGCGCCGCGGGCGGGCCGCCACGTCCGTCTTGCGTGGAGCGCGGCTGAAGCGGCTGAAACGGCCGAAGCGCGAGGTCTTGGGTGCGCCGCTCTTTCTGCGGCGTGGGAATGTTGGCATAAATATTGTTATTCGGTAACAGCGCGCGCGGGCGCGGACCACGCCATTATATGGCCGCGCACGTGTGTTAGCGAACCGATACGCTTACCGGAATTTCACTTTCCCCACCAGGCGCATCTGCAGACGCGTCTCGCCCGGCTCGAAGCTGGGCTCCGGCATCTCGGCGGCTTCCGCATGCTTGGCGCGCATCATCGCCATCGGCGCGGCGGCGACATCGCCCTGCCCGCCCACGTAATTGCCGCTGCCTTCGAAGTCGACGGTGTCGATCACGGCGTCGTTGAGGTTGCGTCCCATCGCGCGCGCGATCGAAGCGATGCGCTCGTTCAGGTTGCGGTAGGTGGCGGCGATGCGTTCGTCGTCCAGCTTCCTGGTCAGCTCCGGGCTCAGGTGGTAGTCGATGTTGGTGATGCCCAGCACCTTCTGGGCCGCGGCGGCGGTCTTCGGCAGGCTGTCGAGGCTGCGGGTCTTCACTTCCAGGTACTGGCCCACACGCCAGCCGATCGGCACCCGGCGCGCCGCCTGCTGGTTGGCCATCGGACGCGGCGTGTCCGGCACTTCCGGATACACCGGATAGCTGTAGTAGTTGACGGTCTTGAGCTCCGCGCGCGGATCCTCGCGGCGCACGATCTCGGTGCCCTGCTTCATCTTCTGGTTCACGCGTGCGGTGGCGGCGGCGCGGTCCTTGTCCTGCTCTTCGACCGAGAAGGTGACGGTGGCTTCATCATTCGCATGACGGACTTCGCCGTAAGCGGGGACGATGACCAGGGCAGCGCTGGTGGTCGCGACTGCGGCGGTGGCGTTCTGGGCCTGGGCGTTCAGGGCCGGGACGGCAGCCAGGGCGAAGCTGATGGCGAGGATGAGGGGGGACGGACGCATTATTGTTCTCCTGATTGGTTACAGGCGGAACGATAGCGTGTTTTGGGGTGGATGCGTATTTATGTAATGGAATATTGCAAACGGTTGCAATTCATTACTGTCGTTGGTGCGAACAACCGTCGTTTCCGCGAACATTACCGCCGTCCCGCGAAGGCGGGACGGCGACGTGTCGCGCGAACGTACAAACAATTAGTTCTTCGACTGATCCACCAGCTTGTTCTTCGCAATCCACGGCATCATCGCGCGCAGCTTGCTGCCCACCTGCTCGATCTGGTGCTCGGCGTTCAGGCGGCGGCGCGAGATCAGGGTCGGGGCGCCGGCCTTGTTCTCGAGGATGAAGGACTTGGCGTATTCGCCGGTCTGGATGTCCTTCAGGCACTGGCGCATCGCGTTCTTGGTGTCTTCGGTCACGATGCGCGGGCCGGTCACGTACTCGCCGTATTCCGCGTTGTTCGAGATCGAATAGTTCATGTTGGCGATGCCGCCTTCGTAGATCAGGTCGACGATCAGCTTCAGCTCGTGCAGGCACTCGAAGTAGGCCATTTCCGGCGCGTAGCCCGCTTCGGTCAGGGTCTCGAAACCGGCCTTGATCAGCTCGACGGCGCCGCCGCACAGCACGGCCTGCTCGCCGAACAGGTCGGTCTCGGTCTCTTCGCGGAAGTTGGTCTCGATGATGCCGGCGCGGCCGCCGCCGTTGGCCATCGCATACGACAGCGCGATGTCGCGCGCCGCGCCGGACTTGTCCTGGTAGACGGCGACCAGGTGCGGCACGCCGCCGCCCTGGGTGTAGGTGCCGCGCACGGTGTGGCCCGGGGCCTTCGGTGCGACCATGATCACGTCGAGGTCGGCGCGCGGCACCACCTGCCCATAATGCACGTTGAAGCCGTGGGCGAAGGCCAGCACGGCGCCCTGCTTGGCGTTCGGCTCGACGTTTTCCTTGTAGACCTGGGCGATGTTCTCGTCCGGCAGCAGGATCATGATGACGTCGGCGGCTTTCACTGCCTCGTTGACTTCGGCGACCTTCAGGCCGGCCTGCTCGACCTTGGTCCAGGAAGCGCCGCCGCGGCGCAGGCCGACGGTGACGTTGACGCCCGATTCCGACAGGTTCTGGGCGTGGGCGTGACCTTGCGAGCCGTAGCCGATGATGGCGACGTTCTTGCCTTTGATGAGGGAGAGGTCGCAGTCTTTATCGTAGAAAACTTTCATTTTTGTGTCCTGTGTTTTGGTGTATTTGGTGTGTTGCGTCGATTCGGGATGTTTCCCGTAGGGTGGGCACTCAATGCCCACGCCTTGCGTCAGACCTTCAATATCCGTTCGCCGCGGCCGATGCCGGAACCGCCGGTACGCACGGTCTCCAGAATGGAAGCGCGGTCGATGGCGTCGATGAAGGCGTCGAGTTTGCTCTTGGCGCCGGTCAGCTCGATCGTGTAGGTCTTCTCGGTCACGTCGATGATGCGGCCGCGGAAGATGTCGGCGGTGCGCTTCATCTCTTCGCGCTCCTTGCCGACCGCCCTCACCTTGATCAGCATGAGCTCGCGCTCGATGTGCTGGCCTTCGGTCAGGTCGACCACCTTCACCACCTCGATCAGCCGGTTCAGGTGCTTGGTGATCTGCTCGATGATGTCGTCCGAGCCGGTGGTCACGATGGTCATGCGCGACAAGGTCGGGTCTTCGGTCGGCGCCACGGTCAGCGTCTCGATGTTGTAGCCGCGTGCGGAGAACAGGCCGACCACGCGCGACAGGGCGCCCGCTTCGTTCTCGAGCAGGACTGAAATAATGTGGCGCATTACAGGTCCTCCGAGCTCAGCAGCATCTCCGACAGGCCCTTGCCCGTCTTGACCATCGGCCAGACGTTCTCGCTGCGGTCAGTGATGAAGTTCATGAACACCAGGCGGTCCTTCATGGCGAAGGCATCGCGCAGGGCGCCTTCGACGTCACCCGGTTTTTCGATGCGCATGCCGACGTGGCCATAGGCTTCGGCGAGCTTCTCGAAATCGGGCAGCGCATCCATGTACGACTCGGCATAGCGCGAGTTGTAGTCGAGTTCCTGCCACTGGCGCACCATGCCCAGGAAGCGATTGTTCAGGAGGATGATCTTCGGCGTCAGGTGATACTGCTTGCAGGTCGCCAGCTCCTGGATGTTCATCTGGATCGAACCCTCGCCCGTGATGCAGGCGACGGTGGAACCGGGGTTCGCCATCTGCACGCCCATTGCGTACGGCAGGCCCACGCCCATGGTGCCGAGACCGCCCGAGTTGATCCAGCGGCGCGGCTGGTTGAACGGGTAGTACTGGGCAGCCCACATCTGGTGCTGGCCGACGTCGGAGGTGACGAAGGCGTCGCCGCCGGTCACCTGCCACAGGGTCTCGACCACCGATTGCGGCTTGATGACTTCGTCGGACGGGGTATAGCGCAGGCATTCGCGCGAGCGCCATTCGCCGATCTGCTGCCACCACTTCTGCAGCGCCTGTTCATTCGGCTTCTGTTCGGCGGCGTCGAGCTGGGACAGCAGCTCGACCAGCACGTCCTTGACGTTGCCGACGATCGGAATGTCGACCTTCACCCGCTTCGAGATCGACGACGGGTCGATGTCGATGTGGATGATCTTGCGCGGGTTGCTGGCGAAGTGTTTCGGGTTGCCGATCACGCGGTCGTCGAAGCGGGCGCCGATCGCGATCAGGACGTCGCAATGCTGCATCGCCATGTTCGCTTCATAGGTGCCGTGCATGCCGGGCATGCCGACGAAGTGGCCGCTGGAGGCGCGGTAGGCGCCCAGGCCCATCAGCGTGTTGGTGACCGGATAGCCGAGCTTGTCGACCAGGCGGTTCAGCTCGTTCGAGGCGTTCGCCAGGATCACGCCGCCGCCCGTATAGATCATCGGGCGCTCGGCGGACAACAGCAGCTGCACGGCCTTGCGGATCTGGCCCGCATGGCCCTTGTCGACCGGCTTGTACGAGCGCATCTCGATCTCGCGCGGATACTCGTACAGGGCCTTCTGCATGCTGATGTCCTTCGGGATATCGACCAGCACGGGACCGGGACGGCCGGTGCGGGCGATATAGAAGGCCTTCTTGATCGTCGTGGCGACGTCGCGCACGTCCTTGACGAGGAAGTTGTGCTTGACCACGGGCCGGGTGATGCCGACCGTGTCGCACTCCTGGAACGCGTCCTGGCCGATCGCGTGGGTCGGCACCTGGCCGGAGATCACCACCATCGGGATCGAGTCCATATAGGCGGTCGAGAGGCCGGTGACGGCATTCGTGACGCCCGGACCGGACGTGACGAGGGCCACGCCGACCTGGTTCGAGCTGCGCGAATAGGCGTCGGCCG
>Ga0308170_10001080_pt1 | contig 28074 bp, 32 predicted proteins | sample PhyBR2_2_FD_202136 | JGI IMG/M metagenome (GOLD analysis project Ga0308170, IMG submission 202136) | Phyllosphere microbial communities from UC Gill Tract Community Farm, Albany, California, United States - DLSLSB.R2 | ecosystem: Host-associated > Plants > Phyllosphere > Unclassified | place...
CCTTCCTCACCTCATCCAGTGACTGATTCCCCTCCTTTCTCTCTCTCCAGATCCCCTCGCTGCCTCGACCACACCTTTGAGCGACTCTGTTGAAGAAAAAGACGATTCCTTGCCTCCTCTTCTCCCTCTCACCCACGATGCCGTTTCCTCCCTCCCAACTTCGACTCCTCTTTCTGACTCTCGTTCTCCCTCCGACTCTGGCTCTTCCACCACTTCCTCGACTCTCACTGTCTCTTCCGTTTCTTCCCAGATCGATCAATACATCTCGGAGATGCTCAGGCGAGCGCAGAAGCTAGGTGAAGATGTCGAAGAGATGGAGCTTAACGAAAAGACGGAACCTTCACCCGTGGTGACCTAATCTTGCTTTGTTTCGTGATCTCTCACTTTATGTAGCCTTCCTCCGTAGTAGCTTGTTGTTGTATTTGATCTATTCCATACCGATGTTGACTGCAGAGACGAAGCTGAAAAGCTTTGTTCGCATTTTCATTTCTGACCGAATTCTTCCTGTCGAAAGTGCCCTATAGGCTCTTCTCCAACTCCAAGATCTCTTTCAAGCTCTCCATCAGCGCCTTCCCATCTCCCTTGTACTCCAGCATTGGTCTCCTAGGTTTTCCTCCATATCCTTTGATCTGTTCCAACGCGTACTTTGTGCCCGAAATCCCAACCTTCTGCAGTGCCCAATCTGCGAATGACACGATCGACTGTAACTTGACTGCCTCGGCAAGATCTGACGAGTTTCCAGAGAGTCCTGATTTCGTTAGAGTGTAGAGTCGAAGGCAGGATTTCTATCAAAGTGTCGCGAGAAACGCTTCGTCAGCTGAGCAACTCAAGCATGGAGACGTCGAAAGAAGGCTCACAGGCGCAATATTGGCAGTACCAGTAATGCCTCCAGCAGCCGAAGCGAAGAGAGATGGACCAAGGAAATCGACGAAACCACCGAGAACAGCGAAATCGTCTCGAAGGTTGGTTAAGCGAGTCAATCTATGAGATAACAGGTCGGTGAGCATCATAGCCTACGATGTCGGAAGCGAAGAGAGAGAGAAATGCTCACTTTCCGACACTTCCGCAAGTGAGCTTGATTCCGGCGATATTTTGAGATGCTCCAGCGACTGCAATACAACGGAAAGTCAGTCTCTCGCAGTCAGTAACTGCAACACGAAAGTGCGACTCACTCTCGGTGATCAGATCACTGTCCATGTCGATACCGCCAGTGACGCCGGGATCTGTAAGAGAACGAACACGAAGACATCAGCGTCTACGTCGAGCTCGATCTGATGTAACCCGTTCCTCACAGTTGTATAAGATGATCTGCGTCGTTCACAACTTCTTCAGCTGTGGCGCGGTCTCGATGAAGGAGAGAGTAGACGAAGAGAGAATGAAAACGCACGGGAATGGGTGAAGCTTCAGCGACGTCGACGAAAAAAGTCTTGAGAGCCTCCTTGTGAAGTGCTCCAGCGAAGTAACCCGGAGTGATAACCATTGCGAAATCTGCTCCTCTCTCCGCCGCCTGCGAAACGAATGATTGAGTCAACTCGAATCGCACGCCGTCATGCCATCAGACCAAAACCCGATTAGGCATCGCCAGCTTACCTCCCTCGTCAATTGAATCGTTTCCTTCGTCGAAGAAGCTCCAGTTCCGACAATGAGTGGAATCTTCGACAATTTGTCGTCCGAATCCAATGCTTGACGAGCCGCTTCGACCACTTGATTCCTCTCTTCGTGAGTGAGCTGCACCGCTTCTCCCATTGACCCCAGAGCGACAATCCCCACTCCAGCAGATGCGACGAATTTGACGTGCTGTTTGTAGGTTTCCAAGTCGAGATCTTGCTCTTTGTTGTGTTGGTAGAAGGTTGTCAGAGGTGCCATAACACCATGAGGGACGTTGCGACCGAATTTCGAAGCTGTTTGAATGAGAGAATGCCACGATAGAAGGGAAAAGGAGGAGGTGGGGAAGAGTTTGAGCTGTGAGTGAGCTGCACTGTTTGGAAGAGATGCTTTGGAGCTCACTAGACATATTAGCAGGTGGTACGAGTAGATTGAGTGAGATAAAGAGGGAGAAGAACGAGAGCCCCCACCCAAGTTGTAATGCACACTGCGATTTTAGAAAAGGAGCGAAATAGGCCGACTCTTCCAAAGTAATTCGCTATCGAATCCACTCGAATCGCTGTGCCATCAATGAGCAAAAGGAAAGCGAGCGGAGGGAAACGGGGAGATAAGCGGAGATAATTTCGCAATTTATTCGAGAAAAAAAAGTTGAAAGAGGAACTCGTTTCTCCACCACTAAGATGGCGCAAGCCAGTACATCTCGCTTGGGTATCTGTCAAACCTGCAACACTACACCAGCACGCTACTCGTGTCCAGCTTGCTCCTTCCCTTCCTGTTCTCTCCCTTGCTCGACTTCTCACAAAAGTGTTCGAAACTGTACCGGAATCGCTCCTCCAGTATGGTCGAAACCTATCCAAGCAAACGAGATGAACTGGGGATCACTCATGAGGGATCAGAGTTACATAGCGGGAGTTGGGAGAGTAGTTGAAGATGTTGGAAGACAGTTAGTTGGAGATAAGTTGATCCCTCAAGGAAGGATATTGGGTGCAGACGAGACTGTCAGGCTCGATGAGAGGAGTGAGAAGGAGGACAAGATGGTCAGAGAAGCGAGGAATCAAGGAGTCGAACTCATGTTGCTACCGAAAGGAATGAGCAAAAGACAGAAGAATGCAACGAGATGGGACGCAAAGTGAGTCGCTCGTGTTTCAATACGGACCGTGTGACAGCCTGTTGATCTGGGAAGCCGATTCATAGGAAACAACAACTCGAATGGACTGTCGAAGTTACTTTCCAACCTCGACCTACTGCTCCCTCTCAACCTCCGACACTCGTCACAACTGTCCCTCTACCTTCGTCGAATACTCTTCAGTCGGTGATACTGGGCGCTGTTGCGTTCCGGGACAAGAAGGGGAAAGGAAAGGCTGTTGATCCGGAAGAAGCGACTTGGCGAATGACAGAGAAAGAGTGGCTCGAGTCGTTCAAGCCGGCAGAGGTAGAGGAGAAGAAGGTGGAAGAGGTCGTGGCGGATGAAGGAGAGAAAGTAGAGCAAGAGGTTGGGAGAGCAGAGGGAGTTGAGGTCGATGAGGAAGGAACAGACGAGGCAAATCAGACCGCCCAACTGGAGGTAGAGGGACGTTCAGAGGCATTGGAATCATCGGGAGGCACAGACATCGAAGAAGACGACCCAGAAGCAGCAGCCTCTCCAGATCCGACGCCAGAAGTTTCTCTCGTTCCTCCACCCGCTGATGATTCACCTTTCGTTCTTCTCCTCGCCTTCCACTCTCGCCCGATTTACTCCGATCATGCTCCCTCCGATGGCACACAACCCGATCGACCTGCACCCTCCGCATCGAAACCTCCTGCTCGACCATTCTATCAAATCCAGCTTACTTCTTCCCTCACTCTCCGCGACGCCATCTCCGGTTCATGTATCCTCGAAACCCCCTCCTTTGAATTATGGCCGAGGGAATCGTTCTTGCGTCAGAAGCTACTGGGCAAGATCAAGATTGTTGAACAACCGAATCAACTACCCTTGCGAGAGAGAACGGGAGTTTGGGAGAGAGGACGAGGGCGGGGTCGGGGAGGCAACAGAGGAGGTAGCGATCGCGGGCATACAAGTAGAGGAAGAGGGAGAGGTCGTGGAGGAGGTGGAAATGGAGGGAGTTACGAAGGAGGTCAAAGCAGTCAAAGGTGGGAAGGGAATCAGGATAATCGCTCGCAAGATAGTGGATGGGGGAAACGAGCTGGAGGAAGTGAAGCGCAAGGAGGAGATGCGAAGAGGAGTAGGATGGAGCAGTAGAAACGATCGATTTCCCTTGCGGCCTTTTTCAAACTTCGGTGAAAAAAAAAATCGGACTCCCCACCTTCGAAATTCGTTCTTCCACGTTTTTTGCTTCTGCTGCTTCTTCTTCTCCTTCTCACACTGCTCGTTGCTTCTTCGACAGCTTCAGCCTCTCCATTCCCATCAAAGAAAGCTCTTCTTCTGCTTCCCTCTCTCAAAAGCGAATCCCCACAGTCCACGCTCTCGCTTTCCGACATGGCCACGATCTCTGCATACAAAGTAGAGGATCTACGATTCCCTACATCACTAGACGGAGATGGTACAGATGCGAGTAAGTCACTCTTTGCGCATCTCCAACTTTCATTATTTCGCAAAATCTGAACCTTTCCGATTTGTTTGCAGTGAACAAGGAGTGCGATTACTCAGCGGCATATGTAACGTTAACAACAAGCGATGGCTTGGTCGCGAATGGAATGACCTTTGATATCGGTCGAGGAAACGAAGTAAGTTTCTCTCGAAGTATTATTTCGCACTCTCACTTCGCACCACTTCGTTTCCTCTTACTCTGGCTTCAGCTACTCACTTCGTACACTCTTGCTAACCCTCCATGCTCAGCTCGTTTGCGCAGCGGTCGAAGCCGTCGCTGCTCGACTCATCGGCTACTCGACGACTGACCTTTTCACTGCCGCTGGTATGCTCAAAGCATGGAACTTCCTCCTGTCAGATCCGCAGCACCGCTGGCTGGGTCCTGAGTGCGGTGTCATCCGTACGTCACGCTTCACTCTCATCTGAACCCAAGTCTGAGGTTTTTTGGTCAGATATCGCTACTGGCGCGGTGGTCAACGCTCTTTGGGAGCTTTACGCAAAGAAGGAGAAGAAGCCTCTCTGGCAACTCGTCGCCGACTTCACTCCCGAGGAATTCGTCGCTGCTACGTCGTTCAGATACATCACCGATGCCATTACTCCGGACGAGGCGCTGGAATTACTTCGCTCGAAGCAAGCGGGCAAGGCGGAACGACTGGAGAAGCTCAAGGCGCTGGGATATCCGGCGTATACTACCTCGGTATCGCTCTCTCCTGTTGTCCATGGTCAGAGGCCGCGACTGACGCCGATTTCTGGTCCTTTTTTTTGTGATAGGTCGGATGGTACATCATTTTCTCTGGCATTGACAGAGTGGCTGTCACTGACATTATAGCTGTCACTAACGATCGGATTCTAACGTGTAGGTTCGGATACAGCGACGAAAAAGTAGCTCGACTCACTCGCGAAGCCATCGCTCAAGGGTTCAACCACTTCAAAGTCAAGGTCGGTGCAGACGTAGAGATGGACTCTCGTCGACTAGCGATCGTTCGCTCAATCATCGACGATCCGAAAGAATGCGAAGGACGACCAAAGCCTTCGCCTGAAAGTCTGGTTGGAAAGAATGCGGGACCTACTGGTTCTGTCTTGATGATCGATGCGAACCAGGTCTGGGAGTGAGATATACTTCCTTTCCAGGAGCGGTTTCAGAGAGAAGAGGACTGATCAATTGTCCTTCATAGCGTCCCTCAAGCGATCGAGTACGTCAAACAGCTCAAAGAGTTCAAACCCTGGTTCATCGAGGAGCCGACCGCACCTTCCGACGTTCTCGGTCATGCCGCAATCCGTAAAGCACTAGCGCCTCACGGAATTGGAGTTGGTGAGCTTTGGTTTCCGGCTCCTTTCTTTCTTCGCAGATAATGCTTACTAAAACCTCCTTTGCTGCAGCTACGGGAGAGCACGCACAGAACAGGATGATCTTCAAGCAGCTCCTACAAGCGGAAGCTATCGACGCTACTCAGGTCGACTCTTGTCGGCTCGCAGGCATCAACGAGATTCTCAGCGTGATCCTGATGACAGCCAAGTTCGGCGTTCCCTTGGTTTGTCACGCAGGGGGAGTGGGACTATGCTCTATGGTCATCCACTGCGAGTCTAGCGTGTTCCTGAGACTTCAAGAGCGAGACTAATAGCGTTTTGGCCTCGAAACAGTGCAAATTATCGATTACCTCTGCGTTTCCGGATCCTACGAGCGCAACGTTCTCGAATGGGTCGATCACCTACACGATAACTTCCTCTACCCTCCATCAATCAATTCGCGTGGTTATTACAACGTGCGCTCTATCTACTTCCGTTATTGCTATTCCCTATTGCTATTCCCGCTTTTGACACGAGTCTCCCTCCTATACACTCTAGATCCCGCTCAACAGCGAAGAAGGTTACTCTATGGCGATGCACGAGGAGTCGAAGGCGACCTACGTTTTCCCTCACGGAAAATACTGGAGTTCTCCCGAAGCGAAAAAAGCACATGGACTTGCTTGATCAGACAAACGCATTGCAAATAGAACAAACTACCTCCAGAAGCCTCTACGGATCAAAGGTTATGTACAAATAGTGAGAGAAGCTATCAACCGATTCGAGAGTGTGCAGTCGTGTCGAGTCCTGGAATCTTTGCGTGGTCCGCTGGATTCGCTTGTGCTTCATAGACCGTGATGACTGCCAGCGATTGACCGTCAGTACCCATGAAAATGATTTGAGGAAGATGTCAGACTCACTTGGATCCCGCTACGGAGGAGGCGGTAATCGAAGAGTCAGTATTCATTTGACGTGCGAAGAAAGTTCAGCTCACTGTCATAGGGGCATACTCTCCCTTGAAGCCGACGAAAGATATCCTTGTCGTATCCTCTCCGTGATTCGAGGGGAAGAAGAGGGTCAAAGAGGTAACAGAAGGGAACTTTGCGGGTCTGCGAGTCGAAAGAACAGGGTGAGCAAAGTCACAGCTTGACGAATAGAGGTGCGACAGACCTGACGATATACTCTGAAACTTCTCGAGTTTCGGCAATTTCGAACTCTTGCGTAACTTCAGTAGACGTCGCTTCGTCAAAGTCGAGCGCGCGGTTCGCAAACTATTCTCGAGATGGCTCAGCCTCACGAGGGTGGTCAAGCGAGAGTGGAGCAGCTCACTACTTTCATCTTGTCAGGCGTGAAGCCAGAGGGACCAGATTTGACTAGGATAGACCGCACTGTCGAGAACAAGCGAAAGACTTGAACAAACTCGACGAAGTCTTAACAAGAGGGTAACGTACGCTTGACTGAACCGGTAAAGGGTACCCTCAAGATGAGTTGTTCGTCGGCATCCGATTCTAGCCATTCTTCTGTTGCAAGTAGGAGCGAAAAGTGAGCGGATTCGAAAGAAACGAAGGTAAACGAAAACTTCACCTTCTTGATTCCGTTGATCCCAAGGTCGAATCACAATCTTTGCCTCTTTCCCTTCTTCCGCATTCAACGCCACGGCCTTGTCCCTATCGACGAATGGATAGAGGAAGGTCAACTGTCCTTCCAACTTTTGGTGCGAGTCTTCATCTCCACAACTACAGCCAGCGGGGTGAGCAGGTGCCATTATCGATAAAGAGTGATACGTGGACGTGTGGAGTGGACACGTAAGTAAGTGGGAAAGAGAGGTTTCTCCACATGAAATCGAATCGCTTTCATCTCTTTAGCTCTCTCCCTTCACTCCAACACACCTGAATGGCCACCTCTCACTCTCACGTACAAGATGTACTACTCTCCCTCGGTCTCCTCATCGTATTGAGTCTCCCATTGGCCTACCTCTTCCCTGGAACCTTTAATTCTTTCGTCCAACTCTTCTACACTCTCTGGACTACCCTCCTTTGGCTCATCTTTACCCTCGTCGTCCTCGTACTCGTGGTAGGAACCGCTCTAGTAGGAGAGAAAGCCTACAAACGCTTCTCACTAGGAATTCGTCCTGATGACCGACTAGGATCAATAGGAGCTTCAATCGATGAACAGAGGAGAGCGAGAAGAGTAACGAGGGAGAATAGAATGGAACAAGCTGCGGAGAAAGTGGTAGACAAATTGGAAGCGACAGGAGTTGGGAAATTGTTTAGGAGGAAAGGGAAAGGATCGAGTTCAGGGTCGAGAAAGGGGAAAGAAAAGGCGGTGAATCAGGATGAGGTTGAGCTGGACGATCTGAAAGAAGGTCAGGGAACGTCGAGTGGGATTACGAGAGCTCCTCCTCCGTTACCTCCTCGTTGATTGCCGTGAGTTTTCGTTTCTCTCCTTCGCATTGTTCGCGGAGGCTGACGCTCCTCGTCTTGACAGGTGCTCTCGTAACTTTCATTGCGAATATACTGTTGTCGTGTCTCTCTTCCAACAAATTCGAGCGAGAACGGGAGAGAAACAGTGATATCAACAGAAAAGACAAAGACAAAAACGCTACACAGAAGAGAACCAATTACTACCATCCACCTGTCAAAGTACTGAACAAAGCCTGAGAAGCATCAGGAGGATTACTAGATCCCCCATCGAGATCGCTCGAGAATCCCAAGAAACTCAAATCGACGGTATCTGAGGGACTTGGACCGCCTGCACTTCCGGATCCATTCGATGGGGGTTGACCGTAGTAGTCGAGCATGTGTCCATCGACATTGAGGAGACCTAGATCGGAGAGGAATGTGTTTGAGAAGAGTTGAGAAGAGTCGGGTTGCATTCCGGTGAAGGACGAGGTGGAACCGTTGTTGTTGAAGGCGTCGGAAGAAGCGTATGAAGCTGGAGTAGGGAGGGAGTAGGAAGCGAGGGCGGCGGGATTTGATGCGAAAGGAGGAGGGAAAGATTGAGAAGCGGAGAGGTCAGGTTGAGGAACGGGAACTTGAGGAGGAGGTCGAGGCTGTTGATTCGCTGCGATTGGTGCCGTTGGATCTTCACGAGCGATACGAGAGAGGATCTGATCAACGAGAATCGTCAGTTCAAGTTCAGGAAGTTCAGGCAAGGAAAGTGAGGAGAGCTCACGTCGTTGAAAGGTTCTTCTTGAACTGGATCACCTCCTCGACCTTGCGCGATTCTCGCCATCCTCCTCGCCCTTCGCTTCTCTACTTCGAAGAAGAGCCCGCTCAGGATTCGACGAGCTTGAACGATGATCGCTCTGAGGTGTCGAGATTGAATCTTCTTCTCAGTGACTTCTCCGAAGATTTCGAGCGCGATCATTAGGTGTTCCTTCTTGCTTTCGATTTCTGCAGTACTAGCTCCGTTATCGATGTGGTGAAAGAGATCAGCTGCGAGGACGATTGAAGCCTGTTCGCCGGGTAAGAGAATCAGCTTGGGATCTCGCTGAATGATCGAAAGAAGGAACATACGCTGAGGGAGTGAGAGTAAAGAGGTTTGATGATAAAGCCAACGTTGTTGTGATGGCAAACGAGAACGATCTTGGCACTCCTGATACAAGCTTCGGTACTGTAGGAGAACTTGGAATTTGGAGCGTAGCCTCTCGTCAAGAAAGGGCGATGCAAGCGAACGATACGGTTGTGGACTGAAGTCAACTTGGTCTGTTAGCATATCATCTTGAGATTGCTCAAGAAAGAAGCTAAACTCACCAGCTTGGAGAGCACCGAATCTCCTCGATTTGAGGTAAGGGTCCTTGTCCTCGAGCGATTTGTGTTCTTGAATCCAAGCATCGGGCATAGTCTCGAGGATAGTTCGATATTCTCTGTCGAGTTCGAGAACTGCACCGTAGTTGAACGACTTCTTCCCAGCGACGAACATGTCGAAGGTTTTGCGAGAAATCTCGGCTAGCTTGTACTTGTGTCGCTCGAGAGTTGCATCAGTGATAGCGCTGTCGGGTTGCACTTCGATCTTCCATTCCGTTGGGGAGAGTTTGACCGAGTCGACGTTGGAGAGAATCGGCGTGGTAGTGTGATCGGGATGGATCATATAGGTAGAGAAGCGAGAGATGCTATAAAGCTCAAGACATATCAGATTAAATCGCTAGAAAAATGAAATCAGGACGAACTCACGCGGCGAGATGATCGTAGAAAGTCAAAGCACTCCAGATTCTCAATGCACTTTCTCTCTTGACCGAGTTCTTTCCTGGAGGCCACGCAGGATCATCGCCAGGCATGTTCTCCGAATCGTCGGTCAAGCGGTGAAGTTGGAGATTGTGTCCAGTACGGATCGCGACACAAAGCAGATTTGAGAATCGTCCCCAATCGCTCGAGTCGACAGCAGCGATGAGCGTCCACTATCAGTCATCGAAGGAGTCGAGTGAGTGGTGTCCTAGTCGCGAAAGCAATAGAAAGGCAACATACGCATGCGTTGAGAATGACATATCTTGATGAAGCGAAAAAGCCGAGATGGTCAGATAAGGATTCTGATGAGAACAATATCTGGAGAGCGGGACTCACTGGATGAATCGAACTTGAGGTTTCCCATAAGGATCTGATAGAGCGCTGAACTTCTGAGAAGCGGCGTAGTAGCTCAAAGCTTCTTGTTCTTTCTTCGCGTTTGCTTCGGGAGAGTCTTTCGGTCCGTCAGAGAACATGTCAGGGAGAAGTTGTGAAGAGTCATCCCAGCTGAGAGCGAGCATCTGAAGGGAGGCAGAGATTCGGGTCAGACCAGGCGAGTAGAAAGGAAAGAAAGGTACTAACGACAGCGTAAACAGCTAACCAAGCAGGATCGATCTCGTCTCGTCTACCTGCTTCCATCATCTCCCAGTACTTCTTGCTGTAGAAGGGAGACAAGCAGAGAATCAAAAAAACTGGCGGATCGCGGCGACCAAGAGAGGAAAACGTACTGTTCAGCTCGTAAACTCGGCATGTGAAGAGACGGGAACATCCAGTGAAAGCCTTTCTCGTAACGATCGACAGCTTTGTGGGAGTCGGTCTTGTTGGGTAAGATTCGGAAGATCTTGTCGAGCGTTTGTTTGCGTTCTTCGAGAAATTCAGCTTCGGTAAAGCAGAGATCGAGTCCCATCTTCGTCGAGGTTGAGCTATCGACCCAGATTGGACGAGGTGCGACGATTGAGGTGAGTCCATCTGTCAATTCGATTCCGCGACGTTCTGGTGCCCTCGAAACGATCATGACCGCGTCTGCTCGAGAACGAAAGATCAGTACGCGAGTCTGCCGCGATCCGTTCAAGCGAAAACAGGGACTCACTCTCGAGTAGTTCAAAGTTGTCCTGACCATTGTTGTCGACCGTAGGGAAACATTCGTTTGGTAAAGTATACATTTCTCTGCATGTTCCATTGTCTAGCCTTTCCATATTCTCGAACATCTGATGCCCTGATCTACCGATCTCGTCGAGCGGTTCACGTTTGATCGGACCCATGCTATCTATTCCGAGTTCTGCGAAGCTCTGTACTTTGAGTGCGATCGGGAGTTTGTTGATAAATCGTTCTAGAAGTTGTAGTCGTTCTTTCATTTCGTCGAGATCTTCAGCGAGAGCGAAAGGTTGTCGTTCAGGTTCAATCTTGGCATCCTGACAAGCGTCAAACGATGTAGAAAGTCAGCTGAGATAGGCGAATCCGAACAGAAAGGGTCTTGCGAACCTCCCAGCAACAATCATTAGGAGCGCCTCTCTTGACGCAAGCTGAACAGGGCTGGCATCGGTCACACTAAGGAGTCATGAAAGAGGCTTTGAGTGATCCGATCAGCCGAGATATTGAATGAGAAATTCTACTGACCTTAATCTTCCTCCTCTACGAGCACAACGAGCGGATATGAGCTAGACACTCACTCATGTATCCAGAGAGAGCTACATACCTTGCACTCTGAACAAGACAGTGTCTGCTTTGCTTTCTTCTTTGAAGGTCCCTCCTCTTCCTGATTCCCACTTCCAGCAGGACCGGACGAACTCTTCCTAGACTTCTTGGTAGGTCTCACTGAACCATCAGGAGGACTAGGACCTTGATCACCATTCGAGGAAGCTGGTCTGTGTCTTGTTGAACTTGTAGAAGCTATAGGCATGTGGTGCGGTAAGAAATCGAGAGAGCTAGCTGCACGAGAGAGCTGATCAAAGCGGCTAGTCGGATCGCTGTATCCTACACCTTGTAACGGATGTCCCGGACCTTGCATTGTCGAGGTAGTGCAGAGACAGAGTTCGGAAAAACAAAGTGCTTTCGCAATCTCTCGTTGCCGATAAATTTGATCGCACGAGTCACTGTCTCTCGTCCGGAGCACGCGGTGTCGAATGAGAACGTGCAGATTCTTAAAATTGCGTAAAAGATAAGGCATAAGAAATAGTAAAACTTGAAGTAAGAAAAGCGAAAAAAGAGGAGGAAGGAAGACTATTTGCGAGGAGGTTCATTCTGGTTTTGCTCACTGTCTCGAGCATGATGACTTCCAGATGTCGAAGCACCGACGTTCGAAGGAGCGGTGTTACGGAAACCCATCGCTTTGTGATAACGTTCCATATCGGTTCGAGTAAGAGCGTCGGTCCCATCCCATTGAGCTGATGAAGTACGAACGCGAAGTCGTGCAGTACTGTGACTGTTTCGGAACATGTCTGTTCAATTCGAGAGAGTTAGCTTTGGACGTAAATCTGACTTCGAGAGGAAAGAGGAGAAACGTACCTGCAATCGAGAGAGCGGGAATGGGACCAAAGATGTCGTCGGGATTGATCTTGCGTTGCTCGAGGAGTTGATGAGTGAGAACAGGAGATTGTGCCCATCGAGGGAATGCAGCGACCTTCTTCTCGTGAGCTTCATCATCCGAGTCAGAGTATCTGCGAAGATAGTGAAAAGAGCTCGTCAGTTTGAACAGTTCGTTGGGATCTCGAGGATAGTCTAGACGCACTCAGAGTCAATCTCGGGAAGCTCTTGATAAGGTTCAGGATCGGGCTTGTGAGCAGAAGGAGGTTGACGAATGGCAGAAGATTGAGAAGCGTTCGCGCCGGGAGGTCGCATAGCTCCTTGAGAGGCAGAGAGACCGAAGGGCTTGGGGATGGTCGTCGAGGAAGCGTTGTTGGGACGAGGAGCGCCTTCAGGTAAACGAATCTGGTTCGACATGAATTTCTGTCCAATCATCGAACTTGCGCCTCCGGACTTTGCGAGTGCGTTGACGGGAGGAGCGGGAACAGGGCGACTCTGAGAGTTTGCGAGAGACGAGATGCGATGAGTCGAGGAGGAAGCAGTGATAGGTCGAGTTGATTGGGTGGCAGCTTTCTTGAGTGGAACCTTCGTCTCTTGTTCCATCTTGCGCTTCTTCGAGTTCTCTTCTTCGGCCTGGAGCTATCAGAGATGGTTGTCAATACATCAGATCAGGTTCGAAAAGAGCAAACGAGAGCGTACCTTCTGTTTCGCGGCGAGTCGAGCAGCGCTAGCTTTAGCTTTGGCAACAGTTTCTTCCCTCTCCTTTCGTTTCCTTTCGAGTTCCTCGGCTTTCGCTTTACGCTCATCTTCCTGCTTCCTACGTTCAATCTCTTGCTTCTTCTTCTGAGCTTGGAGTCGACGTTCTTGCAAGTCTCGCATAGCTTTCTTGCGTTCAGCATCCTCCTTCTCCTGTTCGAAAGATCCCAGATCAGCAGTTGGTCAATCGCTGATGACTGAGAGATAACGGACCTTCTTTGCAGCAGCGGCAGCGTTCTGAGCGTTCTTGACTTTCGAAGCTGCATTGACCTTCTTCGTCGCTCCGTTTCCGATGGATTGGTTGAGACCGAGAGCAGTAGTTGATGAGACGGAAGAAGCGAGACTCGATGCCGAGTTCTGCTTGCTGAGGGTACTAGGTTTGGTAGGCTGAGGAGAACAGATCCGGAGAGTCAGATCAAGAAGCGAGAAAGCGGCGGAATCAAGAGAGACTCACCCTGAATGCTCCTCCGTTCTGACCGTAGGTGCTGGTTGTGGTAGACATCATCGACATCGTAGTTCGATCATCTTCGTTCTCATCATCTCCATCCTCCTCGTTGTCCTCGACTTCACTCTCCCGAGGCGAGTTCTGGTTCGAAGTCGCAGCGACGAGTGCAGCACCGAATGTACCTGGCATGACGATCTTGGAAGGAGAAGTGCGAATCCTGAGATCCTCCTTCGTCGCTTTCTTGACGATAGTTCGAGCATTCGAATTCTTCTTCGGTTCCTCCTCACGATCCGATAATTCTTCGTCATCTTCTTCATCCTCATCCTCGTCGTCATCCCTCGTAAGAAGTTGAGGTTCAGGTAAGCTAGGTAACCTCTTCTGTTGCGCCAGTTCCCGCTCCCTCTCAGTCTCTTCCTCCTCGATCTCCCTAGCTCGCTTAGCGATAGCCTTTGATTCGGCACGTTCAATACGATCTCGATCAGCAGCGGAAGTCGATGATTTCGTGACGGGTCGAATAGATTGTTCCTCCTCCTCTTCTTCTTCTCCATAATCGTCCTCATCTTCCTCATCGATTCCTTCTTCTTCCTCCTCATCATCCGAGATGACAATAACAGATTCCTTCTCCTGTTTCTCGATGATTCGCTGCTTGGGCTCCTGAGCTTGAGGAGCGGCGAGACGTTGGAAAATAGATTGGAAGTTGACGGCGGGAGGAGAACCGGGAGGAGTGGTCGATCTAGTGAGGGCCGGTCGAGGAGGGGAAACTGCAGCGAGAGGGAGAGTGGCAGGAGCGGGGACAGGAGCGGGAGGTGCCTGGAAAGAAACGGGTGCAGGTGAGCGGAAGAAGGAGGAAGGAATCGGTTTGGGTGAACCCATCATAGGGGAGAAGGAAGAACTCGTTGCCATTTTGGGACTTCCAAAGGTCGAGAGAGGAAGACCGGAAGTTGCTGAACGAGTAATGGGTTTCGGCGAGGAAGGTGCGAAAGTTGGTGAAGCGAGTCCTCGGGGGGAGTGAGGTGGAATTGGAGAGACAGATCGACCAAATGCGGAAGGGATCTTGGAAGGTGAGGGAGGGTTGAGGTGATCTTGCGTCGTCGTAGCGTATTCGAAAGACTTGATTCGTTCCATGACGGAAGGTCGACGAACGGGACCAGTCGAAGGAGCCGAAGCTGTCTCGGTTGTTACGGAAGACGAGGCGACAAAGGTTGACATCGATGTCGTCGAGGAAAGAACAGGTTGAGGATTAGCTTTCGCAGCTGAGACGGGAGCGGCTAGAGGAGCGGTACTGAAAATGGTCGAAGAAGAGGAAGAGAGGGGTTTCGAAGTCGAAGGGAACAAATTCGAGTTGAAGATGCCAGCATTGCTAGCTCGTCCCGCGGCACCTGCCACGACGCTGTTCCTTCCTTGCAAGGTGTGGAATCGACTGGTGAGTTGTTCAATCTTGCTGCGAGGTTGCTCGCTCGCTTCGGATCCCCGTGAAACTTTCGCGACCTTGCTCGAGACGTCAGGACCCGTGAGAGACTTGCGTTTGATCGCACCCGAAGAGGTAGTGGTTTCGATCGAGGACGAAGTGGGAGCAGTAGCGAACGATTGACTTCCTTGAGTCGAACCTTGGCTGTCGGAAGCGATTGACTGGCTTGAGGTCGAGTTGGCCCAGTTCCTTCCGAGTCCGAGCCCGAGTCCCATACTTTTCTTGGGTAATCCAACGAAATTGAGTTGATGAGTTCCTCCACTGCTGACTCGAGAATTGTTGTTTGGTCCGGCAAAGGTAGCGGATGAAGCGGGAGGAGGACTCGATCCAATGTTGACGTTGCCCATTCCGATCTTTGCAGCCGAGTAAGAACCGACAGCGGCGAAACGAGCGTTTGAACCTCCGGGAGTACGAGTCGAGGAAGAGGCAGGCAGTGACGAGGAGAGCGCTCCTTCGACAGAGTGGGAGCGAAGGGCGGAAGGTCCATCGTTGAGGGGTACCGATTCGTCGTCATCTGCATCGGGAGCGACGGATGAAGCTCCAGAGACCGATCTCGATTGGGGTGATAAGACGGGTAGAGGGAGACTCGCTGGAAGTGCGGCAGGTTTGCGAGCGGGAGAGTCGAGACTGGCTTGAGTCTCGGGGATAACGATGGACGACGCTGTAGCGAGACGAGGTAAAGAAGCGGGAGCAACTCGTTCCTCGATTTTGTCCGTGGTATCTCGAACCGCTTCTTCCTCTTCTTCCTCTTCCTCCTCTTCGGAGATGATGGAGAGATCCGCCTTATCCTCCTCAGTGACGATGATCGAGGCGTCCTTCGGTTCAGATGATTGCGGAACGAGCGATTCAACGACCTTGATTTCGTCCGTGACATCTTCATCCTCTTCTTCTTCTTCCTCTTCCTCCATAACGTTCGATAGGTCGCCTCCTCCTCCTCCAGCTTGGTCGATTTCGTCCTGAAGCTGAGTGAGCGATTTAGGCTTTTGTTGAACGAAATCTCTAGCGATGACGGGAGCTGGGGAAGCGGAAAGGGCGGGTGCGCGAGGAGCGAATGTAGGCTGAGAGCGAGAAGTGGAGGCAACAGGTCGAGGAGATCCAATTCGCATAGGTGAGAGAGGGATTCCGCTTGACTTCTTCGTCGATGAAGAGGAGGGAGAGAGAGCCTTCTTTGGCGATGAGGATCGACCGGGAGAAGTGATGGTGTTCTCTTTGTCGGTGGAACGGGCGGAAGGGAAGAGGAGAGTAGCGAGAGGATCTTTCTTTGCTGCAGCTTGAACCGAAGAAGGTTGAGTCGAATGGTGATTCGTACTGTTTGCTCCAACCACACGTTTGCGTCCTGGAGTCTTCATCAATTCAGACATGGCAGGTCTACCGATTATCGTCCGTGTCAGCTTCGTGTTCTGCTCTGTGAGAGAATAAGGGATCTTGAACTAACCGAGAGCCATTTCCACCTGATGAAGGACCTTTGATTTCTAACTTTTGAAAGAAGCTATCGATCCACCTATGAGCATCTGCGTAATCATTGATGTGGTCCTGAAGCGATTGGTGAGCGAGGCCAGAGAGGGAAGAGAGGAACGAGTCGGTTGAGTGATGGTTGAACGACTTGTTGGAAGATGTAGAAGCCGTCGGAACGCCTGCTACTGCCATGATGGAGTCTACTAGAGGTACCGTTTGCTGTTGAGCGACCTCTTGAATGGTCTAGAGTTGTCGAACGAGGAAGAAGTGGTTTGTTTGGAGGAGAGAAGCAAACAGCAAATTTTCGCTTCTTCTCTCATTCTCTTGTGATCTTTCTCGATCCTCTCTAGTGCTATATAACTCTATAGAATAGTGTTTGGCCGGATTTCTAGCTGCTCAAAGTTGAGCAAGAAATGACGAATAAAGTTTCGCATTTTTCGCACAAAGTCCCTTCAGTTTCTCTCCTGCTTTCGCTCGAGCACCTCTCATCCATAGATCGCTACGCAGCTGTCCTCGCTTTCGTCACACGGTCGAAAGGAGCACCTTCAAAATACCTCCACCTTTTCGAATAATCTTGCTTTCCAACCTTGGCCTTCCTCTCCTCTCTCACACCTCACTCTTCCGCTGCTCAAATAGCTACGACCTCGATGTGGTCAGCTTCTCGTCCGCGGTCAACAGCGACACCTCACGAAGAGGAAGAATCGGCATCCTTAACTCGGGACGTCGATGCCTCTGCCTCATCGAATTGGAACCGCTCGAATCCGCTCGACCCCGGAAACAATAGTAGTAGTCTGGAGAAGGGAGTTGGAGGAACGTCAAGCTCTCGGCGGTCAAGCTGGTCGATGGACTTTAGAAGGTTGATGGATCGTAAAGGGGTCAGGATTGCCTTGATCGTCGTCGCTTTCATTCTTGCGGGAGAAATCTGGCACAGACACAGCTCAGCGGAACCGTATAGTGGGCGGAGGGATCAAGGGAAGCCGTGGCGAAAGTTTGGGAATTCAGAATTGGTGGATTTAGGAATGCACGAGGGTCGTCTGCCTCTTTGCGAAAGGACAATGCTGGTTGATTGGGTATGCCTAGTTCTCACTATCGTAGAGATGACTGCGGTGCTCGACGAATCGAGCTGATCCTATCCCTCGTCTCGCTGTTGCTTTCGTTGAAAATAGCCAACTTTCGGATATGGCTTTGGAAGTACCGCTACGACAATCGTGAGTCTGACCCGTCGCCTCCCTCGTCCCTTTTATCGCTGTGACTGATTCTCTTCAACCTTCACCTCAGTTGCAAGCTGTAAGCCGACGATTCGCTCTCCGAAACTCGGCCCCCTTCGATAGTTTCGTTTGAGGTTCGGCTATCAATGCGATGGAGCTGACCCATCTCGATTCCGTAGGGTATCGTCGCCAAGATGCACGGCTACACGATTCTGTTCTCTCGAGGCGCTAACAAATACGGTCGATACCTCGACTTTTTCGAATCTGCTACTCTAAATTGTCGAGCGCCCGAAGAGCTTTACGATCCCGCTACATACGTGGATAAGGACGGGAATGCTATACATGTCGGACCAGCGATCAATGATCAATTTGAGAGACCAGAGGCGAATCGATTATTGATGTCGATTGACGAGTGAGTTGCGTTCTCCAGTCTCGGACTCAACACGATGCAGGCTGAACAATAAGCGCTCGCAATAGTGTGCATCATCTCAACCACCATATCGTCACTCTTGTCTACCCACAAATGCCTATCCTCGATTCTCTCCCAACTCTCGACGCTTCGAAACCAGTTCCAATCTCGTCCAACATTCCACAAGTCTTTGCAGAGTCGTTCGATCGATACTCTGCACTTACAGCGGAACATTTCAAGTTGAATGGGCTACTCAATGCGAAAGTGAGTAGTGAAGTAGCTAGATTGGGATTAGATACGAAGAATCCGGAGTTCCCAACTGCAGCGTGAGTCGCTCCTCCTTTGTTCTCCTAGCCGCTGTTCACACTGACATCTGTCCTATGGCTCAACAGCGTTCACTGGCGAGGAGGCGACAAGCTCGAGCGAGAATGCGTCGGTTCCTCGCAACTCTCCTGGTGAGTTTCCTCACCACTCTACGACCTTCCTCCCGCAACTCACGACGAATGTACCATTTCTGTCTCTAGCGGCAATGTAACGCACCACTGCGCTACAGCATGGGATTCCTTCCCTCCTTCCTACCAATCCTCGACTTTACTCCACAAACCTCGCCTGTTACTAATGACGACGGAACCCGATGCTCTCGGACTCTTCCGAGCCGATCCATTCTGCAAGAAGTTCAATATCGAGTTATTGGAGAACTCGGAAGAGAAACAAAGTTTCGTTCAGGATACTTGGAATCAATTATCTGATTCTGAACGGGCGGAAGATGCAAAGGTACGCTTCTCTCTCCATCAGTCCTGCATCATCGCAGAAGTTGATGAATTTCTGATGAGCGTACAGAGTATGTTCGTTGGATCCGAGATTCTCGCGAATCATGTTGATGTTGCGGTCGTTTCGCCAAATTCGAATCTCGCAAGAATAGTCATGACCCGCGCCGGTCCTCGCAGATCATCTGACGGATCTATCCGAAGTGTAGATATCTATTGGCATGTAAGCTTGGAGGTCGTTCTCTGCGAAAGACTCGAGAGCCGAGAACTGATTGGTCTACTTCGACGTTCTGCTCTTTATGTAAACAGCCTGTCCACTACCCTCCTTTCAAGCGCTCAAAGACTTGGGGAGGATGTGATGGAACATGGGGTGGTTGTTGGCCCAGCGGTTAGAGCTTGCAGGAAGAGAACATCGCCCTTGTGACCTTTTTCGAGCATCTCGCATCTTCGTCGTTCCTTCCTCTCCTTCTATCACTCTATCTATGTGTCTCTATCATTCGTTTTGTATCCTTTGTCGCCCCGTATACCTATATCACTGTTACTTCATTCATTTAATCCTATTTTTCGCTTCGAAACGATCTTCAACATTTCTCCCTTGCGCTGCAAGCTAATTCCCATGCTACCCAGCGGCTTCTAGCGTCTCGTCGAGTCTTGGTAGAGATCCTCTCAAGGTTTCGGCTTCAGAGGAAGACTCGCACCCGATTCCCTCTGCGAAATCTGAAGTGCGAAATCTGAAGTGCGAAACTTGAACTTTAACTTCTTCGCTCAACTTTACAAAATGATTCCTACAGCACCGAGACAGGTACGTCTATTACCTCTCATCACGCCTAGCCCGTACTCACGCTCTCTCGTTGCTTCTACAGGGAGGAGGAGCTCATTTCCCTTACCCCAAGGTTCGTTCAATCTCTCTCCCGCTTCACGACTCTCCGTAGTCTCGTTCGATAGTTCAAACTGATGAAGGGACTCGTCTGACTGTTATTTAGGAAGTTTGGTCACCTGCTGGTGGATGGTGGACTCGACCTGCCAACTGGAAATCATCAACCGGTTTCGTTTTCTTAGGAATCGGTTTAGCTACTTATGGTATCTGGTCTTACTCGGCACAGAAGGAGGTCAGTTCCACTCTCTTGTCCCTAGAATGATCCTTCGCTGTTGTCGAGAGGTTCGAATTTAAGTTGATTTGATCAAACTATTGAACCTCTCACACGGCAAGGTGAGCCCTAGAATGGATCGTACTGATGCTGTCGCAATTGCGTGAATCTAGTGGAGACACACTGAGCCTACCCGACCTATTCCTTCGCAAATGGTATTTCTCGCTTCTCTCTCTCTCTCTCTCTTCTCTCTTTCGCAACTTTCGCTGACTCTCATTCTTCTCGCTTCGATAGTGGGCGAAGCAATTCAAGACTGGAGAACTCGGAGTAAAGGATGAGAGTCAATACAAGGGTGAACCAGTAGCTCACCACTAGAGAGAAGGTGTTTTTTGTGTTTCAATAGTATGCAAGTCTTTCCTTATGTTCTTCTCAAGCCTCTCATGCATCGGAAGAGCAATCGAACAGGACACGAAATGAGAGAGAAAGCGGGGTAAGAATTAGCAACAAAGAAGTTATGAAAAGTTGTGATCAAGCAAGTAAAGCTACGACAGAGGGAGGATTGACAAAGAAAGAGAGAAGCGCCTTTTAGGAGAAGGGAAGAGGTTGAAGAGGCATTGCGGTAGCAGAAGGAGGAGGGCTGGGCTGGAATCTTTCGGGATCCTCTTGAAGACCAGTCAAGGCACGATGAGGGAGAGGAGAAATGTTTGAACGAGGCATGTTCGAGGCTGATGATGAAGAAGCTCCTCCTTGGTGTTGCTGATGATTCCCTCCTTGTCGACTCATAGGCTCGTCATCGGAAGGTCCGAAACTGAGAGCTTGAGCAGCGAGAGTTTCGAGCATCCTCCTTTGTTCGTCTCCTCCGTTCGAATTCGAGCTAGATGCAGTAGCTCCATTCGCTCCGTTATGGTCGAGACGAGTAGGAGAAGGGAGGCCGAAAGGATCATAAGCGGATGCCGAAGAAGTCGAGGCGAGAGGAGCGTGAGAGTAAGCCAAAGGATGAGGGTTCGAGTAAGATTCCGCTGCGTTGAAGTAGGGACTTTGGTAACCGTTCGCACCAGAGAGACCTCCAGATAGAGTACCGTTCAATCCTCCTCCACGAGCTGAACCACCGGGGGGAAGAGCGGGAAGAACGGGGAGGACAGGAAGAGCAGGGAAACCCATTCCTGAGGAGGACGGCATTTGAGCGGGCGAGTGTTGGAACATCTCGCCGTAGGAGAAGGTAGGTTGTTGGAGAGGGGAAGGACCGGGAGGTTGTTGAAGAGGGAGAGGAGTTCCACTTGGTCGAGGTCGCTTGTAGTGTTTATCACCACTTCCTCCCGAAGCTTCGATCCTACGTTTCGTCATACGAGCTTCACCGATACCTCGATCGACAACCTTGGGAGGACGATGATGACCATGAGATTTGAAGTAGAGGCCTAGACAAGAGAACGAAGGTGAGTACGGGAAGAAAGAGATCGAAAAAGGTCGCGAAGACTTACAACAAGCGTTACACTCGTAAGACCCTTGCGCGTTCCTCCTCCATAAAGGCGACTTGTCGGTCGAACAGTTTGCGCAGATCATCGCATCTGAAGGGTTCTGCCATCCTCGAGGGTAACGTCTCCTCTTTCTCTTGGTCGAGTTCAACAAGAAGTCAGGAAGGATATCACCATTGTTGATACCGTTGGTGTTGGAAGCCGATTGTTGTCCACTAGCGTCGCTATCGTCTGCTGCATCGAATGGTTGAGCTGGAGGACGTTGAGCAGATTCGTGAGCTCGCATGTAATCGACCATCGGATTGTAAGAAGCTCCTCCTCCTCCCTCTTCCGCTCCTCCCGTTCGTTGTGCTTGAAGGTGACGAGCGAAACTCGGAAGGAGTGGGAGACCTCCGTAAGGTGCAGCAGCAGGTGCTTGACCAGGAGTCGAGGGAGCCGAAGCGTTCTGTTGCTGCTGTTGTTGATGTTGTTGAACTCCCTGAGCGGCTTGAATCGTAGGAGCGAGATTGGGGTCGATGAGATGCTGGTTGAAATCGGGAATAGGTTGATGATCGAGAGTGAGTCTCGAACTCGAAGCTCTCGCTTGCATCGGCGGTGGTCGGAAGGAAGGGTTCTGAGGAGGCGGAGGGGCAGCAGCAGGATACGAAGGGTAACCACCGAGAGGAGGGAAACCGAAACCAGGCGAGCCTACACCTGGAGATCCACCTAGAGGAGTCGAGAATCGCTTTGGTCGAGCACTGCGACGAACAGGACGATTAGAATCTTCGGTTGATTCGTCTGCCGCAGCGGTACTCCCTCCTCCAGGAGAACTGTCTCGAGCGGCTTGAGAACTTGCTTGAATCGAGTTGTTCAGTCTCTTGTTGACTTCGACGGGGTCTGATGGCGGATTCGCTTGTGCGGGAGCTCGAGGTGCAGGGACTTCGACCGGTACTGCCGCTTTTGTCGAACTTGTCTCGGGCACTTTCGACGATTGAATTGGTTCTTGCGGTTGACTCGAAGCGCCGCCTTGATTCGCTTGTTTTCGGCTGTGGTCGGCGGCGGCGATAGCGGCAGCGACGGCTGAGAGAGCGTCCATCGGTTCGTCGGTAGCAGAGACCGTCGAGAAGTCGGGAGCAGAAGGTTCCTTCGCTGGCGATGCTGCTGGAGCAGACTCGATTGGTTGAGCAGGAGCGGTCTCGACAGCTTGTTCCTCCTTCGCGGGTGACGACGACTTGGCGATCGGACTCTGGTGAGCAGTCGAAGGAGCAGAATCGGAACGTGGTTTCGGCTCTGAAGGGACTTCGACCCGACGAGGAGAAGAGTTCTCGAGAGGCGGGAGGGCACCTGCGCCATTCGGAGGGAGGAGAGGAAGTGATCCCGAATCGATAGGGAGATCAGGGAGAGCAGTAGAGGTCGAAGGAGGAAGTGGGAGTGGAGGAAGTCCTTGAGTTGCAGCGAAACCATTCGTCTCGGCGGCTGATTCTGACGTTCCAACGAGAGGTGATTCGCCCATGTCGTAAGGGACGTAAGATCCGACTCTTCTCTTCTTCGTAGCTTGTAGCTGTTTCGGGTTGTTGATGATGAGTTCCGGAGGTGCTCGAGGTTTGCGAACTCTTTTTCCGGTAACGAGTAGGTTCTGCTCCGAGTCGATAAGCTTGGCGGGAGAGTAATCTTCGTCGTTTGGATCTCCATCCTCCTCCATGGCATGATTCGAATCCGAAAGAGCTGGAACTGGAGGTAGATCGGGCATGGCGGGTAAAGCTTCGGCAGGGAGGGGCAGAGGTGGTAGTGCCAGTTGCTGCTGTTCAGGAATCGAGTCGATAGAGCTGTGTCCGGCAAGAGGGTTGTAAGGCATGGGGGGTGGAGAGTAACGAGCGGGAGTGGCATAGATCGAGGTCGAACGACGTTTCGAGTTGCGAGTCGGAAGCATAGCTGGATTGATTGGTTCTGACATCGAAGGAGCAGGTGAAGAGTGAACCGATTGAGCGGGAGGAAGAGAATCTTCGAGAATCGCTGTTTTGAAAATTAGAGGACAGGGGAAAAGATCAGTGCGAGTTCCGACCCGGTTGAAGACTCTTGAAGAAGACTTACCAGTGAGGAGACTAGGTCGATACCTATCAACGACAACGGGAGGAGGAGGAGTTGGGATTCTAGGTCGAAGAGCAGGTTCGACGATGTTGTCCAAACGTTTTCCTCTTCGAAGGAGAGCGGGTTGATCAGCAGGTCTAGCAGCTTTGTAAGTTTGAGCGTAGAGTTGAAGAGTAGTCTGTTCAATCCAGAGATTGTGAGCACAGAGTAACAAGTTGGAGGAGTGGAGGAAGAGAGGAGGGAAACGAACGATTTTGGCTTCTTGATCTCTCGCTCCGAGGTCGTGGAACTTTCGACTGCGATCCATATGAGAGATGTAGTGATCGGGACACCAAATACAAGGAGTGAGAACACCTATCAAGATAAAGAAGTCCTTTCCTCAGCAACTCCGAAAGACAAGGCGGGAGAGGGAACAAGGGAAAAGAAAAACTCACCTTCTTCTTCCTTGAATCGAACTTGAGTAACTTCCTTCTGTTTCTTCTTGCTGACTTTGGGTACTTGTACCTCGAACGAGAACTTGTAGTTCGCAGCCCAGGCACACGCGACGTGGAAGTGAACGCTGCAACCAGAACAAGAAATCGTAACTCCTGCTCCTTCTTGGAGACATAGAGAACAAGGCTGATAGAGCGAGTCTGATGAGCATTTGAAGAGACTGAGGATGAGAAATTATGACTCACCTCTTTCGCTCGACGTTGAGGGAGAGAAGCGAAACCTTCGACAATTTCGAGTCGAGAGGGTTCGGTAAATTTCAACTCAGGATGATAGACAGCGCAGAGGAGATGAATGTAGCTGTAGAAGAAAGGGAAGGAGTCAGGTGGAATCGACGATGAGCAGAATCGAGCAGGAGACGTACTGTCCCATTTCTGTCGGTTTGAGCAAATCGAGAGCGGTGAGAGGACTAGGAATATCTCCGTCTGGGAGCGGAGTAGGGCAGAGAACGCATGAAGGTTGCTACAAGGGGAAGATCTCATCAGAACTGAGAGGTGGAGAAACAGGAAAAGAGCGCTTACTGAAACGAGACGATCCTTGACTTTCTCTCTCTCGCAAAGATCGCAGAGCCAATGTTGAAGAGGAATTCCTTCGGCGACACCGTAACAAGCTGTGAGGTGACATGAGTGATCGTTAGTCGACTGCACTATCCGAAGATTCGAGGGAGATTACTCACATTGATGAACCGAAATGTTGCAACGAATGCATTGATAGAGGAGATACTTTGGTTCGTATCGTTTACACATCAAGCAAGCTTTGCGAGGAATGACAATCTTTGGAGGAGGTCGAGGTTTGCGAGAAGGAACAGGAGGTGGACTTTGATTGACGGGTTTCTGAAGAGCGACAAGTTCGAAATATTAGCGAATCTGTCGCGTCGAGAGGAAGTAAGAGAGGCTTACGGATTCCCTTGCGGTACGTCTCAAAGCAGTCTCGTCCTCATCTCCAGGTTGAACAGGAGCTTTCCTCCTCCTCTCCGGTTTCTCAGAAAGTGAAACGGCAGCTTCTTTCTCTTTCGTCACTTTCTCTGCCGGTGGGGGTTTCTCGACTGGTGCAGGTTTCTCTGTGATCGCTTTCAACTCTTCAGCTGTCGGAGGATATTGAGCTCCATCTATCGAGAAAGAGAGAAAGCGAGTGAGTACGTGATCCTGCGAAAGAGCGAGATAAGGGGATTCGACTAACAATGTCTCCATCTGAAGCCGCAATCTTCACACATAACCAAAGGTGTCGGTTTGATGTCCAAATCCGAAATGTTCTCAGGACAGTGGTACCATTTCGCACTTTCCGTCTCTTCGCAGATCGCGCAGAACCTGTTTCGACGTTGAGTAGCGCTCGTAGGTTGTCCAACGACTGATCCATGCTCGTCGTCTTCATCGGCCGTTTCGTCTCCCTTGGCGTTCGCTCGAGTCGCTTTCTTGTGAGTTGGTCGACGAGTTCGAGTTGCCGCTGCAGTACGTTCTTCGGGTTGTTGAAGTTCATCTTCTTGTAGATTGTGACTAACCAACACTCTCGACATCAGCCATGACTCACGAAGGAGATGAGTGAACAAGAAGAGAGCTTACCCGATAGAGATGTAATACTTCTTGACGACATCCGCCATTTTCTTCGTCTTGATATGTTTAGCAATCTCTGCGATATCGTTGTGATACTGACTCGCTCCTTCGCTCAACTGTTTCCTTTCCGCTTCGTTCCAGACTGCGTGACCGAGAGTTGCGAGAGGAACTTTTCGAAGTGCTGCGATCGTAGCTGGAATATCTCCATCGTGTTCCGCTAGGAGTTTGACGGCTCGATTGAGAACGTCGACTCCCGCTGATGAGTAGGATCGAAGCTTCTTGACATCATTGAAGAGGATCTCGACTGAACAGAACACCATTCTCACATCAGTCTTGATACGGAGGAGAGATGGGAGAGAACATATTCGACTCACAGACTTCATCGTCAATCTTTCCTTCTGGTCGATAAATGATAGTGACTGCTTCATCTTCTCCGCGAGGAACGATATCTAGAGCTGAGGTTTCGAGAATAATCAAAGAAAATCAGTTTCGTCGTTTGCCCTCTTCCCATGGATAGACTCGAAAACTCACCACTCTTCTTAACCTTACTGATCTTGTCCTTCTCCTTCTCCTTCTCCTTCTCTCTCTCTTTCTCCCCCTTGTCTTTCTCCCTCTCCTTACCATCCTCACTCCCTCCCTCCCCTTTCCCACTCGTCGAACTCGGCGTAGAACTTCTGCTCTTCTTCGGATTGAAATAGTTCCTCTGACCTTGTGGAGCGACTTGAGCTGCTTGTTTCGGATCCCACTCGGGAACAGTACATTGGAATCGATTTCCCAATCTCGTTGATGCTCGAGGGTAAAGGGAATCGTGTGGATCTATTCAAAAAGGAGTTAGTGAGAGAATGAAACGGAGGGAGAAGGGGAAGAAAGGTACCGAGTACTCCGTAGGCGTTGACGTGCATTCCGAAATAACGGAAAGGCCATCCATGAGTCGTTTTCCAATCGTGTGGATCAGGGTTACCTTGTAATCGAACTGTCAGATTCAACATCTCCTGCATATCAGTTTCTGTTTCGAGTGAGAGATTCGGCAAGTAAGGATTGAGGAAAACTCACCTTCCTTAGCTTTCCCTTTCCCCTTCCCACTCGCACTCCCACTCGTTTCCCTTTCCTCTCCCACATCCCTCCCCAAACTGTACTGAGCCATCGTAATATTCCTACTACCTTCTGCGGCTTTCCTCATAGGTGGAGCGACCCCAACTTTTCCAGCAGCTTTCCCTTTCCCTTTCAGACTGTCTTCCAATTCTTCCTCGTGTTGTTTCGTACATGGTGCACAAGACCATGCGTAACCAGCTTTGGGTTTTGCTGGGAGAGGTGGGTCGAGACAAGTTAGGTGGAAAACTTTAGAACATCGTAAACAAGTGACGGATTCAGGACTAATCGAAGAAAGAGGGAGAGGTTAGTGAGGAAAGAAGAGGAGAGGAGGGAGAGAGGGACGTACGAGGCAGCCCATTTCGAACAAGTGTGACAACCTCGTTGGGCATCGCAGAGTTGGTTACCCGTTCCCACTTCGCACAAGACGAATTCGAAATTCTCGAGTAAATGTTCGATCACTTCCTCTGGGAGAGTGTGGAGAAGAGGAAATGGCCGTCAGTCACGAGAGATATGGGTGAGAAGGAGCGAAGAGAGAGAGAGAGAGCAGCGTACGAGGTGCATTACTAATCTTGACAGTTGGTAAAGCATCAAAATACCTATGAAGGTACCTATCATACAACTGTTTCATACTCACCAAAAGAGAAACCACTATCAGTATTCGAATCTCCCTTCGTTTTGCAAAAGAGAGAGAGAGAGAGAGTGTGTGTGTTAATTTACCTGACACCAATAAAAAGTATCTTTCTCTCTCTTCCACTGTTCCAAATCCCCTACATGTTCCTTATGCAACACTTTACAAACACCTCTCACATAGCTCCAAGGTACCGTATCCGCGTGCATAGTAGCCACGATCAATCTATGATCCGCAACATAACGATTCGTGATATCCCTCGTTCTGAAATAATACGCGACTCGAACTCTCAAATCCGTCAATTCGTTTGCTGTACGATTATTAGTATTCGTGGTTGTCGTGGTTGTTGAGGTGGAAGGTTCTGGAGTTTGAGATGGAGCGCGAGATGAATTTGGAGAGGTTGAGGAGGATAAAGGTTCATCTTCTGTTGAGAGCGTCAAAGGGAGGAGCGAGAGTGAAGGTGGGATCGAATTCGAGTTGGTAGAGGATGAGGCGCTGGGTCTGGTAGGAGCGGGAGAAGAGGGAGTAGGAGGAGGAGGGAGTTGTTTTCGTGCGGGTTGAGGTTGGAGGATTTCGAGAACTCTTGCGATTAGGTAAGGTTCACCATCTCGATCTTGCCAGGGAGGTGAAACGAAGACATGATCTTGAGTACAGAGGACGAGAGTGAGGATTAGTTTCGATTCAACTGGCCACTTTGAAGAGGGAGAGAGGGTTGAGAGCAATAGAAGGGCAAGGAAGACTCACCATTAGGTTGTAGAGGTTTACCATTAAACACCAGAGGTCCTGATATAGGTACTGACCTCTTCGTTGACCTTGCCATGTCGATTCGAAAGAGGGTTTGGTCGCGAGTTGGAAAGGATCGATCAAAGGTCGAGGGCGATGCGATCAAGTGTTTTGATAGTCGGAAAGGGTTAATAGAGAGTTTAAGAGGGTATGGGAGGTATTGGACAGGTCTCTC
>Ga0308170_10001081_pt1 | contig 28067 bp, 22 predicted proteins | sample PhyBR2_2_FD_202136 | JGI IMG/M metagenome (GOLD analysis project Ga0308170, IMG submission 202136) | Phyllosphere microbial communities from UC Gill Tract Community Farm, Albany, California, United States - DLSLSB.R2 | ecosystem: Host-associated > Plants > Phyllosphere > Unclassified | place...
CCACCATGCCGGCGTAGGTGAAACCGCCGCCGAAACCGAACAGCAGGGCGGGGACGTCCGACGGGATGTTGCCTGCATGCCACCATTTGCTCAGGCCGAGCGGAACGCTGGCGGCGGACGTGTTCCCGGATTCCGTGACATCGGTGATGACGATCCTGTCCGTCATGCCCAGGGCATCGGCCAGCGGCTCAATGATGCGGAGGTTGGCCTGGTGCGCCGCGAGGACCTGGATGTCGTCCAGCGTCAGGCCGGCGCGGGCCACCACCTCGCGGGCACGCTCGGGAGCCTTGGTCAGGGCCCAGCGCAGGATTTCCCGCCCATTTTGCGAGAACCTGCCTGTGGGCGGGGAAATCCTGACGGCGTCCGCCATGCCGCCCTCGGACCCCCAGACCACCGGGCCAATGCGGGGCGTGGCGGAGGGACGGACGACGGCGGCGCCGGCACCGTCGGCGGTCAGGACCGCGGTGGCGCGGTCCGTCCAGTCCGTCACCGCGGAAAGGGTTTCAGCCCCCACGACGATCGCTTGGTTGGCGCTTCCGGTACGGATAGCCTGGTCTGCCACGCCCAGTGCGTATTCGAAGCCGGAGCAGGCGGTATTGACGTCCATGATCGCCGGCCCCCGGCCGTCGCGGCCCAGCCCAAGTGCCTCGGCGACACGGCCGGCAGTGTTGGGGGAACGCTCTGCTGCCGTGGTGGTTGCCACCACCACGAGGTCGATGTCAGCGGCGGAAGCACCAGCATCGGCAAGGGCCATGCGCGCGGCCGGGACAGCGAGGTCCACCACGGTTTCACCGTCGGCAATGATCCGCCGCGTGACGATGCCGGTGCGCTGGCGGATCCACTCGTCGCTGGTGTCCATCATCCCTTCGAGCTCGTGGTTGTCCATCACTCGCTCGGGCTGGGCGTGGCCAAGCCCGGCAATCTCTGTCCCGGCCGGGCCGTGGGCAAGCGTGAGCTTCATTCGATTCCTCTCGTTGGGCCGCTGCTAGGCGGGGGCGAGTGCCTTGTTGAGTACTGTGCGGATGCGTTTCTCGGACACGGAGTAGGCGGTTCCGAGCTCGACGGCGAACAGGCTCACCCTGAGCTCCTCGATCATCCAGCGCACCTGGGTTAACTCCCGCCCGGCCCGCCGCCCGGGCTGCAACGCCGAGACGGCATCGTCGTAGTCATCCTCAAGCCGCTGGACCATGGCCATGTTCAGCGCATCCCGCTGGACGTTCCCGGGCAGGCGTTCGAGCCGTTTCTCGATCGCCGCGAGGTACCTGGGCAGCTGGCTGAGCTGGGCGTAGCCCGTCTGTGCCACAAAACTCGGATACACGAGCTGTCCCAGCTGGCTCTTGATGTCGTTCAAGGCGCTGATCAGGGCCAGGCTGGTGGTGCCCTTGAGCTGCTTTTCGATCCGCCGGGTACTGGAAAGGATGCGCTCCACGGTTGCCGTGACGGAGAAGACGGTATCGATCAGCTCGGCCCGGACCACCTCATAAAGTCCGTCGAATGCCTTGCGGTCCCAGGGAAGTTCCGCGGGCGTGAGCTTGTCGATGGCGGCCAGGGCACAGTCGGCGATAAGGGCGGACACCGAACCGTGCGGGTTCTGGCTGAAGGTCAGCTTCTCGGTGTTGCTCAGGTGCTCCAGGACGTAGCGGTCCGGTGCCGGCACCCGCAGCGCCAGCAGCCTGACGACGCCGCCGCGCATGGCGTCCTGCTGCTCCCCGGGGCTCTGGAACACGCGCAGGGCCACGGAGGTGCCCTGGTCCACCAACGCGGGATAGCCGGTGACCGTATGGCCCTTGACCATGCTGCTGACCTGGCGCTCGATGGTGCCGAAGCTCCATTCCGTCAGGCCCTCCTGCTCAACGAAGCCGGCCGCAGCCTGGGCTCCGGGCACTTTGGCGCCCTGCTGCGCCGGCTGCTGCCCGCCGTCGGGCGTTTTGCCGTTTCCGCCGGGCGCTTTGCCATTCCTATACGGCGCCTTGCCGGCCTTGGCCGGGGCGGCCGTGGCTGGGGTGGCGCCGAGGGATTCGGCGATGGCGCGCCGGGTGGCGGGGGCAAGGCGCTCCTGAAGCTCGGCGAGGTCCTTGCCTTCGCCCAGCACCTTGCCCTTGCTGTCCACTGCCTTGAAGCTCATCCGCAGGTGCGGCGGGACAGCGTCCCAATTCCAGGACCCGGGCGGGATGACCGCGCCCCGGATCCGCCGCAGCGCCAGTTCCAGCGACGGCTCCAGTTCATCCTTTTCCGGGTCGAAGTCCGCCTCGAGGACGGCCACCGCCTGCCGGGCAACATCGGGTGCCGGGACGAAATTTTTCCTGATCTGCTTGGGCAGCGACTTGATCAGGGCGGTCACCAGCTCGGCGCGCTGGCCCGGAATCAACCAGCGGAACGGGGCGTCGTCGAGCTGGTTCAGGAAGAGGACCGGCACCTCGGCCGTGACGCCGTCGGAGGGGTCCGGCGTGGATCCGGGCGCCACGGGATGGAATTCATAGGCCAGCGGAAGTTCGAAGCCCTTGTGCAGCCAGGTCTTCGGGTACGCGGAGTCGTCCAGTTCGTCAGCATCATCACTGAGGAGCAGCGACTTGTCGTAGTCCAGCAGGTCCGGGTTGTCACGGCGGGCCTCCTTCCACCACTTGTCGAAGTGCCGTTCGGACACGACGTCGGGGCCGATCCTGGCGTCATAGAACTCGAACAGCGTTTCGTCGTCCACCAGCAGGTCGCGGCGGCGCATCCGGGCCTCAAGCTCCTCCACCTCATGCAGGAGGGCGCGGTTGCGGTGGAAGAACTTGTGGTGGGTGCGCCAGTCACCCTCCACCAGGGCGTGCCGGATGAACAGTTCGCGGGCAAGCGCCGGATCCACCCGGCCGTAGTTGATCCGCCGCTGCGCGATGATCGGGACACCGTAGAGGGTGACCTTTTCGTAGGCCATGACGGCGCCCTGTTTGGTGGACCAGTGGGGTTCGCTGTAGCTGCGCTTGACCAGGTCCGGTGCCACTTCCTCCGCCCAGAGGGGATCGAACCTGGCGGCCACGCGCGCCCACAGCCGGCTGGTCTCCACGAGCTCCGCCGCCATGACGAATGTGGGGGACTTCCGGAAGAGCGCCGAGCCGGGGAAGATCGCGAACCGGCTGCCCCGGGCGCCCCCGTATTCGCGCTTGCGCTCGTCCAGGATGCCGATGTGGCTCAGCAGCCCGGAGAGCAGGCTGATATGGATGCCGTCGTGGTTGCCCACGGGGTCCGCCAGGCGCTTGTTGTCCAGGGTGATGCCCAGCGGCCGGGCGAGCTGGCGCAGCTGGGTGAACAGGTCCTGCCATTCCCGGACGCGCAGGTAGTTGATGAATTCGGCGCGGCACAACCGGCGGAAGGCCGACGACGACAGCTCCTGCTGCTTCTCCTGCAGGTAATTCCACAGGTTCAGGAAGCCGGTGAAGTCCGAGTTCTCGTCCCGGAAGCGGTTGTGTTTTTCCGCGGCCAGCTGCTGCTTGTCGGTGGGCCTTTCGCGGGGGTCCTGGATGGTGAGCGCGGCGGCCAGGATCATGACCTCCCGGACACAGCCGCGTTTTCCGGCTTCCACAATCATCCGGCCCAGGCGCGGATCCACGGGCAGTTGGGCGAGTTTTTGTCCGACGGCGGTGAGGCCGCCCCCGGTGGCTGGGCCGCGGCCGTTGCCAGGGGCCGGTGTGCCGGCCTTGCCCTGCGGGCGCGGGGGAGCCAGGGCGCCGAGCTCGCGGAGGAGGGTGACGCCGTCGTTGATGGCCCGTGTTTCCGGAGGCTCCACGAATGGGAATTCTTCGACATCCTTGGGACCCTTTGCCACGCCCATGGCCGTCATCTGCAGGATGACGGCCGCGAGGTTGGTCCGCAGGATTTCCGGATCGGTGAACCGGGGCCGGGATTCGAAGTCCTCTTCGGAGTACAGCCGGATCGTGATGCCGTCGGACACCCGGCCGCAGCGGCCGGAGCGCTGGTTGGCCGAGGCCTGCGAGACGCGCTCGATGGGCAGGCGCTGGACTTTGGTGCGGTGCGAATAGCGGGAAATGCGCGCCGTGCCGGTATCGATCACGTACTTGATGCCCGGCACGGTCAGCGATGTTTCCGCCACGTTGGTGGCCAGCACGATCCGGCGTTTGCTGCCCGGATGGAACACCTTGTGCTGCTCCTGCAGGCTCAGGCGGGCAAACAGGGGGAGGATCTCGGTGTTGGCCAGCCTGCGGTTGGACTGGACACGGGCCTGCAGTGCCTCCGCGGCGTCGCGGATTTCGCGTTCCCCGGAGAAGAAGACCAGGATGTCCCCGGGAGCCTCCGCGGCGAGTTCGTCCACGGCATCGCAGACGGCGTCGAGCGGATCCCGGTCCTCTTCGAGTTCATCGTCCGAGGCGTCGTCATCCTCCGGCTTCGGCTGTGACAGCGGGCGGTAGCGGATCTCCACCGGATAGGTCCTGCCGGAGACCTCGACGATGGGCGCCGGGCTGTCCGGGGTGCCGAAGTGGTTGGCGAACCGCTCGGGATCGATGGTGGCCGAGGTGATGATAACTTTCAGGTCCGGCCGCTGCGGAAGGACCCGTTTGAGGTAGCCCAGGATGAAGTCGATGTTGAGGCTGCGTTCGTGGGCCTCGTCAATGATGATGGTGCTGTATTTGCGCAGCAGTTTGTCCCGCTGGATCTCGGCGAGCAGGATACCGTCCGTCATCAGCTTGACCTTGGTGGCCTTGCTGACCTCGCCTGTGAAACGGACCTGGAAGCCTACTTCCTGGCCGATCTCGACGCCGAGTTCCTCCGCAATGCGCTCCGCTACCGTCCGGGCTGCCAGCCGGCGGGGCTGGGTGTGCCCGATGAGGCCTTTCTCGCCCAGGCCCAGCTCCAGGCACATCTTGGGGATCTGGGTGGTCTTCCCGGAGCCGGTTTCACCGGCGATGATGGTCACCTGGTTGGCGGCGATTGCGGCCATCAGGTCCTCGCGGCGCTCGGAAACCGGCAGCTCGGCGGGATAGGAGATATGAAAAGTCATGGCTGCAGACAGTCTACTGCGGTAAGGAACCGCCCCTTCTTCGTTTCCCGGCCGCCTGCCGTCCTCAGGCGGGGCCGTCGGTGTCCGCGCCGGGAAGTGGTCCACCGGCTTCCTCGGCGGCGGCCCGCGCGGTATCAACCAGGATGCGCCATGGACCGGTGAGGGCATGCTCGGGCAGGGCAGCCCTGCGCTGCCCGGCGGTGATGGAGTAGATGAAGCGGTCCGGCTGGGGCGCCGCGAAGGCCGCTGCGGCCGCCCGTGGAGTGCTGGGAACCGCATCCCACGGGCAGGCCTCGACAATGGGCTGCCACTGGCTGAGGTCACTGTCCGTCCGGGCGTCCACAGTCCACACGCGCGTGATCGCCGCGATCCCGCCGGTGCGCTCCACCTTGATCTTCATGGCCTGGCCCCTGGGCTTCCATACGGCCCGGGAGCCAGTGAGCGGGCCGCCGGGCAGTGGTTAAACCTTGACCTTCACAGTCTCCCACGCCTCCCCGACGGCGTCATGCTCCGGGGACTCCGGGCCAAAAAGGTCGGCGGCAGCGCGGACCGTGGCACGGGCAAAGACCGTGAAGGTGGCGGCGGGCGGCAGGGAACCGTTGGTCAGGGTCTCGTACCAGATACGGCCCGGAGCCTCCCACGCGCAGCCGCCCAGTGCCTCCGCCACCAGGTAGAAGGCGCGGTTGGGGATGCCGGAGTTGATGTGCACGCCGCCATTGTCCGCGCTGGTCCGGACGTAGGAGTCCATGGAGTCAGGCTGCGGGTCCTTGCCCAGCACGTCGTCGTCGTACGCAGTCCCCGGCGCCTTCATGGACCGCAGAGCCCGCCCTTGGACCTTGGGCGTAAAGAGCCCTTCCCCGATCAGCCAGCTGGCCTGCGCGGTGGTCTGGTTCTTGACGTACTGCTCAACGAGCGCGCCGAAGACGTCGGACATGGATTCGTTCAGGGCACCCGCCTGGTTCCGGTACACAAGCCCCGCCGTGTACTGGGTGACCCCGTGTGCCAGCTCGTGCCCGATAACGCTTACGGATTTGGTGAAGCGTTCGAAGACGTCGCCGTCGCCATCGCCGAAGACCATCTGGCTGCCGTTCCAGAAGGCGTTGTCGTACAGCTTGCCAAAGTGCACCGTGGCGTCCAGCTTCAGCCCGCGGCCGTCCACCGAATCCCGCCCGAAGGCGTCGGCGTACAGCCTGTGCGTGTTCCCCAGCCCGTCATAGGCCTCGTCCGCGGAGGCATCGCCGGTGGCTGGTCCGCCTTCTTCGCGGACAGGCCTTCCCGGGAGGGTTTCGTCCCCGCCGGCGTCGTAGACGGCGCGGTTGACGGGCCCTGGCTTTTCCGGCCGCAGGCCCGGCGCGAGGGGCGGAACAACCTGCGACCGCGCAGCCTGGAACGATTCGACATGGCCCAGCGCTTTCCTGGCGGCGCTCGCCGCGGACGAGAACTCCGGCGCATCCTGCTGCGCCAGCCGCCGCAGCATGTACGGCGGAATGATTGAACAGAATGGAACGTGCATGGCGTACCCCCTCAACTAGGTGAAATCAGCCTAAGAGGAGCCACCGACAATGACAGGGACGCCACCGCTACGAATTCAGCAGCCGCCGGGCGCTGGAGCGGGCAGGGCTGGGTACGGTAGGCGCATGGCGGAAACCGAAAAACGCACCAAGCCCAGCTCCACCCTGCTGACGGTCATTATTGCCTTCGCGGCCAACACGCTCGTGGCGGCGGCGAAGACGGTGGCCGCGGCACTGTCCGGCTCGGCCTCCATGACCGCGGAAGCCGCGCACTCGTGGGCGGATACTGGAAACCAGGTGTTCCTGTTCTTCGCGGAACGCCGTTCTGCCCGGCCGCGGGACAAGAGCCACCCCATGGGCTATGGCAGGGAAGCCTACGTGTGGTCCATGTTCGCCGCTTTCGGGCTCTTCACCGCCGGCGCCGTGGTATCGATCATGCACGGCGTCCAGCAGATTATCGAACCGGAGCCCGCCGCCGACTTCGCCATCGCCTACATCGTCCTGGCCGTGGCTTTCGTCTTCGAAGGGATCTCCTTCGTCCAGGCGTTCCGGCAGACCCGCAAGGCCGCCCACGAACTGGACCGCCATACCCTTGAGCAGGTCCTCATCAGCTCCGATCCCACGCTACGCGCTGTCTTCGCCGAGGATGCCGCCGCGTTGATCGGACTTGTCGTGGCATTCCTGGGCGTGTTCCTGCACCAGGTCACCGGATCGCCGCTGCCTGATGCCATCGGATCGATCGCGGTAGGCGTGCTGCTGGCCGTCGTCGCCGTGGTCCTGATTGACCGCAACAGGCGCTTCCTGGTGGGCCAGGGCGTTACACCGGATATTGAACGGTCCATGGCCCGGCGCGTGCTGGAGCACCCGGAGATCGCGCGGCTGACGTACCTGCACCTGGAGTTTGTTGGCCCCCGGAAGCTGTACCTCGTTGCCGCAGTGGACCTGCAGGGGGACCACCCGGAGCACGAAGTGGCGGTGGTCCTGCGGCGGATCGAACGTGAACTGGAGGACCACGAAACCGTGGAGGAAGCGGTGCTGACGCTGGCGACCCTGGATGAGGCGGCGTTACGCTTCCAGGACTGACCAGCCGGACATGGAAAACCCCGCCGCTTCACTGAAGCGGCGGGGTTTTTCCTGTGCCCTCGATAGGATTCGAACCTACGGCCTTCTGCTCCGGAGGCAGACGCTCTATCCCCTGAGCTACGAGGGCAATCCGGATATCCTGCCGTTCCCGGCGGACGTCCTAGAGCTTAGCAGGAAGGTGGCCCGCAAGGGAAAACCGGCGCCCCAGCCTTGCCGGGAAGGTCAACCACGCAGGTTCAGTAGCCCCAGAAAGAGTCCGCCCGGACGCGCCGTGCACCCGCTTCTCTTGCCGCACGGCGAAGAGCCTGGACGCTGGCAGGGGAGCCTGAAACATAGACATCGCGTCGTCCGATATCCGGGACAAGCTCCGCAAGGCCCTTTCCGTCCAGCCACCGCCCGGCCCCGGGACCGGCGGCAGGAACCGCCACCAGTCCTGCGGGCGGCACGGACCCATCCGCCAACCGGACCAGTACGCGTATCCCCGAATTCCGGAGTTCGTCCGCGTAGGCCACCTCGCCTGCCGTCCGGGCCAGGAGCAGGAGCACGGAGTCCCGCTCCTGAAGGCTGCCCGAGGACAAATGTGCAATGAACGGCGTGACGCCGATCCCCGCGGCGATCAGCAGCACCGGGCGGCGGGGATCACGCGGCAGGACGAAGTCGCCGCCCACCATCGTGGCCGTCAGTTCAGCACCCGGCCGCAGCGCCAAAAGCGCCTCCTTCGCCCCGGACAGCGGCCCTGCCGTCCGCACGCCGAACTTCACCAGGCGCCCGTCCGGGGAACCCGCCAGGCTGAACACCCGGCGTCGGCCTTTCCCGCCCGTCCTGGCGGCCGGCAGGTCCAGTTCCATGTACTGCCCGGGAAGGAAACGGACCGGCCGGGACGGTTCGAAGGAAAACTCGGTGGTGGCGGGCGTCAGGGGCCGGGACGCGGCCAGCCGCAGCCTCACCGTCCCCCGTTGGCCGGCAAGGAAGGCCAGCAGGTTGCCGGCCAGCAGCGCTGCCTCCGGCGAGTTTGCCACCACGCCCAGGTTCCACGGGACCGCGAAGAGCACCGCCACTGCCGCCGCCAGTGCCAGCTGCTGCCATCGCCGTGGCGGCAGGGTCAGTGGCTCGGTGAGCATGAATCCCACAAAGAAGAGCACCGGCCGCTGGGCCAGGGCCTGCCACATACCCTGGCCGGCGGACATACCGGCGCGAAGCAGTTCCAGGGTGATCACGGACGTGGCCACCAGCGTGAAGACACCCGCCATCAGGGCCTTGCGCGTCCGGTACAGGACCAGCAGCACGCCCGGAACCAGCAGCCACAGCATGGCCGGCGTCGCCGCCCACCACGTGGCAATATTCAGCCCGGTCAGCCCGGCGGCAAAGGCGCCTGCGGCGGCAGGATTGAAGATGTGCCGGCCGCGCCAGGCCAGCGCGTATTTTGACGCCGAGGCCAGGACGCAGGCCAGCGCCACCCCGGCGAGGTCCATCGGCTGCAGGGAGGGCCAGAACAGGAAGTAGAGCAGGAGCCCGGTGATGAGGGAGGACTCCGTGTGCGGGTTCACCCGGAACAGCGCGGCCAGCCCCCGGTTGGAAACGTAGGTCAGGCCGAGGCAGAGGGCCAGGTGGGCCAGCATCGCCGCTATCCCGAACGCCAGCCAGCCCAGAACGTCGAGCAGCAGGCTGAAGCCTGCGAGTGCTGCCAGGACCAACAGGACAAGCCGGTACATGGTGGGCCTGCCGACGGCAGCGTCCAGCCGGCCTGCCAGCGACGGTGCAGGGCCGGTGTGCGGCATTTCCACAGGGGTCATGAGCGCTCCACAAGGGTCATGGGAACAAGGTTCCTTCGAAGTTGGCGGAATAGGCTGCGCTGCCGTCCGGGAAAACGGTCAGCCACGAAAAGTCGAACGATTCCTGGAGTGTGCTGCCCGGAACGAAGAAGAGCGCCGTGGCGAGTGCATCAGCCACCATGGCAGTCTTCGCCATGGCCCAGGTGGCGACGGCGGTCTGCGCCGGCCGCCCGGTGGTCCCGTCCAGGACATGGTGCAGCCCGTCGCCCCAGGCACGGCGGTTTATGGCAGAAGCGCACAGGGCCCGCCCCTCCAGCTCCACGATGCCGATGGCCTGGTCCGGATTGCCGGGATGTTCAAGGGCCACGCGGACAGGCTCCGGCCCGCGGACCAGCAGGTCGCCGCTTGCGTCGATGACAAACGTGCCGATACCAGCAGCCACCAGCTCTTCGGCCAGCAGGTCCACCAGCAGGCCCTTGCCGGCAGCGCCGATGTCCAGGACCACCGGTGCGCTGGCCGTGATGGAGGTACCGGCCCAGGCGAGGACAGATTCCCAGGCCGGCGCCGGAAGCGGCGGCCCGGCCACCCGCAGGGAATACCCGGCGTCATAGCCCAGGCGCTCCAGGCTGCCACCCACCAAGGGGGTCATGGCCCCGCGGGTCAGCAGGTAGAGGCGCCGGTACAAACCGCCAAGCGGGCCGGCCTCTTCCGGAAACGAGTAGCGCCCCGGCGTCCGTGCAAGCTCCGCGACCAGGGAGTCGGGCCTGAAACGGGACCAGTCGGCGTCGAACCTCTCCACCCTTTGCACGAGGCGGGTCCGCAGGGACTGCGGCAGCGGGTAGGCAGCGGTGATGTCCCAGGTGGTGCCGATCCCCTGGAACGAAAAAACCTCCCGGTCCGTCACGGGCACCGCCTAGCGCGCTTCCGCCCGGATCTTTTCCACGGCCTGGTTGAAGCCGCCGCTGGTCAACGAGGAACCGGCGACCTTTGACACGCTGAGTTCATCGATGTTCCTGCCCACCACCTGCGCCGCGATGCCGCCGGCGAACTGGCCCTGGAACTTCTTGGTGTTCGGGTTCGATGGGTGCTGGGTGATCTGCACGTCCGTCACCTTGCCGGCCGCAAGTGTCAGTTGCACGCCCACGGTCTCGGTCCCGTTGGGTGAGACGTAGTTCCCGTCAGCGCTGTAGGTGCCGTCCTTGTAACCGGCGCCGCTGCCCGCCAGGGCGGACGAACGGGCGGAGGGGGCGGCCGGGCTTTCCGCCGTGCCCGGGGAGCTGTCCGCCGCGGAGGGTGCGCAGCCGGCCACGGTTCCTGCCAGGGACAAGCCGGCGAGGCCGGCCAGAATGCCTTTGCGAAGCGTGGCTGCGGGTGCAGCGGGACGTTCAGGGATGGAGGGTCTCATGAGGCTCCCGATTCTCTGTTGGGTCTTTGCCGTGCGGCAGTGGCTACGGTCTAGTCAACGCCGGACCGGCGCGAATGGTTCACCCTGTGGCCGGGTTCACCCCGCCCCGCATCCGGGGCGGCAGGCACGACGCCCGAATTCTTTGCTGTCACCGGCCCCCGGTAGGCTAGGGGGGTGACTCCCGAAGAACTTTCCCTCGCCATATCCGCCTGCCTCAAGGACGCCGTCGCTGCCGGCGATATTGCCCTTGCGGAATCAGCCATCCCGGCTGACGTGCGCGTGGAGAGGCCCAAGAACCGGGACCACGGCGACTGGGCCACCAACATCGCCCTGCAGCTGGCCAAGCAGGCCGGCACCAATCCCCGCGAATTCGCCAGTGTCCTCAGCTCCCGGCTTAAGTCCATCCATGGGGTATCCGCCGTCGACATCGCAGGCCCGGGCTTCCTGAACATCACGGTGGACGCGGCAGCCGCCGGCGCCCTGGCCAAGGCCATTGTGGAGGCCGGCAGGGAGTACGGCACCAACACCGCGCTCGCCGGCCACACCGTGAACATGGAATTCGTGTCCGCGAACCCCACCGGCCCGCTTCACATCGGGCACACCCGCTGGGCTGCGCTGGGGGATTCGATCGCCCGCGTGCTGCGCGCCTCCGGGGCGGACGTCACGGCCGAGTATTACATCAACGACGCCGGCTCGCAGATGAACACCTTCGCCATCTCTGTCTACAACCGGCTCCACGGCCTTCCCGTGCCGGACGGCGGCTACCCGGGACAGTACATCGCCGACCTTGGCCATGAGGTACTCACCGCGCACCCGGACATCCGCGAACTTACGGAAGTGGCTGCCCTGCCGGTCATCCGTGCCGCCGCCTACGAAGCGCAGATGAAGGACATCAAGGCCACCCTGGCGGACTTCGGCGTTGCATTCGACGTCTTCTTCTCCGAGCAGGAACTGCACGACGCCGGAGCCATCGAAAGTGCCGTTGCGCGCCTTCGCGAACAGGGCCACGTGTTCGACGACGGCGGTGCGGTCTGGCTGCGGACCACGGACTTCGGCGACGACAAGGACCGGGTGATGATCCGCGCCAACGGCGAGCCCACCTACTTCGCCGCGGACGCCGCCTACTACCTGTCGAAGAAGGACCGCGGCTTCACGGAGAAGATCTACCTCCTGGGCGCCGACCACCACGGCTACATCAACCGGCTGAAGGCCATCGCTGCCGCCGCCGGCGACGACCCCGAGGTGAACATCGAGGTCCTGATCGGCCAGCTGGTGTCCGTCAACGGAGCCAAGCTGTCCAAGCGTGCCGGCAACATCATCGAACTCAAGGACCTGATCGATTGGCTGGGCAAGGACGCCGTCCGCTACTCCCTGGCCCGGTTCCCCGCCGATTCGCCGCTGACCCTGGACCCGGAACTGTTGAAGAAGAACAGCAACGAGAACCCGGTGTTCTACGTGCAGTACGCCCACGCCCGCTCCCGCGGCGCGGCCCGGAACGCCGTGGCAGCCGGCGTGGAACGCACCGTGGATGGAACGGACAGCTTTGATGCGTCCCTGCTGGACCACGCCACCGAGAACGAATTGCTGTCCTACCTGGGCAGCTACCCGTCCATCATTGCCAAGGCCGCCGAGCTGCGCGAACCGCACCGGGTGGCTCGCCACCTGGAGGCAATCGCAGGGGCCTACCACCGCTGGTACGACGCCTGCCGCATCGCCCCCATGGGCGACGAAGCGGTAACCGACCTCAACCGCACCCGCCTGTGGCTTAACGACGCCACCAGCCAGGTGCTTGCCAACGGGCTGGACCTGCTGGGCGTTTCGGCGCCGGAACGGATGTAGGAACGATGACGAACACAGCAGCGCAAGGTTCCCCGCTTGCCCCGGAGTGGCTCGCCGTTCCGGAGGACCTGAACAAGCTCCCTGAACCGATGTGGGCCCGTGACGTCGCACGCAACGGGGCGGGCGAAGTCAGCATCGACGGCATTCCCGTCAGCGAGTTGCAGCGCCAATACGGCACCCCGCTTTTCGTGATGAGCGAGAACGACTTCCGCGCCCGGGCCAGGGCCTTCAGCGACGCATTCAACAACGCCTTCGCCGATATCTGCGGGGGAGTGGATGTCTACTACGCCGGCAAATCATTCCTGTGCACTTCCGTGGTCCGCTGGGTGGAGGAAGAAGGACTTCGGCTGGACACGGCCTCCGGGGGAGAACTCGCCGTCGCGTACCGCGCCGGCATTCCCGGCGCGGACGTGGCGCTGCACGGCAACAACAAGTCCGACGGCGAGATCCACCGGGCGCTGGACATGGGCCTGGGCCGGATCGTAGTGGACAGCCTGGATGAGCTCGTGCGCGTTGGCGCGATCGCGCAGGGGCGCGGGGAGCAGGCGAAGGTCATGCTGCGGCTCACCCCCGGCGTGCATGCCCACACGCACGAATTCATCGCCACCGCCCACGAGGACCAGAAGTTCGGCCTCTCCATGGCGGCCGACACCACCGATCAAGCCGGCATCTCCGCTGCCGAGGAAGCGGTGGCAGCTGCTTCAGTGCATCCCGGCATCGAACTGCTGGGCCTGCACTGCCACATCGGCTCCCAGATCTTCGAGCCGGACGGCTTCGCACTCGCCGCGGAGAAGCTCCTGCGCTTCCTGGCAGCCATGCAGGAAAAATACTCCATCACCTTGCCGGAGCTGGACCTGGGCGGCGGCTACGGGATTGCCTACACCCCGGTGGACACCCCGCGCCCCGCAGCGGAAATCGCGACGGCGATGGCCGCCGTCGTTCGCTCCACCTGCGCCGAGCTGGGCATCGACGCGCCGCGCATCTCCATCGAGCCCGGTCGCGCCATCGTGGGCAGCACCACCTTCACCCTCTACGAGGTGGGCACGCTGAAGACGGTCCGCGTGGACGCCCCTGCCGCTTCCGGGGACGGTGACGCGGACAACAACGTTACGTATCCGCGCCGGTATGTTTCAGTCGACGGCGGCATGAGCGACAACGCCCGTCCGGTGCTGTACGACGCGGATTATTCGGCCGTGCTCGCCTCCCGGACGTCCAATGCCGCCCCGCAGCTGTCCCGCGTGGTGGGCAAACATTGCGAGAGCGGCGACATAGTTGTTAGAGATGTATATCTGCCCGAGGACGTGGCAGCCGGTGATCTGCTTGCTGTACCGGGAACCGGCGCCTACTGCTGGGCCCTCTCGAGCAACTACAACTATCTGGCCCGGCCGGGCGTTGTCGCGGTGCGCGACGGATCTGCCCGGCTGATTGTCCGCGGGGAAACCGAAGAAGACCTGCTGAACCGCGACATGGGAGCCTGAATGACGGAAATGCGAACGCTGAAAGTGGCCCTGCTGGGCTGTGGCAACGTTGGAGCCCAGGTTGCGCGGATCCTGATTGAGGACGCCGACGCCCTTGCCGCCCGCACCGGCGCCCGGCTGCAGCTCAGCGGCATTGCCGTGCGCAACGTCAACGCCCCCCGCGACGTGGACCTGCCCCAGGAGCTCTTCACCACCGACGCCGAGACGCTGGTCAAGGACGCCGACCTGGTCATCGAGCTCATGGGCGGCATCGAACCCGCCCGCACGCTGATCCTCGCCGCGCTCCGCAACGGTGCCTGCGTGGTCACCGGCAACAAGGCGCTCCTGGCGCAGGACGGCCCCACCCTCTACGAAGAGGCGGACAAGGCAGGCGTGCAGCTCTCCTACGAGGCCGCCGTCGCCGGAGCCATCCCCATCCTCCGCCCCATCCGGGACAGCCTCTCCGGCGACCGCATCACGCGGGTGCTGGGCATCGTCAACGGCACCACCAACTTCATCCTTGACCAGATGGACACCACCGGTGCCCAGTTCGCCGATGCCCTCGCCGAAGCGCAGCGCCTTGGCTACGCCGAAGCCGACCCCACTGCCGACGTCGAAGGCCACGATGCCGCCGCAAAGGCAGCCATCCTGGCGGCGCTGTCCTTCCACACGCGCTTTTCCATGGACGACGTCCACTGCGAGGGCATCACCTCCGTGAGTGCTTCGGACATTGCCGCCGCCAAGGACGCAGGCTTCGTCATCAAGCTGTTGGCCATCGCCGAGAAACTCACCGATGCCGACGGCAAGGAAGGCGTGTCCGTCCGCGTCCACCCCACGCTCCTGCCGCGCGAACATCCGCTGGCTGCCGTCCGCGGCGCGTTCAATGCCGTGTTCATCGAGGCCGAAAACGCGGGCGAGCTGATGTTCTACGGCCAGGGTGCCGGAGGCACCCCCACGGCCTCTGCAGTCCTGGGCGACCTCGTCTCGGCCGCGCGCCGGCTGGTCCTGGGCGGACCCGGACGCACCGAGACCACCACGGGCCACGTTCCCGCGCTGCCCATCGACGCCGCCACCACCAGCTACTACATCGGCCTGGACGTCGCCGACCAACCGGGCGTCCTGGCAAGGATTGCCCAGCTCTTCGCCGAGCATGGCGTGTCCATCGAAATCATGCGGCAGACCATTCACCGTGACGCGGAATCCAACGTGGAATCCGCCGAACTGCGGATCGTCACCCACCGTGCGTCAGAGGCTGCCCTTGCAGCCACCGTCGAGGCCGTGAAGGGCCTGGACGTCATCAATTCAGTTACATCCGTTTTGCGGGTAGAAGGAGTCTAAGTGGCTCACCAATGGCGCGGTGTCATCCGCGAATACGCTGACCGTCTGCCCGTGACGGAGTCCACCAGGGTCATCACCCTGGGCGAGGGCGGCACCCCGCTGGTGCACGCGCAGAAGCTCTCCGAACTTACCGGTTCCGAGGTTTACCTGAAGGTCGAAGGCATGAACCCGACCGGTTCCTTCAAGGACCGCGGAATGACCATGGCCATGACCGCAGCCGTCGCTTCAGGCGCCAAGGCCGTGGTGTGCGCCTCCACCGGCAACACCTCCGCGTCCGCCGCCGCCTACGCCACCGCCGCCGGCCTGAAGTGCGCCGTGCTGGTGCCCGAAGGCAAGATCTCCATGGGCAAGCTCAGCCAGGCCATCGCCCACGGCGCCACCCTCCTGCAGGTGGACGGCAACTTTGACAACTGCCTGGACATCGCCCGCAAGCTGGGGGAGTCCTACCCGGTGTTCCTGGTCAACTCCGTCAACCCGGCCCGCATCCAGGGCCAGAAGACCGGCGCGTTCGAAGTGGTCGACGCCCTGGGCGACGCCCCGGACATCCACGTCCTGCCCGTGGGCAACGCCGGCAACATCACCGCCTACTGGAAGGGCTACAAGGAGTACTCCGCTCCGTTTGAGTCCGACACCGCAGGGACGCTGCCTGCCGTGTCCACCAAGACGCCGGTGATGTGGGGCTTCCAGGCTGCAGGTGCCGCACCGTTCGTCGCCGGGCACCCCATCACCGAACCCGACACCATTGCAACGGCGATCCGGATCGGCAACCCTGCCTCCTGGGACGGTGCCGTTGGTGCACGTGACGAGTCCGGCGGCCTCATCGACGCCGTCACCGACGAGGAAATCCTGAACGCCCACCGGTGGCTGTCCGCAAGGGAAGGCGTCTTCGTCGAGCCCGGTTCCGCAGCCGGCGTGGCGGGCCTGCTCAAGAAGCATGCCGCGGGGGAGGTGCCCAGCGGGAAGACCATCGTCATCACCGTCACCGGGCATGGACTCAAGGACCCCCAGTGGGCGCTTCGCACCGAGGACGGAAGTGACGTCCAGCCGGTCAAGGTCCCCAATGATGTGGTCACTGTCGCCGCTGAGCTGGGACTGGAAGAAAAATAGCCTTGGACACCACCTCGCAGGCCACGGTCGGCCTGCACCTGATTGAACCGGGGCAGCGGGTCACCGTCCGCGTTCCCGCCACCAGCGCAAACCTGGGCCCAGGCTACGACAGCCTTGGGCTGGCGCTGGCGCTGCATGACACGCTGACCGTGGAAAGCCTGGACACCGCTGAACTCGTATTCGAGCTCAGTGGTGAGGGGGCTGACACGCTTCCCCGGGACGCCACCCACCTGGTGGTCCGCGCCATGGATGCCGCTTTCGAACGGCTTGGCTACCGCCACGGCGGCCTGAAGGTGACCGCCCGGAACATTAATCCCCACGGCCGCGGGCTTGGTTCCTCCGCGTCGGCGGTGGTGGCCGCGGTGTCGGCCGCCAACGCCATGGTCCCGGTGGAAAGGCAACGCGGCAAGGACTGGATCCTCCAGCTCACCAGTGAACTGGAAGGCCATCCGGACAACGTGGCACCGGCGATTTTCGGCGGACTGGCGCTGTCATGGCAGGACAGTGAGCAGTACAGCAGCACCAGAGCCGACGTCGCCGGGTCCGTTATCCCCATCGTGGCAGTACCCGACTTCGAGCTCGCCACCGAAGCCGCGCGTGCACTGCTCCCCGCGTCGGTAGGGCACCATGCCGCGGCCATGAATTCCGGCCGTGCCGCCCTGCTGATCCACGCATTGACGCAGAAACCGGAGTTCCTGCTGCCCGGCACCGAGGACTACCTGCACCAGAGCTACCGCGCCGAGGCCATGCGCCCCAGTGCCGCACTGATCGGCGCGCTGCGCAAAGCAGGCTACCCTGCAGTCGTTTCGGGGGCCGGTCCCACCGTCCTGGTGCTGGCAAACGGGGAAACACAGGCCGCGGATGCTCTGGCCTTCATCGAAGCGTTTACCGCGGAGAACACGCCGGACATCGGTTGGCGCGTGCTGAAGCTCGCAGTGGACGTTGAAGGTGCTAAGGTGGACATGCACCGGCGGTAATTCCGCCTATCTGATCTGCTCCTGCATTCAGTTGCTATTTGATCTACCACTGTGAATGTATTCCGGTGCCGCCTGCTTGGTCTGTCGCAGGAATCTGCAGCATCCAACTGCCCCTGAAGCGTCAGTCCAGCGTCGTGCCACGGGCGCAGCGCAAGGTGAATCAGTATCCGGCCCTGCTGGCCGAAATCCAACCGGCAAGGCCGAAATCCCGGCTGCAGATCTGAACTGCAGCCCAGATCAAATCATCGCGTCCAGCTCCCAGTCTGGACGCCGTCGAGGGGGAAGGATCCTTCGTGACCGAAACCACTGAGCTGTCGCCAGCTGTGGAACACACAACTTCTGCTGCCGAATCAACGGCCGCACCCGCCAAGAGCAGCGGCCTCGCCGGCCTGAAGCTCGCCCAGCTGCAGGCCCTCGCCAGCCAGCTGGGTATCTCCGGCGGTTCCCGCATGCGCAAGGGTGACCTGGTCTCGGCCATCTCCGCCCACCGCGCAGGCACCCTGACTGCCAAGGCCCCCGCCAAGTCTGCGGAAAAGGCCAAGGAAAGCGCTCCGGCGGCAGCCGCACCGGCTGCCGCTCCCGAGGCCCCTGCCGCTGAAGCTCCCGCCGAAGGTACCCGTGCACGGGGCCGTGGCCGCAGCCGCCGCGCCGTCAGTGACGGCGTGGTTGCTCCCGCAGCAGAAGCTCCCGCCGCAGAAACCGCTGCCGCGCCTGCCGCTGAGGCGCCGTCGGCCGCCCCCGCGGAAGCAACCGAAGCAACGGAAGGCGCTGCCGAGCGCCGCCAGCCCCGCACCCGCAACCGCCGCCGCAGCGAAGCCGCTGCCGCTTCCATCCAGGAAGCCCCGGTGGAAACCCCGGCAGAGCAGCCGGCCGCGGAACAGCGTGGAGGGGACCAGCGCGGGGGTGACCAGCGCTCCGAGGCGCCCGCGGCTGAAACGTCCGACGCCGGCCAGCGCACCGAACGCCGTGAAAGCGGCCGCACCCGCGGCCGCGACAACGGTTCCCGCGACTCCGACGGCGGCCGTGACAACGCCGGAAGCCGCGAGGCCGGCCAGCGCGAAGGCAGCCGGGACAACCGCGACAACGACGACACCGACGGCGGAAGCCGCCGCAACCGCCGCAACCGCCGCGACCGCAACGACCGTTCCGGCGGCCAGGACAGGGACAACTCCCGCAACGACCGCTTCCGCGACCGCAACGACCGCCGCCGCGGCCGCAGCCAGGGCCCGGACGTGGACGACGTCGAAGTCACCGAGGATGACGTCCTGCTGCCGGTCGCCGGCATCCTGGACGTCCTGGAGAACTACGCGTTCATCCGCACCTCCGGCTACCTGCCCGGCCCCAACGACGTCTACGTTTCGCTGGCACAGGTCAAGAAATACAACCTGCGCAAGGGTGACGCCGTCGTTGGTGCGATCCGTGCACCCCGCGAGGGCGAGGACCGCAACCAGCAGTCCAACCGCCAGAAGTTCAACGCCCTGGTCCGCGTGACCTCGGTCAACGGCAAGACCCCGGAAGAGCTCAAGGACCGCGTCGAGTTCGCCAAGCTGGTTCCGCTGTACCCGTCCGAGCGCCTGCGCCTGGAGACCGACCCCAAGAAGATCGGTCCCCGCGTCATCGACCTCGTGGCCCCGATCGGCAAGGGCCAGCGTGGCCTGATCGTCTCCCCGCCCAAGGCAGGCAAGACGCTCATCCTGCAGTCCATCGCCAACGCGATCACCACCAACAACCCTGAGGTCCACCTCATGATGGTGCTGGTTGACGAACGCCCCGAAGAAGTCACGGACATGCAGCGTACCGTCAAGGGTGAGGTCATTGCCTCCACCTTCGACCGGCCCGCCGATGACCACACCACCGTGGCCGAGCTCTCCATCGAACGCGCGAAGCGCCTCGTGGAAATGGGCATGGACGTGGTGGTCCTCCTGGACTCCATGACCCGCCTGGGCCGCGCCTACAACCTGGCAGCACCGGCCTCCGGCCGCATTCTGTCCGGTGGTGTGGACTCCGCAGCTCTCTACCCGCCCAAGCGCTTCTTCGGTGCCGCCCGCAACATCGAAAACGGCGGCTCCCTCACCATCCTGGCCACCGCGCTCGTCGAGACCGGCTCCAAGATGGACGAAGTGATCTTCGAAGAGTTCAAGGGCACCGGCAACATGGAACTGCGCCTGTCCCGCCAGCTGGCAGACAAGCGCATCTTCCCCGCCGTGGACGTCAACGCGTCCGGCACCCGACGCGAGGAGAACCTGCTCTCGCCCGAGGAAGTCAAGATCATGTGGAAGCTGCGCCGCGTCCTCTCCGGACTCGAAACCCAGCAGAGCCTTGAACTGCTCACCAACAAGATCCGGGAAACCCAGAGCAACGTCGAGTTCCTCATGCAGGTCCAGAAGACGACGCTTGGTGCGAAGTCGGATAACGACAAATAAGGCTCAGGGGCGCGGCTGATCTGCTGCCCCGGTGCTGACGCCGCACGGATTTTTCCGCCCCCGCCCCTACGCTGGGAGGCTTTCGATCTTCGATCGTCAGCCTCCCAGCTCCGGCAGGCCCGATGCCACTCCCGGGGCGGAAAAATTCGTGCGGCTTCGTCGTTAAGTCACCAGCCGCTGTCCCGGTTTTGTTTGTTACTAGACTTGTACAAGTCGAAAGAGGTTTATAGATGTTTGAGTCCGTACAGGGCCTGCTTGATGAGCATGACGCTATCCAGGCGCAGCTGGGGGATCCTGCTGTTTATGCTGACCAGCGGCTTGCCCGGAAGCTGGGGCGGCGGTCGGCTCAGCTTAACGGCATTGTTGAGGCCTATCACAAGTGGGAAGGCCTCCGGGACGACCTTGCCGCTGCCAGGGAGATGGCTGCCGAGGATCCCGAGTTCGCGGCCGAGGTGCCGGAACTGGAGGCTTCGCTGGAGGTTGCTGCCGCCAAGCTGCGGCGCCTGCTGATTCCGCGCGACCCGGACGACGCCCGCAACGTGATCCTCGAAGTCAAGGGCGGTGAAGGCGGCGATGAGGCTGCCCTGTTCGCCGGCGACCTGCTGCGCATGTACACCCGGTACGCGGAGTCACGCGGCTGGAAGACTGAAATCATTTCCGCCACTGAGTCCGACCTCGGCGGCTACAAGGACGTCCAGGTGGCCGTCAAGGGCAACTCCAATGACCCCGCCGAGGGTGTCTACGCCCGTCTCAAGTTTGAGGGCGGCGTGCACCGTGTCCAGCGGGTGCCCGTAACCGAGTCCCAGGGGCGCATCCACACCTCTGCTGCCGGTGTGCTGGTCCTGCCCGAAGTGGACGAGCCCGAAGAGCTCGAAATCAACCAGAACGATCTCAAGATCGACGTCTACAGGTCCTCGGGGCCGGGCGGCCAGTCGGTGAACACCACCGACTCCGCGGTGCGTATTACACACCTTCCCACGGGCATCGTGGTGGCCATGCAGAACGAGAAGTCGCAGCTGCAGAACCGCGAGGCCGGCATGCGCGTCCTGCGGGCCCGCATCCTGGCGCACCAGCAGGAGCAGATCGACGCCGAGAACTCGGCCCAGCGCAAGTCGCAGATCCGCACCATGGACCGCTCGGAGCGCATCCGCACCTACAACTACCCGGAAAACCGCATCGCCGACCACCGCACCGGCTACAAGGCCTACAACCTTGACCAGGTCATGAACGGCGACCTGGAACCCGTGATCCAGTCCGCCATCGAAATGGACGAACAGGCGCGGCTGGACGCCATCGGCGACTGACCGGACGCGTACCATGACCGAGCGCACCCCCGAGGCGCCTGCCCAGTCCCTGGCCGCAGCGGTCCGGGAGGCCGCGGCGCTCCTGGCCGAGGCGGGCGTCCCCAGCCCCCGGGCCGATGCCGAACTCCTCGCCGACCATCTGATGAACGTCGGCCTGGGGCGGCTCCGTTCGCTGATGCTGGGCGACACACCGGCGCCTGAGGGATACGCCGGGCTTGTCGCCGAGCGTGCGCGCCGCATACCGCTGCAGCACATCACCGGGGTCGCGCATTTCCGGTACCTCGAACTGGCTGTGGGGCCGGGGGTCTTCATCCCGCGCCCGGAGACCGAATCCGTGGTCCAGCTTGCCATCGACCACGTTCGGGGCATGTCCGCCCCGCGGATGGTGGACCTTGGCACCGGATCCGGAGCCATTGCCGGGTCCCTTGCCTCCGAGGTTCCCGGCGCCGAGGTCCACGCGGTCGAATTCAGCCCGTTCGCGCACGCCTGGGCCGCGAAGAACCTTGCCCCCCTCGGCGTCGACCTTGTCCTGGGGGACCTGCGCCACGCCTTCCCGGAACTCGACGGGACAGTCGACGTCGTGGTGTCCAACCCGCCGTACATCCCGTCCGAGGCCATCCCCAATGAACCCGAAGTGGCGCTGCACGACCCCCCGGAAGCGCTGTACGGCGGGGGAGCGGACGGCATGGAACTTCCGACGGCGGCAGCGGCCACTGCCGCCCGGCTGCTGCGGCCCGGGGGCTACTTCGTCATGGAACACGCGGAAGTCCAGTCCGGCTGGATCGCGGCCATGCTGGCCAGGATGGGACGCTGGACGGCCATCACAACGCACCTGGACCTCAACGGCAAGGATCGCGCCACCAGCGCCGTACTCGCAGACCAGGCCTCGAGGAATGAAAGAATGAGCCAGTGACCACAACTTATGACTGCACCATTGACGACGAACGGGCGCGGGGCCTGGAGCACGCGCAGCGCGCCATCAGCGAAAAGAAGTGCGTCGTGCTCCCCACGGATACGGTGTACGGCATCGGCGCGGACGCGTTTTCGCCCCAGGCCGTGACCATGCTCCTGGTATCGAAGGGGCGCAGCCGCACCATGCCCCCGCCGGTCCTGATTCCCCGGATCAACGCCCTGGACGGCCTGGCTACCGAGGTCTCGGCCGATGCCCGCAAGCTGGCCGAGGCCTTCTGGCCCGGCGGCCTCACCCTGATCCTGCACGCCCAACCGTCGCTGGACTGGGACCTGGGCGAAACCAAAGGCACCGTGGCGCTGCGGATGCCCGCTGACGACGTCGCCCTGGAACTGCTGACCCTCACCGGCCCGCTTGCTGTTTCCTCCGCCAACCGCACCGGCCAGGCTCCCGCCCAGACCGCCGCGGCGGCACGCGACCAGTTGGCGGAATCCGTGGAGATCTACCTGGAAGGCGGTCCGCGCCCCCTGGAGGGTGAAGCCGGAGTCCCGTCAACCATCGTGGACGCCACCGGCCCCAGGCTCCGCGTCGTGCGCAACGGTGCCGTGAGCCTGGACGAGCTGCGCGCACACGTCCCGGACGTCCTGGGCCTGGGCGAAATCCCATTGACCGAAGAGGCGCCCGGCACCGGGGCAGGGGCTGCTGCGGAGGGCGCTGCGGAGGATTCAACGGACGACGCCGGGCGGCCAGCTTCGTCAGGCTCCTCCGCCGTGGCGGGTACAGAGGCAGAACCGGCCGGGCCTGCCGGAAACCAGCAGCCTTGATGGCGCTTGAGCGCCAGCAGATTCCAGTCCTGGACGTCCATGCCACTCCGCTGCGGGTTTCCGAGCTGGTTGCCGAGCTGAGCAGCTTCGTGGCCGAAGGCTCCACGCGCACCGTCCTGGGCCACAACCTGCACAGCGTCACGCTGACCCTGTCCGACGCCGACTTCCGGCGCCTGTACGAGGAAAGCGATGTGGTGCTCCTGGACGGGGCCCCGGTGCTGTGGTTGTGGGGGAGGACCGGCAACGCCGACGGTCCTGTCATGGACTACCGGCTGGGCTCCACCGACTGGCTGCCGGCACTGGACCAGGTGCGGGGCCTTGAGCGGATCGCCGTGATCGGGGCTGGCGCGGAAGCGAACGCCGGGGCGGTCCGCAGGCTGAAGGAGATTGTTCCGGGCGCCCGGGTATCCGGGTTTCCGGGGGAGGGCTGGGGGCCCGCCCTGGAGGACTCGGCTGTCGCGTGGCTGCACCGCGAACACCCGCAGCTGGTCCTGATTGGCCTCGGCATGCCCCTGCAGGAGCAAGTGCTGCAGCGCAGGCTTAGTGACATGCCGCCAGCCGTCTACTGTGCCGTGGGCGGTGCCATCGAGCAGTTGGCGGGGGTCCAGAAGCTTGCGCCGCGCTGGCTGGGCAGGATGGGACTGGAGTGGGCCTGGCGCCTGCTCCTGCATCCGCGTCGCGTCGCTTACCGCGTGCTGGGCGAGCCCTGGGTCCTGCTGTGGCTCCTGGCCGCCCGCCGGCGAAAAACCAAACCCTGAAAGGCGACGGCCGGACGGTGCAGGTGCGCCGCCCGGCTGCTGCCCGGAAACGCCCCTAGAACTTCTGGTCCTCCAGTGGCCCGAAGCCCTTGCCCCGCAGTCCGGCACCGAAGGAACGGGCCCAGGCCAGGAAGCCCGGGAGGTCGCGGCGCTGCAGGAAGTAGCCCAAGTAGCCGCCGGCGTCGGCCACGAAAGACCGCACCCGGAAGTACCGCCGGATCAGGTAGCCGCGGTTCCGGTAGTAGTAGTGGCGCTTGAAGGCCGAATCCGGGACGATGACGTGCCAGCGTGCGCCGTAAACATGCTGGGTTTCAGAGAAGGCGTGCGGATGCGTGATGGCCGTGGTGGTCACCGTCCCAAAGCGGATCCCGGCCTTCCGGAGCCTGATGGTGAAGTCAACCTCGTCGCCCCGGATAAACAGGCGCATGTCCGGCAGGCCCACCTTGAAGAACACGTCCGACCGGATCAGCGCACCGTTGAAGAAATGGCCGTCGTCGGGGAGGAAACCCCGCTTCTCCACCTCCGCCCGGTCGTGGGTGACTTTGCCGTCAAGGCGGAAGAAGAAGGACAGCCTGTTCGGATCGCCGGGTGCGGTGACCAGCGGAACAACGGCTTCCAGGTCGCGCGCTTCGGCCTCGCGCAGCAGCGTGGCAAGGCATTCGGGATCCACCGGCTCGGCGTCGTCGTCCATCATCCAGATCCACTTCGCGCCACTGGCCACTGCCTTCAGGGCCGCCAGCGCGAATCCGCCGGCACCGCCGAGGTTTGCCTCCGAACGGACATAGTCGACGTTCGGATGCTTTTCGGCCACGGCCCGGGCCGGCGTCGTGCCGCTGTCCACGAGGCAAACAGTGTCCACCTGCCGGGTTTGTGCGTTGATCGCGTCGAGCAGGACGGAGAGTTCCTTGGGCCGGTCGAAGGTCACCGCGGCAACCGCAATGCGGGGGGTCATGGGGGTCCTTTCAGCATGGCCGCCAGGGGGTCCCCCGCGTGGAGTGCGCCCGTGTGGCGTGGAGCCATGGTGCACGTGGCACTAGTATCTTTGACTAGAGTCCACTGTAATACAGCCCTGTAAGGCACCGAACACTGCCTGCTGCGCGCTCGGCGACGGAGAAGTTTCATTTATCGACGAACAGATTCCCGGCCAGTGAGCCCACCGACCCCGTACCGGCTGCCGGCGCAGCTGAACCGCTTCCACGCCACCACTCCTGAAATGGCCCCCGCCCCATGATCATGTACCTGCTCATGGGGCTGACGGCTGCCATCGTGTCGTACGCCGCCACCTGGGGTGCCCGCGTCGTGGGCACCAGGCTGGAGCTGCACCTGCCCATCCGCAGCCGGGACATGCATTCCACCCCGGTTTCAAGGCTCGGCGGTGTGGCCATCTTCCTCGGAGTCCTGGTGGCCCTCGTCGTCGCCAGCCAGTCGTTCTTCGTCAGGGACATCTACCGCAACAACTTCTCACCCTGGGGCGTCCTCGCCGGCGCCGCCGTCATCGTCCTGGTGGGCGTCGCAGACGACCTCCTGGACATCCGCTGGTGGGTCAAGCTGATCGGTCAAAGCGCTGCCGGGCTGACCGTGGCCATGTGGGGGGTCCAGATGACCATCGTCCCCTGGGTACCCGAACCCATCTATCTGCAGGACGGAATGCTCCGGGTCGTCCTGACGGCAGGGCTGATCGTCACCACCATGAACGCCTTCAATTTCATTGATGGTTTGGACGGCCTGGCGGCAGGTGTGGCCGTCATCGGCGGCACGGCCTTCTTCTTCACGGCCTACTGGGTGCACCGGAACGCCGTCCTGCTCGACTACTCCGACCTCGCAACCCTCATCACGGCCGTGCTGGTGGGCGGCTGCCTTGGCTTCCTGCCGCACAACTTCTTTCCGTCAAAAATCTTCATGGGCGACTCCGGCGCCATGCTCATCGGGCTCCTCATGGCATCGGCCGGCGTGGTGTCTACGGGACAGATCAGCTCAGGCCTCTACGACCGCGTCAACGGCATCTCCACGGTGATCCCCATCCTGCTTCCGTTTGCGGTGCTCTTCCTTCCGCTGCTGGACCTGGGGCTTGCGGTGGTCCGCAGGACCGCCCGCGGACGTTCGCCCTGGTCGGCCGACAGGGGCCACCTGCACCACAAGCTCCTGGATATTGGCTACTCCCACCGCACCGCCGTGATCCTGATGTACCTCTGGACCGCGGTTCTCTCCTTCGGCGGCCTGGCGTTCGCCATCTTCCCGTGGCAGATCGTCCTCGCCGTCGATCTCTTCGCAACTTTGGTCATGGGCCTGGTGACCGCGTGGCCGTACCTGTCCCGCAACGGCGCCGAAAGCCGGGCGTAAGGGCGGGTTCTGAATTATTTCTATCTCATGTAGAATTTAGGGGCAGCCCAAGCTGCCACTCCACCCACTGCCTCCTGGCGATCCGCCATGCGGTGCCGACGATTGGGATCGAATGACCTCCAACGCCGAGTCCGGACCTGCCTCCGGCAACCGACCCGTTGGCACGTCCGGTCCCACGCAGTCACTCTGGCTCCACCTGCTCAAGCGCAGTTCCCTCGCCGCTGCCGCAGGTCTCCTGCTCTGCGCAATCCCCGCCGTGCTCCTGAACGGGGCAAGCGGTGCGGTGTCCGCCGTGCTTGGTGGCCTCCTGGTCATGCTGTTCTTCGGAATCAGCCTCCTCGTGGGGCACTTCGTGGGGGGCCGCAATCCTTCAGGGGCCATTGGGGCTTTCGTCGCCACTTACTTCGTGAAGGTTGTCGGCTTTGCCGTTATCCTGTTCGCCCTTGGCGCTCCGGAATGGCTTCACGGCCGCTGGTTCCTTATCGGTGCCGTTGTTGCCGTGGTCCTGTGGCAGGCAGCGGAGATCCACGGATTCAGCAAAGCCCGCCTCCAGATCTACAACGATCCAGGAGAAAAGGGAGCATCCGATGCGTGACCGGAAGAAGACCAAGGAAACAGCATCCGGCGCAAGGGGATCCAAGGGCTCCGCATCCGCTGATTCCGCCGCATCGACCGATGGCGGCTACAACGCTGGAATGGCTGTATTCAGCTACATCATTGGCGGAATCATCGTCTGGAGTTTGATAGGGTGGGGACTGGATTATCTGTGGGGAACGCGCTGGATTGTGCTCGCAGGCGCTCTGCTTGGAGCCGTCGGAGGTTTCTACCTTTCCCACATGCACGGCCTTACCAGTTCCCGCAAAACTGCTGATGAGCGCCATGCTCCCAGCGCACCGTCCCAGGACGGAAAAGATAATGCCAAATAATTTCACAGGGGGAACAGCAGGCTGTCAGGCTGCCGGACCCCGCCCAACGCCCAATGATGGACACTGCAGAGAGGAAACGCGTTGATCGCGCTTGCGCTCCCGGCCCAAGATTCAGGAGAGTTCACTCCTCCTGGTATTAACGAAATGCATTTGCCGGCAATCCTGCCGTGGGGTGCCGCAGAAGGATTCTCCAAGCAGATGCTGCTGGTCCTCCTCTCTGTCGTCTTTATCGCAGTCTTCTTCGTGCTCGCCGCACGTAAGCAGCAGCTGGTACCCGGCAAGCTCCAGTTCGCCGGCGAAGCCGCCTACGGCTTCGTCCGGAACGGAATTGCCAAGGACATCATCGGCGGCAGGGACTTCATCAAGTACGTCCCCCTGCTGTTCAGCCTGTTCTTCTTCATCCTGGTCAACAACATCTACGGTGCCATCCCGGTCTTCCAGCTCCCCACGTTCTCGCACGTGGGTGGAGCGTACGTGCTGGCCGGCCTCGTGTACGTCACCTGGATTGCCATCGGCGTCAAGAAGAACGGCCTGCGCTACTTCAAGCTGGCCACCGTCCCCTCGGGCGTTCCGTGGTACATCCTGCCGATCGTCATCCCCATCGAGATCATCTCCAACTTCGTGGTCCGGCCCGTGACGCACAGCCTCCGTCTGTTCGCCACCATGCTTGCCGGCCACCTGATCGTGATGATCGCCGGTTCCGGCATCGAGTACCTGATCATGCAGGAGAACTTCCTGCTCAAGGGAACGTCGGTCCTGGTCCTTGCCGGTGCCATCGCCATGTACATGCTTGAAGCCCTGATCATGGTCCTGCAGGCCTATGTCTTCACGCTGCTGACCGCGATCTACATCGAAGGCGCCCTGCACGCCGACAGCCACTAGGCACGCTGCCGGCAGCGCGACGCTCCGGCGGCAACCACAGACTTCCCCTAGCGGGGATGAAGCAACCCAAACAACCTGCCACATAAGTGGCATCTTGAAAGGAAAAAAAATGGAAGGCTCCATCAACGGCTCCCTCAACCTCATCGGCTATGGCCTCTCGGCTATCGGCGGTGGTATCGGTGTGGGTCTCGTGTTCGCTGCCTACATCAACGGCG
>Ga0308170_10001082_pt1 | contig 28065 bp, 34 predicted proteins | sample PhyBR2_2_FD_202136 | JGI IMG/M metagenome (GOLD analysis project Ga0308170, IMG submission 202136) | Phyllosphere microbial communities from UC Gill Tract Community Farm, Albany, California, United States - DLSLSB.R2 | ecosystem: Host-associated > Plants > Phyllosphere > Unclassified | place...
AGAGCGACATGCGCGCGAGCTTGGTCGAGAGCCCGTCGCGCTCCTGCCGCGCCTGAGCGAGGGCGGCGTCGAGACGAGAGGCGGCAGCGCGGGCTTGCTCGACGGCGGCGTGTCGCTCGTGCTCGTCCTGCGCCTGCTCGAGCGACGCCAGCGCCGCGAGCGTCTCTTGCAGGTCGCCCGACGACGACGCCGCAAGTGGAGGAACGTGCTGCTGGACCTTGAGCGTCTGGCGGAGCGAGTTGACCTCCTTGGCGTGGTCGGCGACAAAGTTGGCGTGCTGCGCGGCGAGGTTGTCGAGGCGCTGCGACAGGCCGTCGCGCTCGGCGCCGACGCTCGACAGGTTCTCCTTGGCCGAGACGAGCTCGTCGCGAGCGGCCGACAGGGCCGCCTCGAGCGAACCGTGCGCCGCCTTGAGCGCGTCGCGCTCGGCCTCGAGAGCGACGACCGCGTCTCGGTCCTGGGTCGAGGCCTGCTCGACGACAGCGGCGTGCTCGGCGCGGACCGAGTCGAGCGTGCGCGTGTGCTCGTCGCGGAGCGCGTCGAACGCCGGAGCGTGCTCGTCGCGCAGCGAGTCGACAGCTGCGGCGTGCTCGCTGCGGAGCTTGTCGACCGTCGAGGCGTGCTCGGCCGACAAGGCAGCTCGGACCTCGTCGAGGGCGGCGGCGTGGCGCTGCTGCGCTGCGTCGAGCGAGCGGTCGCGCTCGGCTCGCAGCGACGCCGCGGCTGACTCGGCCGCCTCGAGCTCCTCGGCGTGTCGCGCCTGCAGAGCGGCGTACTCGCTCGCGGCCGCCGCCCGCACTTGCTCAACGGCCTCGACGTGCTGCTGCTTGAGCGCCTCGGTCGCCTGCTCGTGCTCGGCGACGAGCCTCGCTCGCTCGTCGTGGACCGTCGCCTCGAGCTTGTCGGCGTGCAGCTTCTCGAGCGCCGAGAAGGCGGCGACGTGCTCGGCGTGACGCTGCTCGAGGGCGGCAGCGTGGTCGCGATGAAGTAGGTCGAGTACATCGGCGTGCTCTTGCTGCATGGTGGCGAGGAGGGACCCGTGCTCGGCGGCGAGGGACGATCGAAGCTGGTCTGTCGACGAGGCGTGGACCTGCAGGGTCACCGGCGTCAGCTGGGCATCCTCTTGAGCGGAGAGAAGAGGAAGGACAGAGAGAGAGAGAGAGAGGGACGCACCTGCTGAAGCTCGGCGATCACCTTCTCGTGCTTGTCCGAGAGGGCGGCCAAGGCCTCCTCCCGCTCCTCGACGAGGCTCGTGCGCAACGCCGACAGCTCCTCCTCGTAATTGCCCTTGAGCGCACCCAGCTCGACCTGCGCCTGCTCAACCGCCTCGGCCCGTGCCCGCTCGACCGTCTCGGCGTGCTCGCGCTCAAGCGCCTCGAGCGCCTCGCCGTGACGGGCAGCGAGGCTCGACAGCGCGAGCTCGACCTCCTCGGCGCCGCCGCTCGCTCGCACAGCGAGGTCCTGGGCGTGCGAGCTGCGCAGCGCCTCGAGCTCGGCGACGTGTGCGGCGACGAGCTCGGCGCGCAGCCGCGCAGCGTCCTCCGCCGCCGCGGACGACGCGGCTGCGAGCGCTGCATCGTGTGCGGCGCGCAGAGCGACGAGCTCGCCGGCGTGATCGGCTGCGCTCTCGTCGAGCGCTGCTGCGTGCTCGGCGCGGGCGCGGTCGAGTGCAGCGGTCGACTCGGCGGTCGAGGCGTGCAGCTCGTCGAGCTCGACCGCATGGGTCGCTCCTCGCTCCTCGAGAGCAGTCGCGTGCTCAGCTCGAAGGCGGTCGAGCTCGGCCGTCGAGGCCGAGGCGAGCGAGGCGCGCAGGGCGTCGAACTCGGCGGCGTGAGCGGCGGCAACGTTGGCGCGCTCTCGCTCGGCCGCCTCGGTCGCGCCGGACGACGCCTGCTCGAGAGCCGCCTTGTGCGACGCGCGCAGAGCCGCGACTTTGGCGGCGCCGGCGGTCGAACGCTCGTCGAGCGTGACGGCGTGCTCGGAGCGCAGGCGGTCGAGCTTCAGCGCAGACGCCTCGGCGAGCGACGAGCGGACCGCCTCCTCGCGCTCGAGTGCTGCTCGTTCGAGAGCGAGGACGTGCTCCGCGCGCATGGTGTCGAGCGCAGTCGAGTGCTCGGCCCGCAGGCTGTCGATGGCGAGCGAGTGGTCGGCGAGGGTCGACTCGAGGGCGCGTTGGTGCTCTGCAGGACACAGGTCGTCGGCATCAGCAAGCGCTCATCGAGCAGCCAATTTCGGGTAGAGAATGGAGAGACGCACCGGCTGCGCCGTCCATGAGTGCCGCCTTGACCTGGCCGAGCTCCTCCTCGTGCGCGCTCCTCGCCGCCGCCAGCTCGGCCGCCCTGGCCCTCGCGTCCTCCCTTAAACGCTCCATCTCGACGTCGAGAGCTGCTCGAGGTGGCCGCTCATCGAGCTCGCGCCGAAGCTGCTCGATCTCGGCCGACGTGTTCTCGACCTGCGTCTTGGACAGGACGACGAGCTCGTCGTGCTGCCGCCGCAGCTGGGCGAGCTCGCCCTCGAGCGCGTCGACGGCGTCTCGGTGCGCCGCCTCCTTCTGCGCCATCGAGCGCATGAGGTCGTCGAGGCGAGAGGCTGCGACGGCGTCGTCGTCGGGCGCAGTCGAAAGGCCGAGGCCGACCGTCGCCGGGTCGGCGCCGCCGACCGACGCTCGCAGCGCGTCGAAGTGCGAGCGCGTGTGCGGCGAGAGGAGGAGGTCGGCGTCGGTCGAGGCGTGGCGAAGGGGAGGAGTCGCGGGGCGCTCGGTGATGATGGGGAAGGAGGGGAACGAGCGGTCGCCCGAGGGTGAGGGCGCGACCGAGGCGAAGGGCGAGCGGAGGTGCTGGACGGCCGACTCGAGGTCCGAGATCTCGGCGTCGCGCTGGTCGAGCGCCGCCTGGAGCTTGAGCACCTCGCTCTTCATCTGCTCATAGCTCCGATCGCCGACGCCGTTGCTCGTCGACGAGTTCGACGACGGGGCGAAGAAGCTCTCGCGTCGCGAGTGCGAGCTCGGCGAGGGCGACCTGGGTTGGGGAATCGTCGGGCAGGAGGTTTGCGATGACGCCGCCGAGGACAGCTCCTGCGAGAGTGAAGCCGAGCGCAAGTGCGCAGGCGACCCAGCTCCCTGTCCGCGGCCGAGAAAAGACAGCCGGTGCTGCGGCGACAACGGCATGCTCCTGCGCGCGTGCGGCGTGCGCGGGCCCGTCGCGCGGTGCGCGGCGGGCGAGCCGTTCTTGCCGCCGTGGAGCGCCGAAGTGGCGAGCTCCTCGACCTCGTCGTCGTCCTCGTCGTCGTGCTCGCCGCCTCGTCGGGCGCCGCCGAAGCGCGTCGCCGAGGGCGACAAGCCGGCGTCGCTCAGGTCGGACGCCGACGCCTGCGACCGCAGGAGACGGGCCTCCTGGACCTGCGCGTTGAGGTCGTCGATCTCGCGCAGCGACTCGGCGTACTTGGCCTTGGCCGAGTCGAGCTCGCTCGTCGTCTCGTCGTGGGCGTGCTGGAGCTGGGCGACGTGCTTGCGGAGCGCGTCGACGACGGCGGCCTGCTCGTCGGCCGCGGACGCTGCGACGGTGACGGTGTCGAGGTCGGGCGGGGCGAGCGAGGAAGCGTCGCTCGCGCGCATGGCGGGCGTGCGAGGCGGCGTCGCGACGAGGTTGCGGGCTTGGCCGTTCTCGAGCGTGCGGACCCGGCTCTCGAGCTCCTCCTTGAGCGCCTTCTCGTCCTGGGCGAGCTTGTGCAGCCGCGCCGCCTCGTCGGCCGCCGTGCCGGCCTGGACCTTGACGGCGTCGAGCTCGCGCTCGAGGTCGAGCAGGCGGCGGTCCTTGTCGTCGATCTCGGCGAGGAGCTGCTTGCTGTCGGTCGAGTTGTCGAGGAGCTGCACTCGGGCCTCGAGGTCGCGGTGCGACTCCTCGCGGCGGGCGACGTCGCGCTCGAGAACCTCGATCTGGCGCCGCAGGGCGGCGTTGCCCTCCTCGGCCGAGGCGAGCCGCCCTTCGAGCTCCTGGACGTGTAGCTCGGTCGCCGCCGCCTGCTCGCGGTTGCGCGCGAGCTCCTTGCGCAGGGCGCCGACGGCGGCGCCGTGCGACTCGTCGGCGTCGTCGACGTCGCGCAGGCGCGCCTCGAGGTCGCGCACGTACGCCTCGGTCGTCTCCTCGCGCTCCGAGAGCTTGGCGACGCGCAGGCGCAGCTCGTCGACGAGCGCGAGGTTGGCCTCGTTGGCGTGCTGCTCCTCGCCGATGCGGGCTTCGAGCTCGCGCATCTCCTCGTCCGAGTGGCCGAGCGCGGCTCGGGCGAGCGCGAGCTGGCTCTCGAGCGCCGACAGCGAGCGCTCGTACTCCTCGACGATGGGCTCGACGGCGGCGGCGAACTGGTCGCGCGAGAGGGGCGTCGTGGCGGTCGGGGTCGCTGGGCTGCCCGGCGCGGCGGCCTGGGCGACGGCGAGCTCGGCGGTGAGGTGCGCGATCTTCTGCTGCAGCTCGGCTTCTGCTGGCGCCGACGACAGGTCGAGGCTGCGACGGGCGAGGGCGGCGCCGTCGCCGTCCTTGATGGCCGAGAGCTCGCCGCGCAGCTTGACGATCGTGCGCTGGAGGTACTCGATGTCGTCCCAGCCCTGCTCGACCTCGTTGAGCTCGGCACGGTTCTTGATGTTGCGCGCGCGGTTGGCGTACCGGAGCGTGTTGAGCGTCTCGGCGAGGTTGAGCTCGACCGGGCTGACGCAGGCGACCATCATCGTGCGCGCGTTGCCGCCGAGCGAGTCTTGCAGGAGGCGCGTGAGCTTCGAGTCGCGGTACGGGACGTGAGTCGCCTTCTTGGACGGGTCGCCGAGCGCGCTGATGACGTTGCCGAGCGCCGACAAGCCGGCGTTGATCGAGATGCCCTCCTGCAGGCGGTCGAAGACAGGGTCAGCGATACCGAGCAAGGGCGAGGTCGTCGGAGCAAGAGCACACGGAGAGAGGGGGACGCACCTTGGCCCGGTCTCCTGCTGCCGCCGTCCTCTTCAAGCGCTCCGAGCCGGCGAGGTCGACAAAGTGCAGCTTGGACGTCGACACGGTCCACGTGCCGTCGGCGTCGTCGCTCGACGCTGCGCTCGGCGTGCTCGGACGGCCGAGCGAGCTCGTCGGGCGCAGGCCGAACCTGCTCGCGGGGCGGTCGCCGGTGGGCGTGCCGGCGCGGCCGGGCGGCGCGGGGCTCGACATGCGCGGGAGGGCCGACATGCGGCGGCTCTGGGGCGAAGAAGGGGTCGTCGGGGCCGAGGGAGGAGGGCCGGTGCCGGACCACTTGCGGCGGGTGACGGTGAGCGAGAAGATGGCGTGCGAGCGGGAGCTCTGGGCGTTCATGTCGGTCGTGCCCGTCTGGCGGAGCGTCGAGCCCTGCGCGAGGAGGTCCATGACCTGGGCGGCGCTCGAGACCTTGACCTCGCGGATGCCCTGCAAGAGGATCTGGCCGCCCTTGTCCTCGCGGATCTGCACCGTTGGCCGGACGTCGGCGCCGCCGCCGAGGAGGTCGATGAGGTCCTCGTTGTAGATCTCGAGGTACGAGACCTTGGCGTCGAACGAGAAGCCGCCGCGCGAGTCGCGCTGGAGGACCGACAGGCGGTCGAAGATCTCGGCGACGGCGCGAGGCGTGAGGCCCTGTCGGTCCGGGTCGGTCGACGCGCCGTCGATGTCGGTGCCCATCGTGTAGCTCTTGCCCGAGCTGCTCATGCCGTAGGCGAGGAGCGTCGTGTTGTAGCCGTCGAGGAACGAGGCGACGAGAGGCTGCGCCGCCTCGTAGACGGCGACCTGGCCCTCGTCGGGCGCGACGACGCGGTCGTACGTGAACGTCTGCTTGGCGGCTTTTCCGGTACTCGCTGCGGCCGACGAGGAGGTGCCGCCTGCGCCGGGTCCGGGGTTGTCGGCCTGGAGGCTGGTGGTGCCGAGTGGTTGAACGGCGATGCGCTGGAAGCGAGCCGGGAGGTTGGCGATGCCGTCGGCGGCGGCGCTAGGTCGGATGCGGACCACTGCGGGGTCGTAGCTCGTGTCAGCGCTCCGTGTGGTCGGGCTCAGGAGGTGCGAGGTCGAGCCGGGAGAGGGAGGCCGGGAGAGGAGAGGCGAGCGAGGACTGACCGACTTTGACGGCCATGGTGCTCGCATGCTGGCCCGCTGAGGGCAGCATCGACTCGCGGCGAGCGCCGTTCGGTGCGCCGACCATGGCGGGGTGCGCGCTGGTCGAAGTCGCGGGGAGATGAGGACGAGGCGGCGCGGGAGGGGGACAAGGGGCTGAGTTGCGGGGCCGCTGGCGGTTGGGGCCGGTAGAGCGTGCTGCTGAGGGCGCTGTGAGCTCTCGTCCAGCGAGAACGGAGTGGCGAGTCCGAGAGCAAGAGCCCTCGAGCGGACCGTGTCGAGCGATGAGAAGCGAGTCCGGACTCGGGCTCGCGCTCGCTCTCGTCAGCCTTGGGCAGGCTGTGCTTTGCAGAGACAGCTCTGTGACTTGTATACTACAGCTTGCACGCAGCAGCGCGACCCGCGCTGTCGAAGCTCTCACCTCTCCTCGCCTCCTCGCCGCTGTGCGCCAACTTCCCCTTTGTGCTCGCTCAGCTTTGGCTCGACGCTCTCGACGACTCGCACATGACAAGCAGGAACGAGCCTTGCACGGAGCCGACCAAGTCGTACCGCCACTCGGCCCTTCCCTCGCCCTTCCCTCGCCCTTCTCCTGCCTGCACCGCGCGTCCCTCTTCTCGACCATCGCCGCCGCCGGCGTCACGACGTCGTCGAGCTACTCGCGGGCGTGCTCCGAGTCGTCGGGCGCGGCGCGGTCGCGCGACGTCGGCCTCGCCGACGTGGAGCGGCGAAGGTCCGTGCGCTCGGCCGGGTCGGCGGGCGGCGAGACGGGCGACGACGGCGAGCCATTGCGAGGCGAGAAGAGTGGCGCGGGGACGAGGTCGTCGCCGAGCGAGCTGACGCGCGCGTGGCTGCGGCCGTGCTGCAGCTGAAGGCGGTGGCGGCGGCGCTCCTCGTCGCGCTCGGACGACGGCTGCGTGTCGTGCCGAGGACGGCGCCCGAACAGGCCGTGCCCGCCCGCAGCGCTCGTGCGCGGGCTCTCGTACGGCACCTCGTCCTCGCCGAGCGCGCCCGACATCATGTGCTCGGCCGACGCGGGCGACGTCGAGCTGCGGCGCCGGCGGACCGGCGAGCGGGTAGTCGGTCGGGCCGAGGTGCGACGGGCGGGCGACTCGGCGCTCTGCTCCTGCTTCTGGTGAGGCGGAGAGACGTGCGAACGGGCCCTCTTGGCCTCGGCTTGGTCACTGACCCATTGGGCGCGCGCGATGCGGGTGTCCTCGATCGTCTTGTTCTTGCCGTCGTAGCCGTCGCGCTCGTTGACGAAGGCGCGAGCGACGATGCAGATCGGCGTGAGGAGACCCTGCAAGCGTCGTGAGAAAAGTCAGGGCGAGCTCAGGAGGGAGAGAGACTCGCACGAGCGGGACGCACGACAGCTCCTGCGACTTGCTCTGCGTCGGCGAGAGCGAGCAGGCCATCAATACGTGCATACGAGCTGCACACAGAAAGAGAGCGAGAAAGGGAGCGCACCGTACGGCCAGGGGTTGAGCCCCGGGAGGATGAAGTCGTTGCCGGCCTTGACGTAGATGACGGCATACGGGCAGGCCCACATGAGGTATACTGCGAAGGCTGACGAGTGCGAACAGCGTCAGCAAGTCGGGGTGCGAACAGCGTCAGCAAGTCGTCGAAGGGGTCCGAGCGCTCGCGGAGGAGGACGCACAGATGCTCCAGCGGAACGTCTCCTTGCGCCTCTTCTGCAGCCAGTAGCGGTCGCGAGGCATGACGTAGTTGCGCAGGGTCGAGAGGTGGAAGAGCGCACACGAGGCGGCGATGAACCTGCAGGGACGAGCCTGGGTCAGGTCGAACTCGCTCGAGAGCCGGGCTGCCGTCGCGAGGTACGAAAGGGACGCACATCTCGAGGCCGTCGACGAGGCGCTTGCGCTTGCGGAACTTGACGTCCATGGCCTTGTACAAGCAGAACCAGAAGAGGAGCGCGATGACGAGCATGACGCCGGCAAAGATGCCCATGGCGAGGCGCCACTGGTTGAGGCCGTACTTCTCGATGCAGGACGACTGCCACGTGTTGTCGATGAAGCCTGCGGGAGATGTCTCGAGTCAGCGAGGCGAGCCTGCAGAAGGTGGAGCGAGACGCTGATGAGGAGGACGCACCGAAGACGCCGATGAACGTGCCGGCGTAGACGAGGATGTGGACGAGCGTCGCCCAGAGGACGGTGCGAGCGAGGTACTGGTTGAGCTGGCGGTACGTGCTCGGGTCGGCCGACTCGACGGAGGGCGAGCGGCGATGCGCTCTCGGGCGGTGGTGCGAGTCCTGCGAGCGAGGCGCTGCTTCAGCACGAGCCCGACTTGGGGCGAGCAGAGGTCGAAGAGGACGCACCCGCTTCTTCAAAGCCTTGCTTAGCGAGTGCGCAGAGTGCGATCGGCGGTCGGCGGGCGACTCGAGCAGCTCGGAGGGGATAGGCGCCTCGGCGATGAGCGGCATCTGGCCGTACGAGAGCTTGACGGCGGCAACAGTCGACAGGTTGTGCTGCGGAGGGAAAGAACCTCGTCAGGAGAGCACGTAGAGGAGGAGAAGGAGACAGGAGGAGGTCGAGCTGACCATGTACTTCAGGCGCGAGAGAGAGCAGGCGACGATGATGGGCACGACCGAGCACGCCGAGAGCGGGACCATGCAGTAGTGCCAGAGGCTCATGCGGTTCTTGCCCTGCACAGCACGTCCAGGGGAGTCAGCCTTGGCCCGGGGCGAGCGACAACGAGGGCGAGCGAGCACGAGAGCGTGAGAGAAGGCGACGGACCTGGAAAGCGCGGTCGACGAGCGAGATGACGGCGAAGTCGGTCCCGAGCATCTGAAAGAACAGCGTGTAGGGCGTTTCCGACCTGAAGCGCAGGGCGAACACCATGTTGAGGAGCGTGCCGAGGATGTTGGCGAGGATGGTACCCGGTCCCGAGATCGGCACGACGTTGCAGAGACCTGTATGAGGCGTGGGGTCCTGTCAGAGCCGGATGCGAGAGGGAGAGAGGGGGGAGCGGAAGGGAGGGGGGAAAGGTAGAGGGAGAGAGAGCGGGAGAGAGGGAGAGGGAGAGAGAGAGGGAGAGGAGAGGGACGCACCGCAGCAAGTCTCGGCAGCCGTGCTGCAGTACTGGTTCTGTAGGACGTGCGAGGTCGTCAGCTCCTCGGCTCTGCAGACAGCACACGCAGGGTCGAGCCGCACGACGTCGAGACCGCCCGAACAGGCCGTGTCGAAAGCCTGCGAGGAGGTGAGGGGGAGGGTCAGCGTCGCAGTCTCGCAGGACAGAGTAGGGAGGGACGCACCTGTTGCGCAGCCCACATCTCTGAGCCTCGAGCAAGCAGTGCACAGCGCAGAGAAGCGAGAGCCAGCCAGCGGTGGTCATTCAGCGGGGCCCGGCCTCCGAACAGGGCTCGGGGTGCTCGCACCGTCCGGCGGACAGGAGCACGCGGAGTCTCCGGTGCAGAGCTTCGGGGCCTCGCGACCAAGAGCCGGCGCCGCCCGCGGTGCTCGTGAGGAGACGGAGCGGAGGAGGGCGAGGAGCTCGACGACGACGTCGCGCGCGCGGCATGTGACCGTGAGAGCAGCTTGGCGGCTAGGTTGAGGGCTGTGCTGTAGCTGGACCGGGCTGCGGCGACGACAGAGGGCGAGGCGAGCTCCTCGACCTCCTCATCGTCTCGCTGCGACGCTCGCTCGGTCGCTCGTTCGCAGCAGGGAAGAAGTCGGTACTGCTCTTTTTCGTCGTCATGTGCACATGGGGAGAATAGCTACAGCTGTTCGGCGGATTCCCCAGCCGCTCGTGGCGCCCAGCTCACCTGCTCGCCCTGCCCTCGTCCTCTCTCCTCCTCGACCGCCCGCGGTGCTCCTCTGCCGACTCCTCCTCCGCCCTCGACGGCTTACTCTTCTTGCTCTGCCGCACGTGCGGCGACGGCGACGGCGCCCAGGCAACCTTGCGCCGCTTCGACTCGGGGCTCGGCGGCGAGAGGTGGCTCGGGAGGAGAGGCGGCAGGGCGGTGAGGTCGGGGTCGTGGTGCGAGCGGTAGAGCCAGTGCTCGGGCTCGGCGACGGTGGAGGAAGGGAGCTCGTGGTGGCGCCGAGAGGGGGAGGGGGAGGGAGAGGGCGAGTCGTCGTCGAGGGGCCCGTGCGACGGGCGGCGGCGGCGAGACGACGACGACGTCGACGAGCGGCGCGCGCGAGAGGACGGGACGACGAGGTCCTCCTCGAGGCCGCCGTCGTGCTGGACGGCCGACGTGTGACGGTGAGAGGAAGCGGGCGAGTACCGGCCGTCGTCGAGGTCGTCGGCGAGGTGCGAGCGGCGCTTGACGAGGTTGTGGCTGCTGCGGCGCGACGACGAGCCGACCTTGGAGAAGTCGACGTCGAACGAGCCCGTCTTGATCGAGGCGTGCTGAGGAGGATGGAGCCGCTCTTGACGCAGCCGCTCCTGCTCCTGCTCGTACTTCCAGGTCGTGTGGGCGCCCTTGATCGCCTCGGCGGTCGTCTTGTCGGCGTTCGCCCAGCCGTCGAGGTTGTCGAAGGCGGCACGGGCGTCGACGAGGAGCGGGATGAAAACGTTCTGCAGAGCGAGGGAGGAGGCCGAGTCAGCGTCGAGCTCGAGACGAGGAGGAGCAGGGTCGAGGAAGAGGACGCACGGCGAGGGCGTTGACCTGGCCCCAGTCGAACGGATTGTCTGTTCGAGAGGAGCGTCAGGAGGTGTCGGCGAGGAGCAGATCGAGAGCGAGGTCGAGAGGCCGTACCGCCGAGGAGGAGGAACTGCTGGAGCATCTGCACGGACGAGGCGAGAGTCAGCACGCTCGAGCGCAGAGCGACGCCGAAAGGAGGGAGAAGGAGCGGACCAAGATGTAGACCGAGACGTAGACGCCGACCCAGACGAAGAAGATGACGCCGCAGATGCTCCACCGCACGACCTCGCGAGGCCTGCCCCATCCCTCGCGCGACGGATCGACGGCCTTGATGAAGGCGGGCCAGTGCGTGAGGGAAGCCATGCTGCGAGCGAGGTGCAGGTCGTCAGCGAGAGGCTCTCGCGGAAGTCAGGCGCAAGGGAGGAAGGGCGAGACGCACTAGACGAGCGTGTCTTTGCGGTACGAGTTGCGCTTGCGGAGGTGGCGCGTGAGGCCGCCGGCGAACGCTGCCCAGAAGATGAGGGCGAGGAAGAGGAAGGCGGCCGTCGCCGTCGAGAGAATGATCTTGTAGCGCCGCAGCGGGAGCTCGTCCGAGCAGTTGTCCTGCGACGGCTTGTCGAAGCCGGCGAAGACGCGGACGAAGATGGCGATCCAGGCGACGACGTGGATGAAGAAGACGCCGCAGGCGACCTGACGAACGAGAGGCTCGTCAGACCGGGCCAAGGGGCGGGAGAGGGACGGCGAGAGAGGCTCGAGCGCACCAGAGGAAGCATCGGCTTGTTGAGGAGCTCTTGATCGCGCGCCCGTCGCTCCTGCGACGTTGCTCTCGGTCGGGCTTTCAGGTCCGTCTTGAACTCCTCTTGCGTAGGAAAACGGTTGGCAGTCGGACGAATAACCTGCGAGGAGAGGGAGGCTCGTCAGGTCGCGCTCGAGGCTCGTCTGCCGGGGAGGAAGCGGGCACGGACTTGCGTTCTTGTCGTAGGCGGGAGGGGGCGAGCTGCGAGCGACGCGCAAGCCGTGCGTCAGCAGCGGATCGGGTTCTGCGTGAGGGAGAAGGACGTACTGCTTGGCGATGTCGGCCTTGTGCCACTCGGCCGCGCTCGTGGCTGCGACGGCTTCGAAGCCCATGCCCTGTCGCACACATGAACCTCGTCAGTAGCTGCGCCTGTAGAGAGCGAAGGAAAGAGAGGGAGCGAGAGGGACGCACGTGGATGTACTCGGTCTCGACGGTCGCCGCGGCGATGGCGACGGGGACGACGCTCACTGCGAGGAGCGCCCGAGTCAGTGCGGCGCAGTGGTGGAACGAAGAGAGAAGGGACGCACTGATGGCGAGCGGCGTGAACCAGGCGTGGATGTAGCTGAGCCGGAACTTGTCGGTCGAGGTGCGCACGAGCAGGCCGAAGAGGGCGCCGTCGGTCGCGAGCAGCTACACGACTTCGAGTCAGTCGCTGCTCGTACTCCGTGTGAGCGTGAAGAGAGAAGGGACGCACTTGGACCATGAGGTTGTACGGCGCTGCGAGGCAAAGTCGGGCGTCAGTCAGGACGGGCTCGAGCGGCTCGAGCGCATGACGGCGAGGCGGCTCACCTTCGCTCTTCCAGATGAGGCACAGCAAGAGGTTGAACTGCAGGATGAGAGCGAGTCAGCTTCCTGCTCGGTCGAGAGAGAGGCAGGGGTGGCGACGCACGAAAGTCCCGGCGGTGAAGCTGCAGGAGGACGAGGAGGAAGAGAGTCAGCAGGTGCCGTCGCGCGCAGGCGAGACGGCGAGGCAGGACATCTCACGCACACGATGACGGTGGCGGGTCCTGCAGGTGGAGCTCGTCAGCACGTGCTCGACCGAGGCAAGAGAGAGAGCGAGAGAGAGTAAGAGAGCAGGACGAACCGGTGATCGGCGCGTTGGGGCACACCACTGCGCGCACGGGACAGCAGAGTCAGCGCGCGACGGCGAGCAGAGAGAGAGGAGAAGGCGACGCACCGCCGCAGCACGTGTCGCCCGCCGCCGTCGAGCACCACTCGCTCTGCGTGCAGGAGGAGGATCGTCAGCTCGAGAGCGCGAGGGTGGTTGAGCGACGAGACGCACAATGCTGAGTCCCGCCCTGCACGTGCCCGCCATGAACGCCTGCTGTGCGAGTGCAGGCCATCTGTAGCCGACTTCTGCTGCTGCCATGGTCGAGGTGGTGGTGCGGCGGAAGGAGAGAGGAGGGCCGCCGGCGAGAGAAAGGGCGCGGGGATCCGCCGGGCTCCGCGGTCGTCCGTGGGGGGGCGACCTCGGAGGAGCGAAAGGCCCTCAGCTGGGTCGCGCTGCGACGAGCGCTGAGGCGGGTCGGGAGCGCAAGCTGAGCGGGACCAGCCGGAGGTCGCGCGCGGTCGCGTAGGAGCGCAGCGCAGGCGCGGAAGCTCAAGCTGCGCGAGCTCGAAGGTTCGGCCGTCCTCGACGGCGCCCGCTCGCGGCTGAAAAGGTCCGCGGACGGTCCGGCGAGGAGACCTTGGCGTCGTCCGCCCGGCGCCGGTCCGCGCCTCTCTCCTGTCCGTCCGCCGTGGACTAGCCCAAAGCGGCGGTCACGTGGCGAGAGCAAAGCCTTCGCAGCTTCGCGAGGGCAGCGAGGCAACGCTGCGGAAGGCGGTGCTCGGGCGGAGGTGGGAGGGCGAGGAGGAGGAGGGGGAGGGCGCGGAGCTTGCTGGCACAGCGGGGTGGACGAGTGCGCATGCTTGCTTTGAGACGACGAGCAAGCTGTGACGCAGCTGAGGGTGCAAGCAGTCTAGAGCCGGCTTGTCGCGCGACGAGGAGCGAGCAAGGCGACGACGACAAGGAGGACGAGGAGTGGAGAGCCGGCGCCTCGTCCACGTCGACCACAACAGCGGCTGCTCCTGTCGAGCCAGGGCCTTCCATACAGCTCTCAGCGCCACCTCGCACGCGCGCACTCGCTCGCAAAGCGCGCCGACACCGCTCGCCCTCGTCCTCGTCGCCCGCCTCGACATCCCTCCCCACCTCCGACTCCGACACTCGCACACAGGGCTTCGCGCCGGCCACTCCAGCTCTCGAACAGCTCGTCCAACCCGTGCCGACCGCCGCCCAACGCGCCGAGTGCGACCTCGCCTTCCCCCACCTTCCTCCGCAACCTCGTGAGCGATGAGCTCCGTCCTCAGCGAGCGACAGAAGGACGAGCTGTGCGTCCCCTCTCTCCAATTCACCAGGCTATCAAGACGCTGACTGAGCTCCCATGCGCGCAGCCACAAGTCGATGCTCGACTACCTGCACTCGAGCGGGTTCACCGAGACGCTCGCCGCGCTCAAGCACGAGGCGGGGCAGCCCGACTTTCAGCCCGACGCCAAGGCCAAGTGGAGCGGCCTCCTCGAGAAGAAGTGGACGAGCGTGATTCGGCTGCAGAAGAAGGTGCGTCCCTCAATCAGCTCGCAGCTCTCATGACGAGGAGGAGGAGCGCGAGCAGCACGCTGACCCAGCTCCTGCGCTGCAGATCATGGACCTCGAGGCGCGCAACTCGCAGCTGCAAGAAGAGCTCTCGTCGGCCCCGTCAAAACGACCCTCGGCCTCGTCGCCCGACTGGACCCCTCGAGCACCAGCACGACACACCCTGTCCGGCCACCGCTCGCCCATCACGCGCGTCACGTTCCACCCACTCTTCAGCGTCGTCGTCAGTACGAGCGAGGACTCGACGCTCAAGGTGTGGGACTGGGAGACGGGCGAGTTCGAGCGCACCGTCAAGGGCCACACCAAGGCCGTCGCCGACGTCGACTTTGACTCGAAGGGCAACTTCCTCGGTGCGTCCCTCTCTCCCTTCTTCAGCTCGCTGTTCGTGAGAGGGACCGCGACTGACTCGCCGCCCTCGCAGTCTCGTGCTCGTCCGACCTGACGATCAAGCTGTGGGATACGAACAACGAGTGGAAGAACGTCCGCACGCTGCACGGCCACGACCACTCGATCTCATCGGCGCGCTTTCTGCCCAACGACGACTTCATCGTCAGCGCGAGCCGGGACCGCACGATCCGGATCTGGGAGGTGTCGAGCGGGTGCGTCTCCTGTTCCTCACTGTCCTGCTCCACACCCTCGCTCGTCTTGGTGACCCTGCCTCGTCCTCTTGCCCGCAGCTTCTGCACCAAGACGTTCTCGGGTCACAACGACTGGGTGCGGAGCGTGCTGCCCAGCTCGGACGGGCTGCAGCTCATCAGCTGCTCGGTCGACCAGGTGCGTCCTCTCCCTCTCGCTCGACGACCGTCTCGCCTCGGGTTGTCCAACAGCTGCTCACGATAACTACGTGCTCGCAGACGGCGCGAGTGTGGGAGGCGTCGAGGGGCGAGACCAAGGCCGAGCTGCGAGGGCACGAGCACGTCGTCGAGGTCGCCGTCTTTGCACCGCCGGCGGCCTACCCGGCGATACGAGAGGTGGCGGGCATCACGGTGCGTCTCCTTTCTCACCTCGTCCTGTGCGCAGTAGAGCGTCGCTGACAGGGACTCTCGCTCGCAGGCTCCGAGCGCACGGTCTGCCGAGGCCAAGACGGTCGGCGCGTTCGCCGCGACGGGCTCGCGCGACAAGACGATCAAGCTGTGGGACGCCGTCAGCGGTCAGTGCCTCAAGACGCTCGTCGGCCGTGCGTCCCTGCTCTCTCTCTCTCTCGCGAGCGCGCTGCTCAGGCGCTGACGCCGCCTGTCTCTCGCAGACGATAACTGGGTCCGAGCGCTCGTCTTCCACCCTTCGGGCAAGTTCCTCCTCTCGGCGTCGGACGACAAGACGATTCGGACCTGGGACCTCGCGACGGGCCGCTGCCTCAAGGTCCTCGAGGCGCACGAGCACTTCGTCACGACCATGGCTTGGGGCCGAGCGCCAGCTCCCGGCGGCCAGCCCAACGGCGCGACGACGAACGGCGCCGGCGGCAAGGCGCACGAGACGGCGCAGCTCGTCAACGTCGTCGCGACGGGCTCGGTCGACCAGACGATCAAGGTGCGCTCACCGTCTCTCCCCCTTTCAGCTCTCGCGGTTGCTCGTCCTGACCGTCTTGCTCGGCCCTCGTCGCAGATCTGGATTCCCTAGGTCCCTCGGCAGCCCCTCCCCGCTCGCATCCTTCGTCTTTCGCCCTCGCGCACGACCCGCGCCGCCTCGTTTCGTCGTTCCTCCTCAGCAGCCGCCCGACCGCCGTGCCGGCCCGCCCTCTCGATACCCGCCCTCACCTACAGCATACCCTGTACTGCGCCGTGATACACATCAGCCGCCCACTGCCCCTCGCTCGCCGCCCACCCGCATGTCGCCCCCCTGGCGCGCTCGGTACGTGCGCCCGACTCTCGTTCCCTCCCCTCCCTCTCCGTCTAGTGCCTGTAGGCGGATAGCTGCAGGAATGTACACGAATTACGTCGAGCAGTTGTGAGCATGGATGCGCATGCGGCTGAGAAAGATGGTAGCCGAGACCGGGGCCGCCGTGCCGCGGCAACTCGGTGGACGACGAGGTCAGCCTGCTCGCGCTCCCTCTCTCGCTCGCACACCTCGCACTAGACAGCTCTCCCTAGACAGTGAGTCCACCTTCTGTCCTGCCTTGCTCCCCACCAGCCCGCCAGTGCGCTTTGCGGCTCCAGCCTCGTCCTCCCCCGCCCTCATCTCCTCGCCGCCAACCTCGCTGAACTCACCTCGCCCTCCCCGCGCAGCCATGAAGGCCACCATTCCTCGTCGTGCTCTCGCCGATGTTCTCAAGCGCCGCCCGGACGACGTCGTCGTGCGTCCTCTCTTTCCTCCTCCTCGCCCTTCGCCGACGTGCCGCGGGATGTTGCTGCTCCTTCACCAGCTGACCTTATGCCTCGCACAGATCGTCACCTCGCTCCGTACCCCCATCGGCAAGTTCCGCGGCGGCCTCAAGGACATGCACGCCGAGGTGCGTCTCTCTTCCTCGTCCTCCTCGACGACCACCCCGGGCGGGCGGCGAGGCTGACCCAGCGAATGCGCCCTCTCTTTCTTCCTCTGCAGGAGCTCCTCTCGCACGTTCTTCGCGAGACGAGGTTGCGCCTCGAGCAGCAGGGCGTCGACGTCCAGGGCGGCGCCGTCCAGGACATCCACAACGGCACGGTCCTCATGGAGCTCGGCGGCGCCAAGAGCGGTCGTCTTGCGTCTCTCGATGCCGGGTGCGTCCCTCTCACGCCTTCATCTCGATGTTCCATTCGCTGACGACCCTCTCCGCGCGCAGGTTCCCCGTCGTGTCGGGCTTCAAGTCGGTCAACCGCCAGTGCGCCTCGTCGCTCCAGTCGGTCACCGACATCGCGCTCCAGATCAAGGGCGGCCTCATCGACATGGGCATTGCGTCCGGCGCAGAGTCCATGACCCGCGACTACGGCGTGCGTCCCTCTCTCCCTGCTCGACCGCGCGGATGCCTTGAAGGCCCGAGAGCTGACCTCGCTCGACCCTCTCCTGCAGACCCGCGCCATCCCCGCCGGCATCTCGCCCTACATCAAGAAGTCGCACTCGCAGGACGCGCAGGACTGCCTCGCCCCGATGGGCACGACGTCCGAGGCCGTCGCCGAGAAGTACGGCATCTCGCGCGAGGACCAGGACGAGTTCGCCTGCGCGTCGCACGCCAAGGCCAAGGCGGCGCAGGACGCGGGCTACTTCGCCGCCGAGATCGCGCCGATCAAGGTGCGCAAGGTGACGCCGGCCGAGGGCGACAAGGCCGAGGTCGTCGAGGAGCTCGTCCTGTCCAAGGACGAGGGCATCCGGCCGCAGACGACGCTCGAGTCGCTCGCCAAGCTCAAGCCGTGCTTCAAGGAGGGCGGCACGGGCACGGCCGGCAACTCGTCGCAGATCTCGGACGGCGCGTCGGCCCTCACGCTCGTGCGCCGCGACGTCGCCGACAAGCTCGGGCTCAAGATCCTCGCCAAGTGGGTCGGCTCGGCCGTCGTCGGCGTGCCGCCCATCATCATGGGCGTCGGCCCGGCGTACGCCCTGCCCAAGCTGTTCACCCACTACGGCATCACCAAGGACGACGTCGACCTGTTTGAGCTCAACGAGGCGTTCGCGTCCCAGTCGCTCATGGTCACGCGCGAGCTTGGCCTCGACCCGAAGAAGATCAACCCCAAGGGCGGTGCGATCGCGCTCGGGCACCCGCTCGGCGCGACCGGCGGCAGGCTCCTGTCGTCGCTCATCTACGAGCTCATCCGCACCGACAAGAAGGTCGGCGTCGCGACGCTGTGCATGGGTGCGTCCCCGCTCTCTCACCTCCTCTCTAGCTGCTCTCGAGAGCACGAGCTGACGTGCTGTGCGTTCCTGCAGGCACCGGTGCGGGCAAGGCGACGCTCATCGTGCGCGACTGAGCGAGAGGTAGTTCGCTCGGGCCTTTCAGCCTCGCCGCTGTCTTTCCCTCTTCCTTCGTCTTTGTGCCGGGTAGATCTCCTTGTCGTTCCGTATCGCATTCATTCGCAGTCCCTTAGAGGAGAACCGCGCAAGAGAGAGCGAGAGCGAACGGAAAAGGCGCGACCGCCGTCGGCCGAGCTGCGCCCGACGGTGCCGAAGGAGCGCTCGCAAGTGGCGCCATCTCGGCAGCTTTCTCTCGCTCCTCACTGCATCACCGGCCGCCCTGTATGGCCGACAGGCCTGCAGCATCGCCAAGCTCGGCGCACGTGCCCGCCGACCAGCCTCGAGCGAGCGAGCCACCCCGCCCGGCTGGCTTCATCTCGCGATTGCTCCGGCGCGACGACAAGGCCTCATCCTCGCCCAGGCGGGCCTCGAGCGACTCGTCGGCTGCCCAGAAGACGCTCGAGGGCAGCTCAGAGGCCAACCGCGGCGTCGATGCGGGCGCAGGGCGGGCACTCGACGCTCGACCTCGGCGCACTCGCGACTTTGGCTTCCTCCCCGTTCCTCGGGGCTGCGTGCCCGGCGAGGCGTTCGTCTTCACGAAATCGCTCAACTGGCTCCTGGCGCTCGGCGCGACTGTCACCGTCGCCAACCTCTACGTCGTCCAGCCCATCCTCGTCGAGCTCGCCGTCGAGTTCCAGGTCGACTACGAGCAGGTCACCCGCATCCCGTCGCTCCTGCAGGGCGGCTACCTCGTCGGGTCCGTCCACTTTCTCTGCGAGCCGCGGGAGGAAGAGAGGCGCCCTCGATCGCGACCGGCTCACTGACCCTCTCTCGCTCCCGCGCCGCGCAGCCTCGTCCTCATCACTCCACTCGGCGACCTCCTCCCTCGACGACCCCTCCTCCTCCTTCTCATCGTCGTCGCCGCTTTCCTCGCCCTCGGCCAAGCCCTCGCCCCGAACTTCCAGACGTTCGAGGCCTTGAGCTTCCTCGTCGGCATCGCGAGCGTGCCTCCTCAGATCCTGGTGCCGCTCAGTGCGGATCTGGCACCGCCTGCGACGAGGGCGTCGTGCGTCTCGACGGTCGTCAGCGGGCTCATCGGCGGCATGGTCGTCGGACGCTTCTTCGCCGGCATCCTTGTGCGTCCTCCTCCCCTCGCACGGTCCTCCTTTCGCCTCGTCGCTGACTCTCCCCTCCTGCACTCCTGCAGACGCGCTACACCGGCTCGCCGATGCACATCTTCTACTTCGCCTTTGCGACGCAACTCGCTCTCGCCGTCGCGTTCTGGTGGAAGCTGCCGGCCTTTCCCAAGAAGGGGCTCGGGCTCAGCTACCCGCAGGTCTTGTGGAGGTGCGCCCGCTCTTTCTTTCGCTCTCGCGCCCTCTCCTCATCCTTGTGCTGATGCCCTTACGACGCCCCGCAGTATGGTCAAGCTCTTCTGCACCAAGCCCGCCCTCACCCAGGCGTGCTTCGTCGGCTTCCTCTCGTGCGCGACGATGGTCTCCTGGTGGACGACCCTCACGTTCCTCCTGAGCGATACGCCCTTCTCGCTCAACACGTTCGAGATCGGCCTGTTCGGCCTCACCGGCATCTGTGCCATCGTGTGGGCGCCGTTCGCCGGCAAGTTGACCGACCGCATCCATCCCTGGGTCACGACGCTCGTCGCTCTTCTCGTCCAGCTGGGCACGCAGGCGCTCGCACTCGGCACGGCGAGGCTCAGCCTCGCGCCCGTCGTCATCTGCTGCATCTGTGCGTCGGGCTCTTTTCCTCTCGCTCGCGCCTTCTCAAGTCACTGACTCGGGCTCTCGCGCGCGCAGTCGTCGACATTTGCCATCAGTCCTCGACGATCGGCAACCAGCGGCGCTTCTTCGACGTCGACCCAAATGCTCGAGCCCGGCTGAACGGCGTCTACATGGTGCGCTCGGTCCCCTTCTCCCCTCTCCCTACTCCCTCATCCTCTCGAGCTGACCCTCTCCTCGAACGCGCTCCCGTACGCAGGCCTTCACCTTCCTCGGCCAGACGACGGGCTCGTCGGTCGGGCCCAAACTCTTCCTGCGCGACGGCTGGCGCGCGACGTACGCGCTCAACGTCGCCTTCATCGTCGCCGCCATCGTCGTCCTGTGCGCGCGAGGGCCGCACGCCAAGGGCTGGATCGGATGGGACGGCGTGTGGAGCTTGAGGAGGGAGCCGAGGAAGAGCGAGGGAGCGAGCGGGGAGAAGGACTCGGAGAAGGGCGAGCTCGAGACGGCGGACGAGGTCGGGCAGGAGACGGTCGAGGAGGCGCAGCCCGCCGAGCTGGAGCTAGAGCCAAGAGACGTCTCGAGGAGCAAGACCTAGATGAGGAGCATGCTGCAATACAGAGCTAGAATATTTACAAAGTCGTGACGCAGAGAGTTCTACTTGCCGTCGCCCTTCTTGCCCATGAGGAGCTCGCTGAACGCGCGCCAAAGGACCGAGAAGAGGAGGCCTTGCAGGCCGTTGGCGAGGAGGCGCGTCTTGAGCCCTCGGCCGAACAAGCCCTTGTAGCCCTCGGTGCGCAGGATGTGCGAGGCGGCGGTCCCTGCGTCGCGCAAGAGGAGGGTCGTCACGAACGAGTCGGCGCGCGACGAGGAAAGATGACAAGAGGGAGAGAGGAGAACGCACGGTAGCCGACGCTCGTCTTGCTGACCTGACGGTATGTCTTGACGACGCGCAGCGAGTTGGAGATCGTGTCGCTGACGACGCTCGCGACGAACCCGATCAGGGCCTGGCGCCCGAGCTTCCACCAGAGGCTGCCCGGCGGCGGCGGCGGGAGGTGCTCGCCGAGCAGGTTGAAGGTAGCGAACCAGGGCCACGACCCGACAAAGTTGGCGGCGGCCGTGCCCCACGCACCGGCCCAAAGCGTGCCCGGCCCGTACGCTGCGACGCGCGCGCGCAGGAGCGGCAAGGCGTGCGCCGAGCCCTCGGTCTGCATTGTCGTCTTGAGCGTGTCGACGGGCATGAGGACCATGCGGAACAGGGCGCCGGCGAGCGAGGCGAAGGCCGTCTTGAGCGGCGAGGGGAGCTTGGAGAGGAACGGGTTGGACGACAGGAGGGCGAGGATGCCGGCGTTGGCGGCCGTGTCGCCGAACCGAGCTGCGAGCGGTGAGGAACGTCAGCGACCGCTCAATGGCGGAGGAGGCGGCGTGCAAGGGAGAAGAGAGGGACGCACCGACGGGACCCTGCACGAGCGCCGGCGCGAGCCCGCTGTAGAACCGCTTGAAGCCGCCCTCTCCTCTCAGCTTCTTGGCCGCCTCGGCAGTTGTCGTCCCGTAGCGGTACTGGTAGCTGCGCGCGCGCGAGGAGAAGGTCAGCGAGTGCGACTCTGCGAGGGAGGGAGGTGGACTCGGACGCACTTCATGGTCGTGCGGAGCGGCATGAGGGCGAGGACCTGGACGACCATAGCCATCGCACCGGCGAGACCCTGCGAGCGAGAGGGGATGTGTCAGCGCTCGCTCGCGAGGTCGTCAGGGCGAAAGGGATGGGACGCACTCCTCCGCCAGCCTTCTTAAGCGCGCCCTTCCAGTCGAACTCGCCGCCGCCTCGCCGAAACGCCTGAACGATGAGGAAGGTGGTGACGGCGGCGACGACGGTCCAGATGAGGAGCCAGCGGACGAGAGTGCGGCGGCGAGTGGTCGGGTCGGGCGGAGGTGGAGGGGCCGAGTCGTCGTCGCTGTCGCCCTCTTGCGAGCCCGGGTCGGTGCTGTAGTCGTCCGTGGTGGGTCCTCGAGTGACGGACCGGCCGAGCGGCGCACCAGAGGCTGCGCTCGCCCGCTTGACGGCTCGGTCATCCACCGAGGTGGAGGCGGCCGGTTGCCCCGAGAGGAGCGGCTGGCGCTCGCCGAGTGCGCCTGGTGCGGTGCTGGTGGAAGCAGGCATGGCTGAGCGGCAGCGAGTGTCGCACAGCAGCAGCGAGCGAGGTGGGAGAGCGAGCGAGAGTCGGTGGGGCCTCGCGACTCCGACATCGAGCTGCGGCGAGCGAGCACGAGGCAGCTTGCGCGCTTTATGGCTCGAAAGAGCGCCCGACGAGCACGCTCTCGACCAATTTGGAGCAGCGCGAAGCTTCTTTCTGCCGCCGCCGCTCGCGCTCTCGGTCGACATCCTCGCGCAAGTCCTCGCGCACCTCGACAGCCCGTCCGCCTCGCCCCGTTACCGACGTGAAGCAGCATGTCCAGGACCGCACGAGCCCTCTCGAAGTCCTCGACGAGCGCGAGAGCCGCAGCCGGAACGTGCAGTGCGCGACGGTGGGTGGTATTGTCGCCCCCGAGTACAGAATCTCCTCGTCCCTCCCGCCCTCTCGCTCGTCTATGCCGTCACGAGACGAGGTTACTCCTCGGTCTGGTACTTGGCGCGGATGCTGTTGCGCGAGGAGAGAGGCAGAGGTCAGCCTGCGTGTTCTTCACAAGGGCTGCGACACGAGGCGAGCGGCCGGCCTTGGGAGAGAGCCGAGGTCCACCGCCCGCCGACGCTGCGGAGCCAGGTGCGACAGAAAGAGAGAGCTGCGACGCACTCCTTCCACTGCTTGCCCTGGTTGTGGTTGTCCCACCACGCCGAGGTCGCCTTGTCGAAGGTGAGGCCGAACGCGAAGGCGCCTGTCGGGGTGCGGTCACGACGTCGAGTGAGCGTGCGAGTGGGAGCGTGCGAGTGGGAGCGTGCGAGTGCGCAGACGGGGCGTATCGGGCGGATCGGGTCGCGGCGAGAGGAGGAGGTGGTGGAGAAGGAGGAGGTGAGGAGGGAGGAGCGAGTTGGCGGCGACGGGTCGAGGAGGGGGGGAGAGTGCGCAATGGGTCAGCCTGATGCTCTGTGATGCTCCCAAACGTGCCGCAGGGGCTACAGGGGGGCAGAGAGAGGGAGAGACTGACCAAAGAAGATGGAGCCGACGTAGACGCTGTTGCGCGAGAAGAGCTCTGCGATGGGGCGAGCGATGGCCTGCGGGGGCTAGTCAGTACGTGTGGCTCGCTGAACAGCGAGGCAGTCGACTCACAGACATGGTTGCGGTGGTGGTCGAGCGGGGCGGAGCAAGAGGCGAGGTCCGGTTGGTCCCGCTCCTTTCGCTCGACCACCGCTGCACCGCTCGCAGAGATGGCTGGACTGTGCTGTCCTGGCCTCGCTGCATCGACTCGAACTCGGCTGGCGCCGTCCCCAGGCCGCGCTCGCCTTGCGCCACTCGATCCTCTCGTCGACCTCGCCCCGCCGACCGCACCTCGCCCTGCGCCGGCTCGACCTCGTACGGGGACCCGCGCAGGGCCAACACCGACTACTCGAGCTCTAGCAAGAGCTGCTGTCCGTCGTGCGCTCGAGGCGTCGCACTTTCGACTCGCCCCCTCGCACGTCGACGCCGACCTGAGCGCCGGCTCGCCGAGCGCTTGCACAGCTGGTCCAGGTGGGGAGCTCTCTTGCTCGCCCTCGACGTCACGTCGTACCGAAGGCTGGGCTCGGGTCAAGCCGACGCTTGAGCTGCTGCGACGGCTGGATCTGAGGCGTCGAGCTGCCGGCGCCGGGCTCTCTTCACCGTGCTGCTCGTCGCGGACATCCTCTGCGCCGACCGGGCCCCTGCTCTACTCGTGCTACCTACAAGATCTGCTGCGCGCCGCGCCCGGGTATTGGTCCTGCGGGACATGCAGCGCTCGACGGCTCTCGAGGCCGGCAGCAGCTCGTTCAGCGACTCTCGTTCGCCCTCTCGCACGAGTCGGCGCTTCGGGTCGCCGCTGCAGCTTCCGTGTCACGTCTCCGTCGCTTCGATGATCAGGCTGTAGAGCAGGAGCTGAAGGAGGAGCGGAAGCGCGGCGCACGGCTGGCGGGCGAGTGCGGCGGGCACGAGCGGAAGATGCAATCTCGAAGCCGTACTAGTAAGAGAGGTTCGACGTTGCGATGCTGTTCGAGTCGTATGGAGTCGCAGGAAAAGGTGAGGCCAGGTCCGCGGAGTTGCGCGAGTTCCCAGCTGGGCCGTGGTCGCGACCGCACGCGCTGCTCCCTCTCCGCCTCCCAACCTCGTCGTCCTCGCCCAGCAGCCATGTCTACCTACTTCGAGACCGTGTCCAAGGTGCGCCATGCTCTCTCTCAGCCCCCGGCACAGCCAGCCCAGCCCGCTCACCCTCTCGTCGCGCCCGCTCGCAGTCGTTCGTCGACGTGCCCGTGTCGGCCGACGGCGTCGACACGCTCCAGTTCCTCGAGGCCACCGAGGGCCTCATCAAGATGTTCGGTGCGTCCTCTGCTTTCGCTACTGGCGCGTCTAGAGGCCAGGCGGAGGAGCGCGGCGAGCTGACACGCTTGCTCGCTTGTGGGGGTGGACGACCCTCTCGCGCAGACCTCCTCGGCAGCACGGCCTTCACCATTGTGCAGAACGACATGAACGGGAACGTCACTGTGCGTGCCTTCCCCTCCTCCGTCGAAGAGCGGCGAGTTCTGGGCTGACCTCGTCGCCCTCCCTCCTCCCCTCCCCTCTCTCTCCCCCCGCTCGCCCGACCTACCGCCGACCTACCTCGCCGCACCGCCCGCAGAAAATCCGCACCCGCTACAACGCTGCGCCGGCGCAGTCGCAGACGCTCGAGCAGCTCGTCGCCAACGAGCAGGGCGAGAAGAAGCGCACCGCGACCGAGGGTCTCCTGTGGCTCCTGCGGTGCGTCGCTCACTCTCTCTTCGCACGCCCGAGCAGTCCGATCGGTTTGCGGAAACCCCGTGCGCCGTCGGCCTCGACGATCGGCTTCAGGTTGAGACTGACCCGCGTCGCACGCCCGCTCGCAGCGGACTTCGGTTCACCCAGGTCGCGCTCAAGCGCTCGCAGGCCAACAAGGAGGAGGAGCTCGCCGTGTCGTTCACCAAGGCGTACGAGGAGACGCTCAAGAAGCACCACTCGTTCGTCGTGCGCCCCGTCTTTGGTGTGCGTTCACCTCTCGCTCTCTCTCTGCTCTCCCTGCATGGCAGAGCAAGACTGATGAGCTTCGGTGTCTTGTTCACACAGCTCGCCATGAAGGCGTGCCCGTACCGCAAGGACTTCTACGCCAAGCTCGGCCCGCCGTCGGCGCCGATCGACTCGGAGCTCGACAAGTGGAACTCGGCGCTCGGCTCGATCCTCGACCGCCTCGAGCAGTTCTACGTCGCCGGCAAGCACGACAAGGGCTTCTAGGTGTGCGATGGAGAGCTCGGCTGGGAGCGGGCGGGTCCCGCTCGAGGTGCAGCAGCGGTCGCAGGAGGGTCGGCTCGGGTTCAGGGCTTCTTTTCGTAGAGCTCGCCTCTCTATCTTTCTGCGCATCTCTGCTGCACTCGCAATGTCGTCGGTCTGACTGTCACTAGTCGGTGAGTCGTCTTGCGTCGGCTCGAGCAAGCGGTCGCGAGGTCGTCCCGCTCGCTCCTCCTTCCCCGCAGCTCTCGCGCCTCGTCCGTCGTCAACCTCCACTCAGGCGATGGAGCTGCTCTCCCTCGCTCCGCCTCTGCTGCTCGACGGCGCACCCGACCAGCGCCGCCGCTCGCAGGCGTGCAGCGCCCTCGCCCTCGCCCTCGCCCCCTCCTCGCCTCGACACCCCGCCCTCGCCGTTCTCGCCCTCCCGCCCGCAGCCGGCTCGTCCCGCCGATGGACACCATCCGCCTCACGGGCTCGTACATCCTCGCCCCAGCACGACTAGCCAACAGCGCAGTGTGGTGTGCGTCCCCCTCTCCCTCTCTCTCTGTCCCCCCTTGGGCCTGAGCTGACCCTGCGACCGAGCCCGCAGATGCCCTCGGCTACGCGACCATCGACAGCTCGGCGACCGCACCTGCGTCGACGAGCGCTGCCGCAGCAGACTCTGGGCGGCTGCACGAGCGCGCGCACGCTCAGCCGGGCACCTGCAGCGAGGTCGGCGCCGGCGACGAGCGAGTCGTGCGGGCGCTGCGGGCGGCCATGCGCGAGTGGAGCGACGCGAGCTCGGCGTCGGGCTCAGACGTCGAGGAGCTGGACGACGAGGAGGACGCCACGGCCGCGCACGAGCTGCAGCTCGACACGCCGGCGCCCGACCTCGAGCCGGCGGACCTCGCCCTCGCCGCAGCCGACGTCCCCCTTCCCGCCTCGCCGTCCTCACCACCAACCTTCGTCGACATCGACGAGGCAGCACCAAGCACGCCGTCTGCGCCGCCTCGCCCTTCATCCCCGCCCGCGCTCGTTCCCCTCCCTCGACCCCTCTCCTCCCTCTCTCGCCTATCCCGCCGCACGACCCTGTGCCTCTCGCGCCTCGTCGACCTCGACGACCTCGATCTCGACGTCGAGACGTCTCGACCCGCGCACGAGGAAGGCGGCGAGCCGAGCGAGCGGGACAAGGAGCTCGTCGAGCGGGTCATTGCGCCCGAGGTCGAGCGGGTCACGGAGGAGGTCGAGGTCATGGTCGACGAGGCGCTGCGGCGCGAGGATGAGGAGCAAGGCGTGGTACTGGGAGACGAGCAGGTGGAAGACGGCGAGGTCGTGCGCGCGGGAGGAGGAGAAGGAGAAGTGCGCGAGCTCGAGGCGGTAACGTGGTTCATGACGGAGGCTGGACAGGTGCATCCCATCTCTCACGCTTCTTCCGCGCGTGAGCCACTGCTGACGAGCTGCCTCCTCGCGCGCAGGCGTTCGAGCGAGTTGAACTCGAGGCGGGCGCAGTCGAGACGGACGCCTTCTTGCTTGCCGCCGAGAGCCTGGTATCGATCAGCGGTGCGTCCTCCTCCTCCTCGACTTCCCCTAGTACTCCTACTGACGTAACGCCCGTCCGCAGAACTGCTCGCGCCTGCAGCGGCGGCGCTGTGCGCCGGCGAGTTTCTCGCCGACGTTGGGGTGCGTGCTCTCCCTCTCATTTCTCCTCCCACCTCCCTTTGCAGAAGCTATGTTGCTGCTCAAGAAGACTTGTCTGACTCTGACTCGTCCCGCAGCGAGTTCGAGCCCGTCGGCAGCTCTTCCCGACGCGCACGACCACCCTCGAGCAGCTCGTCCAGTCCGAGCGGCGCGAGCGTCGCCGACCTGCGACCGATGCACTCGAATGGCTCTCTCGGTGCGTTCAAGTCTCCCTCTACCGCTTCGAGCCTCAAGTACCTAGCAGGGACTCGAGCTCGTGTAGGCCGGAGAGAAATTGCTCACGCTCTCACCTGCAGGATCATCGGCTTCATGGCCGAGTCGTTCCGCCTTAACCTGACCCGCCAACCGCCCGAGGAGCTCAGCGCAAGCATCAGCACTGTGTGGGACCGTAGCTTCGGTGCGTCGGCTTCATCTCTTGCGCGTTCGCCGTCGAGCGAGACCTTCTTCGCTCGACTGCGTGTGTTGCAAAGCCGGTTGGCCAGCTCTCGCTCCTCCCGCACTGACTCTAGGCCGCTTATGCCTTGCAGCGAAGCACTTCAACTGGCTCGTGCGACCGCTCTTCAAGGTGCGTCCTCTTCCTCTCGGCTCTCCTGCTCGTTGGGCACTTTCGTTCCTCCTCTCCCTCGGTGACTGACTCGCGCCCTCCCGCAGGTCATCCTCCGCGCCTGTCCCTCTCGCGCCCATATCTACAGCAAGCTCGCCCTCTCGCCCTCTGCGACGCTCGTCGACGTCGAGCGGGACCTCGGCGCGTGGCTCGACCGGGTGGAGGCGACCGTCGCGAGGGTGCAGTAGGTGCTCGAGCAGGAGAGGCGACGGCGGTAGACTAGGTCTGGATATTGTGCATCTCCTGTGGTACTTTGCGAGGCGTACGAGAGCGTAAATCGAGCCCGAAAGGCAGCTGTTCCGTTCGCCTTCTCAAGCTGCGCTCAAGCGCTCGAGCCTCTCTGCGCGCCGTTTCCGAACTCGTCCTTCCTCGATCGGACGCACTGGCTTGCACTTCTCCGGACGACAGGAGCTGCTCGTTCGCGCCTCTGCCTCCTCTCGTGCCGACGTCCGTCCGCGGACTCGCCGCTCCTCCGGCTCTCGGGCACCTCTCGCAGCTCTCGCTTGCTCCACCTGCTCCTCGTCCAGCATGTCACGCCACCCTCGGCATCCGCACACGCAGGCCAAAGCCGCCGACGAGCACACCGACACCGAGACGGGCACGGACGACGAGGGCGCAGTCCCGCTTCGGCAGCACCGCAGTAGCAGAGCGGGCTCGAGGCGCGCCGACCC
>Ga0308170_10001085_pt1 | contig 28031 bp, 27 predicted proteins | sample PhyBR2_2_FD_202136 | JGI IMG/M metagenome (GOLD analysis project Ga0308170, IMG submission 202136) | Phyllosphere microbial communities from UC Gill Tract Community Farm, Albany, California, United States - DLSLSB.R2 | ecosystem: Host-associated > Plants > Phyllosphere > Unclassified | place...
GGCCCATCATGTCGCAGTAGTCGTAGATGTCTTCGAACAGCGGATCGAATTCGTTGACGGCGTCGATGCTGTAGACCTGGCGGCTGGTCTCGGAGCGTCCGCTGCGGCCGATCGGCGCGGCCAGCGGGAGGTTGGGGTCGATGTTCTTGGCCGTCAGGTAGAACTCGAGCTCGGGCGCCACCAGCGGCTTCCAGCCCTTCTGCGTGTACAGCTTCAGGACGCGCCGCAGCACGCTGCGCGGGGCGAAGTCGACCAGGCGGCCGTCGGCGAAATAGCAGTCGTGGATGACCTGGGCGGTGGGGTCGACGGCCCACGGCACCATCGTGATGGTGCCGGGGTCGGCCTTCAGGATCATGTCGCGGTCGGTGGTCGAGATCGCGCGGTCGAAGGCATCGTCGTCCTCGGGCGAGTTGCCGGTGACGGTCATGCCCAGCACGATCTCCGGCAGGCGCATGCCGCGGTCTTCGGTAAATTTTACACGTGGCAAAATTTTGCCGCGGGCGACGCCGGTCAGGTCGGGGACCAGGCATTCGATTTCGGTGACTCGTTTACCGTTGAGCCACTCGTCCATGTCGTTGTAAGAAAAATTGTCGCGGATAGCCATGATGGTTCCTCTGTTCCTTGAATGAACGCGGGCACGCAAACGCGGCCCGCGGCGCGCGGGTTGGTCTGAACAGGGGCGCTATGGAACGGAACGGGCCGCCCATTTTTCATAGGCGGTCATAAGTTCTTCCGTTTTTTGGATTGAAAGCGGGCACGGCAGGCGTCGCCGAAGGCGCCGAACATCTTCATCGAGTGCGGATTGTGGGCGATGCGCCACTCCGGGTGCCATTGGACGGCCAGCGTGAAGCCCGGCGAGATGGAGACGGAAAATGCCTCGACCAGGCCATCCTCCGCCACCGCCTCCACCGTCAGGCCGGGCGCCAGTTCGTTCACGCCCTGGCCGTGCAGGGAATTGACCGGAATTTCGTCCTTGCCCAGGATGCCGTGCAGCATCCCACCTTCGATGATGCGGATCTTGTGTGCATCGCCGTACTGCTCGTCCATGCCCAGTTCGGGATTTTCACGATGGTCGATGTGCCCCGGCACCGTCTGCACCGCCTGGAACAGGCTGCCGCCCAGCGCCACGTTCATCTCCTGAAAGCCGCGGCAGATCGCGATGATCGGAATGCCGCGCCTGACCGCTTCGCGGATCAAGGGCAGCGTGGTCTGGTCGCGCGCCGGATCCTGCGGCAGGGTCGGGTCGAGTACTTCTTCGGAGTAATAGCTGGGATGAACATTCGATGCCGAGCCGGTCAGCATGATGCCGTCGCACAGGTCGAGCATGGTTTCCAGGTCGAGCGTCTCCCCCAGCGACGGCAGGATCATGGGCGCGCAATCGGCGCCGATCACGACTGCATCGACATACTTGTGCTGGGCCGCGTGATAAGGATGTTCTCCGAAATCGCGGGTGCAAGCGGGGACGATAACGATCGGGCGCATGTTCTCTACCTTTGTGAAGTGAGGCGCACACGGACCATCATACTGCAATCTGATCCGGGTGCGAGTAGCCGTTAATCCAGATCAACAAGCGCGCGGACTCATCCTGCGTGTCGCTGAAAATCTGCTAGTGGGATAAGTTCCGCTGTTCAGAAACCGGTAGCAAAAGCTTAACGTCAACCCGAGAACCATGCCAACACGACTGGCGGCTCAGATCTGCTTCTTCAGCGCCGCCACGGTTGCTTCCAGCACCGTATCCCTGCCCTTCTGCACGTCGAGCACGGTGGGCGCCACCTTCAGTGCCGGCTGGATGCCCTTGCCCACCCACTGGCGGCCGTCCGGATAAGTGTCCGCCTTGGTGCAGACGCGCGCGAAGCCGCCGCCCGGCAGGCCGAACATCAGCGGCTGGCCGGTGCTGCCGCCGGTCGCTTCGCCGGCAAGGGTGCCGCGCTGCATGCTGTCGAAGGCGACCGCGAAGTCCTCCGCCGCCGAATAGGTCGCGCTCGAGGTCAGCACGGCGACCGGCTTGCGGTACTGGTGCGCGGTATCGGGATCCCGGTTCGAGGCAACTTCGCTGTAGTTGGGCATTGCGCGGCGCCAGGCACGGTAGCTCGGGCGGTAGTTGCGGGTTTCCCAGCGGCTGGTCTGGAAGGGCTTGTCGGTGAGCGTGGCCAGCACGCGATAGCCGACGTTGGAGTTGCCGCCGCCGTTGTTGCGCACGTCGATGATCAGCGCCGACGAGGCGGCGATTTTGTCGAACGCGGCCAGGAAGGCGTCGGCCGCGCGGTCGTCGCCGAAGCCGTTCAGGGCGACATAGGCGATGTTACCGGGCAGGATTTTCAGTTCGAAGGGCGGCGTCTCCGGCACCGCCTTGTTGTAGTCATCCAGCGACGCGCGCTTGAGGTCCAGTTCGATGGTCTTGCCGGCCGCGGTGCGGAAGCGCACGCGGGGCGCCACGTCCACCGGACCGGACAGGAAGGTGTAGGTGTAGATGCGGCGCTCCAGGTCCTGCGGGGTCGAGGCGCTGACATACGGCGCGAGCGCGCGGACCGCATACTCCTTGACCGGCTGGCCATCGACCGCGACGACCTCCGTGCCCGGCACGATGCCCCTGGCCGTCAGCTCCGGGTCGAACACCCTGCGCACCAGAACCCGCCCTTCGACCAGGTGGGCGGACAGCTTCGGCCTCGCCATTGTCGTGTTGCGCAGTTCGGCGCCCGGATACACGTTGGTATGGCCATCCTTCAGGCGCGCGCACAATTCCATCAGCACCTTGTAGTACTCGGCGGTGGAACGCGTCGCCCGCACCCTGGGCAGGTATTCCAGGTAGAGGCGGTCCCAGTCGATCTCCTTCAGCGTATCGACATAGACGAAGTTGTACTTCACCTCGGACCAGAATTTGGACAGTCCCGCTACCTTCTCGTCCTCGCTCAGGTTCTCGCGGTAGGGCGAGGCCAAAGCGTCGGAGTCGTACAGTCTGGCCTCGAGATCGTGCTTGCGTTGCATCTGCTCGATCAGTGGCTGGAAGCGCGGGTCGGCGCGCAGGCCGGCGAGGTCGGCATCCTGCGCCGCATGGCCGGCGTCGAGGAAGCCGGCATCGATGGCCTGGCGCAATTCGGCCAGCGCCTTTTCCTTGTCTCCGGCGAGGGCATGGGCACAGGCGGCGTTATAGGCCTGCTCGCCCGAGTGCTCGAGCGCGAACGCCCGGGCCAGCAGGTCGCCGGCGCGGGCGTACTCCTTGGCCTGCAGGGCTTGCCCGGCCTGGGCCTCCAGCTGGTCCGCGGTCTGGGCGGCGGCAGGGTTGCCCAGGACTGCCGCGGCCAGGGTGGCGGCGACTGCGGCGGCGAGACGGTGACGTGCCATTGCGTGCTCCATGTCGTTGTTATTGATGACATGATATTAAGAAACTCCGATCTGCGAACCTGTTTGTTTGCGACAGAATGTAAGCGGCGGCGATTGTGGCCCCACCCTGTCCGATCCTTCCGCGCGTGGTATCTTTGTCTTCTGATAGGAACAAGAACCAGCCCTACCTGATGAGGAAACCATGCTGAACCTGAAAGATCCTTCCCTGCTGCGCCAACAGGCGTATATCGACGGCGAATGGTGCGATGCCCGCGAGGGCCAGACCGTGACGGTGACCAATCCGGCCACCGGCGAATCGCTGGGGACCGTGCCCCACATGGGCGCGCAGGAGACCCGCCGCGCGATCGAGGCCGCGAACGCCGCCTGGCCGGCATGGCGCAAGAAGACCGCGCGCGAACGCGCCCTCATCCTGCGCAAGTGGAACGACCTGATGCTCGAGAACGCGGACGACCTGGCCGCCATCATGACCGCCGAACAGGGCAAGCCGCTGACCGAAGCGAAAGGCGAAGTCGGCTACGCCGCCTCCTTCTTCGAATGGTTCGGCGAGCAGGCCAAGCGCATCGAGGGCGACGTGCTGGAATCGCCGGCGCGCGACCGCCGCCTGATCGTGACCAAGGAGCCGATCGGCGTCTGCGCCGCCATCACCCCGTGGAACTTCCCGTCCGCGATGATCACCCGCAAGGTGGCCCCGGCCCTCGCCGCCGGCTGCCCGATCGTATTGAAGCCCGCCGAGCTGACCCCGTTCTCCGCGCTGGCCCTGGCCGTGCTGGCCGAGCGCGCCGGCGTGCCGAAAGGCGTGTTCTCGGTCGTGATCGGCGATGCCAAAGCGATCGGCGCCGAGATGTGCGCCAACCCCATCGTGCGCAAGCTGAGCTTCACGGGCTCGACCCCGGTCGGCCGCCTGCTGATGGAACAATGCGCGCCGACGGTGAAAAAACTGTCGCTGGAACTGGGCGGCAACGCGTCCTTCATCGTGTTCGACGACGCCGACCTCGATGCGGCGGTCGAGGGCGCGCTCGCCTCGAAGTACCGCAACGCCGGCCAGACCTGCGTCTGCGCCAACCGCATCTATGTGCAGGACGGCGTGTACGACGAATTCGCACGCCGCTTCACCGAGAAGGTCAGGGGACTCAAGGTCGGCAACGGCATGGAGCCGGGCGTGAACCAGGGCCCGCTGATCGAAGACAAGGCCCTCGTGAAGGTCGAGAACCACATCGCCGACGCGCTGTCGAAAGGCGCCCGCCTGCTACTGGGCGGCAAGCGCCATGAGCTGGGCCACAGCTTCTTCCAGCCGACCGTGCTGGCCGACGTGACCCCGGCCATGCTGATTTCGGAAGAAGAAACCTTCGGCCCGGTGGCGCCGCTGTTCCGCTTCAAGACCGAAGAGGAAGTCATCGCCCTCGCCAACAACACGGAATTCGGCCTGGCGTCCTACTTCTATGCGCGCGATATCAACCGCGTGTGGCGCGTGGCCGAGCAGATCGAGACCGGCATGGTGGGCGTGAACACCGGCCTGATCTCGAACGAGATCGCGCCTTTCGGCGGGGTGAAGCAGTCCGGCCTGGGCCGCGAAGGCTCGAAGTACGGCATGGACGACTACCTGGTCATCAAGTACATCTGCCTCGGCGGCATGTAAGCACGGGCTGAACATGGCCTACGATCCCATGTCCGACGTCGAGGATGCGCCGCTGTTCATCGTGCCGCGCGTCCTCGAACAGCTGCGCGCCTTCCGCGACGGTCCCAAGCTGGCCGACCTGCCGGGCGCGAGCCCGTCGGCGGAACGCGAGCGCCTGGCGGTGGTGCTGGACGACCTGGCCACGCGCCTGCTGGCCGGCGTCGAAGCGCATCCGACCAAGTTCTGGGTCATGAAGCAGTTCCAGCAGTCGCTGGAACTGGTCCAGGAGGAAGATACCGAGGCGAGGGAACACTTCGGTAGCGAACTCGAGCGCCTGATGGACATCCTCGGGATCGAGAGTTCGGACGGCCTGCTGGCCTGTTATCTGGGCGGTATCTGAGCATCCGCGACACGCGCTCCGGCGCGGCCGCTCCCTGTTATTGAACGTTGTTGATTTTCCACAAGGCAACGTTTTGATTGTTTTGTAGGATCTGTCCTACTAGAATCTCTCACATTGTCACAACCAGTGACATCTCCATTGCGTCGGCCCCAACCCCGCCAACGAGCAGCGACCGCACCGCCTACCTTCGCCCTATTTTTTCCTGGACCTCAGACGTTCAGTGGCCGCTTGCACCCTTCTTCGATCACAAGGATTCCATAGAAATGAAGCTGAACAATATGAAGATCGGCCAGCGCCTCGGCCTGGGCTTCGGACTGATGCTGGCCCTGCTGGCCCTGGTCGCGATCTTCGGCCTCGAAAACATGAACGCACTCAACGCGGCCGTGGACAAGATCGTCAACAACAATAATGTCCAGATCAAGAACGTGACCGGCCTGCGCGACGACCAGCGTCTCATCGCCATCAACGTGCGCGACATCATCCTCACCAACGACGACGCGGAAATGGCGAACATCGCCAAGACGATCGAAGGCGCATGGCAGGAATACGACCAGGCCCTCGCCACCCTCGACAAGATGATCGCCGATCCGCCGTTGCGAGCCCAGCTGGAAAAGATCGCGGCGGCGCGCAACACCGCGGCTCCCCTGATCGCGAAAACCCAGCAACTGGGCAGGGAAAACAAGAACGAGGAAGCGGTCAGCCTGCTGAAGTCCAGTGCCATTCCGGCCACCAAGGCATGGCAGGCCGAGATCGCGAAAATGATGGAAGCCCAGGCCGCCCGCAACCAGGCCGAACTGGCAACCGGCCAGGTCGAGTTCAGGCAGGCGCGCATGCTGCTGATCGGCGTGGCCGTCATCGCCCTCCTGGCCGCGGTTGCGATCGGCTACTTCATCACCCGCTCGATCACCTTGCCGATGCGCCGCGCGGTGGACGTTGCCAAGACCGTCGCCGCCGGCGACCTCACCAGCCACATCGAAGTCAATTCGACCGACGAGACCGGCGAACTGCTGGCAGCCCTGAGGGACATGAACGGCTCGCTGCAGACCATCGTCGGCCAGGTGCGCAGCGGCACCGAAACCCTCGCCACCGCCTCGAACGAAATCGCGAGCGGCAACCTGGACCTGTCCAGCCGCACCGAACAGCAGGCCGGCGCGCTCGAAGAAACCGCCTCCTCGATGGAAGAGCTGACCTCGACCGTCAAGCAGAATGCGGAAAACGCGCGCCAGGCCAACCAGCTGGCGATGTCGGCCTCGAACGTGGCCATCCGCGGCGGCGAGGTGGTCTCCGACGTGGTGATCACGATGAACTCGATCAATGAATCGGCCAACAAGATCGTCGACATCATCGGTGTCATCGACGGCATCGCCTTCCAGACGAATATCCTGGCGCTGAATGCGGCGGTGGAAGCGGCCCGTGCCGGCGAACAGGGCCGCGGCTTTGCCGTGGTGGCTTCCGAGGTGCGTAACCTGGCCCAGCGCTCGGCCGCCGCCGCCAAGGAAATCAAGACCCTGATCGGCGACTCGGTCGAGAAGGTCGGCCAGGGCAGCCGCCTGGTGCAGCAAGCCGGCTCGACCATGGACGAGATCGTCACCAGCGTGCGCCGCGTGACCGACATCATGGGCGAGATCACGGCCGCGAGCCAGGAACAGGAAGCCGGTATCGAGCAGATCAACCAGGCGATCGGCGAAATGGATTCCGTCACCCAGCAGAATGCGGCCCTGGTGGAAGAAGCCGCAGCCGCCGCGCAATCGCTGCAGGAGCAGTCCGGACAGCTGGAGGAGCTGGTCAGCACCTTCCGCCTGGCCGGTGCTGCGGGGCAGGCAGTTCGTCCTGCACCGGCAAGGCGCCTGGCGCTGGCTGCCTGATCCTACGATTTGTACTCGTAATACTTGCGCGCGTCGCCGCGCACCTGCTCGGCCGGGTACTTGGCCCGGTTGAGCACCATCTTCTCCTGCACCGCCGCCAGCAGGTCGACGTCGAGCTTGTCGGCCAGGCGCACCAGGTAGACCAGCACATCGGCCATCTCGTGCCGTACTTCCACCAGCTTGTCCGGGCCGAGTTCCTCGGCGCGGCCGTGCTGCAGCCACTGGAAGTGTTCCAGCAGCTCGGCCGCCTCCACCGTCAGCGCGGAGGCCAGGTTCTTCGGCGTGTGGAACTGGTCCCAGTCGCGCTCGTCGACGAATTCGCGCACCAGCGCCCGCAGCCGGGCGAGGTCGCCAAATGCCGAATCATTTGCCATAATCGTGCTCCAATACAAGTGTCCCTTTTTGGGAAGGCCATGATACAGCGGCCTGGCTCACCAGGGCGCTGATAACGCTATCAAACCAGACGATGAACAAACCAGAAACCCTTCGCAGCCGCAGCAGCGGCCGCGTCACGCTGTCCGAGGTGGCGGCGCGGGCCGGCGTCGGGACCATGACGGTATCGCGCGCGATCAACCAGCCTGAACTGGTGTCGGCGGCGCTGCGCGCACGCATCGAAGAGGCCGTGGAGGCGCTGGGCTACGTGCCCAACCGCGCCGCGCGCGCGCTTGCATCGGCGCAGTCGAAGGTGATCGTGGTGCTGGTGCCGTCGCTGTCGAACGCCGTGTTCACCGAAGTCCTGGCCGGCATCCAGGACGCGCTGGAAAAGGATGGCTACCAGATCCTGATCGGCAATACCCGCTACTCGGATGCCGAGGAAGAAAAGCTTCTCAACATTTACCTGCAGTCGAACCCGGATGGCGTGCTGCTGTCCGGCCTGAGCCACAGCATGCAGGTCACGAAAATCCTGACCTCGTCGAAATTGCCGGTGGTCTCGATGATGGATCTCGCGAGTTCGCCGGATGCGCTGTCGGTCGGCTTTTCACAGATCGAGGCCGGCTACACGATGACCCGCTACCTCGTCGACAAGGGTTATAAACGCATCGGCTTCATGGGCGCCCAGCGTGACGAACGCACGCTGAAGCGGGCCGAAGGCTACCGCCGCGCCCTGCAGGAAGCCGGCCTGCATGATCCCCTGCTCGAGACCATGGTGAACGACCCCTCCACGATCGCACTCGGCGCCGAACTGCTGGGACGCATGCTGTCGGTGACGCCCGACTGCGACGCGATCTTCTGCTGCAACGATGACCTGGCCCAGGGCGCGATCTTCCAGTGCCAGCGGCGCGGCATCGCGGTGCCCGCCCGGCTCGCCATCTGCGGCTTCAACGACCTGCCGGTGTCGGCCTGGATGAATCCTTCGCTCACCACCATCGCCACGCCGCGCTACCGCGTCGGTTTCGAGGCGGCCCAGCTGCTGCGCGCCGTCATCCATGGCGAAACGCCCGCCGTCACCCGCATCGATCTCGGCTTTACCCTGATGGCGCGCGAAAGCGCCTGACCCTCCCCGGCCGCTTGCGAGCGAGCGGCCGCGATATCGCCCCGTTCCCGTTCGTGCTGCGCCGCAGCATGAAAACTTCTTTACAAAACCATCGATCGGCGTAGACTCGCAACGCCTGATAGCGCTACCAAATTTATCATGACTTATCACCGCCCCATCAATCAAAGCGCCGAGCCCACCCCGTCCGCCACGCCGGCGCGCTGGGTCGTCATGGGTGTCTCCGGCTGCGGCAAGAGCGAGGTCGGACAGCGGCTGGCGCAAGCGCTGGACGTGCGTTTCCTCGAAGGCGATGCCTACCACAGCGCGTCGAACGTGGCCAAGATGGCTTCCGGCATTCCTCTCAACGACGACGACCGCGCCGATTGGCTGCGCATCCTGCAGGGCGAGATCGCCGCGGCCCGGGCGCGCGGCGAAGGCCTGGTGCTGGCCTGTTCGGCCCTCAAGCGCCGTTACCGCGACCTGCTGCGCGCCGCCGACCCCGACCTGCGCTTCGCCCACCTGAGCGGCCCGCGCGAGCTGATCGCCCAGCGCATGCTGGCGCGCACCGCCCATTACATGCCGGCCTCGCTGCTCGACAGCCAGCTGCGCGACCTCGAACCCCTGCAGCAGGACGAAGCCGGCCTGCTGCTCGACCTCAGCAAGACGCCTCCGGCGCTCACCGAAGAAATACTTCACACCCAGGGTCGCTAGAACCCGTTCATCAACACGACATAGGAGACACAAGCATGGCTTCAATCAGACAACAAGGCATTCCCCGGCGCCGCTGGGGCATCGGCGCGCTGCTCGGCGCCGGCGTCCTGATCAACTACATCGACCGCATCGGCCTGTCGGTCGCGGCCCCCCAGATCAAGGATGTGTTCCACCTCAGCGCCGTCGAACTGGGCCTGCTGTTTTCCGCCTTCGCCTGGTCGTATTCGCTGCTGCAGATTCCGGTCGGGATGGTGCTGGACCGCTTCGGTCCGACCAGGGTCGGACGCTGGGGCGCCTTCCTGTGGGGCCTGGCCTCGGTCATCACGGCATTCTCGAGCGGCTTCGCCGGCATCTTCGTGGCGCGCATCCTGCTGGGCGTGGCCGAAGCGCCGGCCTTCCCGGTCAGCTCCAAGGCCACGGGCTACTGGTTCCCGCGCAACGAGCGCGGCCTGGCCACCGCGATCTTCGACGCCGCCGCCAAGTTCTCGAACGTGATCGGGGTGCCGCTGGTGGCGGTCACGGTGGTGAGTTTCGGCTGGCGCTGGGGTTTCGCCCTCACCGCGACCCTGAGCTTCCTGTATTTCATCGCCTTCTACGTGCTGTACCGCGACCCGAGCGCCGACAGCAAGCTGTCGAAAGCCGAATACGACTACATCCAGCGCGGCGGCGCCGCGCCCGAAGGCCCGGCCGATGCCGGCGCCCTCAACATGCTGGGTTACCTGCTGACCAAGGCCAAGGTGTGGGGCCTGACGCTCGGTTTCGCCGCCTACGGCTACACCTTCTACCTGTTCCTGACCTGGCTGCCCGGCTACCTGGTCGAGTCGATGCACATGAGCATCCTGAAGTCGGCCGGCTTCGCCGCCATCCCCTGGGCCTTCGCCACCCTGACCGACCTGTTCGTGGGCGGCTGGCTGATCGACCACCTGGTTTCGCGGGGCAAGAACGAATCGAAGGTGCGCAAGACCGTGCTCATCGTCGGCATGACCTTCGGCCTGGCCGTGTTCGGCGCCACCCAGACCACCGATCCCGCCTGGGCCATCTTCTGGATCTCGATCGCGCTGGGCGGCCTGGCCTCGGCTGCGCCGGTCGGCTGGTCGCTGCCTTCGCTGATCGCGCCGAAGGGCGGCGCCGGCACCATCGGCGGCATCATGAATTTCGCGAACAACCTGATGGGCGCGGCCGCGCCGATCGTGACCGGCATGATCGTCGGCGCCACCGCCTCGTTCACCAATGCCTTCTTCGTCGCCGGCGTCATTCTCATCATCGGCATCGTCTGTTTCGTGTTCGTGCTCGGGAAGATCGAACCGATTCCCGATCCGGAATCCGGCAACCCCGCAGTACGCGCACCGGCCAAGACCGCCTGATAGAAAAACAAAAAAGAAAGACGAAGATGAAATCCAAGTTTTCCCTGATGTGCGCAGCCATGCTGTGCAGCGGCGCTGCGCTGGCCGACGGTTCGGTCGCCTTTTATGGCGTGATGGATGTGGGCGTGTCGGTGGACCAGGGCGGCATCGCCGGCACCTCGACCCGCGTGACCAGCGGCATGGCCACCCAGAGCCGCTGGGGCTTTCGTGGCAGCGAAGACCTGGGCCAGGGCATGGCCGCGTTCTTCGTGATCGAAGGCGGCATCCACGCCGATAACGGCACCTCGACCCAGAACAACACGCTGTTCGGCCGCACCTCGATCGTCGGCCTGCGCGGCCGCCTCGGTTCGGTCTCCGCCGGCCTGCAGGACACGCCGCTGTTCACCACGCTCAACGTGGTGGTCGACCCGTTGCACAACGGCGTCGTGCGCTCCAACAACCTGATGCCGCCGACCGGCTTCCGGGCGTCGAATTCGGTGCTGTACCGTAGCCCCGACATGAATGGATTCAGCGGCGATCTGATGTATGTGGCCGGCGAAGTCGCCGGCGACAGCGCCGCCGGACGGGCCTTCGGCGGCTCCTTCGGCTACACCGGCGGCCCGCTGTCCGCCCGCATCGCCTATCACCGCAAGAACAACGACAGCGCCACCCTGAACGGCACCGATCCCGCCCGCAACCTGCTGCTGGGCGCAAACTACGACTTCGGGATCCTGCGCGCCTACTTCGGCTACGAGGTCAACAAGGGCCGCAACAGCGCGCCCCTGAACAATGGCGCCGCGGTGTTTGGCGGCCTGCCGCCGATCGCGTCGACCGACAGCCGCGACCTGCTGCTGGGCGCGTCGATGCCGTTCGGCGCCAGCACCGTCGTGCTGACCTATGTGCGGGCGGACGACCGCACCCTGCGCAACCAGGATGCACAACAGCTGGGCGCTGCCTACATGTATGCGTTCTCGAAGCGCAGCGACGTCTACGCCTCCTACGGGGTGATCCACAACCACAACGGCGCCGCCTACACCGAAGGCAACAGCGAAGAACCCGGCACCGGCAACCGCCAGTTCGCGGTGGGCTTGCGCCACCGCTTCTGACGGCGCCTGGTTTCAGCTGCGCGCGTCGCTTTCGACGTAGCGCTGCAGCACCGCCTGCAGCTTCGGCTGGATTTCAGCCTGGCTGCCGACGGTGATGCCGAGGTCGCGCAGCAGGCCATCGTGCACGCCGTAGACCCAGCTGTGGATGGTGAGTTCCTGGCCGCGCTCCCACGCATCGCGCACGATCGTGGTCTGGGCAATGTTCATCACCTGCTCGGCCACATTCAGTTCGACCAGGCGGTTGGTGGCGGCCACGCCGCTGACCTTGCCCAGGTACTGGCCATGCTTCTCGCGGACATCGCGCACGTGGCCCAGCCAGTTGTCGGCGAGGCCGACGCGGACGTTGTTCAGCGCCGCGCCGACGCCCGAGCAGCCGTAGTGGCCGCACAGGATGATGTGCTTGACCTTCAGCACGTCGACGGCGAACTGCAGCACGGCCAGCGCGTTCAGGTCGGAATGCACGATCACGTTGGCGATGTTGCGGTGGACGAACAGCTCGCCCGGCGCCATGCCCACCAGTTCGTTGGCCGGCACGCGGCTGTCCGAGCAACCGATCCACAGGTATTCCGGAGACTGCTGCGAAGCCAGGTCATTGAAGAAGTCCGGGTCTTCCTGGACCATTTCCGCGGCCCATTTGCGGTTGCGTTCGAAGAGGTCGGCGGCGGTGAGGCCGGTGGGGGTTTTTGCCATGAGAATTCCTATCGTGTCCGTCGTTCCCGCGGAGGCGGGAATCCAAGTTTGGCGCATGGCCGAGGCAAGCGTCAGTACTGCTCAGCGAACCTGGGTCCCGCCTGCGCGGGGACGACGATGTTCAAATGTTCATAGTGTAGTCAAAAAAAACCGCCGAAGGCATGTGCCATTCAGCGGTCTCTGGACTTCTTACTCGAAGAAGTCCTTCACTTTATCCATCCAGCCCTTGCTCTGGGGGCTGTGCTTGGCGCCGCCTTCCCTGGTCAGGCGCTCGAACTCGCGCAGCAGGTCTTTCTGCTTGTCGGTCAGCTTGACCGGGGTCTCGATCACGACGTGGCAGAACAGGTCGCCCGCGTAGCCGGAACGCACGCCTTTGATGCCCTTGCCCTTGAGGCGGAAGATCTTGCCGGTCTGGGTGCCTTCGGGGATGGTGAAGGACACCTTGCCGCCCAGGGTCGGCACCTCGATCTCGCCACCCAGTGCCGCCTTGCTGAACGAGATCGGCATTTCGCAATGCAGGTCGTCGCCTTCGCGCTGGAACACCTCGTGCGGCTTGATGTGGATCTCGACGTACAGGTCGCCCGGCGGACCGCCGTTGGTGCCCGGCTCGCCGTTGCCCGACGAGCGGATCCGCATGCCGCTGTCGATACCGGCCGGGATCTTGACTTCCAGCGTCTTGTTGCGCTTGATGCGTCCGGCGCCGCCGCAGGCCGCGCACGGTTCCGGGATGATCTTGCCGCTGCCGTGGCACTTCGGGCAGGTCTGCTGGATCGAGAAGAAGCCCTGCTGCATGCGCACCTGGCCGTGGCCGTGGCAGGTCGAGCAGGTGACCGGCTGGGTGCCCGGCTTGGCGCCGCTGCCGTGGCAGGTGTCGCACTTGTCCCAGCTCGGCACGCGGATGGTGGTGTCGAAGCCCGCGGCTGCCTGTTCCAGCGTGATCTCGAGGTTGTAGCGCAGGTCGGCGCCGCGGTACACCTGCGGGCCGGAGCTGCGGCCGCGGCCACCGCCGAAGATGTCGCCGAAGATGTCGCCGAAGGCATCCGAGAAGCCGCCGGCGCCGAAACCGCCGCCCATGCCGCTGTTCGGATCGACGCCGGCGTGACCGTAACGGTCGTACGCTTCGCGCTTCTCCGGATTGGTCAGCATCTCGTAGGCTTCCTTGACCTCCTTGAACTTCTCCTCCGCTTCCTTGTTGTCAGGGTTGCGGTCGGGGTGGTACTTCATCGCGAGCTTGCGATAAGACTTCTTGATCTCGTCTTCCGACGCAGTCTTCGCGACCCCGAGGATCTCGTAAAAATCACGCTTTGCCATTTGTCGGCACCTTGCTGTCTATCTTGAAAAACTACTTGTGCAAAAAAACCGAGCCGGGCACCAGAAGGCTGCATCGGCTCGGGATGTTCCGCGATCGAGGACTACATCACGTCATAGCCCTCTATTGTGACATCACTTGGCGTCCTTGACTTCCTTGAAGTCGGCATCGACCACGTCATCGTCCGCCCTGGCGCCCGATTCGGCGCCCGGCTGTTGCGCGCCAGCCGCACCGGCAGCACCAGCCTGCTGGCCCTGCATGTCGGCGTACATCTTCTCGCCCAGCTTTTGCGCAGCGGTCGACAGCGCGGACACCTTGGCGTCGATCTCGGCCTTGTCGCCCGACTTGATCGAGCCTTCCAGGTCGGTAATCGCGGCTTCGATCTTTTCCTTCTCGCCGCCGTCCAGCTTGTCGCCGTACTCGGTCAGGGACTTGCGGGTCGAGTGGACCAGCGCGTCGGCCTGGTTGCGCGACTCGGCCAGTTCCTTGACCTTCTTGTCCTCTTCCGCGTTCAGCTCGGCGTCCTTCACCATCTTCTGGATCTCGTCTTCCGACAGGCCCGAGTTGGCCTTGATGGTGATCTTGTTTTCCTTGCCGGTGGCCTTGTCCTTCGCGCCCACGTGCAGGATGCCGTTGGCGTCGATGTCGAAGGTCACTTCGATCTGCGGGGTGCCGCGCGGTGCCGGCGGGATGCCTTCCAGGTTGAACTCGCCCAGGCCCTTGTTGCCCGCTGCGATTTCACGCTCGCCCTGGTAGACCTTGATGGTCACGGCCGGCTGGTTGTCGTCGGCGGTCGAGAACACCTGCGAGAACTTGGTCGGGATCGTGGTGTTCTTGTGGATCATCTTGGTCATCACGCCGCCCAGGGTTTCGATACCCAGCGACAGCGGGGTCACGTCCAGCAGCAGCAGGTCCTTGCGGTCGCCGGCCAGCACCGAGCCCTGGATCGCGGCGCCGACTGCGACGGCCTCGTCCGGGTTGACGTCCTTGCGCGGATCCTTGCCGAAGAACTCCTTCACCTTTTCCTGCACCTTCGGCATACGGGTCATGCCGCCGACCAGGATGATGTCGTCGATGTCCGAAACCTTGACGCCGGCGTCCTTGATGGCGACGCGGCACGGCTCGATGGTCTTGTTGATCAGTTCCTCGACCAGCGACTCCAGCTTGGCGCGGGTCATCTTCATGTTCAGGTGGACCGGCGCGCCGTTCGCCATGGCGATGTACGGCTCGTTGATCTCGGTCTGCTGCGAGGACGACAGCTCGATCTTCGCGCGCTCGGCCGAAGCCTTGATGCGCTGCAGGGCGATCGGGTCCTTCGACAGGTCGAGGCCGTTGATCTTCTTGAACTCGTCGATGATGTAGTCGATCACGCGCTGGTCGAAGTCTTCGCCGCCCAGGAAGGTGTCGCCGTTGGTCGACAGCACTTCGAACTGCTTCTCGCCATCGACGTCGGCGATCTCGATGATCGACACGTCGAAGGTGCCGCCGCCGAGGTCATACACGGCGATCTTGCGGTCGCCCTTGTCGGTCTTGTCCAGGCCGAATGCCAGCGCGGCCGCGGTCGGCTCGTTGATGATGCGCTTGACGTCCAGGCCGGCGATGCGGCCGGCGTCCTTGGTCGCCTGGCGCTGCGAGTCGTTGAAGTAGGCCGGCACGGTGATCACGGCTTCGGTGACTTCTTCGCCCAGGTAGTCCTCGGCGGTCTTCTTCATCTTGCGCAGCACTTCCGCCGAGATCTGCGGCGGCGCCATTTTCTTGTCGCGCACGCTGACCCAGGCGTCGCCGTTGTCGGCCTTGACGATCGCGTACGGCATCAGGCCGATGTCCTTCTGGACTTCTTTTTCGTCGAACTTACGGCCGATCAGGCGCTTGACCGCGAACAGGGTGTTCTTCGGGTTGGTGACAGCCTGGCGTTTTGCCGGCGCGCCGACGAGGATCTCGCCGTCTTCCTGGTAAGCGATGATCGAAGGCGTAGTGCGAGCACCTTCGGCATTTTCGATGACCTTGGGCTGACCATTTTCCATGATCGCCACGCAGGAGTTGGTGGTGCCCAGGTCGATACCGATGATTTTGCCCATAATGTTTTCCTTTTTAGTACTTAGTTTTCAGATGTGTCGAATATAGGGAAAAACTGCGTGCTTTCAAGAGCTTGGAATTAGCACGAGCAAATTTATTTCGGCTGTGCAGCAGTCACGATGGCCGGACGCAGCAGGCGGTCGGCGATCATGTAACCTTTTTGCAACACTGCGACCACGGTATTCGCTTCCTGTTCCGACGGCACGACGGCGACGGCCTGGTGCTTGTTCGGGTCGAGCTTGTCGCCCGGCTGCGGCATCACTTCGACCAGGCGGTTCTTCTCGAACGCGGTGGTGAGCTGCTTGAGGGTCATCTCGACACCTTCCTTGATCGACTCCACGGTGGGAGCTTCGACCTTCAGCGCCATCTCCAGGCTGTCGCGCACCGGCACCATGGCCTCGGCAAAGCTTTCGATGGCAAATTTGTGAGCCTTGCTCACGTCTTCCTGGGCGCGGCGGCGGATATTGTCCGCTTCGGCCTTGGCGCGCATGAAAGCATCGTGCATCTCGGCCAGCTTGGCTTCGGTGGCGCTCAGCTGTTCTTCGAGACTCGGCTCCGACGACGCCGGCGTTGCCTGGCCCGCATTCGCTGCGTTGGCTGCGGCATCACCTTCCGGCTGGTTGGACACCTCTTGGTTTTCTTGGTCTTGCATCGAAAAAACTCCTAGAATCAAGGACTTGGCTGATTGGTTGACTTGTCCTGCTTATCACACGGGCCCCATATGGGGCGATCCCCTAGGTTTTCAAGGGGAATTGCAGCTCTAACATGTGCATACCGTGACATTTTTTGTTACAGGATTTACGCGGCAGCAGAACCCGGCAGCAGTTAGCCGTTTTACCATGTTTCCTAATTGGAACAGGGGAAGATCATGAGACTGCATCTGATCAGCGGCGCCGTGGTGGTCTGGACCGCCCTTGCGCTGGCAGCGATCTGCCTGGCGGAACTCGGGGCGACGCCGCAAAACGTGCCATTTTAGCAGGTCGGCGTGCGTGGGCTCGAAGAGCCCGCCCTACGATATGCCTGCATTCCGGTAGGGTGGGCATTCCGTGCCCGCGTTGCATACCCGCGTCATGCGCCCAGGCGGGCGGCGTGCTCGCGGCCTTCTTCCGCATCCTTGCGCCGGGTCTCGCGCTGTGACGGGCTCATCATGGTGGGCCAGCCGATCAGGTGCTGCTCGGCGATTTCCGCCAGTCCCGTAATCCAGGCCGGGTTGTCGTTCAGGCAGGGAATGTAGTGGTATTCCTGGCCGCCGTTCGATTCGAACTCGTGCCGCACTTCCATATTGATCTCTTCCAGCGTCTCCAGGCAGTCGCTGGTGAAGCCGGGGCACATCACGTCGATGCGCTTCACGCCTTCGCGCGCCAGCTGCTGCACGGTCGGGGCCGTGTAGGGCTGCAGCCACTCGGCGCGGCCGAAGCGCGACTGGAAGGTGACCACATACTGCCCGGGCGACAGGCGCAGGCGCGCCGCCAGCAGGCGGGCGGTGCGCTGGCATTCGCAGTAGTACGGATCGCCCAGGGCCAGGGTGCGCCTGGGCACGCCGTGGAAGCTCATTACCAGCCTGTCGCCGCGGCCGTGGGCTTCCCAGTATTCCAGCACCGAGTCGGCGAGCGCCTCGATATAGCCTTCATGGTCGTGATAGTGCTTGACCAGGCGCAGCTCGGGAATGTTGCGCACCTTGGCATAGTGGGCGTAGACGGCATCCCAGATCGAGGCCGTGGTCGTGCCCGAATACTGCGGATAGGCCGGCAGCACCACGATGCGGTCGACACCCTTCGCCTTCAGTTCGTCCAGCACCTCCGGCAGCGCCGGCGAGCCGTAGCGCATCGCCATCGCCACCTCGACGTCCTCGTGGCCGCGCTCGCCGAGCAGTTCCGCCAGCTTCGCCGCCTGCCGCGCCGTGTAGACCTTCAGCGGCGAACCTTCGCGGGTCCAGATCATCGCGTACTTTTGCGCCGACTTGCCGGAGCGGAAAGGCAGGATGACGAGATTCAGGATCAGGTTCCAGACGGCGCGCGGGATCTCCACCACGCGCGGGTCGGACAGGAACTGCTTCAGGTAGCGCCGCACCGCCGCCCGGGTGGGCGCATCGGGCGTGCCGAGGTTGACCAGCACGACGGCGCTTTTGGCGATCGTGCCGTGGGTGTGGGGCGGTTCTTTTCTGAAGGGCATAGATTGGCTGAGGCTTGTTATATTGTAATTATGCCATCAGGACGCCAGCAGCTCGCGCGCGTGCTTGCGGGTGGTCTCGGTGATCTCGATGCCGCCCAGCATGCGCGCCACCTCTTCCACCCTTTCCTTCTTGTCCAGCACGTCGATGCGCGAGACCGTCTTGCCGTCGCCGGTCGTGCCCTTGGCCACCTGGAAGTGCTGGTTGGCCTGGCTCGCCACCTGCGGCAGGTGGGTCACGCACAGCACCTGGCGGCTGTGGCCGAGGCGCTTCAGCAGGCGTCCCACCACCTCGGCGACGCCGCCGCCGATGCCGGTATCGACCTCGTCGAAGATCAGGGTCGGCACCGTGGTGGCGTTCGAGGTGATGACGGAGATCGCCAGCGAGATGCGTGCCAGTTCGCCGCCCGAGGCCACCTTGGCCAGCGGACGCGGGGCGACCCCGGCGTGGCCGGCGACCAGGAATTCGACCTGCTCCATGCCGTACACGGCCGGTTCGCAGGGGTTCAGCGACACCACGAAGCGGCCGCCGCTCATCGACAGTTCCTGCATCGCTTCCGACACCTGCTCGCTGAGGCGTTGCGCCGCTTCCTGGCGCGTGGCGGACAGGCGGCCCGCCACTTCCAGGTAGGCGGCCTTGGCCTGCTGTTCCTGGCGGCGCAGGCCGTCGACATCGCTGGCATCGGCCAGCTGGCGCAGCTTGGCTTTCAGCGAGGCGTGCTCGTCCGGCAGTTCCTCGGGCGTGACGCGGAACTTGCGGGCGGTGCTGTGGATCGCATCCATGCGCGCGTCGACCTGGGCCAGGCGCTCGGGGTCGAGCTCGACCTTGTCGATGTAGTCGTTCAGCGCGTACACCGCTTCCTGCAGCTGGATGCGGGCCGGCTCCATGCAGTCGAGCACGTTCTGCAGGCCGGCGTCGACGTCGGCCAGCTTGCCCAGCTTCTGGTTCAGCGAGGACAGCTGCGACAGGATGGGCTGCTCGGCTTCGGAGATCGCGTTCAGCGCTTCCTGCGCGCCCTCGAGCAGGCTGGCCGCGTGCGACAGGCGGCTGTGCTCGTTGGTGATCTCGGCCCATTCGCCCGGCTTCACGGCCAGCTTGTCGAGCTCGCCGACCTGCCACTCGAGCCGCTCGCGTTCGAGCAGCACGTTCTTCGCATTGGTCTCGAATTCCTCGCGCTGGCGCGACAGCGCGCGCCAGGCCTTGTAGCAGCTGGCGACCGCCTGCACCTGGGCCGTGGCTTCCGGATTGCGCACGGCGATCTGGTTGTCCAGCAGCGCGCGCTGGGCATCCTGCTTGAGCAGCGACTGGTGGGCGTGCTGGCCGTGGATGTCGACCAGCATCTCGCCCAGCTCGCGCAGCTGGCCGGCGGTGGCGGCGATGCCGTTGATGTAGGCCTTCGAGCGGCCGGCATTGTCGATCACCCGGCGCAGCAGCGCCCCGCCCTCCTCGACGCCGAACTCGTTCTGCTCGAGCCAGGCGGTGGCCGCCGGCGTGAGCGCGAAGTCGGCGCTGATGTCGGCCTTGGCCGCGCCCTCGCGCACCATGCTGGCGTCGCCGCGCCCGCCCAGCGCGAGCTGCAGCGCATCGATCAGGATCGACTTGCCGGCTCCGGTCTCTCCAGTGAAGACCGTGAAGCCATTCGAGAACTCGAGTTCGATCGTGTCGACGATGACGAAGTCGCGGATGGTCAATGTGCGCAACATGAAGAAACAGGTCTCCTGGTTTCGGAATGCTTGGTTTATTTGAGCTTGCCGTCGCTGGACGGATACTCGTTCCAGTGCAGCTTTTCGCGCAGGGTGTGGTAGTAGCTCCACCCTTCGGGATGCAGGAAGGTGATGGTGTCGGGCGAGCGCGAGATCATGATCTGGTCGCCGTGCTGCAGGCTCGTGAAAGTCTGCATGTCGAAGTTCACGCTGATGTCGCGGCCATTCATGATCTCGACCACGATGTCGCTGGTGTCCGGCACCACGATCGGGCGGTTCGACAGCGCGTGCGGCGCGATCGGCACCAGCACGATGCCGGCCAGGGTCGGATGCAGCAGCGGGCCGCCGGCCGACAGCGCGTAGGCGGTCGAGCCGGTGGGCGTGGAGACGATCAGGCCGTCCGAACGCTGGTTGTACATGAAGGCGCCGTCCACCGTGACCTTCAGTTCGGCCATGCCGGCGCCGGAACCGCGCGACACCACCACGTCGTTCACCGCCACCGAACAGTGGATCTCCTTGCCGTCGCGCACCAGATGGGCCTCGAGCAGGGTGCGCTCCTCGGCCCGGGCCTTGCCGCTGAGGATCTCGGCCAGCGCCGGCAGCATGCGGCCGATCGGGATGTCGGTCATGAAGCCCAGGCGGCCCTGGTTGATGCCGATCAGCGGCACCTTGTAGCGGGCCAGCTGGCGCGCCACGCCCAGCATGGTGCCGTCGCCGCCGACCACGATGGCGGTGCTGGCCTGCTGGCCGATCTCGTCGATCGTCATCGCGGCCACGCCTTCCACCTTCACGTGGCCGGCCGTCTCGGCTTCGAGTACGGGCAGGTAGCCCGCGCCGCGCAGGAAGTCGACGATGGCCTGCACCGGCTCGTCGATGCCGGCGGTGTTGTGCCGCACGACCAGCGCGATGGTTTGTTGCGATTCGGGCGTAGCGGGCATAGGGAAATCTCGGCGGTAATGAAAAACGACACGGGGGAGATTAACCGATTCTCCCGGCTTCTGCCATACGGCCGCTCAGCGATTACTGTACAAACGCACAGTATATTTGGCCGGCGCCCATCCGGCAAGATTCGGATCAGTGTGTGGCGCCGACCCCGACCGTTGCGGCGATGGCGACGGTCAGCGCTGTCAGGTGCAGGAACATCAGCGTGCACCAGCGCAGCGCCGTCACCTTGCGCGAGCCGCCGTACACCCGGCGCATCGCGGTCGGCAGGTAGAAGATCAGCCACAGGCCCAGCAGCTTGCCGACGTAGGGAAGCCCCAGCGGCCCGAGGAGAACGATGAGGGTGAGCATCAGGAAGGCGAAGGCATTCGTGTGCAGCGCGAACAGCAGGTGCTCGCCGTAGCGCTTGCCCGAACCCAGGTAGAGGATCTTCAGGAACAGGGCGAACAGCGGCATCATGGCGAACACGGCGTAGGGGGCGTAACCGAAGAAGGCCTTTTTGGCCTTGGCGCCATTGTCGTCTCTGGCCGAGCTGACGACGCTCTCGATTAGCGATCCGAAGCCCGACTTGTCGTCCTCGTCGTCCTTCTCCAAGGTGGCCGTCTTCGCGTGCGGGTCGTCGCCCTCGTTTTCGTCAGGCTTGGCGGCCTCGACCGCTTTGGGCTGCGCCGCCGCCTCCTTCGAAACGGTCGCGGGCGCGTGCTCGGCCACGGCGGGTTTCTTGTCTCCCGGGTCGACCTGGACCACCGGAAGACCCTTGAGTTTGACGTCACCGATATGGTGATCCTCTCCCATGAACTTGAATACGGCAAAGAAGATCAGACTGAAGGTCAGGTAGACGCGCAGCGGCTGGATGTAGCGTACGCGGCGGCCCTGCATGTATTCGAGACTCAGCTGGCCGGGCTTGAGCAGCAGCAGCTTCATCGTCTTCCACAGCTTGCCTTCCAGCGCCACGTAGTGGCCGATGAACTCGTGCAGGAATTCGCGCGTGCTGGGTGGATGCAGCACGGCCTCCTGCCCGCACTGGTGGCAGAAATTCCCGGACACGGCGGCGCCGCAGTTCGGGCAATCGCTGGCGGCATGGCGGTGGAGGACGACTTCGGAGGCGGCTTCAGAGTTCACGGCAATTCCCGGCAAACGACACACAGACAAGCATGTTATCCATTTAATTGCAAAAAAGCATCATCCAATTGCGCGACCCGCTTTCACCCCACGCGTTAGGCTTTAAGCAATGTAAGCATGCTGAGGAGGATTGCCATGGTTGAAGAAGCCAAAGACCGCGTCGTCAACACCGACCGCAAGATCGAAGAGCAGGACTACAAGCGCGAACCGCACGAGCGCGACGAATCGCCGGACGGCCAGGACGTCAAGCCGCGCGGCATCATGAAGCAGGCCGCCGAAGACCTGGAACAGGGGCTGGTCGACACCGAGAATTACCTGACCCGCAGCGACAAGGGTCTCGAAGACGCGGTTGAAAAGAAACCCGGCGCCACCGGCGAGGCCAACCCGCTGCCGGACCGCAACCGCGACATGCGCGACCACGATTCCGTGGTTCCTGTAGACGGAGGCAAGAACCGATGAGCGCGCGCACGCTGCCCGCAGCCCTGCTGGGCGCCGCGGGCCTGTGCGCGTGCGCCCACCAGGCCGTCCCGCAGCAGGTGGCCGCCGGCGGCTATCCGCCCGGCTTCGGTCCGGCCCCGGCCCTGCCGGCGCCCGAACGCTCCCTGATCCCGACCCTGAACATCGCCCCGGCCGATCCCTGGCCGCCGGGCACGCATCCGGTGCCGGCCGCCGGGCTGCTTGCTACCGCCTATGCCAGCGGCCTCGAGCATCCGCGCTGGCTCTACGTGCTGCCGAACGGCGACGTGCTGGTCGCCGAGACGAATAAGCCGAGCAATGGGCCCAAGGAAACGGGCATCCGCGCCAAGGTCCAGGGCATCGAGCAGAAACGCGCCGGCGCCGGCGTCGAGTCGCCCAACAAGATCATCCTGCTGCGCGGCGTGAAGGCCGACGGCACGGCCGATACCGTAACCGTGTTCGCGCAGAACCTGAACTCGCCCTTCGGCATGACCCTGGCCGGCAACGACCTCTACATCGCGAATGCCGATGCGCTGTGGCGCTTCCCGTACAAAACCGGCGATACCACCCTCGAAGGCCCCGGCACCAAGGTGCTGGAGCTGCCCTCAGGCATCAATCACCACTGGACCAAGAACGTGGCCGCCTCGCCCGACGGCAAAAAATTGTACGTGACCGTCGGTTCGAACAGCAACGTCGCCGAAAACGGCATGGCCGCCGAACAGGGCCGCGCCGCGATCTGGGAAGTCGACATCGCCAGCGGCAAGAGCCGTATCTTTGCGTCCGGCCTGCGCAATCCGAACGGCCTCGCCTTCCAGCCGCAGACCGGCGCCATGTGGACCGCCGTCAACGAGCGCGACGAGCTGGGCAACGACCTGGTGCCGGACTACATGACGGCGGTGAAGGACGGCGCCTTCTATGGCTGGCCCTACAGCTACTACGGCCAGCACGTCGATACCCGCGTCAAGCCGCAGAATCCGGAACTGGTCGCCACCGCGATCGCTCCGGACTACGCGCTGGGCGGGCACACGGCCTCGCTGGGCCTGGCCTTCTACGACGCCGGCCTGATGCCGCAATTCAGGAACGGCGCCCTGATCGGCCAGCACGGCTCGTGGAACCGCAAGCCGCACTCCGGCTACAAACTGATTTACGTACCTTTCACCGACGGCAAGCCCAGCGGTCCGCCGCAGGACGTGCTGACGGGATTCCTGAGCGAGGACGGCAAGGCCTACGGGCGTCCGGTCGGGGTCGCGGTCGACAGGCAGGGCGCGATCCTGCTGGCGGACGACGTCGGCAATGTCGTCTGGCGCATCACACCAGCAGCAAAGTAAGCATTCAAAAGGAGAACGACGATGATCAAGCGTAAGGGAAGCGCCGTCTGGAGCGGCGGCCTGAAAGACGGCAAGGGCACGGTCTCGACCCAGAGCGGCGCGCTCAACCAGCAACAGTACGGCTTCAACACCCGTTTCGAAGACGGCGCCGGCACCAACCCGGAAGAACTGCTGGCGGCAGCCCACGCCGGCTGCTTCACGATGGCCCTGTCGGCCCAGCTGGGCGAAGCCGGCATGACGGCGCAGAAGCTGGAAACCACGGCCACGGTCTCGCTCGACAAGGTGGACGGCGGCTTCGCGATTCCGGCCGTTCACCTCGACCTGGTCGCCACCATCCCCGGCGCCAACGAGCAGGCTTTCCAGGAAGCCGCCCGTAAAGCCAAGGAAGGCTGTCCGGTGTCGAAGCTGTTCAACGCCAACATCACGCTGGACGCCAAGCTGCAGCAGGCATGACGGCGGGACGGCGCCTGCCCCGGCAGGCGCCTAAGTTTCGTGATCGGCGTGCTGGTGCTTGATCTCCTCGTAGCAGAACTCGCACACCAGACCCATATCGCAGAACGCACGGAAACGCTCGGTCAAGTCATCCTCTTCCAGGAACAGCGCTTCGCAGCTGCCGCACCAGGCTTGCCGGTCGTCCGGGTCGTCGCTGTTCTCGACGAATCCGAGGATGTCCCCGGTCTTGCTCCTCAAATGACAGCATACGACTGCCGAACGCGATTCCCGCTGATGCTTCCCGCAGTGGATCATCAGGGCGTCGCCGTATTCCTTCTCTTCATCCATCTCGCTCTCCTGAATCCGGCTGCGCGAGCAAAGTTTGCACCGAGCGCATAAAATCCCCGTTTCATTTCACATCTACCAAGGACAACAATGCGCATCCTGCACACCATGTTACGCGTCGGCGACCTGCAGCGCTCCATCGACTTCTACACCAAGGTGCTTGGCATGAAACTGCTGCGCACCAGCGAAAATCCGGAGTACAAGTATACGCTGGCCTTCGTGGGCTACGGCAACAATCCGGACCATGCCGAGCTCGAGCTGACCTATAACTGGGGCACCGACAAGTACGAGATGGGCACCGCCTACGGCCACATCGCGATCTCGACCGAGGACATCTACCAAACCTGCGACCAGGTGCGCGCGGCCGGCGGCAACATCACCCGCGAGCCGGGCCCGGTCAAGGGCGGCACCACCGTGATCGCCTTCATCACCGATCCGGACGGCTACAAGGTCGAACTGATCGAGCGCGCCGACCATGCCGGCGGCGGCGGCCTGAGCAGCTAAATCGGCCGGGGCCGGCAGGCTTTTGCCGGCCCTGCTACAATCCTTTTCGCCTGCTCTGCAGGCACACAACCAAATACGTCTTCGGGGCGGGGTGCGATTCCCCACCGGCGGTATGGCCATCATGGCCGAGCCCGCGAGCGCCTGCCATGCAGGGTCAGCAGACCTGGTGAGAAGCCAGGGCCGACGGTATAGTCCGGATGAAAGAAGATGTGCGTCATCACGCGTCCTGCTGCCGCTTCGGCATGCGGTGCCGCGCCATTTCGCTTTGCCCTGATGCGTTCCTTTTACCGATTCCAAGGAGCGTCTCAATGACCAGCACCACCATCAACACCTTCACCCTTGAAAGCAATGACCTGGAAGGCCGCATCGCCGCCGCCCTCGAGGCCACGCGCGCGGGCATTCCCGTGATCCTGCTCGACGACTTCGACCGCGAGAACGAGGCCGACCTGATCGTCGCCGCCGAAAAACTCACGGTCGAGACCATGGCCGTGATGATCCGCGAATGCAGCGGCATCGTCTGCCTCTGCCTGTCCGCCGACAAGGTGCGCGCGCTCGACCTGCCGCCGATGGCGCCGGAAAACGGCAGCCGCTACGGCACTCCTTTCACCGTCTCGATCGAGGCGCGCGAGGGCGTCACTACCGGCGTCTCGGCCCAGGACCGCGTCACCACGATCCGTGCCGCCATCGCCCATGACGCCAAGCCCGAAGACCTGGTGCGCCCGGGCCACGTGTTCCCGCTGCGCGCCAACCCGGCCGGCGTGCTGGGCCGCAAGGGCCACACCGAGGGCTCGGTCGATCTCGCTATCCTGGCCGGCCTGCAGCCGTCCGCCGTGCTGTGCGAACTGATGAACGAAGACGGCACCATGATGCGCGGCGAGGCGATCGAACGCTTCGCGCGCGAGCGTGGTTATCCGATCCTGACGATTGCGGAGTTGATTGAGTGGCGTACGCGGCAGGAGCAGAAGGCGGCTTAACGAAATTGGCGGGGATGACGAGCTGACACGTCGTTCCCGCGCAGGCGGGAACCCAGGTTCGTCGCAAATCGCTAGCGCAACAAAAACGGCGCCGCAGCGCCGTTTTTTACGTCAGCAATAAAATGCTTACGGCTGCTGCAACAAGGCATTGATCGGCTGCAGATCTTCCTCACGCAGCGAACCGGCGGCCGCCTTCAGCTTCAGGCCGGCCAGGATGGTGTTGTAGCGCGCCTTGGCCAGGTCGGTGCGGGTCTGGTACAGCTGGCGCTGGGCGTTCAGCACGTCGATGTTGATGCGCACGCCCACCTGGTAACCCAGCTTGTTCGACTCCAGCGCCGAGTTGCTCGACACCTCGGCGGCTTCCAGCGCCTTTACCTGGGCCAGGCCCGAGTTCACGCCGAGGAAGGACTGGCGCGCCAGCAGCGCGGCGTTGCGGCGGTTCGCCTCCAGGTCGTTACGGGCCTTGTCTTCCAGGGCGATCGCTTCGCGCACGCGGCTGGTGACGGCGAAACCGCTGAAGATCGGAATGCTGTAGGCGATGCCGATCGAGTTATTGGTCGTGCGGCCCGACTGGCCCGGAAACGCACCGTTGACGTTGCGGTGCTGCGAGTTCGCCGTCAGGTCCAGGGTCGGATAGTGGCCGGCGCGGTTCTTCGAGATGTCGCGCTTGGCCGATTCGAGCTGCAGCTCGGCCACCGACACGGCGTAGTTCTGGTTCTCGGCGGCCGAGACCCACTGGTCGACGTTGATCGGCTGCGGCGCGGTCAGGTTGACGCCGGTGCGCAGGGTCGCCAGCGCGCTAGGCGGGGTGCCGATGATGGCCTGCAGCGCGGTCTTCTTGGTCTCCAGGTCATTGACCGCGGCGATCTCCTGCGAGATCACCAGGTCGTAGGCGGCCTGGGCTTCATGGGTGTCGGTGATGGTCTGGGTGCCGACTTCGAAGTTGCGCTTCGCCGAGGCCAGCTGCTCGGTCACGGCTTCCTTCTGGGCGCGGGTCGAGGCCAGGGTGTCCTGGGCCGCCAGCACGTCGAAGTAGGCCTGGGCCACGCGGGTGATCAGGTCCTGCTGGGCCTGGGCGAACTGGGCTTCCGAGATCGACTGCTGCAGCTTGCTCTGCTGGTAGGTCTCCCAGCGGTCCCAGCGGAACAGCGGCTGCGACAGCTGGACGTTGATTTCCTTGGCGGTCAGGTTCGGACCGCCCGACGCCACGACGCCGCCGGTGGGGTTGCCGTTGGCGTCGAGAACCGGCTGGCCTTCGTTGAACGGCGCGTAGTCGTTGTTGGTCTTGGTAATGCCCCCCGTGATGCCGACGGTCGGCAGCAACCCCGCACGCCCCTGGGGAACGCGCTCGCGGCCGGCCTGGGCCGAAGCGCGCGCGCTCGCATAGGTGGCGTCATTCGCCAGTGCCTGCTGGTACACCTGGAGCAGATCGGCCGCCTGGGTGTTGAGCGAGAAAAACGCGCTGGCCAACAGCACGGCGATGAGGGGTTTCTGCATTACTTTCTCCGTCGGAGTCATCAATAGTCAAGGACGCAGACCGCCGTCGATGCTCAGTACTTCGGCATCGATGGATCGACCTGCACGGCCCAGGCGTGTATGCCGCCTGTCAAATTGGTAATCTTTTCAAATCCGTTACGCTCCAGGAAAGCTGCGACCTGCATGCTGCGCGCGCCGTGGTGGCACACGCAGACGATTTCCTGGTCATCATCCAGTTCGCTCACGCGAATCGGAATCAGGTTCATGGGGATCTGGGTCGAGCCCGCGATATTGCAGGTCTCGAATTCCCAGTTTTCCCGCACATCGAGCAGCAGCGGTTTCGGGCGCGACGCGTCGGCCAGCCAGGCGGCCAACTCGGGAGCGGTAATGTGCTGCATCGTCTGCCTCTTCCTTTAGAACTGGAAGTGCGACACGGCCGGCGCGCCGGCCAGGTACTTCACATTGGTCTCGAACACTTTCACCGTGTTCCAGCTGTTCTCGCCGGTGCGGGTGACGATGTTGAATTCCATGGCCGGCGGCTCGCCGACGATGGCGGCGATGCGGCCGCCCACCTTCACCTGCTTCAGGAAGGCTTCCGGCAGCACTTCCAGCGCGCCCGAGATCACGATCACGTCGTACGGTGCGCCC